>CDZN01007127.1_pt1 | contig 22165 bp, 18 predicted proteins | sample 557701 | NCBI WGS metagenome assembly CDZN01 (sample SAMEA3182089, study PRJEB8094) | gut metagenome | biome: human; feature: gut; material: Stool; isolation source: human stools | place: Canada | collected 2013-02-04 | reverse complement strand
CAGCAGCTCGGCCACCTCGGTCATCTCCACCATGAACGTGGACTGCCCGGCGGCCAGATCGTCCGAGGCGCCCACCCGGGTGAATACCCGGTCCACAATGCCCACATGGGCGCTCCTGGCGGGGACGAAGGCGCCCATCTGGGCCATGAGGACGATGAGGGCGGTCTGCCGCATGTAGGTGGATTTGCCCGCCATGTTGGGGCCCGTAATGATGGCCACCAGGTTTTCCCCCGCGTCCATATGTACGTCGTTGGGAACGAAGAGGGCGTCTTTGAGGACCTTCTCCACCACCGGATGGCGGCCCTCCGTGATGTCCAGCTTGTCGGAGAGGTCCACCGTGGGCTTGCAGTAGCCGCCGGCGGCAGCCACGGTGGCGAAGGAGGTCAGCACGTCCACCTGGGCCACGGCGGCGGCGGTCTGCTGGATGCGGCTGACCTCTTTGGCCACCGTCTCCCGAAGGGCGCAGAAGAGCTCGTACTCCAGCGCCACGATCCGGTCCTGGGCGGAGAGGATGGTGTGCTCCATGTCCTTGAGCTCCTGGGTGATGAACCGCTCGCAGTTCACCAGGGTCTGCTTGCGGATATAGGTGTCGGGCACCAGGTCGTAATTGGCCTTGGAGACCTCGATGTAATACCCGAACACCTTGTTGTAGCCCACCTTCAGGTTCTTGATGCCGGTCTTTTCCCGCTCCGACTGTTCGATGGAGGCCACCATGGACTTGCCGTTGGTCATGATGTCCCGGAGGTAGTCCACGTCGCTATTGTAGCCCGCTTTGATGAAGCCGCCCTCCCGGACGGAGAAGGGCGGCTCCTCCACCAGCGCCCGGGCAATGTGCTCCCGCAGGTCCTGGAGGTCGTCGATGGACTCCCGCAGGACCGTGAGCAGGGAGGAGCGGAACGGAGCGAGGAGCGCCCGGAGCCGGGGCAGCTTCCCCAGGCCGCCGGAGAGGGCCACCAAGTCCCGGGCCCCTGCGGTGCCGTAAACGATGCGCCCGATGAGCCGCTCCAGGTCCGTCACCTCCCGGAGGCACTCGGCGATCTCCTGCCGGGCGATGGCGTCCCCCACCAGATCCTCCACGGCGTCCAGGCGCTTGTTCACCTGCACCGGGGAGAGGAGGGGCCGCTCCATCCAGGAGCGGATGAGCCGGTGCCCCATAGCGGTGCGGGTCTTGTCCAGCACCCAGAGGAGGGAGCCCTTCTTCTCCTTGCCGCGCATGGTCTCGGTGAGCTCCAGATTTCGCCGGGCGGTAAGGTCCAGCTCCATAAACTCCCCCCCGGTGTAGTACCGGAAGGCGGTGAGATGGGACAGGTCGGTCTTCTGGGTCTCATAGAGATAGATGAGCAGTCCTCCGCAGGCCCGGACCGCGGCCTCCGCCTCGCCGGGAAGGTCCTCCAGGCCGGTGCGGAACTGCTTTCGGGCCGTCTCCATGGCCCGGTCGGGGGCGAAATCCTCCTCCCGGCCCAGCTCACAGCGGCAGTCCAGCCGGAGGCGCAGGAATTCCCGCAGCTCCACATCCTCCCAGGCGGCCGTGTCCAGCACCGCCTCCCGGGGGGCGAAGCGCCCCAGCTCGTTGAAGAGGTGCTCCTGCCAGTCCCGCCCCGAAAAGGCGGTGGCGGACACCTCGCCGGTGGAGATGTCGCAGAAGCATGCCCCCGCGCCGGACCCGGTCCGGCAGACGGCGGCGATGAAGTTGTTCTTCCCCTCCTCCAGCATGGAGGCGTCGATCACGGTACCGGGGGTGACGATGCGGATGATATCCCGGTCCACCAGCCCCTTGGCCAGGGCAGGGTCCTCCATCTGCTCGCAGATAGCCACCTTGTACCCCTTGGCGATGAGCCGGGCCAGATAGGCCTCCGCCGAGTGGTAGGGCACGCCGCACATGGGGGTGCGCTCCTCGGCGGGCTTGTTCCGGTCCCGGGTGGTGAGGGTGAGGTCCAGCTCCTTGGACACCAGCTTGGCGTCCTCGTTGAACATCTCATAAAAGTCGCCCAGCCGGAACATCAGGATGCAGTCGGGGTGCTCCGCCTTCATCTGATTGTACTGCTTCATCATGGGGGTCAGCTCAGCCATGCTCTTTTTCTCCTTTTTCCGGATTTGCGCCGGGGCGGAGAGGCCGGCGGATCAGTCCGCCGGTTCCCCAAAGAGGGCCCAGGTAGAGGCCCCCGTGATCTTCAGCCGCACATAGCTGCCCAGCAGCGCGGGGTCGCCCGAGAAGTGGACCAGCCTGCCCCCCGCCGTCCGGGCATTGAGGTTGTGACGGGGGTCCTCGGACACCACGTCCACCAGGCAGCGCAGGGTCTTTCCCACATAGGCGGCCTGCTTTTCCGCCGAAATGGCGTTCTGGAGCTCCACCAGGCGCTGGAAATTGGCTGCCTTTTCCTCTCTGGAGAGCGGGTCGGGCAGCCGGGCGGCCGGTGTCCCCTCCCGGGGGGAGTAGATAAACGTAAAGAGGGCGTCGAAGCGCACCTCCTTCAGCACCTTCAGCGTGTCCTCAAATTCCTCCGTGGTCTCACCGGGGAAACCCACAATGATGTCAGAGGTGAGCACGATGTCCGGGATGCGCGCGCGCAGCGCCCGGATAAGGCCCAGATAGTGCTCCCGGGTGTAGCCCCGGTTCATGGCGCGGAGCACCCGGTCGTTTCCCGCCTGGAAGGGGAGGTGGAGATGGGGGGCCACCTTTTCGCATGCCGCCATGGCGTCGAAGAGCCGCTCCGAGGCGTCCTTTGGGTGGCTGGTCATGAACCGGATGAGGAAATCGCCGGGAACGGCGTTCACTTCCCGCAGGAGCCAGGCAAAGTCCACATCCTCAGGCAGGTCCTTGCCGTAGGAGTTCACATTCTGCCCCAGCAGGGTGATATCCTTGTATCCGGCCCGGGCCAGCTCCCTTACCTCGGACAGGATGTCCTCCGGGCGGCGGGAGCGCTCCCGGCCCCGGACATAGGGGACGATGCAGTAGGAACAGAAGTTATTGCACCCATACATGATGGAGGCCCAGGCCTTGACCGTCCCCTCCCGCCGGACGGGAAGTCCCTCGGCGATGGAGCCGGGCTCGTCGGGGGTCTCGAAGATGCGCCCTCTCCTCGTCTGGATGCGCCAGAGGAGCTCAGGAAAGCGCCAAAGGGCATGGGGCCCGAAGACCAGGTCCACATGGCGGAAGGACTGCCGGATCTTCTCCGCCACATGGGGCTCCTGCATCATGCAGCCGCATAGGCAGATGATCTGATTGGGATTCTTGCGCTTGGTGTGGGTGAGGGCCCCCACATTGCCCAGCACCCGCTGCTCGGCGTGCTCCCGGACGGCGCAGGTGTTGATGACGATTACGTCCGCCGCGGCCTCGTCCTGAGTAAAGCCGTACCCCATCTCGGTGAGGTACCCCCGGATGCGCTCGGAGTCGGCCTCGTTCTGCTGGCAGCCGTAGGTGTCCACAAAGGCCAGAGGCCGGGCCGGGAGGGGGGCGTTCATGGCCTTGATCTGGGCGCAGAAATCCTTCTGTCGGGCGATCTCCTCCCCGGAGATCCGTGTGGTGGTCTGATTCAAAGCGGCGCCTCCATTGGAAAACAATTTTTCAGATTATTTTATCATTTCCCCCGGGAAAACACAAGGGTGGAAAGCGCCTCCCCTTTTACCTTAAGTGTTGCTGGAATTAAACTCCGTCGATTTCACTAACCACAGTTTGAAAGTCAAATTTACCGTGTTATACTCAGAGAAACAAAGCAATCTTTGAGGAGATGTCCATAGTATGATAAAAATTGCATTTCTCCAACTGCTCCCATCTGAGTGCGTGGAAGAAAATATGGAAAAAGGTATTCATTATTGTAAAGAGGCTAGAAAACTGGGCGCCGATATTGCCTTGTTTCCAGAGATGTGGAGCTGTGGGTATCATATCCCTCACGATTTGAAAAAGTTGAACGAGCTGGCAATTCCGACCGACGGTGAATTTGTCACATGCTATGCGGAACTTGCAAAGGAGTTGGATATGGCGATTGGAATCACCTTTCTGGAAAGACGCAAGTCCAGGCCGCGAAATACAATCTGTCTTTATGACCATTATGGAAAATCTGTTTACAAGTATTCCAAAGTGCATATCTGCAATTTTGGAGAAGCGGATGATGAGAGTGTATTGTGTGCAGGGGATGAGTTTATTGTTGCCGAGTTGGATACGGCAAAGGGAAAACTCAAAGTGGGTTCCATGATATGCTATGACCGTGAATTTCCGGAAAGTGCCAGAATACTAATGCTCAAAGGGGCAGAGTTGGTGCTTGTGCCGAACGCCTGCCCGATGGAGATCAATCGCCTGTCACAACTCCGGGGACGCGCATATGAAAATATGTTTGCGATTGCAACCTGCAATTACCCAGCCCCACACCTGGATTGTAATGGTCATTCTACGTTGTTTGACGGTGTGGTATATCTGCCGAAACTATCAGGATCAAGAGATACCTGCATATTAGAGACGGATGAGTCAGAAGGACTGTTCCTTGCCGAGCTAGATATCGATATGTTAAGGGAATTTCAAAAACGGGAGCATCAGAATTTGGGAAACAGACGTCCGGAATTATATGGGATGCTTGCAAAAAGATAGGGTGATTGCTAACATTCACTCCCCCTGTATTTTATACATTCTGAACCGTCACTTTGACGAAGAATTTAGGAAGTAGAGCAGTAGCAACACGAAAGGTAAAAGGGCGAAGCGCCCGTCCCGTTTTGCGTCAGGCACCGTATCCCGTCCGGACCGACTCCGGCAAAAGTCCCGGTTGAGGAGGGTCCTGCGGCATGGTATAATAAACCCGACAAGCCGGGGGTCACAGGAGAGGAGACGCGCGTTATGAAAATGCCGGAAGAAAAGATCGATACCGCTATGTTCGCTCCCTGCGGAATGAATTGTATGGTTTGCTATCGGCACTGTTCCCACCCCAAGCCATGCGCCGGCTGTCTGAACAGCGATATGGGGAAGCCCGGGCACTGCCGAAAATGCGGGATAAAGGACTGCGTTGGACAAAAAGGGCTGCCGTACTGTTTTGCGTGTTCCGATTTTCCCTGTAAATTTATAAAAAATCTTGAAAAAAGCTACAACAAAAGATATCAGGCAAGCCTTATTGAAAACAGCAGGTTCGTACAGCGGCACGGGTTAGATATGTTTATGCAGATACAGAAAGAGACCTATACCTGTTCCAAATGCGGCGGCATTATTTCTGTTCACGACGGCGCGTGCAGCGAGTGCCGGGAAAAAGCGACATGATGTGCGCTCCATTGGCGCCTCCTCGTGCGGATGGCCGGCTGCAGCGCAAACGACAAGAAGGGAGGCGGGTTTCCGGTTGCGCCTTCCCGTCCCTTGTGCTACGATAGCCCTGGACCCCAAACATGATTTTGGAGGAGGAGACAAAATGAACCGGAAACTTGCGGCCGGCCTGACGGCCCTGGCGCTGCTCCTGGGACTAACGGGCTGCGCGCCCTCTCGGGAGAGCGCCGAACAGGCGGCGGACAACGCCCTGACGGCGGTGCAGAAGTGGGATGAAAAGACGGCGGGCGCCTACTTCGGCTCCGAAATTCTGCAGGGCGGAGAGGAAGCGCCGGAAGAGACGGCTTCCGCCGCTGACGACGCGATGGAGCAAATGATGCCCCGCTTCACCGAGGGGTTGTCCTGGACCTTCACCGATGTCAAGGAGGAGGGCGACAGCGCCGCCATAACGGCGGAGATCACCAACCGGGACCTGGGCGCACTGATCGCGGCCTTTCTCCAGGAGGCCTTCAGCCAGATGATGTCCACCATTTTCCTGCCCGAAGACCAGCAGCCCACCGAGGAGGAGCAGACCGCCGCCCTGGCGGATATCCTCTCCGGCCTTCTGGACAGCCAGGACATCCAGACGGTGACCAACACCGTGACTCTGGAGCTCACCTATGAGGAGGACCACTGGAAGATCGCCCCGTCGTTCGAGCTGGTAAACGCTATTTTCGGCGGCATGTACGGCTCTCTCCAGGACTTGGGGCAGGATCTGGGCTGAGCCCGTCCGGGCCGCGGTCCTGTGAAGCATCAGGGCCGGCCTTTTTCCCTGTTTGGGAAAAAGGCCGGCCCTTTCTCACGCTATACCGTATCGGGAGGCATCCTCCCACTCTGTAAGACCCAGCCGCTGCCTGTCCTTCGCCTGCTGCAGGGTCAGCCTGACGGGGTCCTCCTTCAGATAGTCGAGCAGCTCCCCGATTCCCTCCCGGGTGATGTTGCTCACCTCAAAAATGCGCTCACAGCCGGAATTGATCATCCAGTTTTTCACCATGGGAACATTGGCGAAGGGGGAGTCGATCTTTGTAATAATACCGATGAGCGGCCGGTTGGTAAAGCACTGGCAGTTCGCCTCAAACACGCTGAAGGGCTCATCCGCCGCCATCAGCAGGGCCAGCACATCCGCCTCAAAGGAAAAGCAGGCCAGCCCCAGTCCGCACCGCTTGGTCTCCGAGTACTCGCCGGGAGAGTCGATGATATCGGCCCCCGTGTTGGTGTACTGGGTTTTATGGTAGTGGAGCTCTTCGCCCTTGAGCACCTGGGTCAGGGAGGTCTTTCCCGCCTCGCTCCGCCCCATCAAAAATAATTTTTTCATATCCGCTCTTTAACTCTCCGTGATCTCGCAGACGGTGAAGTGCAGCTCGTGCCGGAAGAACGCGAGGACATGCTCCATGGCGCTCCTGACCTCCGCCCGGGAGCCCAGAAGGATGACCGCCCCGCTGAACCGGTCCAAAAAGCCCAGCTCCACATCGCCGCTCTTCATGGCGATGTCCGCCGCCGCCACCGTGGCCTCCCACGGCGTGATGTGCAGCAGGCCGATGGATTCCCCGGTGTGGTCCTCGCCCTGGTGGGTCCCGATGTGGAGGCCCAGGTTCTGATAGATCCTCGTCTCGGACACGCCGATGAGCTGCGCCAGGGAAATCTCCCTTCCGATCACCTTTACCCGGACCAGGCGCAGGTCCTTCCCCTTCAGCTCTTCATATTTCCGGGAGAACACCCTCTCCAGGAACTCCTCCCGTGTCATGCGGCTCCCCATAGCTGAACTTCCTATCTCTTTGTGATATTGCACACGACGTATCCCAGCACATCCCGGAAGTAATTCACGATCTCCGTCAGCGCCGTGGTGACGTCCGCCAGTTCCCCTGTGATGATCACGGTGCCGGTAAAGCGGTCGGCAAAGCCCAGATATACGTCTCCGCTCTTGACCGCGATATCGGCCGCGATTACCGCGGACTCCGGCGGCGTCAGATTCATGATGCCGATGGCGGAGGTGCCGTAATCCACAGAGGGATTGAGTCCCAGCTTCTGATAGATGATGGGCGCAGGCCCGCCGATCACATGGGCAAAGGTGATCTCCTTCCCCGCCACCGTCTCCTGTACGATTCTGATCTGATCGTTCGCACCGCTCATAGGATCCCGTCCCCCTGCGTTTGTAATGTGGAATGTATTCATTATACTCTCATTTTCTCAAAACTGTCAATCGGCAGTCCCCCGCCGGTCGGCTTCTCCGTCCATTGGGAGGATTTCTCCGTCCTTTCGGGGCTTCTGCGCCGCCGGCGGATAAGGTCATCTCTTCCTCCGGCGCGCCCTTTCATTGACGTTGCCCACCGGCGGGTGATATAATAGGTACAATCGTCGCTTCGGCTCAAAATTGGGAGGGAGGCCCCGCCGTGAAAGCCCTGGTACTAGAGAGAGAAGCCATCCGGCGCAATGCCGCCGTAATCAAGGAGAAGGCGGGCGCCGCCGCCATTTACGCCGTCCTCACCGGAGACGCCCACGGGGCCGGCCTGCTCGAAATGGCAAAGCTCCTGCGTGAGGAGGGGATCGGGCGCTTTGCCGTGTCCGAGCCCTCGGATGCCGCCGCCCTGCGGAAGGCCGGCTTTGTGGACGAGGAGATCCTGATGCTCCGCTCCACGACGGACCGGGAGGAGCTGGAGCAGCTCATCGACCTGAACGCCGTATGTACCATCGGCTCCTATGACACCGGCGTTGCGCTCAACGGCCTGGCGGAGGCCCGCTCCACCGTGGTGGAGGCCCACATTCAGGTGGACACCGGCATGGGCTACGGAGGGTTTCTCTCCGGGGAGCCGGACAAGATCCTGTCCATGTACCGCTACCTTCCCAACGTGGCCATCTCCGGCATCTATACCCAGATGCACGCCGCAGCGGGCGGAGAGCGGGGCGCGTCCGCCCAGTTAGAGGAGTTCCAGCGGGTGGTGGAGGCCGTCCACGCCGCCGGGTTCGAGACCGGGGTGATCCATGCCGCCGGCTCCAGCGCACTGATGAACTACGAATTCGCCCGGCTGGATGCGGTGCGGGTGGCCTCCGCCTTTCTGGGGCGGTGCCGACGCACAAGGGGCGACGGCCTCCAGAAGGTGGGCTATGGCGAGGCCACGCTGGAGGAGATCCGCTGGCTCCCCAAGGGCCATACTGTGGGCAACAGCCGTCTGATCACGATGAAAAAGCCCACCCGGGTGGCCGTACTGCCCGTGGGATATCAGAACGGCCTCGGCGCCCAGCGGCCCGGGGAGAGCGGCCTGGCCGCCCTGCTGCGCTACTGGTGGGGGACCCGGAGACAGTCCGTCCACATCGGAGACCAGCGGGCCATGGTCATCGGCCAGATCGGGGCGCTGGAGACGCTGGTGGATGTGACCGAGCTCAAGTGCAAGCCCGGCGACATCGCCGTCTTCGACCTCGACCCCCTGTATGCCAGGGGGATGAAGCGGGAATACCGATAACAAAAAGATACAGGGCGGCTCCGCCGCCCGGAACGGAGCGTAAGCATGAGAGCAGTTGTGACAAGGGTGGCCTCCGCATCGGTGACCATCGCGGGAGAGGTCGTGGGCGAGATCGGCCGCGGCTTTCTGGTGCTGCTGGGCGTGGGGCCCGACGACACAGAGGCCCAGGCCGACAAGCTGGCCGACAAGATCGTGGGCCTGCGGGTCTTTGAGGATGAAAACGAGAAGATGAATCTGAATCTCTCCGCCGTAGGCGGTCGCCTCCTGGTGGTCTCCCAGTTCACCCTGTATGCCGATACCAAGAGCCGCCGCCCCGGCTTTACCGGCGCGGCCAAGCCGGATGTGGCCGTCCCCCTTTACGAGCGGTTTCTCTCCGCCTGCGGCCGGCTGGGTTTTCCGCCGGAGCACGGGAGCTTTGGCGCTGATATGCAGGTCGCCTCCGTCAACGACGGACCGGTGACCATTCTGTTTGATACCGACAACATGTGAGGAGCGTGTGCTTATGATCGTCAAAACCATGCCCGTAGGGCCCATCGGCACCAACTGCTATCTGCTGGGGGACGAGACCTCCAAGGCCTGCGCCATGATTGACCCCGGCGGGGACCCCGATGATATCCTGTCCATGATCCGGGAGGCCGGGTTCGCCCTGAAGGCCATCCTGCTCACCCACGGCCACTATGACCACACCGGCGGCGTGGCCGGGCTGGAAGCGGCCTTCCCCGGCACGCCGGTCTATCTCCACCGCGCCGACGCCGAAGGGGTCAACCCGACCATGTTCCCGCCGCTCCCCCGGGAAGTCCTCCGCTTTTACGACGAGGGCGACACTGTGGCGGTGGGCGGCCTGACTGTGGAGGTCCTCCACACCCCCGGCCACTCCAAAGGCTCCGTGGTGCTGAAGACCGGCGACATCCTGTTCACCGGCGACACGCTGTTCCGGGGCTCCTGCGGGCGCACCGATCTGCCCGGAGGCAGCTATCAGGAGATCATGACCTCCCTGGCCCGCCTGGGCAGGCTTGCCGGCGACTATCGGGTCTGCCCCGGCCACGAAGGGCTCTCCACCCTGGACGCGGAGCGGAGAAGCAATTACTATCTGATGGAGGCCCTGGCGGAGCAGCCGTAAAGCTCTATCTGAACGGTCACAATTACAAATATGCCGCCGAACAGATGCTGCTGTCCCCACGGGATGTCCCATCCCGCGGGGCCCCTGTTCTTTTTCTTCCTCGGGGCAAATGAATTGCCCCTGCGGCAAGGTTTTGGCCCCGGGCCAAAACGCTTGGTCCGCGCCAAACGGCGCGGACGTCAGCAGCATCTGCACCTGGAGGAGTCTATGAAGCTCTATCTGAACGGTCACAATTACAAATATGCCGCCGAGCAGATGCTGCTGACGCTGTTCCCCGGCGAACGCCCGGAGTATCCGGATGCGCCGCCCCTTTTCGGGGAGGACGCGCTGCTCCTCCGCCTCTCCGTGGGTCCGCGGCAGGTCACCGCCCACGCGGTGCTCACATACGGCGGCGCAGTCTACAGCCGCTATGCCCGGGCCCCGGCGCCGGGGCCCGAAGCCGGCCGGCTGGAACAGGACCGTGTGCTTCAGCGCGTTCTGAAAAACGCCTTTTACCGGGCGGGCACCGACGCGCTGGGCCGTGAGCCCCCCTGGGGGGCCCTGACCGGCGTGCGCCCGGTCAAGCTGCCCACCCGTGATCTGGAGCGGGGTCTTACGGTGCGGGAGGCGGAGCGTCGCCTGCGGGAACTCTACCACGTCTCCGCCCCCCGGCGGCGGCTGGCTCTGGACTGCGCCCAGGCCTCCCTGGCGGCGAAGGGCTCCCTGGCCCCCGGGGACGTCTCCCTCTATGTGGGCATCCCCTTCTGTCCCACCCGCTGTGCTTACTGCTCCTTTATCTCCGCCGACGCGGGGAGGTCCCTGCACATGCTCGAGCCCTATCTGGATGCCCTGTGCCGGGAGGTCCGGGCCGCCGGTGCCGCGCTGCGCCGCGGGGGGCGGCGGGTGCGCTCGGTCTACTTCGGCGGCGGCACCCCCACCACCCTTTCCGCCCCTCAGCTTGACCGGCTGATGGGGGAGTTGGAGGAGGCGGTGGATCTCTCCGCGTGTGTGGAGTATACCGTGGAGGCGGGACGGCCGGACACCATCACGGCTGAAAAGCTGGCCGTCCTCCGGACAAGGGGCTGCACCCGGGTATCGGTAAACCCCCAGACCATGGAGGACCACGTCCTCCGGGCCATCGGCAGGGCCCACACCGCAGACGATATCCGCCGGGCCTGGGCCCTGGTGCGGGAAGCGGGCTTCCCCTATGCCAACATGGACCTCATCGCCGGCCTCCCCCTGGACACGGCGGAGGGCTTCCGCCGCTCCCTGGACCAGGTGGTGGCGATGGCCCCGGAAAATGTCACCGTCCACACCCTGGCCCTCAAAAAGGGGTCCCGCCTCATGGCGGAAGGCGGCGGCCTCCCCAGTCCGGGGGAGGTGTCGGCCATGCTGGACTACGCCTGGGAAACGCTGCGTGGGGCTGGCTATACGCCCTATTATCTCTACCGCCAGAAGTATATGTCCGGCGGCTTTGAAAATGTGGGCTGGTGCCGTCCCGGCGGCGAGAGCCTCTACAACATCTGCATGATGGAGGAGCTCCACACCATCCTTTCCCTGGGGGCCGGCGGCGTGACCAAGCTCATCGATCCCGGCGCAGGAAGTCTGGTGCGCCTCTCCAACCCCAAGTATCCCAAGGAATATATCGACCATATCGACGCCATCGTCGCCCAAAAGGAGGATATCACATGGCCTATCAGCTAGAGGAGATCAACCGCAAGCTGCGCACCGACCCAGCGGCCTTCGTAGCCGAGTGCGACGGCGTGTACCAGACGCGGCTGGAATCTGCCGCCGACCGCATCCTGGAGCGGATGAAGCAGCGTCCTATCGTGCTTCTCTCCGGCCCATCCGGCTCTGGGAAGACCACCACGGCCCTGAAGCTGGAGCAGGAGCTGGAGCGCCGGGGCGTGAACACCCACACCATCTCCATGGACAACTACTTCAAGACTCTGGACCGGCGTACCGCGCCCCGGAACGCCGAGGGGGACATTGACTACGAGTCTCCCAGGCTCCTGGACATGGACCTGCTGGACGACACCTTCACCAAGCTCTCCCACGGGGAGTGGGTAGTGGTCCCCAAATTTGAGTTTGCCCGCCAGATGCGCAACGACAGCCGGGGCACCCCCCTGAAGCTGGGTGAGAACGAGATCGCCATCTTCGAGGGCATCCACGCCCTCAACGACGACATCGCCGGCCGCCACCCTGAGGCCACCACGCTCTATATTTCCGCCCGCTCCAACATTCTGGAGGGGGAGGCGCTGCGGTTCAAGGGCACCTGGATGCGCATCTCCCGCCGGGCCGTCCGGGACTACAATTTCCGGGGCACGGACCTGGTGGAGACCCTCTCCACGTGGTACAATGTCCGCCGGGGCGAAAAGCTCCACATCTCCCCCTTCAAGGACCGGGCCAATGTAGTCATTGACTCCTCCCTCCGGTACGAGGTTCCGGTCTTCGCCAACTACGCCGCGCCCCTGCGGGCGGCGGTGGACCAGGTATCCTCGGACAACGAGCGGTATGCAGAGCTCCAGGCGCTGGTGAAGTCATTTGACTATTTTGAGCCCCTGGACCCGGCCCTGGTGCCCCAGGACTCCCTGATCCGGGAATTCATCGGCGGCGGCAGCTATTCCTATTGACGCGGCTGCGGGCGGAACGATCCCGTCTGGGGCTGACCCCATAATTCCTCAAACTTCGATATGAAAAGGAGACATCACGATCATGTCCGAATGTACCCATGACTGCTCCTCCTGCGGCGAGAGCTGCGGGGAGCGCACCGCCCCCATGGACCTGCACGCCCCCTGCAACGAGCTTTCCAGCGTCGGCAAGGTCATCGCCGTGGTAAGCGGCAAGGGGGGCGTGGGCAAGTCCACCGTCACCTGCTCCCTGGCCGCCGCCATGGCCCGGCTGGGCAAAAAGACGGCCGTGCTGGACGCCGACATCACCGGCCCCTCCGTCCCCACCGCCTTCGGCATCCATGAGCACGCCGTGGGCAGCGAGCTGGGCATCTATCCCGCGGTCAGCAAAGGCGGTGTGGCGCTCATGAGCCTCAACCTTCTCACGGAGAACGAGACCGACCCGGTGATCTGGCGGGGGCCTGTCATCGCCGGCACGGTGAAACAGTTCTGGACCGATGTGATCTGGGGCGATGTGGACTATATGTTCGTGGACATGCCCCCCGGGACCGGCGACGTGCCCCTCACCGTGTTCCAGTCCCTGCCCGTGGACGGTGTGATCGTGGTCACCTCTCCCCAGGACCTGGTGTCCATGATCGTCACCAAGGCGGTGAAAATGGCGGAGATGATGAACATCCCCATTCTGGGGCTGGTGGAAAACTACAGCTACTTCAAGTGTCCCGACTGCGGCGGGGAGCACGCCCTTTTCGGCGAGAGCAAGGCGGACCGGGTGGCCGCCGAGCTGGGCCTGAAGGTCCTGGCCAGACTCCCCATCGACCCGGCGCTGGCCGCCGCCTGCGACGAGGGCAGGGTGGAGGAATACCAGCCCAATCCCATGGCCGGCGTGGCCGAGGCGCTGGTCGCCGGCAGAGTGTAAGGAAACGAGACGGAAAAGATCCCGTGGACCCATTGTCCACGGGATCTTTTTATGTATTTGGGCCTATACGGAGATGGCGGTGGCTCGGAGATCGGCGTTCATGCCCTGGTGGTCCAGGGAGGCGAAGTGGTCGCAGATATGGCTGAAAAGCTGGTTGGCGGCGAAAGAACGGTAGCCCTCCCGGCGGCGGATGATGGCGATCTCCCAGGGGATCACCGGCTCCAGGGGGACGGTGACCAGCTCCTCGCACAGATCGGGCTGAAGGATGGGCAGGGGGAGGACGGCAATACACTGCTGCATGCCAACCATCTTCAGACAGAACCGGGTCATGAGGCTCTTGTAGGAGATGCGGGGGACGAAGCCGCACTCTCCGCACATACGGATAAAGGTGTCGTGAAGGGTGGCCGTCTCGCTGTAGGTAAGGATGGTCTCGTCCTTCAGGTCCCGGATATGGATGCTGCTCATTTTGGCAAAGGGGTGGTGCCGGCTCACCACCAGGGAGCAGACGTTGCTGATGAGGGTCTTGCTCTCAAAGCGGTAGGGTTCGTCCACCGGCAGCATGACCAGACCCAGGTCGGCCCGGCCGGATCCCACCGAGGAGGCCACCAGCTTGGAGCCCTCCTCCACCACCGAAATGTCGATGCCGGGGAAATGACGGTGGAAGCAGGTGAGCAGGGTCGGGAAGTAGACGTCCAGCAGCACCCCGGGGATACTCATGTGGACCTCCCCCACCCGCGTTGAACGCACGTCGGTCATGGTGCGGAAGATGTCGTCATACTGGAGGAGGAAGTCCTGGACCCGCTCGTAGAGGATGCGCCCGGCATCGGTGAGGCAGAAGCTCTTGCTGGTGCGCTCGAGAAGCCGGACGTTGAGCTCCTCCTCCAGGCGCTTGATGGACCGGGTGAGCATGGGCTGGGTAACGAAGAGCTGGGCGGCGGCCTTGGTAAAGCTCTGCTGGCGGACTACCTCTACAAAGTACTTCAGCTGCTGGATCTCCATACCTACCCCTCCATATCTCTGCATCTCTTCCATAAAAACGGGGGGGAACTCGTTTTCCCCCTGGGCCAACGTTGTCATGTCCCCTATCCTACCAGAAAGCGCGAAAATTTTCCAGAAAAAAACAGCCAAAGGCGGCAATGGTTTTTTGAAGAAACTCTACAAAACTATGCGATGGAGATATAGACCGATGCGGGACGGACATAGTTCTGGGCGACTTATACAAAAAATCAGAAATATTTTCTTTCAATTGGTGTAAAGTATAATTTCTATGCATACTTGCCGCCAAAAACGGCATTTTACACCGGACAGGTCCTGCTGATATACTTGGCTACGCCGGGCGGGGCTGGCGTCCACGGCCATTTTTCCCAAAACTGTGCACAGATCCGCCACAACGGCGCGAGAGGAGAACGACAGCTGAGAGTAGGAAAGGAAGTGGTGTTCCGTGCCCAAGGTCATGTCCGCAGAGGAGGCCGTCCGCACCTATATCCACGACGGCGCCACCGTCGCCTTTGGCGGCTTTGTCGGCGCCATGGTGCCGGAAGAGGTCAACAAAACCATCCAGGAGCTCTACCTGAGCTCCTGCTCTCCCAAGGGGCTCACCGCCATTTACGCCGCCGGCCAGGGCGACTCGGGTGAGCGGGGCCTCAACCATCTGGGTGAGGAGGGGCTGCTCAGCCGGATCATTGGCGGCCATTGGGGCCTGGTGCCCCGGCTCCAGAAGCTGGCCATGGAGAACAAGGCGGCCGCCTACAACTACCCCCAGGGGGTGCTGTCCCAGCTCTTCCGGGACATCGCCGCCGGCAAGCCGGGGCTCATCACCCACGTAGGTCTGAAGACCTTTGTGGACCCGGCGCTGGAGGGCGGCATGCTCAACGACAAGGCTCGTGAGGCTGGTCCCCTGGTGGAGCGCATCGAGATCGGCGGGGAGACCCGGCTCCTCTACAAGGCCCTGCCCATCGACGTGGCCGTGATCCGTGCCACCTACGCCGATACCCAGGGCAACTGTACCTTCCAGCGGGAGGGCGTCAGCGCCGAGACCCTAGCCATCGCCCAAGCCGCCAAGAATTCCGGCGGCAGAGTCATCGTCCAGGTGGAGGACGTGGTGGAGTACGGCGCTCTGGACACCCGTCTGGTTCGGCTCCCCGGCATCTATGTGGATGCCATCGTTGCAGCCGCCCCGGAAAACCACATGCAGACCTTTGGTACCGGCTACAACCCCGCCTACTGCGGCGAGGTGCGGGTGCCGGTGAGCTCTCTCAAGCCCCTGGCCCTGGATCAGCGGAAGGTGGTGGCCCGGCGGGCCGCTATGGAGCTGGTGCCCAACGCCATTACCAATCTGGGCATTGGTATGCCCGAGGGCGTGGCGGCGGTGGCCGCCGAGGAGGGCCTTCAGGGGATGGTCCTCACCACCGAGGCCGGCACCATCGGCGGTATCCCCGCCGGCGGCAAGGACTTTGGCGTCACCATCAACCCCGACTGTATCCTGGATCAGCCCTATCAGTTCGACTTCTACGACGGCGGCGGGCTGGACGTGGCCTTCCTGGGCCTGGCCCAGGCCGACGAGAAGGGCAATATCAACGTCTCCAAGTTCGGCCCTAAGATCGCCGGCTGCGGTGGCTTCATCAACATCACCCAGAACGCCAAGAAGGTGGTGTACTGCGGCACCTTCACTGCCGGCGGCCTGAAGATTGATGTGGCCGACGGTGAGCTGAAACTCCTGCAGGAGGGCCGCGACAAAAAGTTCCTCAAGGACGTGGAGCAGGTCACCTTCTCCGGCGAGTACGCCGTGGAGAAGGGCCAGCCGGTGCTCTACATCACCGAGCGGGCTGTCTTCGAGCTCACCCCGGAGGGAGTGGAGCTCAAGGAGATCGCCCCCGGTATTGATCTGCAGAAGGACGTGCTGGACCAAATGGACTTCGCCCCCATCGTCAGAGATGTGAAGCCCATGGACAGCCGCATCTTCCAGGCCGGCCCCATGGGCCTGGCCCAGTAAATCCCCCTGCTCCTCCGGGAGAGAGAATGTGTTGAGGAGGTACAATTCATGAGTTTGTTGGGCATCGTTTTGGGGCTGGTGCTCCTGATGCTGCTGGCCTATAAGGGCTACTCCATCATCTGGGTCGCCCCGGTGTGCGCCGTGGTGGTGGCCATACTGGGCGGCTACAGCATCCTGGGCGCCTACGTCGGCGACTATATGAAGGGCATGGCCGACTATGTGTTCCAGTGGTTCCCCGCCTTCTTCCTGGGCGCCGTCTACGGCAAGGTCATGGACATGACCGGCTCCGCCCGGAGCCTGGCCGACGCCCTGGTGAAGCTGATCGGCTCCCGTTTCGCCGTGCTGGCGGTGCTCATCCCCTGCCTGTTGATGACCTACGGCGGCATCTCCCTCTTTGTAGTGGTCTTCGTGATCTACCCCATGGGCTACGCTGTCTACCGGGCCGCCGACCTGCCCCGCACCCTGCTGCCCGGCGCCATCGCCACCGGCGCTTTCGGCATCACCATGACTGCTGTGCCCGGCACCCCCCAGATCCAGAACATGATCCCCACTCAGTACTACGGTACCACTGCCATGGCCGCTCCCCTGCTGTCCGTGGTGGCCTGTATCGTCATGTTCGTCCCCGCCTACATCTATCTGGAGTGGCGTGTGGCCCAGTGCCGGAAGAAGGGCCTCCACTTTGTGCCCGATCCCAAGCACAAGGAAACCGACTTCAGCGACCGCAACCTGCCCTCCTGGCACTGGATCACCGGCCTTGTCCCCCTGGTGGTGGTGGTGCTGATGCTCAACGCCTTCCCCAAGGTGGTGCTGAACGTCACCGGTGTGGAGTTGGCCTCCAACTATGCCATTGTCATCGCCCTGATCTGCGGCATCCTGGTGGCCTGCCTGCTCAATCTGAACCAGGCCAAGGTCCTGCTGCCCGCCATCAATGACGGCGCCAACGGCTCCATGGGCGCCATCATGAACACCGCCTGCGCCGTGGGCTTCGGCTCCGTGGTCAAGGCGGTCCCCGGCTTCGCCGTGCTGACCAACCTGGCTCTGAACATGCCCGGCTCCATCCTCTTCTCCGAGGCCGTGGCCGTCAACGTGCTGGCCGGCGCCACCGGCTCTGCCTCCGGCGGCATGTCCATTGCCCTGGAGGCCCTGGGGCCCAAGTATCTGGAGATGGCCAACGCCATCGGTATGAGCCCTGAGCTCCTCCACCGCATCGCCTCCATCTCCTCCGGCGGCCTGGACACCCTGCCGCACAACGGCGCCGTCCTCACCCTGCTGGCGGTGTCCAACTGCACCCACAAGGAGTCCTACATCGACATCTGCATCACCACCTGCATCATCCCTCTGGTAGGGTCCCTGCTGCTGGCCCTGGTCTGGGGCTTCATCGGGATCTAGATTCCGCAGTTTTCTGTGCCCGGCCCCATCCCACGGCTTCGGCGCAGGCCAAACAGGAAGGAGTATACACATGACCATTCAGGAAATGAAGATCGGTGACTCCGCCAGCACGGTGAAGACCATCGGGGAGTCCGACGTCTATCTCTTTGCCGGCATCACCGGAGATCTTAACCCCGCCCATACCGACGAGGTGTCGGCCAGCCAGACCCCTTTCGGCGGTCGGATCGCCCACGGCATCCTCTCCGCCGGCCTCATCTCGGCGGTGCTGGGCATGCGCCTTCCCGGCCCCGGCACCATCTATCTGGGGCAGGAGCTCAAGTTCACCAAGCCCGTCCGCTTCGGCGACACCGTCACCGCCACCTGCACGGTCAGCGAGCTTCTTCCCGAAAAGAACATCGTCAGGCTGGAGACTATCTGCACCAACCAAGACGGCGACATGGTCATCAAGGGTATGGCCACCGTCATGCCCCCCAGGCGCTGAGAAGCCACTTCCCTCTTTCGTTCCTTCCCCCCTACCAACGCCCGAGGGCCCCGGACACGCTGCCGCGCGTCCGGGGCCCTCGGGCATTTTGAGAGGTGGGTCGTGCTTGCGGAGACGGCGTGGGCGTGACAGGGGACGGGACGCGCAAGAGGGCCGCGCGCCCGAAAAAGGCGCGCGGCCCCTCTCTTCAATTTCCGATCAGTCCCCGGTAGTAATCCTCGTCCCCCACCCGGCCCACGGCAGAGAGGGAGACCCGGCTGAAATCAAACAGCTCCCGGGCCAGCGCCCGCACGTCCTCCGCCGTGACGGCGTTATAGGCCTCGATGACCTCGTCGGTGGTGAGAGGGCGGTCCTGGAGGAGGGTCCCGCGGCCCAGGGCGCTCATGCGGGACTGGGTGGACTCCAGTCCCATGAGCACATTGGCCTTGGAGAGCTCCCGGGCCCGGTCCAGCTCTTCGGCGGCGGGGCCGCGCTCGGCAAAGTCCCGGATGGTACGGCAGATGGTCTCCAGGGCCTGGGCCTCGGTCTCCTTGCCCAGGGCGGTATAGATGGCGAAAACGCCGGTCTCGGCGTGGCCCGCCCCGTAGGTATACACCGAGTAGCAAAGCCCCCGCCGCTCCCGCACCTCCTGAAAGAGCCGGGAGGACATGCCACCGCCCAGCATGGAGGAGAGGAGCTGGAGCACAAAGCGCTTTTTATGCCCGTATGGGAGGCCGGGAAAGGCCAGGGTCAGGTGGTTCTGCTCGATGGCCTTTTTTTTCAGGGTAAAGGCGGGGGTGTAGCCCGCGGGCCGGGGGGCGGGGGACTTCCCCCCCTCCAGCGCCAGAAAGCGCGCCTTCAGCTCCTCCACCACCAGCTCCGGAAAGCTGCCCGCCAAGGACACCACAATGTCCCCCGGCAGGTAGTGGTCGCGCATATACTCCCTGAGCCACGCCCCCGTCATCTTCTCCAGGCTGGCGCGGGTCCCCAGGATGGGCCGGGCCAGGGGCGTCCCCTTGTACACCGCCCCCATCAGCCGCTCGGAGCACAGGTCCTCCGGGTTGTCCTGGTACATCCCGATCTCCTCCAAGATGACCCCCCGCTCAGTCTGCACGTCCTGCTCGTCGAACCGGGAGCAGAACACCATGTCGCAGAGCATATCCATGGCCCGGCTGAGATGCTCGTCCAGGCTGCGGGCGTAAAAACAGGTGCACTCCTTGGTGGTGTAGGCGTTCACCTGGCCGCCGATGGCGTCCATCTCCTGGGCGAGCTGCCGGGCGGTGCGCCGCTCGGTGCCCTTGAACACCATGTGCTCGATGAAGTGGGCGGCCCCGCCCTCGCCCGGCTTCTCGCTACGGGAACCGGTCCCCACCCAGATGCCCAGGGAGGCGGAGCGGACGGAGGGGACGTGCTCGGTGACGATGCGCACCCCGTTGGGGAGGACCTGCGTATTATATGCTTCTTCCATGTATACCTCGTCTTACAAATCGATTTTGCGGGCCGGGTCGGCCCACATGCGCGAAAGCCTCATGCGCCGCTGATCTGCCTGTTGTCCTGGCGCGCCGCAGCGCAGGAAATTCATGCCTCGTCCCGGCGAAGCGTGGTGCCCATGGTCTGGCCGGACACGGCGTCCAGCAGCATCACATGGTCGATGCGTCCGTCCAGCACAGCCACCTTGGACACGCCGTTCTCCAGGGCCCGGACGCAGCTTCTCAGCTTGGGCACCATGCCGCCCTGGATGAGGCCGCTGTCCAGCAGCTCCCTGGCCTCCGAGGCGGTGAGGGAGGAGATGGCCGTCTTGGCGTTGCGGCTGTCCATCAGAATGCCGTCCACGTCGGTGAGGAAAACCAGCTTGTCCGCCTTCAGCGCCTCGGCCACGGCGCAGGCCGCGTCGTCGGCGTTGCAGTTATAGCTTTCCCATCTTTCCCCCGCGGCAACCGGGGAGATCACGGGCACATAGCCCCCGGTGAGCAGCGTCCGGATGAGGGCGGCGTCGGCGGAGACGATCTCCCCCACGTGGCCCAGGGCCGGGTCCTTGCATCTGGCCTTCAGGATGCCGCCGTCCTTTCCGGAGACGCCGGCCGCCTTCACCCCCAGCTTCCGCAGGGCCAATACCACCTGCTTGTTGACCTGGCCGGAGAGGACCATCTCCGCCACGTCCATGGCGGTGTCGTCCGTGACCCGGTAGCCGTCCCGGAACACGGTCTCCTCCCCCATGCGGGAGAGCCAGCCGGTGATGCTCCTGCCGCCGCCGTGGACCAGGACCACGTGGACTCCCGCCATCTGGAGGGCGGCCACGTCCCGGAGGATGGAGTCCACCGCGCCGTTCTCGCCCAGGGCGGAGCCGCCGTATTTGAGCACCACCGTCCTGCCGGCGCTCTCGGCCAGACGGGGCAGGGTGTCCAAAAGGCCCAGTACCTTTTCCATGCCGTCCAGATGGTGGCTCACGTCGTATTCGTGGAGGTACCGCTTGGTGTACTCCACATCGGAAACGCAGTCGATATAGGCGGTGCCCCGCTTCTGGCGGGTCTCCGCCCCCTTGCCGGTGATGAGAATGACGGTGGGCGTCTCGCTGCCCATGACGGCCATGCGGATGGCCTCGCCCCGGTCGGGCTCGATGGAGTAGTCGCAGCCCACGTTCTCCACATGGGCGGCCATCTCCCGGGAAATATCCAGCACGTCCTCCTCGCCGGGGTCCTCCTCGGTGATGACCACCAGATCGGCGTACCGGGCGGCGATCTCGCTGAGGTCCTTCCGGCGGTCCAGGGCCTTTTTGCCCGGACAACCGAAGACGATGACCACCCGCCGACCCGGGTACTCCTCCTTCACGGAGAGGAAGAGCTTCTCAAAGGAGAGGCGGTTGTGGGCGTAATCCACAATGGCGGTGATGCGCCCGTTGGCATTCTGATAGACCTCCATGCGGCCGGGCACCCGGGCCTTCATGAGGCCCACGTAGATGCACTGCTCCGGGATGCCCAGGCCCTCGCACACCGCGATGGCGGCCAGGGCGTTCTGCACGTTGAAGAGCCCCGGCATGGTCAGCCGGAACTCCCGGCTGAAGCGGGGGGTCTTGACCCGGAAGAGGATGTCGTGGCCCTGCTTGCGGACCTGGGAGCCGAACACGGCGGCCGCCGGGTCCTGCTCGGAGAAGGTGAGGACCCTGGAGCAGTGCTCCCGAGCGGCGTTGAGGACCCGGGGCACCTCGTCGGCGTCCAGGTTCACCACCGCCAGGTCGGAGTGGGCGAAGATCTTCAGCTTGGAGGCGAAGTAGTCCTCAAAATCCGGGTGCTCAATGGGGGAGATGTGGTCGTAGCCGATATTGAGAAAGACGGCGGCGGAGAGATCCACGCCGTCCATGCGGTCGTACTTCAGGGCCTGGCTGGAGACCTCCATGGTGAGGTACTCCAGGCCGGAGGACACGGCGTTGGCAAAATGGCGCTCCAGGTCCAGGGGCTCCGGCGTGGTGAGGTGGGATTCGAACCGCTCCACGCCGTCAAAGGTGTCGATGGAGGAGATGACGCCGCTGGGCCGCTTCTTCCTGGCGGAGAGGTACTCGTCAAAGATATATTTGAGGTAGTACGTGGTGGAGGACTTGCCCTTGGTGCCGGTGATCCCCACCACGCTGAGCTTGCCGCTGGGATGGTCGTAGTAGAAGTCGGCCAGCAGCGCCATGGCCCTGCGCACGTCCCGCACCAGCAGGCAGGGGGCCGCGCCCGCCTCCTCCCACACGTGGTCGGAGAGGTAGACGAAGGCCCCTTTTTCCAGTGCCTCCGCCAGGTACCGCCCCCGGAAGTGGGCCCCCTTGACGATGAAGAGGGTCCCCGGCTCCACGGCCTGGGAGTCGCAGGAGACCAGGTGCACCGGGCGGGAGAGCAGCTCCGCCGGGAGGGGCTTGTCCGAGGAGAGGAGGCCGTGTTTCTGTAAAAGCTGCCAGTAATCGCCC
>CDZN01004487.1_pt1 | contig 22659 bp, 18 predicted proteins | sample 557701 | NCBI WGS metagenome assembly CDZN01 (sample SAMEA3182089, study PRJEB8094) | gut metagenome | biome: human; feature: gut; material: Stool; isolation source: human stools | place: Canada | collected 2013-02-04 | reverse complement strand
TATAATAAGATTGAAGAATATGGATACGATACATTCACAACAGTAGCAAACTCTATTGAGAATCATTATGAAAGGATTTTGAACTTCTTTGTGAACAGGAGTACAAATGCAGCAGCGGAAGCATTTAATGCTAAGATCAAAGCATTTAGGGCATCATTTAGAGGAGTAGTGGATATGAGCTTCTTCCTTTTTAGGCTAGCAAAGGTATATGCATGAAGGGAATTGACAAAAATTAATCCCCCAAGAATTACAACTGAGCCGAAATCACACCTATTTTATTAAGTACTTCATTCATTTCAGCAGTTCGATAACTATTTTCCAAAAATTGCATTTTTCCAACTATTATCGAACCAACTAGCTTTATTTTAGTTTCTGCATCTGCTTTCTCAAAATAATCCCCTAGATGAGTTAAAATATTAGTAGAGTATTCTATTTTTTCCTGCACTTCTTTTACATCGCTATCTTTTAAAAGACTTTGTTTATCTCGCAATTCGTCAATACACTGTTTATGGCGGGTGATTATTCTTTTGTGGGTATCTACATCAATCGCTTTCGCCATCAGCATATCATCAGCCTCATTTATTTTATTCTCCAAACCTGTTATCTCTTCACCTAAACATTGAATCTGCTTATTTATATCCGACTTAAGAACCTGTTTTAAATCAGCAACAACCAGCTTGAATAACTCTAAAATAGCCTCATCAGGAACAAAACTATTAAGAAATTGGACAAACGTCTTATTCGCCTCATCTGCTTTTATCCGCTGATGCCCCGAATGATTACAATGATAATACGGATAACGACTACCATTACGACTTCTTGAAAAACTTCCCGTCAAGTTACCACCACAAACAGGACAGACCAAGAAGTTACGCAGAAAAAGTTCAGGTACAACTTTAGCCTTTACCTTAGGGTGGTTTCTCCTTTTACCATCCAGCAAAGCCTGTACCGCATTAAACAATTCTTTATCTATTAACGGCTCATGAATTCCTTTTACCCATTCATCTTTACTACCATTATAACTTGGTACATGCACCTCACCAATGTACAGCCTATTTCGGAGCATATTAAGGAAACTCTGCTTTTGCATTTTCAACCCCTTTTCAGCCATCATTTGCCGCACTCTGTCAGCTGAATACAGCCCTGTTGCAAACAAGTTGAAACTTTCTACTATAAGATTAGCCACAGGTCTATCAATCAACAATTCCGATTCTTCGTTCTTTGCGTGCTTCTTCCAGTAATACCCTTTAGCTGGATGCCCATTCGTATATTTTCCATTTTTCCTAGCTGCAAAATTACATTCTCTCACGCGCCTAGATATTTTTAATCGTTCCGAGTGTGAAGTCGATAAATACATAGACAACATAACGATATAGTCAGGTTGTCCATAATCAATATGCTGCTCTACACTATTTATTTCGATGCCCATTTCTTTAAACTTCTCAATCTGCACCAATGCTTGCGTCAAGTTGCGGGCAAATCTATCCCAACGTGTAACCAAAATCATATCCACATGATTGGTTCTTTTAAAAGCATAGGCTTTCATCTCCTTGAAACGTGGTCGATTGAAATTCTTTGCGCTGCAATCCTCATCATAGATTGCTATTAGATTATTCTTCTTTATTTCACAATGTTGTCTTATATATTTAGTCTGAAATTCAAGACTAAAACCTTTCTCTGCTTGTTCATCCGTACTTACACGAACATACCCTAGAACATTCATATCATTTATTTATTTTACATTCAACTTCTATTTGAATCTCACCTACTCTATACAGAAACTCCCTTATTCTTTCTATGTCTTTATCTGTATACTCTTTTTTGCCATTCTTGTTTAAAATCTGTCTACATAACTCTAACGTTATCATCAACATACATAGTATTTCCCCCTGCTCATTGACAGTTATTTTTGCATTGTAGCCTCATCAAGATAAACCGACATTCTTTGAATGTATGCAAGTTGATTTATCCCACCTCTCTCGATTTATAAGAATTAAGGTGCACTCGTGGATGAGGCTATTACTCCTCTTACATAAGCGTTTTTATTTTTCTTAGTGTATTTAAACTTGTACCTGTTAAAGCATAAATATTTCTAAGGCTATAATTCTTTTTTAATAACTTAGCCTCTTCTTTATATTCCTCTAATATTGCATTTGCATTTTTCCGATATCCAGTTTTACGTCCCACCTTACCACCATTAGCACGATAATTATGATAACCACTTTCAACCCTCTCACGGATAGTCTTCCGCTCCATTCTCGCCACTTCCGACAAAATTGTGACTAAAAATTGGCTCATGGGATTCACTTTACCTTGTGCCGTAAGCGTCTCAATGTTATAATTTTGTATATACAAGGAAATCCCCTTATTGTTTAACATCTCAATAACTCCAAGCACCTGCAAGGTATCACGACCCAATCGTGACAATTCTGTAACTAAAACTTTATCTACACGATTCGCTTCAATATATTCAATCATATGTAAAAGTTCTTTTCTTTCTGAATTTGATTTTGCTCCACTAATTTTTTCCATAAAGCAAGCACACACTTTCCAATTATTATTAGCAGCTAAAACTGTTAATTCATTCACCTGCCTATCATACTCTTGATTAGACGTTGAAACTCTTGCAAATATTACTACCTTCTTATCCATAGTTCCACATTTTGTTTTATATATCAATTATTACATCACAAATATACATATAAAACAATTAAAATCAAAATATAAATTGACATATTTAGCAATCATGAATACACTATTTGTTTTTTACGATAATTCCATGTAATTTTGGAAAAAAATAAAGAGACAATGGAAAAAGTTCTAGCTGAAAATGTAAAACGCATTTGTAAGGCACAAGGAAGACAATTAAAAGAGCTTGCTAATGAAATGGGAATAGACCCTGGCAGTCTAACACGTGCAATCTACGGGAACCCACGTTTGGACACTGTTGAAAAAATAGCAATAGCTTTAGGAATATCGGTAAGAAGTTTGTTTGAAGCAACGAATGACCGCGTAGAGGGATATATCAAAGTAAATGGAAAAATATATCAATTCAATAGTAGAGAAGAATTAAACCAAATACTGCAATAAATTATGGAAAAGCCACAATTAACCCAATGGGGATTTAAAGATAAGGACACATTTATACGGCTATATAATCAAAATATCAAACTCGAAAATATATTTCATAAAAAATACAATAAATGGGGAAATTTTATCGATGTAATATCCTCATTCCCAACTTTTTTGCTATTAACTTTATCATATACATAATACCTGACAAAGGCAAGCTAACTCCTCCTATACTAGAAGATACTATAAGAATGGTGGGAAGTTTAATGATATGGTTCTTACTTTTTTTTATATGGAAATACACTTTTAAGCCTTTATCACACAAACTATACGATATTATAATAAATAAGCGTATGAAGAAAGAGAGTGAAAAATTGCTAGATGTACAAGTAATAAATTACTGCAACGCTCTAAAACAGTATCATGAGTATATTAGCAAATTATATGGAAATTCAAATCCCAATCAGATTTATGCAACATTTGAATATTGGGAATATAATATAATAAAAGGAGAAAAAATTTAAATTAAACCACATTCTTATATTTATATAACAATATGGAAGAAGCATATTTCTCTAATATAAAAACTATACTTATAGAAAAAATAAGTAAGGCTCAAAATGAAGTATCTATTGCTGTTGCATGGTTCACCAATCAAGAATTATTAGATGCCATTACCGAATGTCTAAATAAAAATATTCAAATTAATCTTATTGTGATAGATGATTACATAAATAGGAATGAATTTAGTTTGGACTTTTCTTACTTTGTGGCAAAAGGTGGACATCTATTCTTTTCCACCAATGAGAAATTAATGCATAATAAATTTTGTATCATAGACAACAATTTATTAATAACAGGTTCATACAATTGGACTTATTTTGCCGAAAAACATAATTGGGAAAATATAATCATCATTGATACACCATACATTATAGCCCAATACCAAAAAGAATTTAATATAATCAAGGAGGCATTAAATGAACAATTAATGCCATACACACCTCTTACATATAGTACTCAAAGAACTAATAATATCGTTAGCCTCGACTATCTCTTTACCGATTTAATGCTAAAAAAAGACAAAAACAGCTATGAGAAACTTTTAGCATTAGTAAAGAAAGACACCAATATACCCGAAAATGTATTCAATTCTTTTTTGCAAAAAAACGTTTTCTCATTAAAGCTCAAATATTCTCTTGGCATACTTTGTTTTAATAATAATTTCGGAGAAATCTTAAAAAGAGGAGAAGTGATACCATGTGAAAAATCTTATGATTTTTGCAACCCTTTTTCTGGACAAGAAATATTAGGCAATAGAATCGTTTATAGGGATGGAAATAATTTTCCTTTTATAGATGCTTTACCCTTAACATATCCTAAACTACCACAAGGTAAATCTAAAGAAACTATCACATTCAAAATCAGAAACGATAAAAAATTATATGTTACAATATATAATCATTATAGTCAAAAGAATATATTTAAAGAATACCCAATTTCAATTTCTAATTTATTAGAATAATCTTTTAGATTAATTCAATACAAAATAAGATGTGTCAATATGGTCTATATCAGATTAAATTGACACATTTTATTTTTGACACATTAAACAACCAAAGTCCTAATATCAATGTCTGATTTTGAAGAAGACATTAGACGTTGATACAGGTCTCGATAAGGTTGCATTATTCTACGAATAGAAGTATTTTGGGAGATTAACGCCCGAATAGTCATTTCTACCTTAATTAAATCATAATCACATGATTTTAGCAACAGTTCACGCTCATAATCTCTCAAATTTGTACAAATGCAATTTTCTTTAGATGGCTTCTTTAGAGCCTCATCTACAACTGTAAAAATTGGGTTAGCTGTTGAGGCTAAAACCTCTTTTAATCTATTATCTTCTATAAGAAGTAAAGTGCGCATTTGTGCCATAGTGCTAATATTTAGCTCAAAACGTACTTTCCCATGAAAATGATAAACGACCTTTTCTTTATCTGATAGAGAATTTAAGAAATTGGAATTGGTGGCTTTCATTAATTCTTTTTCTTTATTATATATAATCAGACGCTTCTTATGACGATTGGTAGCAACTGTATTTTCAATAACAATTCCGTTTGTATATTCTCGACATATCCATTTCCTAAAATTAGAAAGATTACTTCTGATATGCTGAATGACATTAGCTAAATCATCTACGGAAATATCTCTTGTAACATCACATTTCACAACTTTAGCAGATATAAGAATATTATCTATATCTAATAGACAAATGCCTAAAGAGTTTATATTCATAAGACATGTGCGAATATTTTGTTGATTGATGAGATTTATACATTCCTCTCCTAACACTTTAGACGTAAATTCTAGGACTAGTTCGTGTTTCCTATAATCAACCATTATTCCTAAAGAATATGGAGTATTTTGCTGATATTTATAGTATAATAATTCTTCTCCTTTATAATGAGAGATAAATACATTTTCTTTTATATTACTTATATACTCTATATTATTACATACTAATTTAAACTTATCAAAACATAACATTAAGATTTAAGGTTTTTAAGAAGATTATTCATCCTTGCCAAATGACAAGTTTTGTCACCTTGATAAGTAATAAGATAGAGGATTATTCATCCTCTACCCTATCCTCATTTTTAGGTCTGTTAGGAATCTCCTTCCAATACAAAATCATCGCCTCCGAAATAGCCTGTCTATGGGCTTCACTTTTGCTCTGATTTTTGAGCTTCCTACTAATTTTCTGCTTAGTTACATCGCTTAACTCACGATATTGACGTTTACCTTTACCCATACTTTATACCTCCTCTTTTTATTTATAAATAGCAGGAATAATAAGAAAGTTAAGCATAGTAAACTAATAATTCTTCCATTTCTTCATGAAGAAGTAAAAGCAACAGTATACCACATAACACGCCTATATCCCATCTTATTGGAGAATAAAGTTACACAGCAAAAGCCTTATATATCAAGATATACAAAGAAAAAAAGGTTTATAACGTCTGTATTACTGGAGGTGTCTCCATTAAGAAACAGGGAGGTATTTTCTCAATTCCCAAATCCTATCTAAATCTTTTAAGAAGCGGTGCGAGAAAAGTCCTGAACGGAGAGCAAAAAAGAAGCCACCTAGAAGGGTGGTTTTTCTATTTATTCACCTTTCTTATCATCCAAAGGACTCAATAATATATCTTGTGGGATTTGGCTCAGAACAACCATATCTCTAAAAGTAGGTACATCATATCGGTACAAAAAGGAATTAAATAGTGATTAACTGGTGTGGTATTGAATCACAACAGAATTGAATAAATTCTCTTATTGGATATTTATTTTCCATTTTTCCATGTCCCCCTTCATCTTTTCTCTGTCTCTCCGATGAATAAGGAATTTGCGGGTGAAGGGTAACAACTTCACCATCTCTTCTCCTGTAGCGATTAGTTTCAAAAATTGTTTCAAGGCTTGAAACAATCCGTTTCACACCGAGAAACACTTCGTTTCACTGCTTGAAACACTTTGTTTCTCGGCGTGAAACATCTAGTTTCAAATAGGGTTGAAACTAATTACGAAATAGCTTTACTAATCTTGCTCAATGGTGGAATCTGAAAGTAGCAATTTGACTTGATTCACGATGAAGAGAAGGTGAAGGGGCGGCTATTCACCTGCAAACTCCTTGTTTATCGGCAATACAGAAGAAAAGTGAAGGAGCTGGAAGAATTGAACATGTTATAGAAAAGAGCATCGAATTGTTCAAAACCCATATGGAATGAGTCGAATCGTCTATTCATAGGAAATGATTTTAATTGGGCATTTCTATTTATCCGTTTGCCTATCCAGATTCGTTCCACTTGCTATTTTTATTTCGTTCCATTATAGTGGAACGAAGTGAAACAAATTTAAGCCGTTGCCAACGTCAATATACTAATCCGTATTCCTTCCACATTCACTAGGCAGGAAGCACATGCCAGAGTAGTAGAACCAGTGGTCAACACATCGTCAACTATCAATATGTGTTTTCCGGCAAGTGTTTCGGGATGCTGAAGCTCGAAGATACCTTCCACATTATCCCGACGTTCAAACACAGATTTACGCGTTTGCGTTTCCGTATTTTTCTTACGCAATATGGATTCTGTATCGATGGGGATTCCTGTTACAGCAGCAATACCACGGGCAATCCACTCACTCTGATTATAACCACGGATTTGCTGTTTTTTCTTATGAAGCGGTATGGGGATTATCACATCAATTCCCTGAAAAAAATTGGAAGACAAAAGTTCGGCAGCCATATACCGCCCCATAATTGCACCAATTTCCTTTTGTCCACCATATTTCAACCGATGAAGAATCAACCGGAAGTCGCTTCCTTTCTCATAAAAGAAAAAAGAAGTAGCCCGTTCCAAAGGGATTTGTCCCCAGAAGAGCCGTTCTACCGGATTATCTTTTCGAAGATGATAATTAGTACGGGGTAGATTGATATTACATACTGTACAGATACATTCTTCACCCTTTGCTAACGGTCGGCCGCAAACAACGCAGCAACGGGGAAATAGCAAAGATAAGAAGGAACTAAGCCAGTCTTTGATAAGAAGTGTGTGTTTCATAATAATAGAAGTTTGAAGTTGCAATAGCACCTACATATTCAATGGAGGGACTTCTGCTAGGAGCTTCTGAAAGAAAGGATGAAGATTCCCGTTCGTTGCGATAATATGATGTCCTTCTATGAAATGATCCTCACCATAAAAATCAGTCACCTTTCCTCCCGCCTCCTGAACAATCAGTGCCGCTGCAGAATAATCCCATTTTCCGAGAAATGCTTCCATCCAAGCATCAAAACGCCCAATAGCCACATAGCAGATTGCGGCAGCAGCCGAGCCATTCATTCGAATACCGCCCACTACCCCATAAAGCTGATCGATGAGATGAAGAGCAGTCTGTTTATATTGCAGATGATTATAAGGTAATTCTGTAATGACAAATGCATCTTTGATGTCCTCAACGTTCGACACATGAATTTCTTCACCATTCATAAACGCTTTTCCGCCTTTCCAAGCATAAAAACATTCATCCCGGCAAACTTCATAAACGACACCTAAAAGAAGTTCGGTACGGCTACGTAAAGCGATGGACACACAATAAGGAGCCTCATCATGAATATAATTCGTGGTTCCATCCAAGGGGTCAATCACCCAACAGTAGGGTTCATCCTGATAAGTGGCAGAGCCTTCTTCTGTAATGAATCCCGCTTCAGGCAATAAAGCAGTAAGGGCTTTCACCACTCGCACTTCAGATTCTTTATCCACATAAGACACATAATCGTGTGCATGTTTTTCCACCACACGCTCACGACGGAAGTTCTTTCGTTCTTCTTTCAAAAAATATCCAACTTCGGTAGCAATCCGGCATACATCAGTTGTAAGCTGCTTCAAATCTAACATTTATTATTCAAATTAAAAAGTGCTTCGAAGTTATAGCTTTTCCGGCAAAAAGCATAAAGGAAAATAATATTTTCGTGTTTGATACGCAAATTAATGAGATAACATCAAAACTATTATAACCAATATTTAAAAAGACATCTAAAAACAAGGCCGACTCATTTTCTTTTATGAGCCGACCTTTCTTTACTTTTACATCAAAATATAAATGTATTGTCCTTTATTCCTTAATTTATAACAACATTACTTCTGAACCACAATTTTCAACTTACAGGTACGTCCATAGAGTAATGCCACACCGTCATAAGTGAGTCCGGTTATGCCAGCTCCCGAATAGGCTGGCCCCTGGCTTCCTACCACTCCTGTAGGAGTAGCTATTTTACATCCTCCGGCAACTAATGCATCCATATCGTTTGCGGCTTCAATAACATGAATGACACCGTATTTGCCCGCCGCAGTAACAAAGGCAATATAAGAACCGTCTTTTATCTGCAAACTACAAGGATCATTCGGATATCCATCAGACGCATTGACTCTTTGCATTAACATATCGGCACCTCCTTTAGCTATACTTTCCAATACATTCAACGCCTCAAAAGTCTTGACGTCCGAAGCCGCGTTCGCCATCATCACATCAATACCAAGATCAGTAACCTTATCATCAGGTATAAGAGTAAACAACGTTTTGTTGGTAGCAACACCTGCCGGTTTGATCCAGTCATTCACATCATAAGCTCTCCCTATCGGCCCTCCATTAATTCTTGACGCACTGACAAAGGAGAAACCTCTGTTTTTAACGGCAACAAAGCTTGGATTTCTCCATATATTGATGAAAGCAAAGTCTACGCCATTTGCCTTTGAACCATATCCTTTAATTTCCTTCAAGCTTAATACATGTTTCTGCACACCCCGTATCATTATTCCCTCTATGGAGAAAATATAAGGTTGATCCGGTTCTGTCGAATGTTCCCATTCGGGTGCCATTTCGATATCGTTGAAAACAAGCGCAACATTATTGTCAACACCCTCAAGACCTTCGATATTGATAATCTTTTCCTCTTTCAACCCCTCTATATCTTCTACCACAATCTTGATTCCATTGGTCTCTTTATTGTCTACGACAGTTTTCAGGATAAATTCCATTTCCAACGGATTGCCTGATACCGGAATAGTCGTATATTCCTTCAGGTCACCCAGTACTTTATTACACAACGTATGTTTTATAGACTTAATGCCCACAGCAGAACGAATCACTACAGAGAGAGAAACCTCTTCATCGGGTACTAAAACAGGGAAATCTGATGGTTCGGTGAATATCTGGGATGGAAGTTTGGTTATCTTTTTAATAGGTATTACCTTTTGTGCCGTTTTTGTCAAAACGTCCGTTGATGTTACCAGTATCCCGGCTGCTTCACGCGTATTGACCTTGACATTCAAGTCAAATTCAAGTGTCATATCAGTTTGCAAGGTATCTATCTTTAAACGTTGACGTTCAGTCGCGTTTATCTCTTCATATTCTCCATTCTCATCCATCTTCAACAAGGTAGCATATATACTGTGTATACCCACAGCTGAGAAACTTCTGGCAGATACAGTCACCGTCGAGTTATATTCCACCACATCTATCTCGGAAGGAGAAGTGAGTTCTACAGTAGGTGGCGGATACGCGTTGTCGTCCGAATAATCAGACTCACTATCACTACAATTTGTCAACAACAAACCCCATGGAAGGGCAAGTATCAGGATCATTATATTTTTGATATATTGCTTCATGACCGTTCATTTTTTATTTTAAAGATTCAATTTGTAATTGAAAACAATGTAAATCTCCGCTTACACTTGTTTCGGTTACCCCCCTAAAAGCCCATTTGTGTGAAGTCAGGACAAATATACAATACTCGGAGTCTCTATTTCTATTTTCCACTTCTACAAAAGAATAGGTATCAGAAGTTAAGTTAGAAGTAATTGCCGACTCAAGATTAGGCAATAACGCACGTTTAACAGTGCCTACCAGAACCGTCTGTTCGTTTACCTTTTTCTTGAAAACGTCGACAGCCGGAGCTATCAGGTCTTCACTATTTAATGATACAGAACAGAAGAGCATATCTATTCCGTTCACTGCTTCTGTTTTTGTTTCAAGATATCTGCAATCGTTTTTTACTACATATTGTGTCATTTCGGAAATAGTAGAAGGAAAAAGAACCGTACTGCCGATTATCTTTTTCTCTCCGTTACTATAGCTGACAGGTACAAACACCGGCACTTTCTTGCTCTCTCTAGCAGTCTCCGTACCCGTATTTATGATTGCTGTTTGCCCATAGACAGCGTTCGTCCTGTCCAGCAATGCCACTGAATGAACAGTGTTTCTGATAGATGACGCCACCTCTTTATAACTGCAAGAGCTAAATAAATTTTGCTCTGACAAGTGCGCATAAACCAATACGTTAGTTGTTCTGAACCGGTTCCATTCCGGAATTTCTTCTCCCTTGTTATCCTCATCACTACACGAAACGAACAGGCAAGAGATGACACATATAAATAGCAGATATAGATAGTTTGATTTCATATTTCATTCATTTTACAAATTCAACTTCAGCAAACAAAGCCCTGTGGTCAGAAACTTCCGGATTAGATAAAACTTTAAACGACTTCACTTTCCACTTATTCTGTGGAAGTCCGAATATATAATCAATCTTGATTGTCGGCTGATCTGCGGGATAGGTGAATGTATCATCACAGATTCTCTGCCAGTTCTTCATTACCTCACAAATCACATTAGAGTCGGTCCGGGCATTAAAATCTCCCCCCAGCAGTGTCGGGGTATCTCCCGTACCAATCCGTTCATTAATCTGTTCGGCCATTGCACTCCTTATCAGGTCCGTCGAATGATCCAAGTGAGTCGTTCCTATCCTGATTACGTCTGAAGTTCCCGGCTCCTGAATATCTACATATAATAGCGTCCGGGGTTCTTTGGCTCCGTCTATACCTTCAAAAGTTTTGTTATTGATATAAACAAAAGGATATTTTGAAAGGATAGCTACTCCATATTCTCCACCACCAGTATCCATCGCTTTCCCGAATACGGAAAACAATCCCAACTCCGCAGCCAGTTGAGTGGTGAAATCCTGATTTTTGTTCCTTTTTGTGTTGTAATCTATCTCTTGCAACATTACAACATCCGGATTGTATTTCCTGATAAATACAGCATACTCCTTCACCGAGTAACCGGTCATTTCCCCGGACATCCGGCAATTATAGCTCATTATTTTAAGAGCCTGCGCATACGTACTTTGATACGCAAAGAAGAAAAGGCATACCCATACAATGGGCTTTAAAAGTGCTTTCATAAATTTGTTTTTGTTATTAGATTAAGTTTACTTATTCAACGGTATATGTATATTCTGATATTTTTTTAAAGCTAACCGGTGTTATGGATTGCATCACCTCCAACACATAGTTCAAATCGTTCCCTTTACAAACGAAGTCGTACGTAAACGAAGCAATCTTTTCGTTTTTAACTGTAATCTCTATATCAAAATGACGCGAGAGTGTTGTAAGCACCTCTTTCAATGATGCATTTCTGAAAATAAGCCGGTTGCTCTTCCAACTCGAAGCATCATCGTGATATCTATCAGTTTTTATTTTTATTACATTACTCCTTTTTTCATAAACTGCAGTTTGTCCGGGAAGCATTTGCTGCATAGGCCTGCGGCTTTGCACATGCCCGATATTTATACTTCCTTCGTCGAGTGTAGTTTTGATTACCTTATCCGAAGCGTATGCTTTTACATTGAAACACGTTCCCGTCACTTGTATTTTCACATTCTCGGCAAGCACCTGAAAAGGGGATTTCTTGTTTTCTGCTATCTCAAAATAAGCCTCTCCTTCCAGCGTAACATTCCTGTTGTATTTTGCAAACTGTTCCGGATAGGTCAATTTAGAATCGGCATTTAACCACACCCGGCTACCATCAGGAAGTAATACGAGTAGCTTTTCACCCCTTACAGCACAGACCTCCCGATAAACAAGGTTTGCCTCACTACGACTTTGATAGAAATTATATCCTACACCTATCACAAGCAAAACAATTGCACAGGCTACCGTCCACTTAAAGAACAATGGCATCCTTATTCTCCTGTTCTTTCGTTTTTCTTCCCGCATCACGGCTTCCTGAATATTCTTATAAATGCGATATTCATCAAAAGGAGGCAATTCTCTGTCGCCCAATTCGAGCTGTTTGCCTTCTATTATCCTCTGAATGTCGTCATCCATATATTTCCCGATGCCGTCAACTACTTCAAAGTCCTGATTTGTATGTTTCTTTTTTGATTTCATATTTCAATATCTATTAGTAATACACACTGTTACAAAAAAGTATTATACAGACTACGTTAAACCGTGTTAATTCAAAAGAACGTTCCATATCAGCAAAAAGTGATAAAACTACATCATACAATAAAGCAACAATAGGCTAAGCTCTCCCACTGTCGCGCGAATCTGCTTCAAAGATTGGCTATATTGAAATTTAATTGTATTGATCGAAAGATTAAGTTTATCGGCTATTTCCTGATTGGAGTATTTTCCCGAAACTTTCATTTCAAAAACCTTGCGACGTTGCGGCGAAAGTTGCTCAAGAGCTTGCTGTATGATGTTCATTTGTTCTTGTTTAAGGTTTTCGTTTTGAGAATTGTCTTCCAATTCCAAAACCATTGAAAGGCAATCCTCAAGTAAATAGATATTTTTCTTTGAGTCTCTCAACGTATTGAGCAGATCGTTCTTCAACATCGTAAAAAGGTATCTGTTTATAGGTTTTGTTTCGTCGATCTCTTCTTTTTTCAGCCAGAGTTTTAAGAATAAGTTCTGCACAGCATCTTCAGCCAATTCCTTATTCAGCAAATATTTAAATGCCAAAGAAAAGGTCTGCGCCGCATACGTCTTGTATACAATACTAAATGCCAGCTGGTTCCCCTCTTTCAGAGCCTTAACCAAAGCTTGGGCTTCATCCTGTGAGTATTTCTGGGACATCTTAATCATTTTAAATATGAAAATAAAAAGCTTATTATATCAAGTCCTTATTTTCAAATATATTAATTCTTTCTGATATAGCATGATTCGCGAACAACAAATGAAACAGGCCTCTTATTTATTTCACCAGTCTTTGATATTTGCTGAATAAAAAGGTTGAGAAGGATAATAATCCGTCAGTTGCTGAATGAACATCTTTTCGAACATCCTTCCGATCAGTTGCATTTACCCAACCTTCTTCTATTTCTTTTAATTCATCTTCAAGTTGTTTCTGATCCACCTCTACACCTTTCTCGGCCGCTTTGATGAATGTATTGATATACACCTCCCAGCGTTTTGCATAATAATCACTTATCAGCCCGGCCCACGAACGACTGGCATAATCGTTCAGGCTTCCACCCCAAGTCGTAATCAAGTTGCGAGCATTCTTTTCATAATAGTCTTTCAACTGGGGAGAATCCCCCATCTTCCGTGCATCATCAATCCATTTATCCAACGAACAGTAAGGATGAAAGGCATTCAGCTTATCCAAATCATTCAATATCTCTTTCATTTTCTCGCCACAAGCTTTCAAAGCCTGATGGTCTTTAGCTTCAACCACCCTGTCAAACTCCACTTTCACATCAAGAAAGTAGTTTCCAAGCACCTGTCTGCCTACAGTAATCAAATCCAGGCGAAAAGCATCTCTCCGGTCAGAAGGTGCCTCATTCAATGTTCTCCAGACCTCTAGTAGTTCAACATTGCTGTACACATTACTTGTCCGTTTTTCACTGTTCCTATTCAATGCAGGGCGGTACCCGGGTAAAGTACCCAATGTGCGCGGCACTTGTGCATAAATGTCATTGAATAATCGTTTCCAAGCATCGCGCACAGACTGCGACACACATCCCACATGTCTGTCAGCCAGACATTCAATCCATTTATTATCATCTACATTCAGGTTCCATGCTTTCTCAAGAATGTATTCGTAGGGAAATTGCATCACATCCAATCCTTCCAGCGTAGAGCCGATTCCTTTAAGGTTGCCTCCACCGTTAATGAGAGCATTCTCAAGTCGTGCGCCACTTTCTTTGACGTTACCTGTCAAAGTCGTGTTTCCTCCGAAATTGCCCAGATAACACCAAATATAGGGCTGATCATGAAAATGCTCTGTTCTTTTCCATAATTCAACATTTTCACAATGATAATCAAGTAATATCATTTTATTCTGTGGCACGCCTGTCAGCAAAGCCTTCATTCGCTCGGAAGTCCATTTATCTTTATCAAAATAAAACATCCACGTCATTTGCATCCATTGGGCTTTGGGATCGGCAGCCGTCAATGTAGCGTACATATCCGAAGCTATCTTCCGCAAATATTCGGGTTCGAAACTGGGCGGGTCAACCTCGTTGAAAGGATCTAAACCATAAATATGATCGGTTCCGAAAAGTTTTTTTTGTTCATCAAGAAATAGCTTCTGAATTTTCGCAAACAAAGCATCGTTAGGGTTCAAAAAGTTACAACGATATGCATCAGCAAAGCCGGCCCATTTGCCCAAATGTTGAATATCGGCCTCGGGATAAATCCGTTTTAAATCGGCAGGTACATGTCCGGCGAAGGCTGGTAATACGGGCTTCATATTCAATTCACGCTCACGTGCGAGTATTTTTTTCTGCAAGCTTACCTGGTGTTCCAGCCATTCCATCGGCAACGGACCGTTCCAACGATCTATGTTAGCCATCCGATGCCAGGGCAGATACGGCGGTCCCGTGAAGTAAGAGCGTATTTCGATGTCCGACATTCCCATTTTCGACCAGACTTTATACCACACGGCTTCTTGTCCGGTAATTGCCAAAGGCATATTTATACCATTAAGGGCCATCCAGTCAATAAAACGTTCCCATTCTTTCCATTGCCACCAAGGCATCGTGTAACCATACGTGCAGTAATTCAGGAAAAAGCGAGTATCCACTCTCGCTTCCGAAACGACCTTCTCATCAACCATCGGCAATTCTTCAGGAATTTCAACGGCTATATCCGCATACCATGACACTGTAGTGAGACAGTAATATTTCAAGTAATGGTTCAGTCCCATCGCCATTGAATTGGCGTTGTTTCCACCGATTACAATTTTATCTTTTACGGACTCTATCGTAAAGCAGTCTTTCTCTCCTTTTAATTTTTGAAACTGAAAACTCTCGATGTATGACGGCAGCAAACGTTTCAATAATGCTTCCGCAACAGCTACGTCTTTGTCTTTAGCCTGAAGAGCCAACGACATAAGCAGCATAACCAGACACGTGTATACACTTTTTCTTTTCATTCTGATTTATAATTTTATATAGATTTTTCTTTTTAACAAAATATATCCCAACAGCCCATTGAACAAGAGGAAAAATACACCGTACATAAATGAACCGAAGTAATTTCCGAATAACGGGTTAAGCAAATTATTGAATACAGCCGTATGGATATGCCAATGCACAAGCAATCCTCCGGCTATGCAACTAAACACATAAATTACAAGCGGATTCGCTCCAAATGCTTCGAAAAACGAAAACCACTTTTTATTCTGCTTCACATCAATGATATAAAGTAGCAATGCCAATGACAATGCCGCAATCCCACAAGTAAGCAAAACAAACGAAGGAGACCACAAACGTTTATTCAAAGGACAGGCATAGCTTAACAAATAGCCGGCAAACAACAGCGTGGTACCTATAAGGAATAGATTCAGCATCCGGCGGTCATTATCTTTAATATCGATGATTATCTTTCCGCAAACAAAACCGATCATTACTTGAGACACAGCGGGAATCGTACTAAGTATCCCCTCGGGATCGACAAACTGGCGGCCCTGAAGATACATGTGGTTAGATCCTAAAATAGCCGAATCAATCATGCCGACGATATTATCCGCACTCTTTTCAAATCCGTTTCCAAATAACTGAAAAATAAAGTAGACAATCAGCAAGATAATAGCTAATGGCATAAAACGCTTATGCGGTATTGCTACGGCCAATAAGGCTGTAATACCATAACAAATCCCAAGCCGTTGCATAACTCCCATCAACCGGAGCTGACTCAAATCAAAATAGTTACCACTATCGATTGCTGTAATGAACCACTCCATAACCAGACCTATAAATATTAATAAGAGACTTCTTTTTATGATTTTCGCAATGGCCGGTCGACACTGGAAGTTATACTTACATAAGGAGATGTAGGTCGAAATACCCATCAGGAACATAAACATCGGGAATACCAGATCGGCCGGCGAAAAGCCATCCCACTTGGCATGTGCAAACACAGCATAGTTATAGCCACACTTTCCTGTGTTATTGACCAAGATCATCCCGGCAACAGTAATACCCCGAAGTACATCAAGCGAAAGTAACCGTTTGTTCGGATTCATAATATTTGATTCTTTTAATTACTTATTATATATAAAATAGTCGTTCCGGCAGCTAACACTATCCCTATAAGCGATTCATAAGGTATCAGCTTCAGACGTTCCTTAAAATTGAGTTCGCATACGCCTCCTGTCGCATGAAAGAACGAACCATGTGGCAAATGGTCAAGAACTGTAGCTCCGGAATTAATCATAGCCGCTCCCCAAACCGCAGAAATGCCTATAGCCAATATCGTTTCAGCGAACGAAGAAGAAGCCAGTGTCGCTCCGGCTGTTGTCGATGCGGTAGCCGCCGACATCAACGCGCCTGATATAGGAGCAATCAATGCATCACTCATATGAGCATGATCCAATCCTGTAAGAATCCAATCTTTCAAAGAAGAGTTCTTTATGATACCGGCAATAGTTCCGGTTCCTATCAACAGAATAGCTACCACAGACATCTTTTGCAGTCCATATTCTATACTGGGAAGAATATTTTTCCATTGTTTCATACAGATAGCACCACATAAACCACCTACCGGCAAAGCTATCAAAGGATCAATATTGATTCCTGCCGCAGGACGTAATGCCAATAAAACAATCGTAACAACAGGAGCAATCAGACTGGTTCTTAACGAGGGCAAATTTCTCTCTTCCTCTTTATCCTCTGTTTGCATCATCGTTTTTTTGTTTTTCACTGTTTGAGGCATCAGACGGACAATAACAAAAACAGTGAAAAACAAACCGATCACTGCCGGTAAAATATTGGCAAACATTACAGCCGATAGATCTGCATTAAAATTTCCGGCTGCTATAATGGTGTTCGGGTTAGGTGATATGATATTTCCACATTTACCTCCCCCGATCATAGCAATAAGCAATACAGATGGAGACAGGTTTAGACGCTTACCTATCGAAAGAGCCACCGGGGCAACGGTTATCACAGCCACATCAATAAAGACGCCTACCGTACAAAGCAACATCGTTGAGAGTGCCAATGCCATAAATACCCGTTTTTCACCCATTTTGTTTATAATCGCATTGGAGATGACCGTGGTAGCTCCGGTTTGTATTAATATGCCTGACAAGACTCCGGCTGTCAGAATCCGCAATACCGCCGGGGTGACCTCTTTCACTCCTTCGGTCATCACCGTTACAGTCTCATTTAAAGATAGTCCTCCCAACAACCCTCCGACTATCGCTCCGATAATCAGACTGTATGTCGGAGAAAGCTTTCTTATGATTAACAGTATGGATAATGAAAGCCCGATTAATGCGCCTATCGCTGTCATTGAGTATTATTTAGTAAATTGTTTTATGATTCTCACCACCTGTCGCACCGTTCTCTCTATGTTTTCTTTCGTAAACTCCGGTTGCATCGCCTCTTCAAGTGTTACCGGAAAAGGTTGAATAGGCAGTACGGCAGTAAACCCCATCCTATTAAGCGCTTTGGTGGCTTCGACCGCTCCCCCCAACGCTATCACCGGAACCTGACATTTCTCACCGACACGTAAAATTCCGTCCAGCGCCTTTCCCATACCAGTCTGGCGATCCAGTTTCCCCTCTCCGGTCAGTATCAGGTCTGCCTGTCGGACGACCTCTTCGAAACGAAGCGTTTTCAATATAACTTCTATTCCGGATTGCAATTCTGCATTCAAAAACGGAAGCAGGCCGCCTCCCATTCCTCCGGCTGCTCCGGCACCGGGAAGCTGCGATATATCCATATTTGTATATTCCTTTATCACCTGTGCATAATGCCGCAACCCATTGTCCAACTCTATCACTTGCAACATAGTTGCCCCTTTTTGGGGAGCATATACATAGGCCGCACCCTCTTCTCCAAAAAATGGATTACTAACATCACAGGCAATCGTAAATTTACTCTCCTTCAATGCCGGATTTAATTGGGAAATATCTATTTGATGGACTTTTATCAGATTTTCGCCGACAGGCTCCAACTCACCGTTTCCACTATCTAAGAAACGTGCACCTAAAGCCTTCAGCATACCTATTCCCGCATCATTCGTAGCACTTCCGCCGATCCCGATAATGAATTCCCGACACCCGCGTTTTAATGCGTCAGCAACCATTTCTCCAACTCCATAAGTCGTAGTCTTCATGGGGTTTCTCCGGCTTGAATCAATCAATGGCAGACCGCAGGCCGAGGCCATTTCGATAATAGCCATCGCACCATTGTTTACGATGCCATACGATACATCGATTGGATTCATAAATGGATCATGCACCCGACATGACACCGTTTGGGCATGAAGGGCGGAGCATAGAGCTTCTGTAGTCCCTTCGCCGCCATCAGCTATGGGGAAACGTATAATCTGACAGTCGGGTAATTCCTCCTGAATCGCTTTTTCGGCAGCTTTCGCTATCTCGAAAGAACCGACCGAACCTTTAAACGAGTCGAATGCCAATACAATCTTTTTCATAAAAGCTATCACTTATTTGTTTTCTCTATTAAATTCAATGCAGCCTTGACCGGATCATCAAACGGAGTCGTACTGTTGCTCCAGGGAGATGTGATCCATTGCTCCTCCCATTCTCGGATTTTATTCCGGTCTTTTGTGAAATAGAGCTGTATACGAGGGATATAGTAGTCTTTAATCAGCCCGCTCCAGAAACGGGCAGCATAATCTTCCTGAATACCACCCCAACTTGTAATCAAGCGTTTGGCATTTGCTTCATAAGCATCTTTTTCCTGAAGAGTTGTTCCGCTATTGCGCGCAAGTTCCACCCATTCTTCTAATCGATATAAAGGATGAGAAGCCAACAGTCTGTCAACGTCCATCAACAAATCAACAGTTTGTTGCAGATTACGTTGCGCTGCGAGAACACGATTCTCCGAATCATCTTTTAGGGCCTGCTTATAAAAAATTTCAGCTTTAGCCGCTACATAATACGAAACAAACTCTATGAGGTCGTTTCTGTATAATTCAGAGCTTTTCAGTTCGTCAGCGCAACTAGCATACAAACGTATAGCCTGCAAGTAATCATCACTAAGGTCGATTTTACTGATCCGCCGTTGATCGGGTATTACGGTTTGCCAGGTAAAACGGGGGTATGAATATAAAGAACTATATGCTGTTTTCCGAAAAAGTTTCCAAGCTTCCTCCATGGCATCGGGATATCCTCCATAACGGGCCTCGCAGTATATCTTCATCCAATCGTCCAGGTCGATACTATCTGATGACCATCCCATATCGGCTAACAGTTCGTAAACAACCTCATTGTTTTCGAGTCCTTCAGGGGCAGAACCGAACCCAATCAAGTTACCTTTATTTGCGGCACGTAATGCTTTGACCGAGGAACTTGCATACATATCCAAGTCTCCTGTCATGGTGTTTTTCCCGCCAAAGTTGGGTACATAGCTGAATATCCATTTCTTTCCGTAAAATCCATCATGTACTTTCCATGTTTGTTCGGTGCTCCATACCCATTTCGGATAATCATTGCCCAAATCAATGATAATCATTTTATCATCAGGTACATTGCTTAACAAGGCTTTAAGCGATTCTTTATCCCAGAATGAATGTTGATATCCGAATGTCCATCCCTGTGTAACCCAAACGGCATCCGGGTTTCCGGCTGTAATTGATTTATAGATCGTTTCTCCATACTCGGCCAATAACTTATATTTCGCTTCTTTATCTTCCTTATCGATAGGCAGCTCCATCTCATTAAAACTATCCGAGAGATAATACGTATTTTCTCCAAACTCTTTTTCCCACTCTTCGACAAACAGTTTGCCTATCTCTTCGAAAAAAGGTGAATCCGGTGGCAATACATAGGCGTTGTACTCTTCATCAAAACCACCCCACCGCATGTGCCGGAATTGTGTGTCGGGATGTTTCTGCACGAATCCTTCCGGCACGAAACCTGCAAACGCAGGCGCTATGGGCTGCATACCCAACTCGCGCATACGGGTCAGGATTTGATGCTGCAAAGCGATTTGGTTCTGTTGCCAGGCATCAGATAAGGGACCGTCCCACTTGTTCAGATTGCCCATGCGATGCCAGGGAAGGTGTGCAGGGGCAGTGAAAAACTCACGGATTTCTTCTTTGTTCAATCCCATACGCAGCCATACCCGTTCCGCAATGGCTTCGCTGGCCACGGTAGCCAAGGGCATATTTACACCATAAAGAGCCATCCTGTCAATTTCCTTTTCCCAACGCTCCCAGTCCCAGTAAGGGGTAGTGTAGCCGAATGTACAAACATTAAGGAAATAGCGCAACTCATAAGGGGACACCTGTTCATACAATTCATAATCGGGCCACGGCATCACCGACGTTATGTGTTCACCGCTCCATGTTTTCATACTCTTGCAGGCCTCTTTCATGTACGTATGAAAAGCGTAACAGATAGCAACGGAGCTACTTCCCCTTAGAGTAAGCCGGCCGTCGCTTGCTATCACTTCGAATATATCTTTACCGTCGGATGGTTCGATATATTCAAAGTGGATAGACTGTGCTCTTTCCCCAATCTGACGTTCTATTAACTGTTTGGCGGGGGTGATAATATCCGTCTTAGGCTTGTGGCATGAGCAGAAAAAAAGCGTTGTTGAAATCAGTAAATACTTGATTATTGTATGTATCATAGAAAATCATAAATGTTATAAGTGAGTATCAATATTTTTTCTTCGATGCTTCTTTCACATATTCCAGTTCCGTAATAATCGGTAAATGGTCTGACAAAAGCGACTGAACAGTTTGTGTACTAATCACACGCCATCCTTTTTGCGGGTAAGCAAACAAGTAATCGATCTTAATCACAGGTTTCCATGCCGGCATTCCAAAATCATCGTTGCTTGCAGCAAACCAGCTATCCATACCACGTATTGCCTCGGAGTAATGACGCGCGTTGAAATCACCTCCCAAAATTACAGGATATTTATAATTTTTGAAATGCCCGGTAATAAATTTTATTTGCTCCGCCCTTGTTTCTTGAGAGTTGACGTCCAGATGCGTAGAGGTAAAAACAATGGTATCATTACCCATTTCGAATAATCCCTCCAGCATGGCCCGTCTCTCATGCTCTTTGACCGGATGGGGCAGCATTATCTTTTGGACAGAAATATATGGATATTTACTTAACATCCCAATACCGTAATAACCGGTAGAATAGTCAATCGTTTTTCCGTAAAGCCCAAACATCCCTGTATGATAGGCAAGTTCGGATATAAAATCCTTCCCCTTCTGATGCGGGGTACGCTTACGGTCTGTTTTGCTATCCACTTCCTGAAGCGCCACAAAATCAGGCTTGAAGGATTTGATGTGATGAGCAAGTTCCTCTAAAGATGCCAGTTCGCCAAATCTTAAATTATAGGTCATTACCCGCACCCGTAGAGTATCTTGCGCATAGGCAACACCCAAAGTCAGGCATAAAAACAATAATAAATATTTCTTCATTGAATACATGGTTTCTATTTTTTAATGATTACTTTTCCCAGCCCGGATTTTGTCCTAACAGAGGATTCTTCTGACGCTCGGGATTAGGCACGGGCCACAAATAATGTTTCGTTGCGTCGAAGTAGCGTGCTCCGCCTTCCGCGGTAGACTTTTCGTAGATAACATCACCAAACTCATCTACTCCGGTATCGGGATACGGGTTGGCGCCCAAATCATTCATACAAACTTTCAGGCTGGGACCGGTGATGGCACGTCCAAAGCGAAGTTCGCCTTCACGCCAGCGCATCACATCGGCGTATCTTGTTCCTTCACCTGCCAACTCAAT
>CDZN01014875.1_pt1 | contig 22959 bp, 8 predicted proteins | sample 557701 | NCBI WGS metagenome assembly CDZN01 (sample SAMEA3182089, study PRJEB8094) | gut metagenome | biome: human; feature: gut; material: Stool; isolation source: human stools | place: Canada | collected 2013-02-04 | reverse complement strand
AAGCCAGTTCAAATTGGAAGGATGGATCGAGAGACTTGGCAATAGCGCAATGACGCAAGCTGTAATCGATAGGATTGCACATTCCTCATACCGCTTACATCTTGAAGGCTCCTCTCAGAGACGAAGTGTAGAGGTGAAAGAAAATCTCAGTAACCATAGGTAGTTACGGAGGATCAAACTAGGAGGCGCGTTGTAACCACCGACTATCCGCAAGAGATAGAGGTAAGACGCACCTTGCGCATAGAGGGTGATTGCACTTCTCCGCTACGCTCCAAAGTGCAATCACCCTCTATGCGCAAAACCTCAAACATATAGGACTATTTGTTAACATAAGAAAAGGAAGCTCTCGAGACTTCGCTGGTGCATTAACTTTGGATTGCCTGGTGCATTAATTCTGGAATGAGCAACCACGTGGTATCCATGCACACTCTTGAACGGTATCGGAAGGAGGGATCCCTTTTCCATAGCCATAGCGGCTTCCCCGAATCCGTTAATAGAAATCTGACGGACATTTGTGAAATCCATTTGGCCGCCGTTGTCTTTTGTAGTCGGATCAAGGGAGAGTTCCTTAGCAAGTTTTGTAAAATCTTCTCCAGCACGAATCCTGCGAATAATTTCTTTTGCTTCTGAGTTCGTCTTTACAAGGATGTGGCTAACCTTGACTTCGTTAGGATCGTAGCTCTCTTTTAACGTCTCATATTCTTTCTTAAACTCGTAGTCGGTAATTGGGTTAACGAAAACTTCTCTTCTCAGCAACTCATTGAGAAAGATTTGACTCTTTGTTTCTTCCAACTCAGCTTTAATTGCCGGATCTATCTCTAAACGGTTTTTCGCGGCAAGTTGATTGATTACTGCCTGTTGGGTTAAGACCTGCTTTGCAAGTTCTAGCCGTTGCTCAGCAGATGTGACACCCCTTTTTTCAAAGAGATCCATCAACATTTTCTGAGATTGGGGTGTAATAACTTGTCCATTAACGCTATATGCAGTCTGAGCCATTACAGGCAAAGAGCAAAAGAATAGAGATATAAGTACTATTTTTTTCATGATAACTACCTTCCTTTCAATAAAGGCAGGAAATAATATTTTTTTACTTTTTTATTATTACCACTTTCAAATGTAAAAGTCAAAATAAATAATTAATCTTTTCAATGTGAAAATGATTATTTAGGTTGTCTAGCCTGATAAATTTAAAAGAATTCTTTATTGATTGTTATTTAATTTTGATTTTAATTTGCTCGGACAAATGGTAAGAATAATTACGAACCTATCAATAAACAACTTTTTTAAAGAAAATGCATAAGGGCGCTGGTACATGTTCATAAAGATATTTATATATCGCTATATAAATTTATAACGTACTGTTTCTTAAATAAAAAAATTATTTTATTTAAGAAGAAAATTCTCAATTAATTGTTCGGACAATTTAGTAATTCTACTAACATATCTGCCTATTCAATGGTTTAAAAATTCATATAATAACATTAGGTATATCTATAACCCGAGATGGATTTATCTTTAACTGAAGTAACTGCTGCAGTGGAGATTAAATATAATGATTAACTCGCTGTACAAAGAAACATTTCATTTAAAAAGAAGGCCTATAGAAAAACAGATCATAGACCCTGATGGCGAATTATTAAATAAACAAAACACCCCCCCCCCGTACGAGCCATTTAGGGTTTTCTCACAATATCTTTTAGCGGGCCACGATTCCTTTAGTCTTGCTTTTCAGCTTTTCCCTTTTATCTCGTCCTGTGTTATAGATTTTTTTCGACAGCATATCAATCTATTGTCCAAAGATTTTTATTTCTTTAGATTTGCTGCATTGTTAAATTTATTCCCAGCCGGTTTCTCTGACCTCATTTCTGCTGGGATTGTTAATGATTTTCTTCGGATACGAAGGAAACAATCTCAACTTCTTTTTTTCCTCAGAAGGTTTATTTCAAGGATCGTTTGTGAGCTTTATTGCTGTCTTTATAGCTTAGAAGTAAACGAGTCACGCATATACATAAAGAGAACTTTTATCGAGGCGAATTGCACATTGCAAACGACTCAGGTCTTCTCGAGGGAATGAGAGGAGGGGCATCATGAATAAAATATTCAAGACGATTTGGAATAAATTCCGACAAGCCTATGTGGCAGTAAGCGAAATTTCTCAACCTCAGCACGGTCACGGATTTCGTTCAACCGGAATGATCGGCCTAATTTCCTTAGTTTGGTCTGCAGAAGCTCTTGCCTTAGGCCCTAGCTTTGTCACTGATCCAACGGTTGATCATAGAAGAACTGACAATTCTATTGCCATAGAGAGAGAGAATGGCGGAGGTGTAGAGACTTATTTGGATTACATTCGTAATACAGAAGATGACCAATGGGACGGTGTTTACGGTTTTCGGCCAACATCCGGCCATAGTCCATATTATTTTTCCGCCGCATTCTCGAGGTCCGACGGAAAAGGTTCTGGCACCAAGCTCACTCTCGATAAGTTTAACCTTGATGTCGCTTCTTCCAGAATACATGCAGTCTACAGTACGGCGAATAACCCTACAGAAAGAGGGGCTATCCAAGCTAACGACCTTATTATAAATGCCAACAATGGTTTTTTGATTGCCGCCCAATCTTATGCGACTTCTGGAACCGAGGGAGCAGTAGTTGTTTTAAATAATCTTGATGTTAAAAAGGGGTACATAATTCTCGTAAATGGTCCAGCCCAAGGAGTAGGGAAGTTAGCTATAGGCAATAGGCTTTATATTGGTCCTAATTCTTGGTTTAGGCCTTTAAATTTAACAGGTTCAACCACGGGGTCTGTCCACTCCGGAAATCAAACAGGTTATCTGAGAACGAAAATTTTAGATCTGTTTGGACAGTTCCAAGCTAATGAGACTTTCAACGAGAGCAACCGCCAATTCATTAGGACTAGTTACATAACTGATACCGCTTACTTGAGTGCGTCTGCCCACCCCAGTACAGAGGATGACGGTGGGGTTGGTAGACTTGCTACAAGCGAGAAAGTGATAGTTGGCAGCCCAGAAGTAATAAATAATATTGCAATCGGAAAAAACTTAGTTTTAAGAGGAAGCCAAGTAACAGCCACTGAAGGAGTGCTTCTAAAAGACGGCGGAAAAATTATTGTCACTCGGAATTCTGACTTTACGGATGCAAACAACAAAATCAATGGTTCTTTGGAGCAAAACGGCGGAGAGTTTTATATTGGCGCTCCAACTCAATTTGTTTCACTTCTTCCCGGAATTGAAGGTTTAACTGACGGCAACGTAAAACTTGAAGTAACAGATGATGTCAATTTAAACAACGGCAGGATGGAGGTAAATACCGTTGCGGAAGACTTAGTCATGTTTCACCGAGATATCAACCTCAGAAATACCTATCGTCTTATTAATAACGGTCAATTCAAGATTTCTGGGAATTTGTCGCTTGAAAATAATAGCTATGTTCAATTAGCATCAAGCAATAATCGCTTAGATGTAGCTGGAAGGCTATCCGCAAAAGAAAGTGCTCAAATAAACAATAGCGGATGGCTGAGAGTGGCTAACGGTGTTTCACTAATCTCTTCAAACGAATCAATAAGCGTATTAATAAACGAGAAAAATGCGCGCTTGGACGTACTGGCGCAAAAAGAATTTTCAATCGGAGGAAAAGCAAAAATACAAAATAAGGGAATCATAGCTGCTTCTGGAAAGACTTCTTTGTCTTCCAATAGTCATATGGTTAATGACACAGGGGCCGTTTTTCAAATAAACGGGGGGAGCTTAACCACTAACGCCACCCTCACTAATAGAGGTTTCCTCCAATTCAACGGAGGAACATTTGATGTTTCAGGTTCTTTGATAAATGAGTCGGCCGGAAATATCCGAGTGGGAACAAATGCATCAGCGGATTCTAGTTTGAATATAAGCAGCAACTTTTCCTCTTCCGGAAGCATTGATGTCTACGGTAAAGCTAATTTCAAAGGTGGCATAACGACATTGCTTGGGAAAACGAACATTTATTCAGATGGCAGTGTTTCCATTACAAGCTCTAGTTTTACGGCTGGTGAAACTATTTCAGTTAAGGACGGGGCAAATCTTAATTTAACTTATTCAAATGCCGGAAAATTTTTTACTCCTGGAGCCTACCAACCAATACCATATGATGTTGTAGACGGTGCCAAGGCCTCAATGGGAAAGACCAATGCGGCATTTGCAGACTGGAACGAAAGTAAGCTCACATCTGATTCAACCTTAAATAACCTGCAGGTTTTGTCAGGAGGAAAAGTCAAAGTTTCGGGTGCATCATCGCTTAACAAACGACAGGTTTTGGAACTTCAAAAGGCTTGGGGCCAAAAATCAAATCTTGCGGAGGGTACACTCAGCTTTACTGAATCAAAGTCCGACGTTAATGAAATAAAGGATCGTTTGACTGTCAAGGTTGCGAATGAAATAGGAGCAACGTCTTTCCTTTCTCATTCTTTAGATGGAAGAGAACAGCAGTTAAGTTCAACGAATACGGCTATTTCGGATATTGTTTCAGGCCCTAAAGCGATAGTCGTGGGAACAGGGAGCTCCAATTTAAAGAGTGGTTTCGGCTTTAAAGCAATTGAATATACAACTGGTGTTACGGTTAACAGCGGATCAGAACTGCGTCTTTTTGGCACAAGGAGCAACCCCGATGACTATCTTATTCGAAACGGAAGTATTCCAGGGAGCGCTTCTGTTGCCGGAACTCTGACTTTGGGTTTGCCGTATAGTTTCTCAGACGTTATATATGGGAAGGCAGAAGAATATGGCGGTAGGCTTGACTCCTTAAACCTAGTTGGATCTCTTTCCGTTGTAAAAGGATCATATCGTATAGACAGCCTCCAAGGCACAGGCTCCGTTTCAACTTTTTCTGGTTCTAATTCAAAATTGAGTATTGGAGAAAGTTCAGGAACGGTCAATGTTTCTCTGACGCCGACTACAACCTTGGAACTTAAAAATTCTGGTACTGCAGAGCAAACACTGCAAGACATCCGTTCTAACAGCGGATCCATTAAAAGTCTTCAAGGTAATTATTCTGTCAGAAATATTTCATCACCTGCTTCTCAAACAAATGTTGCACTTGAGGTGGGTTCAGATGATACCAATTCTTCTTTGGCGGCCAACAACATTACGTTGGTCGGCAGCGCGACAGTTTTCGGAAACTCTAAACTCAAATTAGGGTCTGGCAGCGAAAAAAATACGATTTCGACTGTGAGCCTAAAACCGAATTCCACTCTGGAAATAAATAAGAAAACCGAGGTTGGAAGATTGAATGCGTCAGACGCAAATTTTATCCAAACGGCAGATGAAATAATTGCTTCTGAGGGATGGTTCCAGAATTCTAGGATAAATCTTAGAGGGGGACGCCTGTTAAGTTCTAATATTCGCGATTCATCGGGGTCTGTTACTAATGATCTCGGGAACAACACATACGTTGTCGAAGGAGCAAATTCAAGTTTTACCTCGCAAGGAGCAAATCCTCACCTTCCTCTTGCGTCCGGTTGGGACTCAAAATACACATTGCTGGAAGCTCAGGAGGTGACCTCAGCTTCGGATATCACGCTCAAGCAGGGCGGAATCCTGAAAGCTAGGGAACTGTCCTTGTCGGGTTCTGCCGCCAAAATCCATATGAACGGGGGTTTGCTTTCGACCTCAATGGATCAGTTTTTTAGCTCCTTAGGATACAGGCCGGTTATCCAGCTTAATGAAACATCCGTCGAGAATGTTAAGTACGGAATAGCGGATGTCGGTAATATCAAAACAGAGATAGCTTCAGGTATTGACGGTAATTCCGGATGGCTCGTTTTTAATGACGAGTTGGTTTTAAAAGAAGCTGCCATCGCCGCTACCAATCGTTTACATACGTCGCCATCCAAACTGACGAACGGGGTAGGAGTCGAATTTTCAGGAGAGATCGAGGGCGAATTTACGGTCGATGATGCCAATCAATTCCAAAACGATTCTCGATATAACCATGCGGTTGTATTCTCTGAGACTTCTCTTTACAACAAAACGGACGCTTCAGGATCAACAAATAAGAAAGTCATTCTGACTGGCACTAAAGGCTCTGCAGGTGGAACGAACTATATCACCGCAAACACGGGGTTTGGTTTTAGCAATGTTTTCAATGCGTCCTTGGTTGAAGTTGCCGGAGGCAAGCGTTTTGTCCTTACCGGGAAAGAAATGTCTCCTGCAGATTTAGGGCACATTCATCAAACTCGGGATTCATCATTCTTCTCTGACGACGCAGCTCTTCTTCCGGACGCAAACGGCGGCGGGATTCTGAAGGCCAACGGATCGGGTTCCGTGTTCTCTCTTGGGAGCCAGTATGCTAATACCCCGAGAAAAGGGTGGGCAGATAAATTTGAAACCACCAGTCAAGGCAAACTTGAGGTGAGGAATGGGGAATTTGCATTATGGTCGATTGCCAACAACGGCTCTACCGAAATATTCGTAGATGCTTATTTACATTCTCGCGGTATTAGTGGTGTAGGTAGTTGGAAAAATGACGGAACGCTTTACCTAGAGGACAATGCGGCTTCAGTGACCGGTCAAAATACCTTCTGTATCGCAGGTAATTTTATTAACTCTGGTGTTTTGGATGCGTCAGATGCCGTCAAAAACGGAGTAACCGTGGCGTCGGGGGCAACGCTGACCAATGAGAGTACAGGTTCTGCAGAATTTGAAAAACTTACAGTAAACGGAACAGCCGTAAATAGAGGTAATGAAAGAGGTTCGTCTCTCGAAGTCGGAAACGCGGGTAACGTTACAAACGTTGATGATTCACGGTGGGGCGCTATTCAAATCGCTTCCGGCGGCTCTTATTCAAACACTGCAAAGCTTAACGAAGACATTGCTGGAACCTTAAAGATTGCTTCCGGAGGTTCATTGACGAATGGGTCAGGTGCGGAAGCGAACTTCTCTTCTACGACGATTTCCTCGGGCACTTCGGGAGCCAAGCCGGAAATCCTCAATGAAGGTCTGATGAAGACGGGCGTGACAACGACAGCAGGCAAGATAGAAAACCGTTCCGATATGGATGCAGTTAGCCTCGCTGTTCAGAACCAAGGCTTGGTAACGAATAAAGATTCATTAACCGTTGATAATCAAACAACGGTCGTAAGCGGTGGTGAGATTATTAACGAAGCCAGTGGAACAGCTGATTTTAAACAGTTAACGGTTTCCGGGTCTGTCAGTAATGCGGGAAGCATGTCTGCGACGGCTTTGACTGCCAATAATACTCAGGCACTCATTAACAATACAAATGATTTAACGATCGAGACGGCGTCAATTCAAAGCGGAACGCTGAATAACAGTGGAACAGCTAAAGTAACCGGCTTAACGATAGACGTTGGGAGTTCTGGCACTATAGTCAATAGTGGAACGATGATCGCTTCAAATGCTGGTTCAATGACAATTTCTTCAGGGGGTATAGTTTCTAATACAGGAGAAATTACAGCAGAGAAAGCAGCTCTTACCTTGGCGGGCAAAGTTAATAATGACGGCGGTAAAATCAAAACATTGTCGATGAGCCTGAATGCCGGAATCTTGGCGAATACCGGTTCACAGGCAGTGATGGAGACAGGCAATATTGATGCGAACTCTGGTTCAAAAATTACAAACGGCGCCGGGGCCTCGCTGACCGGTTATACATACACAGCGGTTGGTGGCGTTTTTGAGAATAAAGACAACTCCCAAGTAGCCCTTCAGTCTGCAAACCTCACCAACTCTGCTCAGTTGAATAATTTTGGCAGTTCTCGGGTGGCGGTTGAAGGATCTATTGATGTTGCCAATTCTTCAATTACTAACGTTGGCTATCTTAAATCCGATGCGATACATCTGAAGCAGAGCGCTTCATTAATTAATAGAGATAGTTCAGACGCCAAATTAGATGTTCGAGTGCTTACCTCAACAACAGGTACTTCGGTGAGTTTGCAAAAAGGGCAGCTCTTTGCCGGCCAGGCGGATGTTGACGGAACCTTGCAAATAACCGAGGGCAGCCGCTTGATCGTAGGCAGGAGAGAAGACGAGGGCATCCCGGGTTCTTCTTCTACGTTCGGTGAACACGCGACAGTAACGAATTCAGGAACAATAGACCTCCAGGGGAATCTTACCAACGAAGGGGTTATTAACTCCGAGCACGGTACGATAAGTATTGCGTCCGGGAAAGAATTTATCAATGAAGGCTCTTCGATAAAAGTTGAAAACTTAACTGGGAACGGAGTCACCTACACCCATAACAAGGGCGTCTTGACGGTAACCGGGGAATGGCTGAACTCTTCAACCGTTAATTTAAATTACGGTGTAATCGATACGAGAGGAGCGGTGCCGAGCGGATCTTCCATTCCGGGCCTTGGAAACAATCTCTATAATGTTTCTACACCCAACGGGGTGATTACTGCCAGCGGTCAAACGGGTTCCTACAATCACTTTGAAAGTGGCGATTGGAAAAACGGAAAGACTGTTCTTATTGCTTCTTCCCTGGACGCTTCTTCAGGGGCAGTTGTAAACGTAAACACTGGTGGGGTGTTTTCCGTTGAAAATTTAAATTTGCAAGGAGCCGCGAAACACGCTCTAATCCTAAATGGAGGTGCGGTTGAAACCACACTTAACCAAATCTTTGTAGGCGAAGGGGAAAAAGCTGCGGTCGGCATTGAACAAAAAGATCCTTCTACTCCGAACGGTTTAATCGGGGGATACGGAGATTTGCGAGAAGGTGTCAGAGAAGGTGTACGGGTTGACGATCAGAAGAGTTGGTTTATCTTCACAGATGAAAACCTGATGGCGACGGATGCGAGTTCTGCTATTGCGGTTCTCAGCAAAAACAATATGACGAGCCAAGTCGGCTTTACAGGCATCATCAGCGGACAATTCAACGTTTCGGATGCTAATAGGTTCCAAGAGAGCGTGTTGGAAGACGGAAGCACACAAAGAGACCATGACGTTGTGTTCTATAGCACGGTGCTTGCAAATCAAACCGACGAACAGCCTTCTCAAAATTCCGTTCTTGTAGTTTCTAATTCAGAGGCGTCAGAAGCGAACGGCGGTAAGAATTATCTGCGCGTCTCGAACATTGGTTTCGGATTTCAAGCAGTCAGCGAGGCTGAAAATTTAGAAATTTCTTCAGGTAAGAAATTTGTGTTGGTTGGAAGTTCTCATGCCGGTTTCTCCCACAACAAAGGAGATTTGACCGACGAACAAGTCTTCGATACAGGACACAAGCTTCTTACAAGTTCGAGCAATGGAGGCTCGATTGCTGTTAAGGAAAACTCAGAGCTCTATTTCGGAACTGAATTCCTTGACGGATTGACTTCCGGATGGGTTCAAAAAACTAATATCGAGTCTGGCTCTTCTTTGACGGTCAGAAAGGGAGACTTTGCCTCTTGGGATTTGGTCAATAACGGGCAAATTACGATTACAGAAGGGGCGCTGCTTCATAACAGAAAGATGCTCTCCTCAGGAACGATTCTGAATCAAGGGACCCTTTATCTTGAAAAAGATCATGATGACGGGACCTCAGGACAATTTGCTCTGACCGGAAACGCCTCCATCATAAATGAGGGTTTGTTGGATGCCTCTGAAGGTCAGACTGAAATAACGCTTAACGGGGCTTCGAGTCTGGTGTCGGAGAAGGAAACGATCGCCTCATTCTCAACTTTGACTGTCAATGAAGACGCAAAAGTTGAAATTAAAGGCGACGGTTCCGGTGAAACATTGAATGTCGCGGGTAACGGCTCCTACAAGATTGGAAGTACTTCGGAGAACACTTGGAAAGATATCTCTGTCGCCGGCGGTTTACTGGTTAATGAAGGAGTGTTAAATCCGGCAGCTGAAGGTGAAGAACCGAAACAATTAGGAAACCTCACCGTTTCGGGCGGCCAGTTTGTCAACGACGGCAGCGCAGACTTTGACCGCTTGAAAACTATTGGTTCCGGTGATGCAGGAACTCCCGCGGTGACGAATAAATCAGGAAAGGAACTTAAAGCTTCCACTCTGGATCTTGCCTCAGGCCTTAGTAACGAAGGGACGCTCTTGGCTGAAAGGACAGAGCTTTCAGGAAGCGCCGTTTTGGATAATCGGCATACCTTTGCTTCAGAGACAATCAATCTAAACGGAAGTTCTGCCCTTCAAAACCAAAATGACGGCGCTGAGATCCGTTCCAATCAAGTCACGTTAAGAGACAACTCCTCGCTGATGAATAGTGAAGGGGCAAGCGCTCAGATCAATACTTTGAAAGCCAACGATTCCTCTGTACTGGCCAATGAAGGTTTGTTAGAGACAACGGAAGTTGCGCTAGGCGGAACATCTGGCGTCACGAATACAGGAACGCTTCTGATTAAATCTGAAGAATCCGAAGATCCGGAGACACCGGTTAGAGAGCCGAAACTGACTCTATCCGAAAATGCAGTTCTCAACAATAAGTCTGAGATTACCAATGAAGGTAAAACAGAAATCACAGGCGGAGAGCTGAATAACAGCGGTTCAATTTTCCTCAAGGATGTACTGGTAAACGGAGGCAGTTTAAACAATCTTTCTGAATCGAGCGGAGAAGGCACAAGTTTGGGTTCGATGAGGGGCACCTCCCTCACTGTAGAGAGCGGAGAGGTTAATTTTGAGACCGGTACTTCCAACAATTGGGAAACCGTGGAAATAAACGGCGGTAAGATCGTCAACAACGCCGGCGATGGAGAAAACTCCGGTTCTTGGAACGTAACAAAACGATTTACGGTCAGCGATGGTTTCGTTACCAACAACGGAAAGATCACGGGGGGTTCTGATCTTACTCTATCAGGCGGGAGCTTAACCAACACCGGTTCCATGGGAATGGGAGAGGTTCTGGTTAATAATGGTGCGACATTAATAAATGATGCTCACAGTGAACTCACAGGTACCAAGATTACTGTCGCTGATGGGGGTAAATACATAAATGACGATACGGCCGTAGCTCATTGGACGGAAGCGAATTTCTCCGGTGACGGCTCATTTAAGACGAAAGCTGATTCAATCTTTAACTTCGATCAAACAGCAGTCTTGGACGGTGCCGGAGCAGCGGAAAATGCCGGAAATATTATTCAGAACAGTTCTTCCGGCGAAGGTCTTAAGCTCACGAACGGGACCCAACTGACTACCGGAGAGAATGGTTCTGTCGATGTTCAGAATCTTATGATCAGAACAAGTTCCAGTTACACGACTAACGGGACAGGAGATCGGATTGGATCAGGCAGCGTCGAAAACGGGGCTGCATTCAATGTCGGCAAGAACGCCGTTGTCAACTTGGGCAAAGGCACAGAGGATTTATTTACGATTAAAACAGGAGGAACGCTACACAACAGTGGCGTTGTGAATGTCGTAAAAGGTTCGGATGTCGTTATCGAAAATGGCGGCCGAGTGTCCAATGTTGACGGCCTTATCAATGTGGAAGAGGGCTCCAAGGTACAGAACGATGCCGAAATAAAAGGCGGTAATGTTTCGCTTGCCGAGGGATCGTCTTTTATAACAACCGGAACGGTTCAAGTTGATAAGATCAGCGGCATAGATGCCGCGTTAACAGTCAGCGGAGCCGGCGCTTCAGTTGAAATTACGGAGAAGACGGAAGGCGGGAGCTGGCTAAATCACTCTCGCATCACCATAGAAGACGGTGCGAAATTATTTGAAGATAAGCTCGGAACTTTAGGATCTGATAACACTTATGTATTGAAGTCTGAAGAGGCTCTACCTGAAATCTTTACCGTTCGAGAAGGTACAGAGGACGTTCCCAAATTAAGAGAAGATGATTTGCAGAAACCGTTCAGCCAGCTTGTTCTCGAGGATGGGGAATTTACGGGTCAAAGTAGTGTCGTGATTGACAAAGGCGGATATTTGGATGTTGATCATCTTGCCCTAAGAGGTGATAAACCGTCAGTGATTACTTTGAATGACGGGGGAGCTCTGAGGACGAGCATGGATCAAATTTTCCATCCGCTAAGTCAAATTCAGGCTTCGGCAGTTAAAGAAACTGTTAAGACAGGAGTTGATTTCAACGGCGGATATCTGATTTTTGACGATGATCAGTACACGGTTCAGCAGGTTGCCAGCGCAGTGAATACTTTGCAGGACGCCGGGTCCAAGTCTTCTATTGCTTTTATCGGCAGTTCTCACCCTGTTACGGAGTTAAGAGTAAGTGATGCTCGTGAGTTTATCCCCGGTAACGAAATCATTCTCTCGGAAGCTACACTGGTGAACGATCAGCCGGAAGAAGATAAATACAAAGAGGACGGCCGCGGCAAGGTCACGATCGGCAACCGAACGCCTGTTGGGGAACACAACTACGAAATCTCTGCTCCGATTACCGTTAAAAACATAGGAGGTAAGCTTGACAAAGGCTATAAGGAAGTTCACCTGATTGAAGTTGTTGACGGCAGAAAATTCGGACTACTGGGATCAATAACCGGAAAAGATGAACCAATTGATACCGGATCCGCTGATATTTCCCAACGTCTGTTTGTGGACTGCGGAATCGGAGGAACCGTTAGGGTAAAAGACGGAGAATTCAGACTGGGCGTAGGATTTGATGTTGGGCAGGAAAATCAGACTTCTAAGGGCTGGATCGGTTATGGAGAAATCTTCGATAAAGGTTCTTGGACAATCCGAGGCGGCGATTATCTGGTTAAAAACATTCGAAACTTAGGTATTGTTCAAGTTGACAACGGCGCGATCCTTAGGACGGAACAATATTCTGATAATCCTGATGTCGTTCTTGACGGCACGGCCGGTCAAGGATTCGGAATCCGAAATAACGGCAGTTTCATTTATGAGGGCGCCGAGCATGAATTCAGCGTCTACGGAACGTTTGTCAATCGCGGCTTAACAAATTTCGGCACTGCGGAAACATTAAGTATTGGCGGAAGACTTGAAGACTATTCTTTGATTGACTTCGCCGGTACCGATAAGGCACTAAAGAATCTGGAAGTCCTTGGAGGAGGTTCTGCAATAGCTTATAACCGCCATTTCGGCAACGAACTGAATTTGTATGAAGGGAGTCTATACGAAGTTAGTTTGACTCCTGATAAAGATTCGGAAGGAAAGGTTCAATGGAAAGATGTCCGTCTGGATGGAACTCTGAAGGTCAATTCAGGTTCGATATTTAAGTTAAGAGAGAGAGGAACTTTTAGCGGAACTGGTCTTATTGCCAATCAAGGCAGTGTAGATTTGACCACAGCGGAAAAAGCCTCAGCCGGAGCAGTTCAGAACAGTGCCGAGGCTGATATTGATTTTGTTGATCTTTCTCTTAATCAGCACTCTTTAGAAGCTGGATCATCGAACGCCGGCCAAATGGAAGGACGATCCCTATCGCTGGAGGCAGGACATAATTTCCGTCAGGGAGCTTCCGGCTCGCTGTCTGTTTCCGAACTAAAGATGGAAGAAAACACAATTCTGGAAAATCTTGGAAGAGTCGAAATTAAACCGGCTTCGGATGGTTTCTCTCCATCTCATGACATGAAAGGCCAATTTATCAACCGAGGAAACGCCTTATTAGCAGAAACAAAGCAGTTGAATATTGGTTCGGAACCGACAGCAGATCATAAAGTTGAAGCTAAATTCCATACCGAGGCCGGCGCGCAAACTAGTTTTGCAGATGCATTGGTTAAAACAGGGTCAGAGTTGAAGAATGAAGGTCAGGAAAGCGGAAAGAATCTTGTTGTTGAAAAACTGGCCGCTTACTTGATTACTTCTCGAGGTGAATCTGTTTGGGAAGACGTTCGGCTTGAAGGTAATGCAACGATATCCGGTGGCAAACTTCAGGTAACGACAGGCTTCTTAAGAGTAGAGAACGGAGCGACGCTGCTCAATGACGGCGGTACGATTCATGCGCACCTCATTGATGAGTCTCATGTGATCGGCACTATTATCAATAAAGGAGAGGCTCGGTTTAATCAGCTCACGCTTTCGGAAGGTTCGGAATCCCACAATTATGGGTATCAAGTCGGAAAACTTCTTCTCGTGAGAAGCGATTCAACAGGACATAACACCTATGAAGACAGCCGGTCTCAATGGGAAAAGGTTGAACTCAATGAGGCGCTGACAAACAAAGGTTCATTTGTGATTACTCAGCAGTTGGATGCAAAAGCCGATATTACAAACCATGGGACAGGTTTTCTCGATACATCCGGAACTCAAGGCTTTATCACAGCCCACAACTTGGTGAACTACGGAGAGGCAAAGCATCAGGATGTTACATTAGGAGACTTGGTTGAGGGGCCCTCTTCTGAAGTGAGCCCGTCGTCAGATCTTACGAATCCTGCAGATCCGGAGGATCAGACAAATTTGTCAGCTGTGCAGCAAGGGACTGAGCCGAACAATCCTCCTAAAAAATCTCCGGAAACCAAGTCGGATTCTGATCTTTTGCTTCAGGAAAACCCGAGAGAGGATGAATCCCCGGAGGAGAACACTTCTGAAAAAGACGCGTCCGGAGATGGTTCGGTAACTGATAGTTCGCAAGTTATCCGCAGTGCACGAATGGAGAACCACGGTACTGAAACCGGCCGAAATTTGACGATCACCGGAAGCGCAAGTTATCTGAACACAGCCAAGACACAGTGGCAGAATCTAACCATCCGCGATAAGGGAATCTATGAGAGTACGGCCGGAGAAGTTAAGCTGCAAAACTTTAACCTTGAAAAAGGGCAGGCGTTTGTGAAGGGCGGCTCTCTGGAGACGGCTGTAAATGCTTCCTTTAAAGGAGGTTCTCTCGAAGTTGGCGGTGAGGGACAGTACGCTAAAGCAGTTCTGCTTACCACCCCGACAGACGTGATGGATTCTCAAATTAATATTCGTCCGTACGGAGACGTTGGATTCGGACCAAGCTCGATAGCGCTGGCAGATGAAAAAAAGGCCATTGCGGCTTCCTCAGGGAAAGCCAGACTTTCTATGTCGGCTTCTTTGACCCTTGGGGCAAATGGAGGTATGCAGGTTGGAGCGCCCCCTGCTAAGGCTTCCGTGGACGGTCTTTACTTTGGAAAAGATTCCGCTTTGGTTATGAATTTCGCGGAATTGGGACCAAACGGAGCTCTTCTAACATCTGAACCAGAAAAAGAACTTGTCGTAGAGCCTGGCGCGGAATTGTACGTGAACCTCTCAGGTGTGAAGAAAGGAAACTATTACATTACAAGAGGTTTTAACACTGCGGCCAACGAGGCTTCGGACGGTACATGGATCGGCGGCTGGGATAAGGAATACCTGATTGCTATTCCCAAAGAATCTGTTGCTCGATGGAAGCTATTTTTGCACCATGATACCGATGATGTATGGCTTGAAGCAAAATTGGCTGAAATACCGGACGTGGAGGCGATAGAAGTTGCGACTGAAATCCTAGATACGGAAGGAGAAAAAGATTATGGTCCGGGCGGTAAGTTTGTCATTGAAGTTCTTAATAATGAGGGCCGTCCTGTCAAAGAAAATGCTCAAATTTACAACAGTTTTGTGAATCTAGCTTTCGCGGGAGGTCAACTTTCGACGGCTTACTCTTCTCTTAATAATGCGGCACAGGTTCTTGAGGGGAGAACGAGCATGATTGCAGAGAACTTCAATCGGAATGGTTACGTGGCGAATAAACATCGTCAAGGCGATCTCTGGTTTGAAACGATCGGCAAACATGAAAGGGTCAGTCATTACGAAACACGCAAGATGTCCGGCGTAGGCTATACGAGTACTTATTACGGATTTATCGGCGGCGTAGATCATTTGTTCGCTGATAAAAATCTCCTTACGGGTGTAGCCGTCAGCTATCAGAAAGGCAATGCGAAATCTCGAGGTCCGATTACAAATACTAAGAACGAGTTTGAGACCTTTGGGGCTGAATTGTATGGCTATTGGTCACCGGGGCCGTTCTTGAACGTTGCCGGAGATATCGGTTACTACCGGAACAATGCTGATGTGACACAGCATCTTGGAGGAGCGGGGGGATTTGCTAAGGCTTCCGCTGATACTTCGACTAACATGATCACAGCCGCAATAAGAGCGGAGAGTACCATCAAGACTCGGCTTGTTAATATCGTCCCGCATGCCGGCGTGAGATATATTCTTACCAACACTGACCGTTACTATTCCAAGCTAGACGGGCAGAAGGCTTTCAAGAACGATCCCCACACTACTTCAACGATTCAGTTTCCGCTCGGAGTAGGTTTCAGAGCCGATCTTATAACTAAAGGAGGTTGGAAACTTAGACCTCAGCTAAACACGTCGGTTGTCCTCCAAGCGGGGCATAGAAAGCAAAAGATTTTGTTCTCCACAATGGACGAAGCGGTTAACAGCCGTATTTACGGACAATTTACCGGTGCTTACGCGTTCTTAGCTTCTTTAGGGCTTCAAGCAGAAAAGAATAACGCTACCTTTGGACTGAGGTATTCAATTTCTGCGGCACAAGGCGGAAGAGTGGATCAGGCGCTGAAACTGGAGGCAATTTGGAGGTTCTGATCCTACCCATTCGATTTTTAAGTTTTTTTGGCTCTTAGGGCCACAGCCCCTCGACCTCGGGCAAGGGGATAGTTTAGAGGAAACTCACTCTTTGGAGAGGGTTTCCTCAGTTTTTCTCAATACTTTTTTCTGCTCCCAGAATGTTTAGTGCACAACATTTGGGTGATATGATAGTTAAAAGCTATCAGGACGGCGATTAAATTGAGCTTCTTGAATAACGTCGGAATTTTGAATTGCTGTATAACTTGTCGAGAGAGTGTTTTCGTAGGCCCCTAGGTGAAGCTGCTACCCATCAAGAACATTTCGAGAACACTTCGAAGTTAGGTACTAATCTTGGATGCAGCTGGTTTGTTGATCTTTTGACGGGTCGGGAAAGAGAGAACGAAATGGGTCAGGCTAGAAATACGATTTTGATTGTGGATGACGTCGAGCTAAACAGAGATGTCCTGTCTATCATGTTCTCTCAAAGCCATGAGATCGAATTTGCCGAAAGCGGTCCTGAGGCGCTGGACATTCTCCGCAAGAAAAAAGAAGACATCTGTGCCATCCTTCTTGACTATGTCATGCCTGAGATGGACGGTTTAACCTTTTTGGAAGAGGCGATCAAAGAAGGATTAGTGGAGAGCATTCCTGTCTTTCTGATTACGGCATCCTTAGAGCATGACGTTGTGCATCGTGCTTATTCGCTGGGCGTGGCTGACTATATTCAGCGTCCGATTTCTCCGTACATCGCTCAGCGCCGTATAGAGAACATTATTGATTTATTTAAGACACGTGCAGCTTACAAGAAACTTCTTGAGATTAACAGAACGCTTTTAGAACGTCTGAGCGAAGTCGATGACTCCATTACCGACGTCCGAAATCCTTAATAACTATTGAAGAAACCAAGCGACCGGAGAAGATCCTCCGGTTATTGTTATTCATCGTAATCACCGGTTTCTCTTTCTAAATATTCCTTTTGACTGAGCGTGATCTGAGCATCGTTCTTCCACATGGCCACCCAGCCGTCCAGCATCCTGGAATCCTGGATGTCAACTTCCAGACGCCAGGTTCCGTCTTCTTTTTTAAGCAATTTCTGAGAAGTGTTGAAAGGCGTTTCTTCTAAGTTCTTTGCCGTGACATCGCTTTTGAATTCCAATATCCAATGCACCCATTCACCGTTGCTGTAGTTGAAGTGACGGTCGTGGATATAAGACTGAAGATCAAAGTCTTCCGGTCGGTGCGCGTCAAAAGAAGTGACTTCTGCTTTCTTGAATCGATGAAGCGCCAGATGGACGACGTTGTCGAAATGATCGAACTGACAAATTAAGTAGAGTCGGACGTCCTGCTGGACCAGCGCAAGAGGAGAGACGACGGCGCTGGTGGTTTTGCCGTTCATGTTAGTGTATTCGATTCTGAGTTTCTTTTCCGAATACAGCGCTTCTGAAACGGCATCAAAGATTCTCGGCAGTACCTTGGAAGGCATTTGCGGGATTGAAGAAGAAATGACGCAGACTTTATTGAGCCACTGATTTTCTTTGGCGTTTGAACCTTTTTCCTTGAGCATTTCGGAAGCCGCATCAAATAAGAATCCCAATGATTTGAGGACGGTTCCCGGAATCTGATACTTCATGTGCTCCTGCGCAATTCTCAGAAGCAGACATTCATTTGGTTTTAAGTGAATATTGTCGGTGATGGAATCCGTGCGTTCTCTTCGGTAACCGTAGGCATTTCCTCGGTCGTCGCGCACCAAACCGTATTTGCCGCAGTCATACATTTGCTTCAAGTAACGTTGCAGTGACCGCCTGCTGACATCAATGTCTGCCGATGCCAAAGAATTAAGAATGTCGTCCACCGAGACAAACCGTTTGCTCAGCGGTATTCGATTGAGAATCTCCAAAATGATCGATGCTTCTTCTTTTTTATCGTGTTTTCTTCCCATCCTTGGGCTCTCCAAGATCAAATTTCTGTCGCAAGGCGCATATTGATTTTTATTTTAATCGGTTTTACTGCGTCAATTTCTTTCGCTTCAAATGCAAAAATAACAACATAGAAGGAGAACAAAAATGCCTCGCAGAAGAACAAGTGTCTTTGAAAAAATGTTTAGTGATAACCGTCTTCGTTCTATTCCGGATTCAGAACAGCAGAGTACCTTGTGTGTTGAATATTGGACATCCAAGATTTTGATCGAACTCTCCGGCTATAAATCGTTGGAACTCGATGATGTGCAGGAGATGGCAAATATCCGAGTGGTCAAGGCGTGGCAGCAGGAAATCGAAAACGACGTTTCGGAACTTTACGAACTTAAAGGAAAAGAAGAAGGCGACACTGAATTACTTGACGATGCAGGAGACAGTGTTTTTCGTCGATACAAATCTGTGAAAACAGAGCTTAGAAAGCGCATCGACAATCCTCCAGTTTCCATGAAGAAGGTTTATCGCAACATTAAGAAAGAGATTGATTTGCACGGTTTCTACCCGAAAGGTTTTGCGGCTAATCTTGAACTCATCAAAGAAGCCTATGACCTTTCCGAAGATGAAGGTCTAGTCACCGCCTTCATCTTCTTCACTCTTGCCTATCGAAACTTGAGAAGAGCCCTGAACTCTTTCAGTTATTCCGACCGCGGCTTTTTCCTCGTGCTGGAGGTCATCGCAAAAACGTTGGGCCTGCCTTTGGAAAAGGTCCAAGAAATGCTCGGGCCGGATGGCAAACTTATCCGAATGGCAATCTTCGGCGTAGACAGAGAGTCTTCTAATATTGATTTCGAGGACTACTTTGAATCCAAATCCGGTATTTCCTTCTTTGATCTCTTCTTCGGGAAAATCGAAAAGAAGCAGCTTGTAAGTTCGATCCTCACTCCTTGCAACAAGTCTCGTCTCACGCTCGAAGACGTCAAGTATCTACCTGTGATTGACTCTTTAGTCGTTCCGTTTTTAAAGGGGATTAAAGATGAAGGCCCCAGAGGCGTCAATGTTCTTTTGTATGGTCCTCCTGGTTCCGGAAAGACGGAATTAGGAAAACTTTTGATTGAACAAGCCGGTAAAAAAGCCTACACATTAAAACTCGGAAGAGAGGAAAAGGTCTTGGCTTGCTGGGAACGAGCCTGCAAGTTAAGTCGGAACGACGCCGTCACGGCAATTCTGATTGATGAAGCGGATGACGTTTTCAACAGCGATCTGGTCCAAGGAACGACTGATCGTACAAACAAAGCGCGCATCAATACCGCACTCGAAAACACTAAAAAGCTGACCGTGTGGACAACGAACTCTCTGCGTTCTATGGATGCTGCCATTATCAGAAGATTTCATTTTGTCCTAAAGGTTGGTTATCCGCCTCGAGCTCAAATGGAGAAGCTCGCACAAGGAGCATTGGCCAAATCTTTGTCTGAAGAAAACATTAGTCGTCTGGTGAATACAGAAAATCTTTCTCCGGCACTTGTCGCTCAAGTCGGAGAGATCGTGGACAACCTCCAAGGTAATAAAGTTAAGTTTCCGGAAGACTCTTTGATGGCTCTTCTCGAAGATATTCTCAAAGCACAAGGTTTTGGAAAACTGGCTGCCGCGACGAAGAAAATCGGAAAGTTCGACCCTGCTTTAAGCAATTCCGATACAGATCTGGAAGCTTTATCGAAAGGCCTCAAAGAGGCGGGCGCCGGAAGGTTATGTCTTTACGGTCCTCCGGGCACGGGCAAGACAGAATTTTGTCATTGGCTCGCAAAGAAGCTTGAACGCCCTCTCATCATGAAAAAAGCGTCGGATCTTCTGAACTGCTATGTCGGCGGTACAGAACACAATATCGCCGCTGCCTTTGAAGAAGCAAAAAGAGAAAATGCCGTTCTACTCTTTGATGAAATTGATTCTTTCCTTCAAGATCGAAGAACCGCGAATCATTCCTGGGAAGTTACGCAAGTCAACGAATTTTTGACTCAGATGGAGTCTTATGAAGGCTACCTTGTGGCAACAACGAACCTTTTGGATCTGATGGACAACGCCTGTCTGAGAAGATTCGACTTGAAGGCCAAACTCGAATACATGACTGATGATCAGGCAGAAGAAATGTACAGAAGACTGGCTCAGAAGTGGAAATTCTCTGTCGGAAACGAAGTGAACAATCTGCGGAAGATCAGAAATCTTTCCCCGGGAGATTTTGCGGCTATCGACAGAAGACTTCGTTTTACCAAAGCTGTTTCCGGAGAAAAGATTGTCGACATGCTGAAAGTTGAAACTCAACTGAAGGAAGGCCAGATGTCTTCTTCCAGAAGAACCATCGGATTCCTGGATAACTAATGAAATTAAGCTATGGCCGCTTTGAAAAAATAAAGCGGCCATTAGCTTGGCCGCAAAAAACTCCCGAGGAGAGGCGGGAGTTCAAAAATAGTTTGACAATTTTTAGGAATGATTAAGGTACAGCCATATCAAAGCGTTTGTCTTCTGCGTTCTTGTGGCACTGACGGCAGTAGAGAACGCTTTGTTCGTGTTCTTTATGGCAAAGTGTGCAGCGAAGCTGTCCGGCATGAGAATCATGCGGGTTTAAAGCTACTTTCTTTGCGGCAGAAGCAGCGGCTAAGTCCTGGTAGTTATGGCATTTCATACAAGCCTTGGACTTGGCAGCGGCAACCGGAGCGGAAGAGCTGTGACACTGTTCGCAAGTCACGCCTTTTTGCATGTGCTTTGCCATGGTGGGAGCAGCCTGAGCAGTACAGAAGGCGCCGGCTAACAGAATTGCTGCGGTGGTAATGAGGCGGTTAAATTTCATTTTTTTCTTCCGTTTTTAGACCCGGACCCTACGGTCCGGGCTTCTCTAGAAGTTACTTACCGGCTTTGACATCGGCAAGAGCGTTGTCAGCAGCTAAGCGGCCGCTGGTCATAGCGAACGAAGAGGCAGAGCCTTCGCAGCGGAGGTCGTAAGAAGAGTCATACAAACCGCCGATATCCTGACCGACGACATAGAGGTTGTCGATCACGTCGCCCTGCGGATTCAGAGCCTGGAACTTCGGATTGACAGTGACGCCGCCCAAAGTTAGGAAGAATGCGCGGATGCCTTTCAGAGCATAGTACGGACCTTTTTCCATATTGAAAGTTGCAAGGTGTTCAGGCAGACGGCCGAATTCCGGATCTTTACCAGCTTTAGCGTATTCGTTCACCTTGTTCATTGTTTCTTTCAGGTTGGAAGCAGGTACGCCGATCTGTGCAGCTAGGTCGTCGATTGTGTCAGCCTTGAAAGCCCAACCTCTCTGCTGACCGATTTCGAAAGTCTTCGGAAGAGCCTTCAGAGGAACGCCGGCAAGAACGATGGCGTTGAACGGAAGCAAAGCGCCCTTGTTAACCAACTGATCATATTTCTGCTGGTCGATGATGTTGTACATTACGCCGCCGGCACTTGTCATGGCATTGTAGACATCAACGAAAACAGCACCACGGGATTCGTTGAAGAAGCGTTTGCCGTGCTGATCAACCCAGAGCCAGGGCTGAGCCAAAGCGCAGCGGCCTTGCTTGAGTTCATCAGCGCCCATGAACTGGTTGATCGGGGGCAGGTCGGCGAGGTACGGAGCGTTACCTGCAATGGTATGCATACCTTTAACGCCTGCACCGACTAACTGAGCCATTTGGATGCCGTCACCCGTACGGCCGTCACCGTTCTTACCGTCGGTTACAGGACCGCGGTACCAAACCGGTTCAAACATACCTAGAGCAGAGGAGTCGTTCACGTACTTGGCGAGCATTTCTTTATTGGATTCGAAACCGCCGGTAGCGATAATGACTTTCTTGGCCTTGACGATGACTTTTTCGCCTTCGCCGTCGACAGCTTCAACACCTACCACTTTACCGTTTTCAACGATCAGTTTCTTGGCCGGGGTTTCGGTGAGGATTGTGCCGCCTTTGGCGCGAACTTCCTTAGCGAAGCGCTGGATGATGCCGGCAGCACCACCTTTGAACAAGTGCCATGTCATCAGGGATTCATCTTTCGGATACATGGTGCGGATGCCGCGCATCTGAGCGCCTTTGTCCATAACCCAGTCAATGGTCTTTCCGGATTCTTCAATCAGAACACGAAGGACGTGCGGGTCAGCGCGATAGTGATGGTACTGCAGAGCGGCAGTAAGAACCTGGTCAACGGTGGTGTTGATGTTGTGTTCCTTCTGATAACGGGTGCCGACGCCAAGACTTCCTTCAGGGAAGTTTCCGCCGCCGCCCAGAGCAGCTTCTTTTTCGAGGACGATCGGTTTAGCGCCTTGGTCAACTGCGCTCTGAGCTGCTGCCAAACCGGACAGGCCGCCCCCGATGATAACGAGGTCGGTCTCATAAACCTGCGTTGCGAATGCAGGAAGCGAGAAAGTGGTGAGTAAAGAGGCTGCGATAGCAGATGTAAGCAGACTTCTACGAAGCATCGTAATTCTCCTTGTTTTGTGGTTATTAAGTGGTGTACCGCTTGGTGTTTCTAAGAGTATCTTAAGCGTGCCTTATGGAGATATACTTTGCGCAAGTTGCACTCCTATCTTTGCATTGTTGACAAAGGG
>CDZN01016760.1_pt1 | contig 23218 bp, 20 predicted proteins | sample 557701 | NCBI WGS metagenome assembly CDZN01 (sample SAMEA3182089, study PRJEB8094) | gut metagenome | biome: human; feature: gut; material: Stool; isolation source: human stools | place: Canada | collected 2013-02-04 | reverse complement strand
GACAATGAGAAAATCATGATTGGACGTAACGACGATGATGGTTATTACTTTAAGTTCGGTATCTACCGTGTAGGTAATAGCACGAAGCCGGTATGTTACAATCTGGCAAACTATTCAGAGAGGTAACTAGTTAGAAGGTAGAAAGAGAGTGATATCCGGATGTCCGTTTAGTGGGCATCCGGATATTTTTTTTATAAGTTAATAATCTAAAAAAATAATATCGCATTTGTCAAGTGTGCTTCAAGTCTGCAAAAAGATTTGTTTTTTTGTTGCTTGCCAAATGGTATAATATATAAAATAATTAGTGATGCAAATGATGAACAAAAATGGATTTAACCGGTGTGCGGAATTCTACATCGGTCGTTTGCGGAAGGAGGGACGGTATTCTACGGCGCATGTCTACAAGAATGCCCTCTTTTCTTTCAGCAAATTTTGTGGCACGTCTAATGTGTCGTTCAGACAGATCACCCGCGAGCGTTTACGACGTTACGGTCAGTATCTTTATGAGTGTGGCTTGAAGCCCAATACGATTTCTACGTACATGCGTATGCTTCGTAGTATTTACAATCGGGGAGTGGAAGCGGGCAGTGCGCCTTATATTCCCCGACTGTTTCATGATGTCTATACAGGCGTGGATGTCTGGCAAAAGAAGGCTTTGCCTGCTACGGAATTGCATAAGCTTCTGTATGAAGATCCCAAATCGGAACGTTTACGCCGTACGCAAGCTATTGCCGCCCTGATGTTCCAATTTTGTGGCATGTCGTTCGCGGATTTAGCTCATCTGGAGAAATCGGCACTCGATCAGAATGTACTGCGATACAATCGTATTAAAACCAAAACTCCGATGAGTGTGGAAGTGCTGAATACTGCAAAGGAAATGATTAATCAGCTTCGTAGCAAGGAAAATTCTCATCCTGACTGTCCGGATTATCTGTTTGATATTCTTCGTGGGGATAAAAAACGGACGGATGAAAGAGGTTACCGGGAATATCAGTCCGCTCTCCGTCGATTTAATAATTCTCTGAAAGACTTGGCAAGAGCTTTACATTTGCAATCCCCCGTCACTTCCTATACGCTGCGCCATTCTTGGGCAACGACTGCGAAGTATCGGGGGGTCTCCATTGAAATGATTAGTGAATCATTGGGGCACAAATCTATTAAAACCACACAAATCTACTTGAAAGGCTTTGGACTTAAAGAACGTACAGAGGTAAATAAAGGGAATTTATCTTACATAAGAAACTGTTGTGTAGGTAGCGTAAAAACTGTAAAGTGTTAATTATCAGAATTAAAATATGTGTGTTACTTCTTAGGTAACGGAACTTAAATTTGACGCAAAGATAGACAAAAACACGAATAGAAAGCAAATATTCCTCCACTTTTTTTCGTTTTATCTGAAACATAGAGCAAAAAACTATTCGAACATGAAATAACCTTATTTCCATGCTCTATACTTTTTATTGCCTGAACTCTAGATTTTCCCTGTTGAGTATTAGGCCTTTCCATATTTTACGCCTTTGTCATGTGTGTGATTTCTATTTTCATCATAGTGTACGCTTCGTGTATGTATTATCCGTTACCTAAGAAGTAACGGAATCACATGGGGTAAAAAAATATGATTTTAACGAAACCAAAATCAGTAAATGCCGGGCCTATTAGTGGGACAGGGGAAGGCGTAGCACACTCAAAACGCTGGTATGTAGCACTCGTTCGAATGCATCACGAGAAGAAGGTATCCGAGCGTTTGTCTAAGATGGGAATTGATTCTTTTGTTCCCGTTCAGCAACAAATTCATCAATGGAGCGACCGTCGAAAGATGGTTGATACGGTACTGCTTCCAATGATGGTTTTTGTTCATGTCAATCCAAAAGAGCGTATGGAAGTCCTAAGCTTCTCCACTGTCAGCCGTTATATGGTGATGCGTGGTGAAAGCACTCCTGCCGTTATTCCTGACGAGCAGATGGCGCGTTTCCGTTTCATGCTCGATTATTCCGAAGAAGCAGTCTGTATGAATGATACTCCACTGGCGCGTGGTGAGAAAGTTCGTGTAATTAAAGGTCCTTTGAGTGGCCTTGTCGGCGAACTCGTGACTGTCGGGGGTAAGAGTAAGATTGCCGTTCGTTTAAATATGCTTGGCTGTGCTTGTGTAGATATGCCAATCGGTTATGTAGAACCTACAAAGATTAGTAATGACGACACAAAAAAACTTTAACGTATTTCTATTTATTCTGCTACTAGGAGTTTTTTCTCCTTTGATGGCTCAAAATATGAGCGATTCTCAAGTATTGGAATATGTCAAAGAGGGGATTAGACAAGGGAAAGAACAAAAACAATTAGCCTCTGAACTTGCACGTAAGGGCGTGACCAAAGAACAGGCTATGCGTGTGAAGCAGCTTTATGAGCAGCAGAACAACGTCAATGCTTCCAACGCTACCGGTACGGATGTCAATGAATCTCGTCTTCGTGAAGAAATGAAGGAGAACACCTCCGATATGCTGGAAGACCATCCGAGCACTCAAGATCTTGCACGTAGTAATCAGGTTTTCGGACGTAACATCTTCAATACCCGTAACCTGACTTTTGAACCTAGTGTCAACATCGCCACCCCTTTAAATTACCGTCTCGGTCCCGGTGATGAAGTGATTATCGACATCTGGGGAGCGAGCCAGAACACTATCCGCCAACAGATTTCTCCTGATGGCACGATCAACATTCAGAAAATAGGTCCCGTTAACCTGAACGGCCTGACTATTTCTGAAGCCAATGACTATCTCAAGAAAACATTAAACAAGATATATAATGGTCTCAATAATACGAATGACCCCACTTCTGACATCCGTCTGACTTTGGGTAGCATCCGTACTATTCAAATCAATGTAATGGGTGAAGTAGTCCAACCGGGCACTTACTCTCTTTCTTCCTTTTCTACTGTATTCCATGCGCTTTATCGTGCAGGTGGAGTCAGTGACATAGGTAGCCTTCGCAATGTGCAACTGGTACGTAACGGCAAAAACATCGCCACGATCGACGTCTACCAGTTCATCATGAAAGGCCACATTCAGGATGACATTCGTCTGCAGGAAGGTGATGTCGTGATTGTTCCCGCCTATGACGTATTGGTAAAGATCGACGGAAAAGTGAAACGCCCCATGCGTTTCGAAATGAAGAAGGACGAAAACTTATCTACGCTTATCAGTTATGCTGGTGGCTTTGACGCCGACGCCTACATCCGTTCCTTGCGTGTCGTACGTCAAAACGGACAGGAATATGAAGTAAATACGGTCAAAGACCTTGATTATAGTGTCTATAAAATGCGGAATGGTGATGTTGTGACCGCCGAGGCTATCCTTAACCGCTTCACTAATAAGCTTGAAATCCGTGGTGCCGTTTACCGTCCCGGTATCTACCAGCTAAACGGTCAACTGAATACCGTCCGCGAATTGGTGAACGAAGCCCAAGGCTTGACGGGTGATGCTTTCTTGAACCGTGCTGTCCTTTATCGTCAACGTGAGGACCTTACTACTGAAGTTATTCCTGTTGACATTAAAGCCATCATGGATGGTACTTCCCAAAATATCATCCTGGCGAAAAACGATATTCTTTATATTCCGAGTATCCATGATTTGGAAGATAGGGGAGATGTTGTAATCTACGGCGAAGTGGCCAAACCTGATTCCTATCCTTATGCTGATAATATGACTCTTGAAGACTTGATCATTCAGGCCGGAGGCTTGCGTGAAGCCGCTTCTGTTGTTCGTGTGGATGTATCGCGTAGAATCAGGAATCCCCATAGTACAGTGGATAATGATACTATCGGTCGGACATATACATTCTCCCTGAAAGAAGGCTTTGTTGTCGACGGCACACCGGGGTTCGTTCTTCAACCTTATGATGAGGTTTATGTTCGTCGTAGTCCGGGTTATCAGGCTCAGCAAAATGTGGTTGTTGAAGGTGAAATCCTGTTCGGAGGTTCTTATGCCATGACCAGCCGTGAGGAACGTCTTTCAAACTTGATTAATAAGGCCGGAGGTGCTACGAATTATGCTTACCTACGCGGTGCCAAGTTGACTCGTGTCGCTACTGAGGGTGAGAAGAAACGTATGGGAGATGTGATCCGTTTGATGAGTCGACAACTAGGAGAAGCTATGATGGATTCTTTGGGTGTCCGTGTGGAAGATCATTTTACAGTCGGCATTGACTTGGAAAAAGCTATAGCTAATCCTGGCAGTGCATCAGATCTGGTTCTTCGTGAGGGTGATGTGGTTTTTATTCCGAAGAATACTAATACGGTAACAATTAACGGTGCTGTCATGGTTCCTAATACCGTTTCTTATATAGCTGGTAAGAATATCGATTATTATTTGAATCAGGCCGGTGGTTATTCAGACAATGCGAAGAAGAGTAAGAAGTTCATTGTTTACATGAATGGTCAGGTAACTAAGGTAAAAGGTAGTGGTAAGAAACAGATTGAGCCTGGTTGTGAAATAATCGTTCCCAGTAGATCTAAGAAACGTACTAATGTGGGTGAAATCTTGGGATATGCCACTTCTTTCAGTTCATTGGGTATGATGATTGCCTCTATTGCTAATTTAATCAAGAAATAACGAATACCTTTATTTATGTCTACTTTGATGGAACAAGCATCTGAGAAGGAAACAAAACAGTTGCATAATAATCACAATGATGAGGAGATCGAAATCGATTTGATGGATCTTCTTCGTAAGATTATAGGTATTCGTAAGAAGATCTATAAAGCGGCCGGTATCGGACTGATAATTGGTGTTATTATTGCAATAAGTATTCCTAAGCAGTACACAGTTGAAGTTACTCTTTCTCCGGAAATGGGTAATAACAAAGAGGGTGGTTTATCCGGTTTGGCTGCATCCTTTTTAGGAAGTGGGGTTACTATGGGAGATGGCACTGATGCCTTAAATGCTTCCTTATCTGCTGATATTGTATCTTCTACTCCTTTTTTACTGGAGCTTTCCGCAATGGATATACCGGTAACAAAGAATGAAGTCATGAAATTGAATACTTATTTAGATGAAGAAACATCTCCTTGGTGGAGTTATGTAATCGGGTTTCCCGGTATGGTAATTGGTGGGGTAAAGTCCTTGTTTACTGAGGAAGATGAAATTATATCTTTTGATAAAACAGGTCAGGGCGCAATTGAGCTTTCAAAGAAAGATTCGAGGAAAATTGCGACTCTGAAGAAAATGATAACTGCTTCTGTGGATAAGAAAACCTTAATGACTTCTATTTCTGTGACTTTGCAGAGTCCTAAGGTTGCTGCAGTTGTTGCTGACTCTGTAGTGAAGAAATTGCAGGAATATATAATAGATTACCGTACCTTCAAGGCAAAAGAGGATTGTATCTATTTGGAGAAATTATTCAAAGAACGTCAGCAAGAATATTACGAAGCGCAGAAAATATATGCCGATTATCTGGATTCTCATGATAACCTAATTTTGCAGAGTGTTCGTGCTGAACAGGAACGTTTGCAGAATGATATGAGCCTTGCTTACCAGGTATACAGCCAGGTTGCTAGTCAGCTTCAGGTCGCTAGAGCTAAAGTTCAGGAGGAGAAGCCAGTGTTTGCTGTTGTAGAACCTGCTGTTGTCCCCTTGGAACCTTCGGGAACCAGTAGAAAGGTATATGTTTTAGTTTTTATTTTCCTATCAGTTTGTTTTGTTATCTTTTGGAATTTATACGGGAAAGATTTTCTGAATAAGTTCAAAGAAGTATGTGCCTAAAATCAATCTTTAATGTGATATGGTATCAACCACCAGTCAAATCAATAAATTTATAGAATTTGTAGCAGTTCTGGGAGATCTGATCATTCTGAACTTGGTATTGTTCTTTCTCCTTTTCTTTTGGGAAGAAGTATTTGTCTCTTTACCTTTTTCTTGTAGGGTTTCCTGGATGATGACTTCGTTAAGTCTCTGTTATCTGGCCTGTTCCAGCTCTCGCGGGAAGGTTTGGGACAGTCGGGGAATTCGCCCCGACCAACTTGTATTGCGTGTATTGAAGAATATTATAGCTTTTTCCATCTTTTGGGCATGTATCATGACTTTTAGTGGAATCTCTATCTATTCTCCTCTTTTTTTTGTCGCTTATTTCTCTTTCCTCTTTGTCATCTTAAGTATTTATCGCATTATTATTCGTCATTTCCTGATAGTTTATTGTGCTAAGGGCAAGCATAGACGTTATGCCGTTTTTATAGGTGGAGGCAATAATATGCAGGTGTTGTATGAGGAGATGGAAAATTCTCTGGCGTCTTCTCTATATGAGGTTGTGGGGTATTTTGATATAAAAACGAACGATGTCCTTTCTTCGCAATGTTCTTATTTGGGTAATCCTGACGGTTTTTCAGATTTTATGTCCGCTCACCCAGATATCAAGCATGTTTTTTGTTCTTTGTCGATGGAGGAGGGGCGTTATAATTTTTCTATTATGAACCATTGTGAGAACCACTTGCTTTATTTTCATGGTGTTCCTAATGTATGTAAAGGTTTTCCGCGTCGTATCTGGCACAGTATGGTTGGCAATATGCCTATCTTGAATCTGCGTTATGAACCTTTAGGTAAGATGGAAAACCGTATCTTAAAACGGCTATTCGATGTTGTTTTCTCCGGTCTTTTTCTAGTTACTGTTTTTCCCTTTGTTTATCTCATAGTTGGAAGTATCATAAAGTTGACTTCTCCCGGTCCTGTATTCTTTAAGCAAATGCGTACGGGGTTGAATGGTGGGGATTTTGTGTGTTACAAATTCCGTTCTATGAAAGTGAATGATGAAGCTGACAGTAAACAGGCTACAGCTGATGACCCTCGTAAAACAAAATTTGGAAATTTTCTTCGTCGTTCTAATATAGACGAACTTCCTCAGTTTATCAATGTCTTTAAGGGTGATATGTCGATAGTCGGTCCCCGTCCTCACATGTTGGCTCATACGGAGACTTATGCCCGTTTGATTGATAAGTATATGGTGCGGCACTTTATAAAACCTGGAGTAACCGGTTGGGCTCAAACACATGGTTTCCGTGGTGAAACGAGAGAACTTTCGCAGATGGAGGAACGTGTAAAGGCTGATATTTGGTATATGGAGCATTGGACAATGTTGCTTGATCTATATATCATTTATAAGACTGTGGCAAATGTGATTATGGGGGAGAAAAATGCGTATTAGAAGAGGGGATATTAACGAATTTAAATGTATTTCGTAATATGGAAATAAAATTAGAAATGTCATGAATCATTACGATTTCTTAATAGTAGGTGCCGGACTTTTTGGTTCCGTATTCGCCTATAAAGCAAAACTACAAGGTAAAAAGTGTTTAGTTATTGATCGCCGTTCTCATTTGGGTGGGAATATTTATTGTGAAAACATAGAAGGTATTAATGTTCATAAATATGGAGCACACATTTTTCATACTTCCAATAAAGTAGTGTGGGATTTTGTAAATTCCATTGTGGAATTCAATCGCTATACCAATTCACCGATAGCTAGCTATAAAGGAAAGCTGTATAATTTACCTTTCAATATGAATACTTTCTATCAGATGTGGGGAATCACTACTCCTGCTGAAGCAAGGGCAAAGATTGAAGAACAGAAGGCAGAGGCGATTGCTCTCATGAAAGAACAAGGTGTTATTGAACCTCGCAACTTGGAAGAGCAGGCACAGTTACTTATCGGAAAGGATATTTATGAATCGCTGATTAAGGGTTATACAGAAAAACAGTGGGGACGCAAATGTAGCGATCTTCCCGCATTCATCATCAAACGACTTCCTGTACGTTTTATTTTTGATAACAACTATTTTAACGATAAATATCAGGGAATTCCTATCGGTGGATACAATGTACTGATAGAGCGCTTGCTGGAAGGTATAGATACCAAACTAAACTATGATTTCTTTGCTCACCGGAATGAGTTGGAAGAAATTTCAGATAGGATAGTATTTACAGGAGCAATAGATGAGTTTTATAGATATAGATTTGGGAAGTTGGAATATCGTACAGTAAATTTTGAAACGGAGCTATTAAATATGTCCAACTATCAGGGTAATGCAGTAATTAATTATACAGAAAAAGAAATTCCCTATACACGTGTCATTGAGCATAAGCATTTTGAAATGTTCGGGGCGGACATTGAGGCTTGTTCTAAAACTGTTATCTCGAAGGAATACAGTTCAGAATGGAAAGAAGGGAGCGAACCTTATTATCCAGTAAATGACGAAAAGAATAATTCGCTTTATCTTAAATATAAGAAACTGGCTGATCAGGATAACAATGTGATTTTTGGAGGTCGATTGGCAGAATATAGATATTATGATATGCATCAAATAGTAACAAAAGCTTTAAGCCATTTTAAATGAAGGCATATGTTAATATATCTAATTTTTGAAGGTGTATTTTTATGTGATTAAATATAAAAAACTGTCTATATAATATTATAATTCAATAATATGGATAAGATAAAAACTGTTTATGTCGGTATGAGTGCTGACATAATTCACCCGGGGCATCTCAACATAATTCATGAGGCAAATAAGCTTGGTCGTGTTGTGGTAGGAGTATTAACGGATTCGGCAATAGCTAGTTACAAGCGGTTGCCTTATCTGTCATTTGAACAACGTTCACTTATTGTTGAGAATCTGAAAGGGGTGGATGAGGTCATACCTCAGACTACTCTTGATTATGTACCGAATTTGGAGAAAATCCGTCCAGATTATGTTCTTCACGGTGATGATTGGAAAGAGGGGGTTCAGCAGAAGACGCGTCAGCATGTTATCGATTGCATTTCACAATGGGGAGGTAAGGTTATAGATATTCCTTATACTCAAGGTATTTCTTCTTCATTGCTTAACCAACATCTGAAAGAGATAGGTACAACCCCTGAAGTCCGAATGAAAAGACTTCGCCGACTGATTGCTGCTAAGCCTATTGTACGTATTCTTGAAAGTCATTCAGGACTTACTGGTCTTATTGCGGAAAATGCTTGCATTGAAATTAATAATGTGAAGCGTGAGTTCGACGGTATGTGGGCATCTTCATTGACCGATTCTACCTCAAAGGGTAAACCGGATATAGAGGCTGTCGACTTAACGACACGGCTTTATGGTCTTAACGATGCTCTCGAAGTAACTACAAAACCGTTTATTTATGATGGTGATACTGGTGGAAAATTAGAGCATTTTGTTTTCACTGTTCGCACTTTAGAACGTCTGGGAGTTTCTGCTGTTATCATTGAGGATAAAGTGGGATTAAAGCAAAATTCACTATTCGGTACAGACGCTATTCAGACACAGGATACTATCGAAGGATTTACAGCAAAGATTAAGGCGGGCAAAAATGCTCAGATTACTGAAGACTTTATGATTATAGCACGTTGTGAATCGCTTATTGCAGGTAAGCCAATGTCTGATGCTATTGAGCGTTGCTTTGCTTATGTGGAGGCTGGTGTTGATGGTATCATGATTCATTCAAAGGAAAAAACAGGTGAGGATATCAAGGAGTTCTGTGAAAAATTTCGTGCAAGATATGCGGATATACCCATTGTGGTTGTTCCGACAACCTATAATCAGTTTACAGAGGAGGAGTTGGCTTCATGGGGAATAAATGTGGTAATATATGCAAATCACATGCTTCGTGCATCTTATCCAGCAATGATGAATTGTGCCAAGTCTATCTTGACACATGGTCGTTCAAAAGAGGCTTCTGCAGAATACTGCATGCCTATCAAAGAGATTCTTGAACTCATCCCTAGTACACATAAATAAAATAATATAATGATTAGTCCGAAATTTTTTATAGACGAATTGGATAGGTATGGTATTGACTATTTTGCAGGTGTACCGGATTCGCTACTGAAGAGTATCTGTGGATACATAGCCGACAATATGGATGCTAGGCACAACATTATAACTGCTAATGAAGGTGCTGCTGTTGCTCTTGCGGCTGGTTATCATTTAGCCACAGGAAAGGTAGGTGTTGTATACATGCAGAACTCTGGTGAGGGAAATGCCATAAATCCATTGGCTTCACTAGTAGATAAGGAAGTCTATAATATACCGATCCTTCTTCTGATTGGTTGGCGTGGTTGTCCTGGGGGACAAGATGAGCCACAACATGTAAAACAGGGCAAGGTGACAACTGGATTGCTTAATATTATGGGAGTGAACTATGATGTGCTTTCAAAAGAAGAAAACAAGGCTGCAAAGCAAATATTAAAAGCAGTAGAGGCGGTTAAACGGAATGAGGTCTATGCCCTTATCATTGAGAAAGACACCTTTAATGCCTATACTCTTCAAAATGTAGAGAGAAATAATTTTACGATGTCTCGTGAAGAGGCTATCCAAACAGTTGTAGCAGCACTTGGCGAAGCTGATACTATTATATCTACTACAGGTATGATAAGTCGTGAGCTCTTTGAGTATCGCACTGCTATGAATCAAGGACATGAGCGCGATTTTTTGACAGTAGGGGCTATGGGACATGCCTCTCAAATAGCTTTAGGCATAGCTTTAGAGAAGCAAGATCGCAAAGTGTGGTGTTTCGATGGTGATGGAGCTTCTATTATGCATATGGGTAGTATGGCTATTGTGGCTAATAAAGCGCCTCAGAACTATGTTCATGTAGTTTTTAATAATGGTGCTCACGACTCTGTCGGAGGTCAGCCTACTGTAGGTTTGAAAATTGATATACCTGCTATAGCTAAAGCTATGGGTTATAAACACGTTTATAATGTTGATACAAAGGAGGGGTTACAAGAGTTGATTGGTGAAATCAAAGTCCAAGAAGGGCCAATTTTCTTGCAGGCATGTGTTAAGAAGGGCAATCGCAAGGATTTAGGTCGTCCCACTACTACACCTATTCAGAACAAGGAAGCTCTGATGGATTTCTTAAGGAGTTAGATTTATATAATATGCAAATAATATATCAGGGAATTGATCATCTTGATGAAGCTCTCAAAGGTTCTACCAAGGTGCTATTAGTTTGTGGTAGCAGCTTTTCTTATCTTGGTATTAAGGATAAGATAGAACATATGGGTAGTCCCTACATGGTATTTGATCAGTTTACTTCTAATCCTCTCTATGAAGATATCTGTAGGGGGGTAGAGCTTTTCCGGATTACTCAATGTGACACAATTCTTGCTATTGGTGGTGGTAGCTCAATGGACGTGGCTAAATGTGTAAAGCTATATTGTCAAATGTCAAAAGATAAGCCCTATTTGCAGCAAGAGTACAAAGATACTGGTGTGAAACTGATTGCCATCCCTACTACGGCAGGTTCAGGGTCTGAATCTACCTGCTATGCCGTTATTTATCATGATGGTAAGAAACAGAGCGTGACGCACGAAAGTATCATTCCTGATGTCGCTATTCTTGAACCAAAGTTTCTCAAGACGCTTCCCATTTATCAGAAGAAATGTACTATGCTTGATGCTCTTTGTCAAGGTATTGAATCTTGGTGGTCTGTTAACTCCACTGACGAGAGCAAGCGTTATTCCAAGATAGCTGTTGAGACAATCATAAAGTATTGGCATGAGTATATTTTTGAAAATACTGACTTTTCGGCTGAACAGATCATGTTGGCTGCTAATTATGCTGGTCGTGCCATTTGCATAACTCAAACTACGGCCGCACATGCTTTCAGCTATAAGATCACTTCTTTATATAAACTTCCTCATGGTCATGCTGTGGCAGTAGGACTTTCCGAAATATGGGAATATATGTTGTTGAACATGAATAAATGTTTAGAACCTCGCGGTAAAGAATATCTTTTGGGCATTTTTGATGACATTTCCAAAGCTATGGGATGTTTAACTTTGGAACAAGCTGTTGTCAAGTTTCGCCAGATATTGACAGAAATGGAAATCACAAACCCGGTTGCTACTAATAAAACAGAGGAGATCGAAATTCTTTCCCATTCTGTTAATCCTGTTAGGCTGAAGAATAACCCTGTGGAACTTTGCGAAGTTACTATTAAGTCTCTTTATGAGATTATTATTAAATAGATATCTATAGTGAAGGATATATAAAATGTTTATTCAATGAACAAAGAGCGTTAAGTGATGATCTAAAATAATAGCTGTTTACTTACATTTTTATGACACAATATATAAATTCGCTTGAAGAAGAGATGCGGAGTGGCTTTTTGGTTACGCGTCAGATCAAACACGTATGGAATATACAGATAGAAATGACATTGGCACTTCTTGAGGTATGTAAAAAATATAATCTTCGCATATGGGCAATAAGTGGAACGATGCTGGGAGCCGTGCGGCATAAAGGGTTCATTCCATGGGATGATGATATGGATTTTTTTATGTTCAGAGAAGATTATGACCGTTTATTAGAAATAGCTTCGGATGAATTTAAAAAACCTATATTCTTTCAGTGTGCTTATACTGAAAAGGGATATTATAGAGGGCATGCTCAGATGCGTTATGACAATACAGCTATGATATTGTTATATGAAGGAGAAATCGGTGCTAAATTTCATCAGGGGATATTTATAGATATATTTGTAGGTGATGGATTTCCTGAAGATAAAGAAGAAAGAGAACAACTTATAGAACAGAGAAACTGCATCCTAAATTATTTATGGGGAAGGAATTATCCTCTGAGACGGTTATCTTCCATAACGAATTTGATAAAATACATTTCTGCTAAACGAAAGTTGGGGGAAAAGGCTTTGTGGACTGATATTGAACTTTATTCTTACATGGAACAACTTCATCGTAACTATCCTGTCAACAGAAATTCAAGGAATTGTTGTATTCAATTTACTTATTTACCTAACTATGTGAGAAACACAGAATGGTTCGATGAGACAGTTTGGATACCATTTGAGACAATAGAATTACCTGTTCCTTTGGCATATCATGAAGTGTTGAAGCATGAATATGGTGATTATATGAAACCGATCAAAGGGGTGAATCTTCATGGTAATTTGGTGGTAGATGTAGAAGAATCTTACGAGAAATATCTTTCAGGTCTGAAGATGTCTTTTCTAAAAGCTACATATTTGCTTATAAAGTCAGGGGGGGGGATGGTACTTCGTGTATTCGGGTTGAGAAAAAAGTAAATTTAGGGTAACAACCACATTATGAAAGATAAAGCTGTCAACAGTATTTTTTGGACTTCGGTGGAAAGGATTGGTAGCCAAGTGCTTAATCTTTTTATAGGAATAGCAATTGCGAGGATTCTATCTCCAGAAGATTATGGTATAATAGGAATGACTGCCATTTTCTTAGCAGTAGCTTCTACTCTTCTTGACAGTGGATTTGGTAGCGCACTAATACAAAATCAAAATAGAACAGAAACGGATTATTCTACTTGCTTTTATTTTAATATAATTGTAGGTCTGTTTTGGTATGTAGTGTTGTTTTTAACAGCTCCGCTGATAGCAGACTTTTATCGTACGCCATTGCTGGAATCGGTTTGTAGAGTTTTAGGTTTGGTTTTTGTATTCAATTCACTTACAATTTCGCAGACGGCACGGCTTACTGTAGAATTTAAATTTCGAGAACTGTGTTTCGTTACATTAGGTACGCAGTTGTTAACGGGAATTGTTGGTTTTATTATGGCATTTAAAGGTTATGGAGTATGGGCATTAGTGTTTCAGCAAGTAGGCGCAGCTTTTTTAAGAGTATGTCTGATAGAATGGATTACACATTGGAAACCGTTGCTTTTGTTTTCCAAAATTGCATTTTGTAAAATGTTTTCATTTGGTTCCAAAATACTATGTTCAGGCATTATAAATACTGTTTATGACAATATCTATACATTAGTGATAGGGCGTGTCTTTTCACCTGTAGAAGTTGGATTCTATAATAGAGGAAATCAGTTTGCACAATTACCATCCCAAAGTTTGCTATCTGTTGTTATGAAAGTTGTTTATCCATTGATGGCAGAAGTACAGGATGATTCGGAAAAACTTTGTAGAGCTTATCAGAAATTTTTGCGTATTTCAGTTTTCATTCTTTATCCTATTCTTATTGGGTTGATAGTCCTGGCAGAGCCTTTTATTCATGTATTGTTAGGAGACAAATGGTTGCCTTGTGTTCCCTTGATGCAAATATTATGTTTCAGCTACTTGTTTGATCCACTTACACATATAAATCTTAATATTTTGTATGTAAGGGGACGGACTGATTTGGTACTTAAACTAGAACTTATAAAGAAACCGATAGCATTGATTATTTTGTTTGGAATGCTATCATTCGGGTTATGGTGGCTGTGTGCAGGACGTGCTTTGTATAGTTTTATAGCGTACAGCTTTAATTGTTATTATACCGGAAAGTTTATTAGATTTGGTTTTAGGCAACAGATGTACTATAGTGTACCTGTGATTGTAAAATCTGCTTTGATGGGGATTATTTGTTGGAGAACGGCATTAGGCTTTGAAGAACCATGGATAAAGTTGATGGTAGGATTTTTTGCAGGATTGGTTTCTTATATAGGACTGAATTTTATAACTCATGATGAAAGTTTTTGTGACATAAAAGGGATAATATTGAAAAATGGGAAGTAATAAATGATATAATAATGAATAAAATATTATCTGTAGTTATTCCTTCGTATAATATGGAGGAGTATTTGTATCGAAATGTGAGTAGCATGATGATTAGGGAAATATTAGATGACCTTGAAATCATTATTGTTAATGACGGAAGTAAGGATAGAACGTCTGAAATAGCGCATGAACTTCAAAGAAAGGCTTCTCAGAGTATTGTTGTTATTGATAAGGAAAACGGTCATTATGGTTCATGTGTAAATGCAGCATTGAAGATAGCAACAGGCAAATATTTTCGAATTTTGGATGCGGATGACTGGATGGATAGCGGTGAATTTGTAAAATTTGTAAATATATTGAGGTGTATTGATGTAGACTGTGTTTATACACCTTTTGCGAATGTTTTTTTACATAAAAATAGAAAGGAATATTGTATTGCTGATAATGCAGTGTGGAATAAAAAGATAGATCTGAGTCATGTCTCATTGACCTCTTCTTATTTTCACATGCACTCATTGACTTATCGAACTCATTTGTTACATAACATAAATTTTGTGCAGGAAGAAAAGATTTGTTATACGGACTCAGAGTATGTTTTTTATCCTTTGTCTCATGTAAAATCGTTATACTGTATTAATGTTTGTCCTTATCAGTATTATATAGGTCGCGAAGGACAATCTGTATCATTAGATTCTTTGAGTAAAAACTATGCTCATTTTGAGAAAGTATTGGCAAATATCAGTTTTTATAAGCCTATGGAATTGTTGCCGACATATTCATCACTTAGAAAATATTATATTATAACGCTACTACGTTATATGCTTGATATTCATTTGTTTTCGTGGAAAAAGGATGCTCAAAGAGACAAGCTATTAAGAGACAAAATAAGGGCTTTCGGTGATGACGTTTACATTAGTGAACAAATTAAAAGCATCAATTTTAAGGGGTTTCACTATATTAATTGGTGGTTGGGCAATACAGCTGTTGATAAATTAAAACTTAAAATACTTGTCTTATTAAAAAACGTACAGCATAAAATAGTTAATTGAAATGCCTAAGATTAGCGTAATAATACCAGTGTATAAAGTAGAACAATTTATAGAAAGGTGTGCAATTAGTCTTTTCGAACAAACTTTGGACGATATTGAATATCTTTTCATAGATGATTGTTCGCCTGATAATTCAGTGGAGATTATTAAAAATGTTTTGATGCGATATGAAACAAGAAAAAATTCGGTTCGTATTATCTCTATGCAAAAAAATTGTGGACAAGCTGCTGTACGTAGATATGGCAATAGTATAGCTCGTGGTGATTATATAATTCATTGTGACGGAGATGATTGGGTGGATGTTAATATGTATTACAAAATGTACGAGTGTGCTGTCAATAATAAGTTAGATATTGTCAGGTGTAAGTTTTGTAGAACAGATGGAAAGTTAATGAAAGAATGTATTAATATTCCAGATAATATATATTGTGATACAAAAAAGTTGATTTCCTACTTGTTAAGATTGTCTGATTTGTCTTCTACTTGTGATAAATTAGTAAAACGGGAACTTTATCAATCAGTAGATTTTATATATCCTGTTGATAATATGTGTGAAGATTTCGCGATTGTAACTCAATTGTTTTGTCGTACTGATGAAATTGGATATATTGATGAAGTTCTCTATTTTTATTATCAGAATAAATTTTCAATAAGTCATATATTGGATAATACTCATATAGATAATAAGGCACAACAAATAAGCAATAATGTAAAACTGATAGGAAGAATTTTGAAATCAAGATATCCAAATGGAACTTTCGACAAAGAAATTGAAGTAATTAAATTGATGGCAAAAAATGCCTATAGACCTATTATAGGAAGAAAAGGGTATTATGAAAAATGGAGAATATTATATAAGGAAATAAATTCGAAAATATTTTTCAATGAATATATAACAATAAAAGAAAAATTGTCATTTATAGCTTGCTATATCGGGATATATCCTTTGTTGACTGGGCGTAAATAGTAAATATGGAAAATATAGAAAATTGTATATATTTAGTTGCTTTATTTTTGTTTGAGATATTATTATTTCTTTATGCATGGCAGAAGTTTGATAAATCTATTTTTTCTCCATCAGTATATACTATCGGTGTTTTAGGATTTGGAACATTGCTGAATATTTATTGTGTTGATTATTGGGATATTAGTTTTCATCCACGTACATTTGGAATTATAGTTTTAGGATTATGTATGATGGTTATTGCTGAAAAAAATGCTTATATAAAAAGACAGAATGATAGTGAATATAAGATATCTTATATTTCTTTACCTCGTATGTTAGTTATCTCTGTAGCTACATATTGCATTGTAGCAACATTTTTGTATTTTAATGAAATACGTAGATTGGGATTAGCGCAATCTTTGGCGGTTTCAGAAGCGATAGGTAATATAAAGGAAAATTTTGAAGAATTTGAAGAATTATTTAATCCATTTATTCGGCAAGGGTATAAAATGGTTATGGCGATAGCGTATTGTTTTACTTATGTTTTTGTAAATAATTACTGCATATTTAAAAAGAAGTTTTTAAAATGTTTTTGGCTTATAATCCCTTTAATCTGTAGTTTTGGTATAAATATTTTATCTGGCGGACGTGGAGATATGATTAGAATGTTTTTACTATTTCTATTTTCTTACTATATTAATTTATGGCAAGCTACTGGCTGGAGAAAAAAGCCTACAAAAAAACTTTTAAAAATAGGAATTCCGATCTTGGGGATTATGTTGAGTATTTTCTTTTTTTCTCGATTGGTGGTAAAACAGAATATTTCAACACAGAAACAAATAGGAGGACCTATTGAATATCTTGCATATTATATCGGAAGTCCTATACAAGTGTTAAATCTTCATGTATATGAATTAGAAAAGAGAGAAGGAGCAAATAAAAACATGACTCTAGGAATTAACACTTTTAATGGATTTTATCAAATGCTGAAAAAATATGGCATTCTTGATGCGAAACAGATTAAAGGTCCTACTGTTGGTGCTGGAATGATTTATATTGGCGGTGATTCTAATGCTGCAGGAAATGTAGAAACAATTTTTGCACCAGCTCATCTAGATTTTTCTATTGCTGGGATGTGTGTGTATATATATATATTGTATTATCTTATATCTTATTATTTTTACAGAAACATTATGTATGAAAGCTTTTCGAGAAGATATGTAAAAAGAATAATATTATTTTCCTTTTTTTATTATATCGTAGAAATGAGTTTTTATGATGATTGTCAAAAATGGATTTTATGTCAAACGGGAATTCTTCAATTTATATGTCTCTTATTGTTGGTCAAATTTATTTTTAGAGAAAAGTTTTTTGTACAAGAAAGTTGAAGAAACAGATTTTATGCAGTCGGTCGTTGTAATTATGTCTACTTATAATGGTAGTAAGCATGTAGTAAAACAACTTGATTCTATATTTGCTCAGAAAGATGTTGATGTTAGTGTATTTGTTCGTGACGATGGATCAAAAGACAATACGATATCAATATTAGAAGAATATGCAAAGACTCATGCCGTTATAATTCTTAAGGGGGAAAATGTAGGTTGGGAGAAAAGTTTTTTATTAGCATTAAAAAAGGCTCCTGAAGCAGATTACTATGCATTCTCAGATCAAGATGATATTTGGTTTGAAAATAAATTGTTATTTGCCATAAAAACTTTGGAACAATACAGACAGGAGCTAGTGATGTATCATTGTAATAAAATTTCGGTGGATGAAGATCTTACACCACTTCCACATCAGGTTAAGAGAATCGCAAAACCATTGAATAGAGAGAATGCAATAATTCAAGAATACGCCCAAGGATGTTCAATCGTAATAAATAATAAAACGAAAAGATTTATAGTAGAGAGAATTCCTTTTGGGAAAATAGCACATGATTATTGGATAGGTCTTCTCTGCTATCTCTTTGGCAAAGTGATATATGATGATGGCAAGTTTTTTTATCATATTAGTCATGGAACGAATGCTTCTAGTGAAGGTCATTTGTTTAGAAGTTGGAAGGAAAGATTATATCGTTTTAAATCAAAACAACCTATCTATTATTTTCCATGTGACGATTTGCTTAGGTTGTGCAATGATAGATTATCTAATCAAGATAAAGAATTTATTTATAGACTGAAAAATTACAAGATATCTGTTAAAGATAAAATGTTATTGATGTTCTCTCGTTCATTTATTAGAACATCTATATTAGGTACTATCTCTTTGAAATTGTCGATATTACTAAATAGATTATAAGTTAATGATTGCTATAAATGGTCAGTTTACTGCTCGTAAAATGACAGGGCAGGAAAGATTTGCTTTTGAATTATTGTTGGAAATGGATAAAATTGTGGGGGATTTTTCTTTGAATTTTAGATTGATCATTCCACGAAATGCAATAAATATTCCTATGTTGCATAATATTGAAATTGAGAAATATGGTGCAGCTAAAGGGTCATTATGGGAGCAAACATATTTTGCATATTACTTATTCCGTCATAAAGCCACATCTCTAAACCTTTGTTCTGTAATGCCGATACTAAAACCTGGTTTTATTTGTATTCATGATTTGAGCTATAAAGTAAATCCAACCTATTTCAAAACAACGTATGCACGAATATCCCAAGTGTGGCATAAACTTCAATATTTGTTGGCATGGTATTTTTCTCCCGTTATTTATACTGTTTCAAAATATTCGAAATCTCAAATGGTTGATATTTATCGTGTTGATCCGCAAAGGATAATAGTGATAGGTAATGGATGGGAACATTTTGAACGTGTAGAAGAAGATTGTATGTTGAAAAAAATAAAACCTAATTTGTTTATTAAGCCTTATTTTTTGTGTTTAGGTAGTCTGGCTCCAAATAAAAATATAAATTGGGTCTTGGAGGTAGCAAAAATACATCCACAGTATAATTTTCTTATAGCTGGAAAGAGTAGCTTAAAGGCTTATGGAACTGATTATAATGAATGTGATTTACCTAATGTAAAGTTTTTGGGATATATATCAGATGGTGAGATTAAATTTTTGATGAAAAATTGTAAAGCATTTATTTTTCCATCCTTTTTTGAGGGGTTTGGCATTCCACCTTTAGAAGCTTTGAGTGTAGGAGCAAAGATTATAGTTTCTAATTCATCTTGTCTTCCCGAAATCTTTGGAAATTCTGCATATTATATTAATCCAAATAAGATCTGTACTGATTTGGATGAGCTATTGAGTAAATCAGTCGAGTCTGGAGAAACGATATTACAGGAATATCGTTTTTCTACATTTGCCAGACAAGTATTAGAAAGTTTGGATAAAAATTATGTGTAAACATTAAAAAAATGACTATTAAGCGAAAGGTATACCTTTGTCTACAAATCAAGAAAAGTTGAATTATGTCCGTCAAGAGTAGGTATCCTAAAAAATGTGGATGGGCGAATGGGGATGAAAAAGAAAAATTGTTATATTACGGAAAGGGGCTCATTTTCCCCTCTTTATGGTATGAGGGTTCACCTTTAACTATTTTAGAGATGAAATCTAAGGGGGGGCCTTGTATTGTGCCAGATAGGTGCGCTGCTGCTGAAGAAATAGAGGATGGGGTAACGGGATTCGTATTTAAAACAGGAGACATACACTCTCTTAAACAAGCAATTATGAAATGTGAGGAAGCAGATATACTCACTCTACAGAAAAATATATTATCTACATTTAATGCAGATGATTATACCCCTAAAACTCATACTCGTAATCTTTTGAATATTTACTCGGAAATATTGAATAATTAGTGCTGCTTTATTTTATGAAAGTTATGCATATAGTGCAGTGTCCTGGTGGTGTAGATAGATATTTATCCATGCTTTTACCTTTATTAGAACAATACAAGCTTTATCAAATATTAGTTTGTTCTTATGACTATGATTATAAAAAGTACATTAATGAAGTAGATAAAGTAGAACAATTAGATATGAAGCAATCATTTAATTTATTAAAGCTCATAAAAAATATAAGGAGAATTCGTTCTTTAGTTAGATATTATCAGCCTGATATTGTGTATTGCCATAGTAGTATAGCTGGGGGAATTGGAAGGGTTGCTTGTTGCGGATTACATGTGAAGATTGTATATAATCCTCATGGATGGGCCTTTAACATGAAAAAGTAGAATATTTATATTCATGAGAGATATAAAAAAAATAGTGTTTTTATGCATTGAAAGACTTTTATCTCGATATACAGATAAAATTGTTTGTATATCTAAGGCTGAATATATATCTGCACTTAACCACAACATTGCGGATAATAAGAAACTAAATATTATATTAAATGGTATAGACTTTTCATTGATAGAAAACGCAGAAGTAAAAAAACGTTCGGAACTTGGAATACCTGAGAATGCCTATATTGTTGGGATGGTGGGGCGTATATCTCCGCAAAAAGCTCCAGATGTTTTTATAGAGGCTGCAAGGCTTATTAAAAATGAAATACCTAATGCGTATTTTATGATTGTTGGAGATGGTGAGGAACATAGTAAAATTGAATCGTATGCAATAAAATACGATATAGATTTATATATATCTGGATGGACAGATGTTCCTTATCAGTATATGAAAATGTTTGATGTGGCTATGTTATTATCTCGTTGGGAGGGATTTGGTTTAGCTATTGTTGAATATATGGCTGCACGAAAAAGTTTTGTTGCTACTCGAGTTGATGCTATACCAACTATAGTGCGTGATGGCGTTGATGGGCTTTTAGTTGATGTTGATTCTCCTGCGCAGGCCGCTAATGCTGTAATCAAATTATATAAGGATAATGAACTTGCTAATAAGATGAAGGAATCTGCATGGAATTATTCGCGTGAATATTATGATATACATCGTGTTGCAGAACAGCATATAATGTTGTTTAAGGAGTTGGTTAATATTAGTCAATAGGGAAAGAGAAAACAGTTTTATTTGCTTTTTATAGTCTGTTATTTTAATCTGTATAGATAGAAAAGTAGGTCGAACTTTTAGATGAAAAAATAATTATGTAGTGAATTAACAAAAAAATACGGTATATAATAAATGTTGAAAATGTTGAGATGTAATAAACACGTGAGTGTTTCGTATGTGAGATGAAAAAAATGTAGGTCCCTAGCTTCATGCTGTAAAAAGCATGATTCTCCTACATTGTGGATCAGAAATAGCACGACGGTGCTTTTCTGATCTACGCCCTGACATCGGAGGTTAAAGCCGATGTGAATTTCCCACTATATCAACTGTCTGTGAAGATCGTTGATATTTCCTGATTTTACGTATAGTGATGTATTTAGATACACAAATATAAAGAAAAAACATTGGGAGATTTGTATCGAAATATCCCAATGTTTGATTTCAATTATTGAGATGTTTTTTTCAAATCTCCCGATGTTTTTCCAGTTCTCCAAAAGGACAAAAGGACAAAAAGGACATATATGACTGTTATTATTCATCTTAGTATAAGAATCATGAGGTATATTGCTGATTTTTATTATGTTAAGTGATTTTGTAGACGTGTAACCTTACGAATATTGAAATCGTGTATTGCGCCAACCTGAATCGTTTTGTCTGTCATGAAATGATTGGGCAACTCTTGAACGAAATTACCTATATTGTCAGGATTATTTAGTGAAAGGGCTGTGCTTGGAAAGAAGAGCGACATCTTGTTCGCGTTTGCTTCCGTCTTCAGTAACACAATCATTCGACAATAAGGTAAGATTATTGTACGAATTTCGGGGAAATAAAGGAGCTCCTTTCTGGAATTCCTCTCCCAACTAATAGGCTTCGTCGTTGGCATTGGAATTTTTATAGTACCATAGGGGATTTTTGTCCTTATGTCCTTTTGTCCTTTTGAAAGGAGGGCACGTTGGTGGGGGAAAAAAGAGGTGTATGAGATTTATAACTTGCTTGTATCCAGACGATAAACTCTTGTTGTTTTTTTAGGGACGAAAATTTATATGCTCGAAAAAATGCAGGAAGCTCACGCAATATGCTTTTTTGCGAATAGTGTCAGTGACAGTTGATTTTAGCAGTGAATCGCTGATTGTTTCCCTATGTGGACAATGTTTGATAAAGTAATAAAAACTGAAATATTATAAATTATTAATCATAGAATGACATGGCAAAAGAAAAACAGAAACCATACGAGTTTTTAAGCAATTTGGTATTGGCTTTAATGGGAACGGATCGTATTTTCAGTAACAGTTTCTTTTCCAGCGAATTTGCTATCTCTCCCAGTACACTGAGTGAGATAAGACGGGGAGAGGATATGTGCATTTATCAGTATGTACGGGTGATACGGTGTATGATGAAGTATCTTCATTTAATTGTTCGGATGGATATGTTATTGAAGGAATTAAGAGCCGTATTAGCTTCCAATTGTGATTTGGTGGTTGCTACGGTTCCGCACCGTTTTCACGGAACTTACCAACCGAAAGAGTGGGTGGTAGTAATGCATTGGGATGGTATAAAATAAATGTTGAAATGAAGAAATATGTAGGTCCCTAGATTCATGATAAACTCATGAAATCCCTACATTTTGCAGGTTAGAAATCGTACAGCGGTATATTTTTAACTTGACCCTCGTATCGGTGTAAAAACTGATATGTATCTATATGTGAAATATACCAACTGTCTGTGAGGATCGTTGGTATATTGCG
>CDZN01003269.1_pt1 | contig 24045 bp, 18 predicted proteins | sample 557701 | NCBI WGS metagenome assembly CDZN01 (sample SAMEA3182089, study PRJEB8094) | gut metagenome | biome: human; feature: gut; material: Stool; isolation source: human stools | place: Canada | collected 2013-02-04 | reverse complement strand
GGAAGGTTGTCTGCCGCAGTTTTCCAGTAGTGTTCGTCCGCATCGAGAGATACTTGGTATATTTCCAGTCCTTGTTTTGCGTATTCATTATATAGTTCGCGAAGCATCAGGTTGTGAGGAGATCCGGCAGGCGACTGGAATACAGAGAAATCGAGCAATACGACTTTTCCTTTCAGGTCGGTCAGTTTGCGCACATTTCCTTTCACGTCACGCAGGGCGATGTCGATAATTCCGGTTTCCACTATTTTCTCTTGAGGAATCTCCAATGCTTTTGCCTGTGGCTGGCGCGTGTTCTTCATCCCCTTAATTACAATATTATAAAGGTTCTTGGAACGTACGGCATGAGGGAACGCATTGTTGAGGCTCGTAGCAACAGCAGCGAAGCATTTCACATCATCTTTATTGTTCAACGGATCGAATATCAGATAATTATTGAGTTTCTGGAACAGGGCAAAGTAAGCGGCTGCCGTGTTGGGAGCAGCGAAAATATAGTTCACTTTGACATCTTCCTTATAATTGTTGAGCAACGTTGCCAGACTGTCTTCAAATACATCATGCCCTATTCCGTTGCTGCGCAGGGATGCCAGTAAATTGTCCACCTCTTTTTGAAGGCGAATCTGCTTCAACGTCAGTTCTTTTATCTTATTGCTGTTTTCCGAACCTTCCACCGTATAAGTAGTGGAGAAATCCACATACGGCGCTTTAATCTGAATCGTTTCGATAGAATCTACAGAAAAATTGATGATTTTGTCGTCAATCCGCAAGCGATAAAATTCGGGTGATTCGGGACGAGGCTGCTTGAAACTGAATGTACCTTCCCCCTTCAGTTTCACTGAATCGAGCGGAACAATACCTTCCAGGCCGGAAGCTTCGAGATAAAGCATTTTACCATCGGCTCCTGATACATCCCCGTTCACCTGGAATTTAGGACCGGAACTACAAGCAGTAATAGTAAGTGCGGCGAGCGCTGCAAAAGTAACCTTTTTCATATAGTGTGTGTTATTAACGAGATGCAAATATACTTCTTTTCGAGATTAGTCAAAGCATTTTGCCGGGTTCTTCATCCTAATTTTGAAAAAAAATCAGTTCACCACTAACTTTTTACCTCATTTCCACCTGATTACCACGATAAATGTATATCTTTGCAGGAATTTTGAAAGAAAAAGTATAGATAAAACAATTTTTATGATTAACCCAATTGTTAAGACAATCGAGTTACCTGATGGAAGAACCATCACACTCGAGACGGGAAAGTTGGCAAAACAGGCAGACGGTTCTGTAATGCTCCGCATGGGCAACACCATGTTGTTAGCTACTGTTTGTGCCGCTAAAGATGCAGTTCCCGGAACAGATTTTATGCCTTTACAGGTAGAGTACAAAGAAAAATTTGCGGCATTCGGCCGTTTCCCTGGTGGTTTCACCAAGCGAGAAGGTAGAGCTTCTGATTATGAGATTCTGACTTGCCGTCTTGTTGACCGTGCTCTCCGTCCTTTATTCCCCGATAATTATCACGCAGAGGTATATGTGAACATCATCCTCTTTTCTGCTGATGGTGTGGATATGCCGGATGCATTGGCAGGACTTGCCGCTTCTGCAGCACTTGCCGTTTCAGATATTCCTTTCAACGGACCGATCTCTGAAGTACGTGTAGCACGTATCGACGGTCAGTTCGTTATCAATCCTACTTTTGAACAACTGGAAAAAGCTGATATGGATCTGATGGTAGCCGCTACTTATGAGAACATCATGATGGTAGAAGGTGAAATGCATGAAGTATCCGAAGCTGAATTGCTGGAAGCAATGAAAGTAGCTCACGAAGCTATCAAGATTCATTGCAAAGCGCAGATGGAGTTGACTGAAGAGGTTGGAAAAACTGTAAAACGCGAATACAACCACGAAGTAAACGACGAAGACTTGCGCAAGGCTGTTCGCGAAGCATGTTATGACAAGGCTTACGCAGTTGCCGCTTCCGGAAACAACAACAAACACGAACGTTTTGCTGCTTTCGAAGCGATCCGCGAAGAATTCAAAGCTCAATTCTCTGAAGAAGAGTTGGACGAAAAGGCTGCATTGATCGACCGTTACTACCACGATGTAGAAAAAGAAGCCATGCGCCGTTCTATCCTTGACGAAGGTAAGCGTTTGGATGGTCGTAAGACTACTGAAATCCGCCCGATCTGGTGTGAGGTTGGTCCTCTGCCTGGTCCTCACGGATCTGCTATCTTTACTCGTGGTGAAACACAGTCATTGACTTCTGTTACTCTGGGTACAAAACTGGATGAGAAGATTATCGATGATGTTTTGGAACACGGAAAAGAACGTTTCTTGTTACACTATAACTTCCCTCCTTTCTCTACAGGCGAAGCAAAAGCACAACGTGGTGTAGGCCGTCGTGAAATCGGTCACGGTCACTTGGCTTGGCGTGCTTTGAAAGGACAGATTCCTGCTGACTATCCGTATGTAGTACGTGTGGTTTCAGATATCCTCGAATCTAACGGTTCTTCTTCTATGGCTACCGTATGTGCCGGCACATTGGCATTGATGGATGCAGGTGTGAAGATCAAGAAACCGGTATCGGGTATCGCTATGGGATTGATTAAGAATCCGGGCGAAGAAAAATATGCTGTATTGTCTGATATCCTGGGTGACGAAGACCACTTGGGAGATATGGACTTCAAGGTGACCGGAACAAAAGACGGTATCACTGCTACACAGATGGATATCAAGGTAGACGGTCTGTCTTACGAAATTCTGGAACGTGCTTTGAACCAGGCTAAAGAAGGACGTATGCATATCCTTAATAAGATTACTGAAACAATTGCTGAACCACGTGCCGACCTGAAAGAACATGCTCCACGTATCGAAACGATGACAATTCCTAAAGAATTCATCGGTGCTGTGATCGGCCCTGGTGGAAAGATCATCCAAGGTATGCAGGAAGAAACTGGTGCTGTGATTACTATCGAAGAAATTGATGGTATGGGGCGCATCGAAGTTTCCGGAACAAACAAGAAATGTATTGATGATGCAATGCGCATGATTAAAGCAATCGTTGCTGTTCCTGAAGTAGGCGAAGTTTATAAAGGTAAAGTTCGTTCTATTATGCCTTATGGTGCATTTATCGAATTCTTGCCGGGTAAGGATGGTTTATTGCACATCTCCGAAATTGACTGGAAACGTCTGGAAACAGTAGAAGAAGCCGGAATCAAAGAAGGTGATGAAATCGAGGTAAAACTGATTGATATCGATCCGAAAACTGGCAAATTCAAACTTTCAAGAAAGGTTTTGTTGCCAAGACCGGAAAAGAAGTAAGAAAGCGATAGCTTCTATATATAATGAAGGCTGTTTCAAATTTAATTTTGAAACAGCCTTCTTTTTTATTAGTATCATCCGGGGTTGAACTGTTTTATATATAGAGTTAGTATATATTAGATTTATCCAGTTTATTAAAACCTTTAAAAAGATGAAAGACACCTTGTTATATCCTCCCCAAAAAAGAATCGGAAAGTACCCCCATACTTCCCGATTCGAAACAGTCAAAAATCGACCTTAATCAATTTATTAACTTAACACGTCGCAAAGATATGAGAAAAATTTCTTTGAAAGAGCTTTTTTATTTAAAAAGTTTATGATACAGGCAAATATACCTGTTAATAAGATCGTTTTTCTTGCTTTAAAACCAAAGCTTCACTCCTTTTAAAGGAACGACCCCTTCCTTTAAAAGGAAGAGGCCGTTGGTTCTAAAGAAATCTGGTGGGGTGTTTATATAGAAATTTGGATTAATGATTTTTCAATTATATAAATCCGTTTACAAGTTTGTTTTATACTCCTCTTTTATTCGTATTATGTGTGCTAAGTTCTTTTCCAGTAATTCATTTAGCTCATCATCCGAAAAACATTCTCCTAAATAGATCGTGCTTTCTGTTTCAAAATCAAATGATTCGTCGTCTTCATTCACAACAATCTCAATTTTTCCTTGTGCATCTGTAGAGATCACTGCATTGTATTTAGTCATCAATTCTTTGAGCCCTTTTATGAACCTGTATTCTTTGCTTGTCAATATTCTTTTCATCTTCACTTGCTCTTTTGTTTTGTTGCCCTTTCGTGCGGTAAAGTTCGTGATAATTTAACACATTATGCGCTGTTTGAAGTATTCATTTTATTCTATTTGTCAGGTTGTAATATTCCTTTTATCCATATTATCACATCTATTCGTTTTTTTCGTATATTTGCTTCGAGCGAAACTTTTCATTTGTATATTTGTTGGATTTTAAAAAGAAAGAAAATAAAAATGGAAACAGAAGAATTGACAATTGGGAGAGTCCATCACGGACGCAATATACGTCGTACCCGTATTGAAAAGAATATGAACCAGGAGGGTTTGAGTGAATTAGTACATCTCTCACAACCTGCTGTTTCTAAATATGAGAAGATGAAAGTGATTGACGATGAGATGTTGCAACGCTTTGCACGTGCATTGAATGTCCCTTTCGATTATCTCAAGACTTTGGAGGAGGATGCACAGACGGTGGTGTTTGAAAATAATACGGTGAATGATTCGGAGCAAAATACAGGTGGAGCAAAGATTAATATTGGTACTGTGAAATCCTATACCGAAGATACTGACAGTAGTAATGATAATCGGGTAAACAATTTCAATCCTATCGACAAAATCACTGAACTCTACGAGCGTCTTTTAAAAGAAAAGGATGAAAAGTATGCAGCGTTAGAACGCCGTTTGCAGAATATTGAAAAAAGTCTGCAGAAATAAGGGACAGATAAATTGAAAGGAATCGCAATATGATGAAACAAATACCTTACGGAATAACTGATTTTGAAGCAATAATCAAAGATAATTTCTATTATGTAGATAAAACGATGTTTATTGAGAAAATAGAAATGCAGCCGCGTTATCTATTTTTGATACGTCCCCGTAGATTTGGGAAAAGTTTGACTTTGGCTATGTTAGAGGCCTATTATGACATAAATCATGCTGAACAGTTTGACGAGTTGTTTGGTCAACTATACATAGGTCAGCATCCGACGAAGCTCCACAATCAGTTTCTCATTATGCGGTTTAATTTCTCGGAAGTGAGTTCCAATGTCAACGAAGTAGAGTTGTCGTTTAAACTGCATTGTTGTAGCAAACTTAAAGATTTTGTCTTTAAGTATGAAGATTTGTTAGGAAAAGAAATTTGGGATGTTCTTGATGAGAAAATACAAGAAGAACCCGGTGCTTTTCTGTCTGCGATTAATTCCTATGCTACCCGTAAGAAAAATATTCGTATTTATTTACTCATTGATGAATATGATAATTTCACCAATACCATTCTTTCAACTTACGGTACGGAGTTTTACAGGAAAGCAACGCATGGCGAAGGTTTTATTCGTGGCTTCTTTAACGTGATAAAATCCGCTACTACCGGAACCGGAGCTGCTCTTGAACGGTTGTTTATTACCGGAGTGAGTCCGGTGACGATGGATGATGTGACTAGTGGCTTTAATATCGGAACCAATATAACGACTGATCCTTGGTTTAATGATTTAGTTGGTTTTAGTGAGAAAGAATTGCGTGAAATGCTGACTTATTATAAAGAACAAGGAGTGTTGATGCAATCCGTAGATGAAACTGTTGTCATGATGAAACCTAATTATGACAATTATTGCTTTAGTAGAAGTAGATTGGCGGACTGTATGTTTAACTCTGATATGGTGCTTTATTTTATGAAGTCTTTTGTTTTGCATGGGGAAAAGCCTGAAGAAATCGTAGATCCCAATATTCGTACTGACTTTAATAAATTGACCTACCTGATAAAGCTAGATCACGGATTGGGGGAGAATTTTTCCGTTATAAAGGAAATAGCCGAGCAAGGAGAAATCACTACTGACATCGTTACTCATTTCTCTGCATTGGAGATGACGGATCCCAGTAATTTCAAGTCTTTATTATTCTATTTCGGACTTCTTTCCATCAAAGGTGTGGACATGGTGGGAAGACCCATCCTGCATGTACCGAATTTAGTAGTAAGAGAGCAGCTATTTAATTTCTTGATACAAGGCTACATCAAGCATGATATCTTTAAAATTGACATGAACAAGATGAGTGCTTTATTTGAGAATATGGCTTTCAGGGGAGACTGGAAACCTTTGTTCGATTTTATCGCCAATGCTGTTCGTGAGCAAAGTCGTATCCGTGAATATATTGAAGGCGAAGCGCACATTAAAGGCTTCTTGCTTGCCTATTTAGGAATGTATCGTTATTATCAGCTCTATCCGGAATACGAATTGAATAAGGGTTTTGCAGATTTCTTCTTCAAACCTAGTCCGTCGGCTCCCGTAATGCCTCCTTTCACCTATTTACTTGAGGTAAAATATGCAAAAGCCGGTGCTTCGGAAAAAGAAATACGTGCCCTTGCTGATGAGGCGCGCGAACAGTTACTTCGTTATAGTGAAGATGAGCTGGTGGCAGAAGCCAAGGCGAAAGGTGAACTGAAGTTAATTACTATTGTTTGGCGTAGCTGGGAGCTTGCTTTATTGGAAGAAGTAACTCTTTCTTAAGAAATAAGTACCATAAATGTTACTGCAAGGTTTGCGGTTCATCCATTTTTTTCTAATTCTTGAAATGCTGATAAATAAGGAGATAGCAGGTAAAAGTATAGAGTAAAATAAGATGGAACCGATAGAACTGGTAAATCAATAGCTTATGTTACTTATAAACTTGTATCAGCAATTCCCCTTTCAACGCTCCTATGGCATTAAAAGCCAACGACTCCATTTCATTTTCTCCCGGATAAACATAGATGGGAGCCAGGAAAGAAATTCTTTTTTTCAGCCTTGAAACTACATAGTCCGAATAAGCGATTCCTCCTGTCAGGAGGATGGCATCTACTTTCCCGCAAAGTACAGTAGCACTGGCTCCTATCGCTTTTGCAACATTATAAATCATGGCGTCCAGTATCAGTTCCGCCTTTTTATCTCCTTCTTCTATCGATTGGATGATGGCAGGCACATCGGTCGTACCTAAATGAGCAGTCAATCCGGCACGTCCGGAGATACGTTTCTTCAATTCGTCTTTGGTATGCTGACCGCTAAAACAAAGGTCGATCAGTTGACCGGCAGGAAGTGTGCCAGCGCGTTCCGGTGAGAAAGGGCCTTCGCCGTCCAACGCATTGTTGGCGTCGATGGCTCTTCCATGGTGATGGACTGCGACAGAAATACCTCCTCCTAAATGGCAGATGATTAAATCCAAATCTTCGTATTGTGTCCCTTGTTCTTTGGCGAAACGCCGCGCGATTGCTTTTTGGTTCAAGGCGTGCCAGATGGTAATTTTCGGCATTAACGGAGAACCTGTAATGCGGGCTATATCTTCCAGTTCATCCACCACTCCCGGATCAGCGATGAAAGCCGGGCAATCGGGTAGGGTGGCGGCCAGTTCGCTGGCAATCAGTCCTCCTAAGTTGCAGGCATGGGTACGCATGGCATGCACTGTATCACGTTTCATGGCATCGTTCACCTCATACACTCCGCCCGGTATCGGTTTCACCAAACCTCCGCGTCCGATGATTGCGTCAAAGGAAAAAGGGATCTTGTTATTCTCCAATTCTTGTAATACCAGATTTTTCCGGAATTCAAACTGATCTATTACCTCGGGAAACGCAGACAGTTCTTCTACGGAATGTTTTATATTGCTGATAAACAGCGGAGTCTCGTTTTCGTAAACCGCTATCTTTGTAGAAGTTGAGCCGGGGTTGATAACCAGTATTTTCATGAATGGTGAGTTTTAAATGGTGAATTTAGAATGATGAGTTGGTGACCTGACTGGCCTGTTTTCTGCACTCGCAATCTCCTGACACTTGTAAGCACGCCATCGCAATGCTATAATATTTGGACAAGCCGGAATCGCTACGCGATGGAAGAACTACAGGACAAATAGGACCTTGCAGTAATCCTGCCATCTCTGCCTTTGCAAACAGGGAGACAGATTTGTAGAATGCGTTGCCCGATTCGATGTTCGGGAATATCAGTACGTCTGCCTGTCCGTTGATAGGAGATACAATTCCTTTAATATCACCACTTGCCTGTTCGCACGCAGTACGTACATCCAGCGGGCCGTCAATAATCACATTTCCGAATTCTCCCGCTTCGGCAAGCTCTACGATATTCACATAATCTAATGAATGAGGGAACTTGGCACTCACTTTTTCCGTACAGTGAATCAATGCGACACGCGGCTGATCGATGCCAAAATGACGGCAGGTACAGATAGCATACCAAATCATCTCTATGCGTTGTTGTAGCGTGGGACGCGGAATGACCGCGGCATCCGAGAAGAAAAGCAGTTTATGGTAAGTAGGAATTTCCATTACTGCCAGATGCGTGAGAATTTTTCCTTTCGGCAACAACCCTTTTTCTTTGTCGAGTATGGCGTGCAGTAAGTTGTCTGTATTGATAATCCCTTTCATCAAAATATCGGCTCCCCCTTCGCGAACGATACGGACAGCCTCGCGTGCCGCTTCGTCCGGATTTTCGATATGGATAGTTTTTACATATTCGGGATATTGTTTGAGCGTGGGATATTTCTTTAGAATTGTAGAATCTCCAATCATAAGAAATTCTGCAATTCCTTCTTCCAGCGCACGAGAGATGGCATACTCTGTGTTAGGATCGTTGGCACAGACCACGGCAATTCGTTTTCTATGGTTTAGTTTTTTGAGATGGGCCGTTAGCTGGGCAAAATTTAGAATAGGTTCCATAACGTTAGATTTTTAGCAAATATCAGAAAAATGATTGAAAAAATAACGATTATAACCCGAAAAAATGCATCCGTTATGTAACATTTTGCTATATTTCATTTGTTTTGACTGTTGGATGTGCATGGAACCGTTTTTTCCTGTATTTTTGCAGATGAAAACAAATGCATTCGGGCAGTCTGGTATTTTATCAACGAAAGTCAATTAAATTAAGAATATATATGGATATTCAATTTCCTCCCTTTTTGCAGAAAGGTGATAAAGTGCTTATCGTATCACCTTCGAGTAAGATAGACCAACAATTTCTGAAAGGAGCCAAGAAACGGATAGAATCATGGGGCTTGAAAGTGGCTATGGGAAAATATGCCGGAAGTTCATCCGGGAGATATGCCGGAACAATCAGGCAACGGCTGAAAGATTTGCAGGACGCGATGGATGACCCTAAGGTGAAAGCTATTCTGTGTAGTCGCGGAGGGTACGGGGCGGTACATTTGATTGATAAAATTGATTTTACGGCTTTTCATGAACATCCGAAATGGTTACTGGGTTTTAGCGATATAACAGCGTTGCACAATCTGTTTCAGAAAAATGGATATACTTCCCTACATTCGTTGATGGCCCGTCATCTTACGGTAGAACCGGAAGATGATCTTTGTACGAACTATCTGAAGGATATCTTATTTGGAAATATCCCTTCTTATACGTGCGAGAAGCACAAACTGAATAAGCAGGGAATTGCACAAGGCGTTTTGCATGGTGGCAATATGGCGGTAGCATACGGTTTGCGGGGAACTCCTTATGATATTCCGGCAGAAGGGACGATATTGTTTATTGAAGATGTCAGCGAACGTCCGCATGCCATCGAGCGTATGATGTATAATTTGAAATTGGGAGGCGTACTCGAAAAACTGTCCGGACTGATTATCGGCCAATTTACGGAATATGAAGAAGACTGTTCGTTGGGTAAGGAATTGTATGCAGCTTTGGCGGATTTAGTAAAAGAGTATGATTATCCGGTCTGCTTTAATTTTCCGGTAGGACACGTGACTCATAATCTGCCGCTTATAAACGGCGCAAAAGTGGAACTTGTGGTCGGAAAGAAAAATGTGGAACTGAAGTTTATATGTTAATAAACCATTCCATCTGAACGATGCTGTGATGAAAATAACTAATTTTGAAGCCTTAATAGATGAAAGGACGATGAAAAAGAAAACTATGATAGTATTAATGAGTGCCTTTTTGTTATTATCAGCATTCTCTTGCGGAGGAGGTAATAAGGCAAATAGTACGAGTGAACAAAGCGAAGAGACAGCAGTGAATGTACCTCAATTTGATGCGGATAGTGCTTATTTGTATGTAAAGAATCAGGTGGATTTCGGACCTCGTGTTCCTAATACAAAAGAACATGTTGCCTGTGGCGATTACCTTGCCGGTCAGTTGGAGGCTTTCGGTGCTCAAGTGACTAATCAATATGCCGATTTGATTGCTTATGACGGAACTCTGTTGAAAGCGAGAAACATTATCGGTTCTTATAAGGCGGAAAGCAAAAAACGAATTGCTCTGTTTGCGCACTGGGATACACGTCCATGGGCTGATAACGATCCTGACGAGAAGAATCATAATACTCCGATTTTGGGTGCCAATGATGGTGCCAGTGGTGTAGGGGCTTTATTGGAAATAGCTCGCCTGGTCAATCAGCAACAACCGGAGTTAGGTATCGATATTATTTTGCTGGATGCAGAGGATTATGGTGCGCCGCAGTTTTATACGGGGCAGCATAAAGAGGAATTCTGGTGTCTCGGATCACAGTATTGGGCACGCAATCCTCATGTACAGGGGTATAATGCACGTTTTGGCATCTTGCTCGATATGGTAGGGGGGGAAGGCAGCGTGTTTATGAAAGAGGGATATTCTGAAGAGTTTGCTCCCGATATAAATAAGAAAGTCTGGAAAGCGGCGAAGAAGATTGGCAACGGGAAGACTTTTATGGATGGTAACGGAGGATTTGTTACCGATGACCATCTGTTTATTAATCGCTTGGCACGTATTAAAACAATCGATATTATTCCATATAATCAGGAGGGTGATTTTACTCCGACATGGCATACCGTCAATGACAATATGGAGCATATAGATAAGAATACATTGAAAGCAGTAGGCCAGACAGTATTGGAAGTGATCTATAATGAGAAATAACAGGATTAAATAATTATTTATAATGTCAATTAATGAATTACAGGACGAAGTCATTGCAGAATTCAGTGACTTCGACGATTGGATGGACCGTTATCAACTACTTATTGACTTGGGTAATGAGCAGGAACCACTTGAAGAAAAATATAAGACGGAACAAAATCTGATTGAAGGATGTCAAAGTAGGGTGTGGCTTCAAGCGGATGATGTAGATGGTAAAATCGTTTTTAAAGCGGAAAGTGATGCTTTGATAGTCAAAGGAATTATTGCCTTATTGATTAAAGTCCTTTCAGGACATACTCCTGATGAAATTTTGAATACAGATCTTTATTTTATAGATAAGATCGGGCTGAAAGAGCATCTGTCGCCAACGCGTAGCAATGGTTTGCTGTCGATGGTGAAACAAATACGAATGTATGCATTGGCATTCAAAGCAAAAGAGGGGAAGTGAAAAACTTCCCTTTTTTTGTAATAGATATGTTGTAGATTTATTTGTGAAAATTTTGTAAAATTATATATTTCATAGGGGATGGCGCTAGTAGGATTGTGGAAGCTTTTTCTTAATTTTATTATTATTTTTATTTGGAAAATGTGATAAATATGTCTATTTGATAAAAGTTTAAAAATATATAATAAAATAAGTTTTGTTTGATATTTCTATATTTTATTCATTTTTTTGTAAAAAGACGATATAAAACGCGCACTTATGAAAAAAAATGTAAAAAGAGGAGCCTTACTCTGGCTTTGTATGGCTTTTTGTATGTTAGTGCAAGCACAAGTAAGAGAAAATCGAATAACCGGGCATGTCTATGATTCTCAAAATCTGCCTTTGGCTGGTGCAAACATCAAAGTGAAAAACACTCCTTATGGAACAATCTCCAATGAAAAGGGAGAATTTGTATTAAAAGGTAAATGGGAGCAAGGTGTATCAATTGAGTTTTCATTCATTGGCATGCGGCGCAAAAGTGTTACTTATAAAGGGCAGACTAAGCTGGAAGTAACTTTTGCGGACGATACTAACAATATGGATGAGGTGGTTGTGACTGCTAAAGCTAATATTAATGAGATAGACATTCGTGCTCGTTCCGGCGTAGTGCAGGAAATCGATATGCGGCGTATTAATAGTAAGCCGATGATTGACATGGGATTGGCTTTGCAAGGATCTGTGCCGGGATTGATTGTAACGAATACAGGTGAATTAGGCTCTGCTCCGGAGATACGTATCAGAGGAAATTCCTCCTTACGAAGAGGAAATACAACCAACGAACCTCTTTATGTAATGGATGGTAAGGTTATAAGCTCGGAAACATTCTATAATTTGAACCCTCAAGATATTAAGGAAATCAAGGTGCTTAAAGATGCGGCTGCTTGTGCTTTATATGGCATTAAGGCTGCTAACGGTGTACTGGAAATAACCTCCCAGCGCGGAATTAGTGGACAGACAATGGTTACTTATACATTGGACATGGGAGTCACTACTCGTGGACGCCGGGGAGTTTCCATGATGAATTCTGCGGAAAAGTTGGAATTGGAACGTCGCTTGCAGAATCCGGAAACTCCTGGCTATCGATATAGTGCAGATTATTATAATAAATATCACGCGGATGATCCGAATCTGCCACAATTGATAGCGGCCGGACAACAAAAATTGGATGAACTGAGAAATGTAAATACAGACTGGTTTCATGAACTTATTCGGAACAGCCTCTATCAAAAGCATAACGTTAGTATTCGTGGAGGAAGTGAACAGACGACTTATTATGTTTCTGCTAACTATACTAAACAGGGGGGACGTCTACCAGGTAACGATAAACAACGTATGAGCTTGCGTATGAACATGGATCAGAAGTTGGGACACATCGGTTATGCATTATTAAGTGTGAATGGCGGCTATGCTAAAACAAATACTCCGAATGGTACGACTTCAGATCCCACTCAACTGGTGTATGAATTGAATCCTTATGAGACAAAAAATAGTGGAGAATTGGTATCCTATCCGGGACGTAGCTATAAAGATCTGATGAATCAGTATAGTCAGGAGGATGCAGCAAAAACAGCCGGAATTAGTGCCAGTTTAATTTTGAATCCATTACCCGGACTGGATGTTGCAGCAGTGGCCGGTCTTGACTTTTTGTTGGATGAGACAGAACAATTTACCCCTTCTACTGCTTATTCGGAAATGACAGAGGGGGTTCCGGAGATTAAACGGGGAATTTATTCAAAATCGAAGAATACCACAACCAATGTTTCTACCAATGTTCGTGTAACATATAATAATGTATACGCAGGGAAACATAATGTGACGTTAGGGGCTAATATGGATTATTATCTGACTCAATTGGATAATGTTTCTATGACCGGTTATGGAGTTGGAACTATAAAATCGGCAGCTGCTATCAATCAATCTATTCAAGGAATGCGCCAGCCTGAAGTGGGAGCGTTGAAAGATAAAAATGCACAATTAGGATTTGGGGCTGTTGCCGGGTATACTTTCGATAATATTTATGACTTTTATGCTACTTATAAAACGGATGCCTCTTCTATTTTGCCTTCCGATAAACGTTGGAACAGTGCTTGGGCTGTGGGGATTGGTTGGACACCCAGTTATTATGAATTCTTGTCAGATAATCCTGTTCTGACTCGCTTGAATCTGAAAGCCTCCTATGGATATACTGCTAATCTGAACGGTGTTTCAGTTTCGTCTACGGTAGCTACTTTCGCTTATTCCACTAACCGTTACGAAGACCAGCGCCCGCTTGATTTAATGGGACTTTATAATAAAGATCTGAAACCAGAACAGACTAAATCCATTGATGCGGGGATCAGTATAGGTCTGTTTGACCGTATTACGTTGGAGGCAAGTTGGTACAACCGGCGTACAGAACAGGCGTTGCTGGATGTTCCGATTCCTTCTTCTACCGGATATACAACATTGAAACGTAATATAGGAATACTTGAGAATAAGGGTATTGAATTGGGGCTGAATGTAAAGGTGCTGGATACAAATGACTGGTTGCTTAGTTTGCGGGGGAATATGGCTTATAATCGTAACAAGGTTATTGATCTTTATTATGCTGATAGAATATATACTTCTGAAGAAGCATTGATTCCTGATTATGAAATAGGTAAATCTTATGATATGATTTATGGTCCTTCTTCTTTGGGTATCAATCCTTTGACAGGTTATCCTATTTTTTTGGTAAAGGATAATCAGGAGAAGCCGGCAAGTGAAGCATTAACGGCGGATGACGTAGTGGCATTGGGGCATTCCACCCCTCCGTATAGCGGAAGTTTCGGGTTATCTCTTTCTTATAAATCATTTGATTTGGACATGGATTTCTATTATGTACGTGGCGGTATTCATCAGTTCAACTATTCGTATGTGCGTGATAAAGATAACTCAAATAAAAATGCCGTTGCCGGACAGACTGATAAAATGTGGTTCAAACCGGGGGATGAGGGGAAAGTTTATCCGACTCCTTTTTACACCTCTTCTACTGCAGAGGAGAATTTGAGCGAATATCCGAATTCGTTGACAGTAGGTAAGAGTGATTATTTGAAGCTGTCTATGGTTTCTCTCCGGTATCGGGTGCCACCCCATTTCTTAAGAAAGACATTGCCGTTTGTGAAATATGCGACATTGGCTTTCCAAGGTTCCAATTTGTTTACGTGGACTTCATATAAGGAGTCGGATCCGGAAAGTGGCACTTTGGCGGGAAGTATGCAACCTATTTATACATTTAATATGAGTCTGACTTTTTAACGATTAATGATTATGATAAAGAATTTCATTTATATATTTATAGCCATATCAGGAATTGTATCGGGAATGTCGTCTTGCTCACTTGACATTCCTCCTGCCGACCAGTATTCGGATCCTGATGCTATTACCGATGTTGCTACAGCACGTTCTCTCTTGGCATCTGCTTATTTGCTTTATCCGCATTATGAATATGAACTTTCTATCTTGGGTGATGACTTTTGTCAGACATCTGCCACAGGAAAGGATATGAACCAGAAAAATCTTTATTTGTGGCAGGATAATTCTATAACTTCTCTGGCAGAAAATATTTGGCTGGAATATTATAATACGATTGCTTCTTGTAATACTTTGCTTGAGCGGGTGAATAATATTGTATTGGAAAATGCTTCGGAGGAGGGAAAAAAAGCAGCTATAATAAGTGAATGTAAAGCGTTGAAAGCTCTTTGCTATTTCAATTTACTAAGGTTGTTTGCTCCGGCTTATGACAAAAATCCTCAAGCTGACGGTATTGTTTTGAAGGAACGTCTGGGGCTTGAATATCCAAAGCGTTCTTCTATCGAAACCTGTGTGTCTGCTATCCGTACATTGTTGACGGAAGCGGCGGTTTCAGAGAATGCTCCGGCAAACAATGGTTGGTTGTCTCAAACGGCTGTATATTATTTACTTGCTGAACTGGAATTATATGCGGGGCAGTATGGACAAGCTGCGATTTATGCGGAGAAGGTATTGGAGCAGGCAACGGATGACATGTTTACCGTTTCGGGATATAAGCGCTTGTGGGAAACTGCCTCTTGTAAGGAACGTATCTTCGGATTTTATACAGCAAAAAGTTTTTATGCTGACATACAGTTTGATGCGACAAATGGAGACTATTTTGCATTGAATCCTCAAATTGTGTATGGAGAAGGAGATATACGGGAAACATATAATGTGTACCCTTTTGAAATGGAAGGAGAGCAAAGGGACTTATTAGGCAAATACAATAAAGTAAATAAAGAGTCGGAAAGTATACAATATATCAATGTGATGCGTTATGCTGGTGCCTATTTCATAGCTGCTGAAGCTTATAGTAAGACATCAGGTAAGGAGAGGCTGGCAATTCAGAAACTGAATGAATATCTGGAAGCTTGTCAGGCTACCACTCTTGATGAAGGATTGACAGGGGATGCACTGCTACAAGCTGTTCATCTGGAGAAAATGAAAGAATTTGCAGGTGAAGGCATATTGTATTTTGATTTGAAACGTTTACATTCGGGAAGCCTGTCCCGGTTATCAAAATGGGGAAAGAGTGAAGAGGCGAAAGTAGAGAACAGCGATTATCGTTGGTGTTTTCCTATTCCCCGTTCTGAATATAAATATAATGAGAATATTACTCAAAATGAGGGATGGCCTCTGAACAGATAATTTTTCTATCTTAAAAACAAAGAAGATTATGAAATACAAATATTATTCTTTATTCATATTTTTGCTTGGGCTGTCTTGGATGGTTACAGCTTGTAGCAATGATATTGACTATACTTATAAAGGACGCAATTATATACAGATCAGTACTTCTGATGACCCGGCACTTTCGGAGAACGATGATCGTGCTATTTCTGTCGATGTGCTTTTAGCTACTGCCGTAGAAAAAGATGCTACGATTAATTTTGAATTGTCAGATAATACAGATGATATTTTGCGCTTGGAGGGCGGAGCAGTTCAAATGAAAGCAGGCGAAAAAACGGCAAGTTTTAAAGTACTTTCCAATCGTCAAAGTTTGTTGAATAGACAAAGGACGATTACCTTGAAAGTAAAGGATTATACAGATGAACGTATGCAGCCGTGGAATGATTTGAGGCTGACAGTAAGGCCAAACCCGACTTTACCCGAATTAACGGAGCAGCAGATAGAATTAATCCATGGATATATGGAGAAATACGGGCTTAATCTTAATCGTTTTATGGGTGAGGTAAGTTGTCGTGTGGAAGTGACTTTCCCAACAGATGAGATTGGAATATTCAGTGATACTGAAACTCGTTCTTTTATGGGAAAAACGATAATAACATTGAGCGAAAATGCTACCGCAGACCGGCCGATACTTAAAATGATTGATAATCCAATGGGTCTAACTTCTTTCTTGTGGGAAATATACAGAAAGGAAACTGTGGAGAGTGAATTCTGGATTTATGAAGGAAGTAGGTATATTTCTATGTTGGAAGCGGTTGACTTTGATGTTAATAAGGAAATATTTAGTGTTGTTTTAGATGATTTGGAATTGTTGCCGGAGGAAAAAGCTTTCTCGTTTGTCAGACCGGTATTAGATATTTGGGAGGACGAAGTTGAAACAGTACCTTTTGAATATTCTTTTACCGCTTGGAACCGTTGGAAGCAAATGGCTGACGAAGGTGGTACGATTGTGGTTCAAGAAGGTGATAATATGGTGGAAACGAGTGTCAGTGGTTTGATAGAAGAAGGAATAACCTTGAATCCGATTAACTGTCTGGTGTCTGCGTATATTAATGAGGACTATTGGGAGAATGACCCCTCTGACTGGATTGAACCGAAAGGTATGTATGATGAGAGAACTTTTAGTTTCCAGTTTCCTTGGGATCATGTCAATTCGTTGGGGTATACCCAGATCCGCGTAACTTATACATTAAACGAATAAATATAATATATAAAACAACCATTCATGTTTAAACAGACAAGATCTAAATTTATTTTATTCATGGTAGTTCTATTAGGAGGAACGATCATGAATATGCTTGCACGACAACAAGTTTTTCATTCGGAGAAAAAGGTGAATTTACCACCTAATACAGTTGAAGGAACTTTGGCTAACGGCCTGCATTATTTAATTCTTCCTAATGAGGCACCGGTTCATACAACCGAATTCCGGTTGGTGATGCGTATTGGTTCCGTACAAGAGTCGGAAAAGCAAAAAGGAGCCGCCCATTTTCTGGAGCATATGTCGTTTGCCGGTAGTAAACATTTTCCCGGCAGGGGAATGGTCGATTATCTGGAGACTTTGGGTATGAAATTCGGTCGTGATATAAATGCGGTAACCGGATATGATCGCACAATATTTATGTTGACAGTACCAATGGATAAAACAGACGATAAAGTTAGTGGTAAGACTTTGTTAATCTTGAAAGACTGGCTAAGTGGCATTACTTTTGATGAAGAGCGGACGAAGAAAGAACGGGGAGTTATCTTGGAAGAATTGCGCGGATATGACTTGGGAGATGACTTCTATGCATTAAAGATTGGTAAAAACCATTTTACGGAGCGTATGCCGTTGGGAAGTTCCGAAGATATTCGCAATATTGATCGTAAAACATTAATCGAGTTTTATCAGCAATGGTATTCTCCACAGATGGCTACTGTAGTTGTGGTTGGTAATATAGATCCTGTATCTATTGAAAAGCAAATCAAGGAAATGTTTTCGTCTATTCCGCGTAAGGAAATCAAGGGCTATCATGCTTATCCGCTGACCTATGATCCGGGAGTCGCATTATATGAGATTGGGGATAATCTGGAACGTAGTTCGGAGTTGGAGCTGATGATTCCTCACCTTTGTGTGGTTGGAAATACGATTGAAAGTATTTACCAAAAGGAACTGGGTGCTTTATTGATACGTGCGATCAGTAATCGGTTGAAACATCGGAATATCCGATGTAATGTTTCTGACGCATGGTTTCTTTCTGACAAGAATCATTTTGTTTTTGCCTTTTCCGGAGCAGATAAGGATAATCTTTTACAACAGGTTAGCGAACTGTCTAATGAAATGGAGTCTATCCGGAAAAATGGCTTCAAGCAAGAAGAAATGGAAGATGCCATTAATGAGCATGTCAAGCATTTGAAGGTTGATAACTCGATTCAGTTATCTTCTAAATGGTGTGATGACTTTGTTGATTATGTTATATCTGGCGATCGTTATATTCAGTCTGACAGTGAAATGGAACAGTTGGCCGGTAAGATACGTGCTACTGAAAGTACTGCTTTGCAACAGCTGTTGTCTGAATGGCTCTCATATAAAAAACAAGCATTATTGGTAGCCTATCGTAATAATGCCGGAAAACAAAATTCACTGCAGAAAGAAGAAGTTGTTCAGGCATGGGATAAAGGAGCCGAGAGCCCGTTCAAGGATTTTGAGTATGTGCAAAAAGATAGCGGAGAGGAAAAGGTAGTGACACCTGTTTGTCTGGCAGAAAGTCATCCTTTCAAGGCTTCGGATATAGTTGGTGAGAAAAACTACCCGGATCTTAATGTGACGGAAGTAACTTTGAAGAATGGTTTACGTGTTTTTCTTCGTCCGACAAATGATGAAAATCAATCGATTTTTGTGACAGCTTTTGGAAGAGGGGGAACAGCGGACTTGTCTGATGCGGATTATCCTCTTTATGAAGGAACCGGAGGTTATATGGAAATGGGAGGAGTGGCCTGTGTGCCTTATGATACATTGTCTTCTTTTATGCAACAGGAGGAAATATCAATGAATATTGCCATCAGTAATTATTGGCATGATATTATGGGTATGTCACCTGCTGATAAAGCAAAAGAGCTTTTTAATTTAATGTACGAGAAAATGTATCGTCCGGAACTTTGCTACGAAGATTTTGAGGAGATACGTAAAGATGAAATAGAGCGTTTCGGTAAAGAAACGGTGCTTGAGCAAATGATGAAACGGGCCTCTGACCGTATGTTGACGAATCGTTTGGATTCATTGATGGGAAATACCGTATCCCGCCCACCCCTGACAAAAAAAGATTTGGAGAAACTTGATTTGGACCAAATTGCAAACTATCATCGTTCATTATATAGTAATCCGTCTCAGATGACGTTCGTAGTGACCGGGAAGTTTGATACGGACAGTATCAAACAACTGTTAGCTTCTACATTCGGACGCATACCGGAAGCAAACACGACAGCTTATATCAATAAGCCGTTTAAACTTCCCGGGAGAACTTATATAGAAGAGTTTCCGAATGATAACGATACCCAGACTATATTTGATTATGTCTTTTACGGGAATTACCAACCTTCCTTGAAAAATAGTCTTATGCTGAAATTGATGCGTGACATATTGCAAAACCGCTTGTTGAGTGTTTTACGTGAGGGGGAAAATATTGTTTATTCTCCATACGCTTCATTATTTTACAATGGGTTGCCACAACAGGTTTTCTATTTCGATTTATCGGCTTCTGTTGATTTTAAGAATACAGAGAAAGTGGAAAATCTTATCAAGCAGATAATTAAAGAGCTTCGTACGAATAAAGTAGATGAAGACGAATTGGAGGCTTTGAAAAAGTCTTTTCTAGTTACTAAGCGAAAAGTACTTTCTGATGAGGCTTCTGCCGAATGGCGCACCAATCTTGTGAATTTACTGAAAAATGGTGAGTCTGTTGCTGATTTTGAGCAGTATGAACGGTGTCTCAATAGTATTTCTGCGGTGGATATTCAGAGAGCGTTCAGGAATTTAATGAATCCGGATAAATTTGTATTGTTATATATAGGAAAACATCAAAAATATGAATAAGTTATTTTTTTCAAGAATTTGTGGTATATTACTTCTATGTTTTGTAGGAGGAGTGACTGTTTTTGCTCAGAAGGGGTATAAAAAAGCATATACATTGTTTGATGCCGATGGTAAGGAAATAGGCTATGATGAGCTTATTGAAGCGTTGGTACAGCCGGATGTCGTGTTTATTGGTGAGATTCATAATTGTTGTATCACTCATTGGCTGGAGTATGAAATAACCCGTTCGTTATATGCTATTCACAAAGATAAGTTAATGATGGGGGCTGAAATGTTTGAAGCAGATAACCAATTGATTTTGGATGAATACATGCATCGGCTCATTTCTTATGACAGATTTGAAACGGAAGCTCGTTTGTGGGATAATTATAGTACAGATTATTCTCCATTTGTCTTTTTTGCAAAAGAGAAGAAGATTCCGTTTATTGCAACTAATGTACCTCGGCGTTATGCGAATGTTGTAAAGAATAATGGCCTACAGTATTTGGATTCATTATCTGACGAAGCAAAACGGTACTTACCGCCGCTTCCTGTGCAATTTACTTATAAAGAAGAGGACGGAGGAGTTTTTGCATTAATGCAGATGATGGGTAAAAGTAAAGGTAACCAAGAATATCTGGCACAGGCACAAGCTATTAAAGATGCGACAATGGGATGGTTTATAGCCCGTAATATAAAAAATAAATTCCTGCATTTTAATGGAAATTATCATTCTGATTTTAAAGAAGGAATCATCCCTTATTTGCTTCAATATCGTCCGGGTACAACAATTAAAACAATTTGTGCGGTCCGCCAGGAAAGCATAGACCAACTTGACGAAGAAAATAAAGGAAGAGCAGATTTTTATATTTGTGTTCCTGAAGATATGACTTCTACCTATTAGCAGTCATGCGTTGCATATATAGAATAACTCCTGCCAGTATGAAAATCGCACAGAAAAAGATAATAAAATAGGGTGTGCCGTTTATCAAATCATCCATGTTTTCTATTTCGGGATATTTGATACTAAGATATACCGCTAAGGAGTTATTCAGTATATGCATGAGTATGCAAGGTATCAGGCTATCGGTTTTATAGTATGTCCATGCCAGTAGCATACCAATCAGAAATGCGGGAAGTATTTGGGCTGGATTGATGTGAAAGACACCGAATAGAAGCGCTGAAATGAGGATAGCTTTCGTCGGGGGGTATTGTTGCAGCAAAGCTTTGGTAATGGCTCCGCGAAACAAGATTTCTTCAAGTACAGGACCGATGATAGCTATTGCAAGAATACCGCCCCAACCGGATTGAAGAATGTCGAAAGATTGCTCCATGATGTTGGGTATCCAGTCTAGCAGTCCCATAAGTGCAGATACCAGAAAGCCAGCGGTGAGAATAGCCAGCCCGCTACAAATTAGGAATGGCACTGATACAGGCGACCATGTCGCTTTCTTTTTACTGATATAGCCGGCTTTCCATAGATAAATACCCATCATAATCTGACCGGCTAATTGGGCCGGAATCATAATCATTTGCGTCAGAGCAACCTTATCCAAATCTCCTGTGGTGACTAACAAATAGATCGTACAGGGAATCGTAATCAGGATAGGGGCGACAATCTGCGCAATGAGAAGGTCTATTAATATCAGTTTGATAGCCGTTTTCATTGGTCTTTAGTTAGTTGTAAAGAAACTATAGATAAACATAGCTAACATCGAAATAGCTATTACCACCAAAGAGATGCTCATAAATGACTTTTGCATAAGAATCTATTTTTAAATTATTATTGTTCGGTTATTGTATTATTTATTTTGTTTCTCTGCTGTTATTGCCTGCCTTGCTGGCAAGAAGAATAGCTTCCGTCTCTTCTGCATCTTTATGGAGTTGCACTATTAACTCGTCGATACTGGAGAATTTCAGTTCGGGACGCGTCCGTTTTACAAAAGTAAGCCGGATGAATTTATCGTATATGTCCGAATGGAAGTGAAGGATATTCACCTCAATGGTCCGGTTAGGGCCATTATCAATCGTCGGGCGGACACCTATGTTCAGCATCCCCATATATGTCTTTTTATCAAATGTCACCCATACGGCATATACACCGTCCGCGGGGATCAGTTTATCAGGATCATCCACGCTTAAATTGGCCGTTGGAAAACCAATTTTGCGGCCTACCTGATAGCCGCCTACTACTATTCCGTCCAGGAAGTATTCATATTTCAGGCAATCGGCAGCCAAGTCCACTTCTCCTTGATGAAGAAGTTTGCGGATCAGGGAAGAGCTTACCGGAACGTTGGGTACGTTCTCTATTTCTATATTGCTGGTATATGCTTTGGCACGAATCACTTCTATGCCAATTTCTTTCCCATAGCGTACATAATCCTCGAAACCTTCGCTGCGGTTGTGCCCGAAACGATGGTCATAGCCGATAACCAGGTATTTTACCTGATAGCGTTCTTTTAACAGCTGTGTCATGAACTCCCGGGCGGTAAGCCGGGAAACTTCCGGGGTGAAATCAAGCATCAGGCAGTAGTCTACCCCGATGTCTGCAAGCAGACTTATTTTTTCTTCCGGGGTAGTCAGAAGTTCCGGACGGTAATCCACATTCATCACTTTGCGGGGATGAACGGGGAAAGTAACCAATGCAGAGCGTAGACCTTTGGCGGCGGCTATCTCTTTCACTTGCTGAATCAGATAGCGATGTCCTGCATGTACTCCATCAAAGAAACCGATGGTAGCTACACTGGGTTCCGGGTTAATAGCCGATGTGTCACGTATAATCTGCATATCTCTAAAATTATTTGCTGTTGAAAAGATGGCTCCAGTCTTCGCCTGCTTTTGCTGTATAAGTGATAATTCCTAAATTTTGCGCTGCCTTACAGTTCATCTCGGAATCATCGATGAAGAGTGTTTCTTTCGGCTCGATACCGGCATCCTCTATGATTGCCTTGAAGATCTCCGGTTCGGGCTTGGCCATTTTCATTTCAAAAGAGAGATATGTTTTCTCAAAATAGTCTTCCACCCTAAATGTGCGGTAGGGAAACAGATGAATACATGTCCAGTCCCAGTGGATTTGGTTAGTATTGCTCAATAAATAAACGACATATTTCTCACGTAATTTTAATAATAAATCAAGTTTGTGTGTCGGTATGTCTACTAAAAAACTATTCCAGGCTGCATCTATTTGTGTGTCGCTCACTGCTTTGCCTATCATTTTACGAACTCCGTCACGGAATTCGGTGGGTGTAATCAATCCTTTTTCCTGTTGCATCAGGAGTCCGTTCGGATTATGGATATCCAGTAGGTCCTCCACGTTCCGGAGCCCTAATTTCTGAAAGTTCTCAATGCAACGTTGGCGGTCGAGATTGATAAGTACACCACCCAAATCAATAAGAAGGTTTTTTATTCCTTTACTTTTCATTTCTGTCTTTTTTGTGAATAATACGTTGAACAAGGCGAATAAGTTCTCCAACCCATAACACCGTGGACGAAACGCCTATAATAAGAAGCCAGGTTTGCCAGTCGAGCGGTTCCGTACGGAATACAGCTCCACCGAACTGTACGATCAGGAATTGTCCGGCAAGAATAGCCAGTACAATAAGCTCCATACCATACGATTTGGAAAGTCCCTTGAATGCCGAATCGGTAGTGCCGAATACACGGGCATTGAACAGATTCCAGAATTGCAACATGACAAAGAAGGTGAAGAAAATGGTCAGGTTGTGTATATCCATACCTTCCGTGCTGTGGTCGAAATAATAAATCATTCCGAGCAGTACGATGAGGAAGATGGAGCCCACACCTAATATATTAGACCGCATTGCCTTACTGATAATAAAATC
>CDZN01002755.1_pt1 | contig 24235 bp, 19 predicted proteins | sample 557701 | NCBI WGS metagenome assembly CDZN01 (sample SAMEA3182089, study PRJEB8094) | gut metagenome | biome: human; feature: gut; material: Stool; isolation source: human stools | place: Canada | collected 2013-02-04 | reverse complement strand
GCTGTTTCATCTACTCGTCTGATTCGGGCAGCAGTGGTGGCTCCTCCTGCAACTCCCCCAATAATAATTATTTTCATCTGTTTATAGCGTAAATAGTTTCCTACGGAAATAACAAACTGCATGGAAGAAAAGTTCATGGATTCAGATAAAAAAACTATATTTGCGCACCCTGTTTTTCATTCTTCTATTTAATGTAGATAAATTGTATGAATAAAATTCTTATTATTGACGATGAAGTCCAGATTCGCAGCCTTTTAGCTCGTATGCTGGAACTTGAGGGCTATGAAGTGTGTCAGGCAGGTGATTGCAAAGCTGCCCTCAAACAACTGGAAATTCAATCGCCCGACGTAGCTTTATGCGATGTTTTTCTTCCTGATGGAAACGGAGTAGATCTGGTTTTGAATATCAAAAAAATAGCTCCCAATGTGGAAGTGATTCTTCTTACTGCTCACGGCAATATTCCCGACGGAGTGCAGGCTATTAAAAACGGTGCGTTTGATTATATAACGAAAGGAGATGATAATAACAAGATTATTCCTTTAATCAGCCGTGCCGTGGAGAAAGCAAAGATGAATGTCCGTTTGGAAAAACTGGAAAAGAAAGTCGGGCAGATGTACTCGTTCGATTCTATTCTGGGGGAGTCAAAAGTGCTGAAAGAGTCGGTGTCTTTGGCGCAGAAAGTGTCTGTGACAGATGTTCCCGTATTACTGACGGGGGAAACAGGAACAGGAAAGGAGGTCTTCGCGCAAGCTATACATTATAACAGTAAGCGGAGCAAACAGAATTTTGTGGCGGTCAACTGTTCGTCTTTCAGCAAAGAACTGCTCGAAAGCGAGATGTTCGGACATAAGGCTGGCTCGTTTACCGGTGCGTTGAAAGATAAGAAAGGGCTTTTTGAAGAGGCCAACAACGGAACAATCTTTCTGGATGAAATCGGGGAGATGGCTTTCGAATTGCAGGCAAAGTTACTGCGTATCCTCGAAACAGGAGAATATATAAAGATCGGTGATACCAAGCCGACAAGAGTCAATGTGCGTATCATCGCTGCTACCAACCGCAATTTGCAGGAGGAGATCAAAGTCGGACATTTCCGTGAGGACTTGTTTTATCGTCTTTCGGTTTTTCAAGTGCATCTTCCTTCGCTTCGCGAACGTACCGGTGATATCAGGATTCTTGCGACTGCTTTCGCCAAAAGTTTCTCTGAAAAACTCTCGTATGCCGTCAATGAGATGACTCCTGCTTTTCTGGAAGCGCTGGAACAACAGCCGTGGAAAGGGAATATCCGTGAATTGAGAAACGTGATTGAACGCAGCCTGATTGTTTGCGAAGGTGGACGGCTGGATATCTGCGACCTTCCTTTGGAAATCCAGAACACTCATTATGAATGTTTGGACGATAGTACAGGTAGTTTTGAATTGGCTGCAATGGAGCGCAGGCATATTGCGCGTGTGTTGGAATATACGAAAGGGAATAAAACGGAAGCTGCCCGCTTGTTGAAAATAGGACTTACCACGCTGTATCGGAAGATAGAGGAATATAAAATTTAAATATACATTTTAATCAGGCCACGCACTGGCTTTCGAAAAATTGTCTGGATAACGAACTGATTAGTTTGTTTTTATCTGTGCTGTGTACAGATAGTGTGAGCCGATGATATGTATTACAGACATATTTTCGTCCATAACCATTTCGGCATATTTGTGTAGTTCCTTTTCAATGATTCGCAGGGTGTCCCGGCTGGCTGTCAGCATCATCGAGATGGATACATTGGATGAGGCCATTGAGATGACATTGATTTGATATTTGTTGATAACTTCCAATATCTTACCCATAAACAAATATCCGGGCAATACATTCAATGAGGTAAAACGCACAAAAGTAGCCGAATCCTGTGAGAGGATGGCCTTGACGCTGTTGCCTGTGTCATGGGAAGATATATAGAGTCGTTCTGTTGACAGATCGTGTGTATCGGTTAGGCGGATAACTATATTGGAGCGTGCCGCAAGGGTTATACAATCTGCGTAGAGCAGGTGTACTCCGCTGTTAATCAGTTGTTCGGCTTCTATGTAGGTTAGTGAATGTTGTTCTCGCAGACAATTCCGATTTGCGTAGATATGATTGATAGGGGTGGATAACAGTATTTCGTCCGCTTTGAATAGGGTGGCAAGCACTGTTGCATAGTAATCATTGCGTTGTTCGCTCATGAAGTCTATTTCACCATACACATTTCTGCAAATGGAAAGTGGGGCGATAAAAATATCCACATTCCGGTTCTCGTCAATGTATTGTTGGATAGATTCTTGAATATATGGGATGTCCGGCTTTCTTTCCAGATTGATCTGTATAAGTTTGCCGGTATCTAATGTTTGGGCACGAAGACCCTGTTGACGTAAGCAATAAGTGAATAAATCACTGGATAATCCGTATACTTCCGCTTTTATCATTTTATCAATCAGTAAATCTGCTTTGTCTTCTACAAGTATATGTATTTTCTTTATACACTCCAGAATCCGGTTTTTAATTTCCTGATTTAAGTGCGAATCTGTAATGAGATGATTGGCAAGGGTACAGCAATATGCTTCGATGGCATTGACTGTGGTATGAGAAGCTTCATCTTCTTCGTGAAACCAACTGATGGAAATAGCCTGTAACCACTCCTGTAATTGTGCCAATATAGGGACTACAGCTACATAAGGATGTTCTTTCTGAATACAATTGATTACTTGCTTCATTTCATCCTCATCTTTAATTTTCTCGAATTTACAAACTTTCATTGTTATCTGGTTATTTATTGGTTACTACTCTTTTCAAAATGATATGCCTTTTTTCAAAAGAGAAAGATATTTAAGAATCATTCCTTAGCTTTAGAATATGGTATATCTGTATAAATCAATCTGTTAATGTTGCAATCAATGTTTTTAATACATTTCTTTACTATAAGTAATCTGCTAATACCATACCACATTGGGATATGAAAATAAGATTTCTTATCTTTGTTGCGTAATTGATTGATAAACCAGCAATATTCATCCATTTATGAAACTCTGCATATAGCTACGCTCAACGAATAGCATCATTTCTAACAGGGCTATTCAGCTATCCGACAGGCAACTACTCGCCTGGCAAAGAGTTTTATATCCATTTTTATAAATTTACGGAACTGTGTGCTGCTATGATGTGGTATACCGTATCGTGTTATTTTTAAGTTGAGCAATGAATTATACATATAAGCAAATATGGCTCATCAACTTTCCTGTGATGATGAGCATTCTGATGGAACAATTAATCAATATTACCGACGCTATTTTCCTGGGGCATGTGGGAGAAGTCGAACTGGGAGCTTCTGCGCTTGCCGGAATCTATTATTTAGCTGTTTATATGTTGGGCTTCGGATTCAGCATCGGGCTGCAGGTAATGATTGCCCGGAGAAATGGGGAACAACATTATAAAGAGACGGGACGTACATTTTTTCAGGGAGTATATTTCCTGTCGGGGATGGCAGTCATTCTTTGCCTATTGCTCCATTTGGCTTCTCCCTTGATCCTGCGCCGGTTGATAACTTCGGATGAAATTTATCAGGCAGTGATTCATTATCTGGATTGGCGTAGCTTCGGTTTGTTATTCTCATTTCCTTTTTTAGCTTTCCGGTCTTTTCTGGTAGGGATAACAACGACCAAAGCATTGTCCGTGGCAGCTATCATGGCTATCTGTATCAATATTCCTTTTAACTATCTGCTGATATTCAAACTGAATCTGGGTATATCCGGGGCGGCGATGGCTTCTTCTTTGGCAGAGTTCGGAGCTTTTATCGTACTCCTATTATATATGTGGGTGAGGGTAGATAAAGTGAAATATGGGCTGAAGGTCGTTTATGATGGGAAAGTGTTAATAAAGTTGTTGAGGATATCTGTATGGAGTATGCTTCACTCTTTTGTCAGCGTTGCTCCCTGGTTTCTGTTCTTCGTTGCTATTGAGCATCTGGGAAGGACAGAGCTTGCTATTTCCAATATTACTCGTAGTGTTTCTACCGTCTTTTTTGTGATTGTCAACTCTTTTGCATCCACTACTGGTTCATTAGTCAGCAATCTAATTGGGGCGGGGCAGGGGAAGGAACTTTTTCCCGTTTGCCATAAAGTTCTTAGGTTGGGTTATGCCGTGGGGGGGCCATTGATAGTTATGGCTCTTTGGGGTAACCAATGGGTTATCGGATTTTATACGAATAACGATAATCTGGTGAGACTAGCTTTCTATCCTTTTATAGTTATGCTGTTGAATTATGCTTTTGCACTGCCCGGATATGTTTATATCAATGCTGTTACCGGTACAGGAAAGACGAAGCTCGCCTTTATCTTCCAGTTAATCACCATTCTTGTATATTTGATTTATCTGTATCTGTTAAGTGAATGTTTTCATGCTTCTCTGACTGTGTATATGACGGCAGAATATTTGTTTGTTATTTTATTAGGGATACAATCTATCATTTACTTAAAGAGGAAATCCAACTAGAATATGTATTTTTGTACTTTCAATACTTGATACTTTCTCGAAATGACTGAAGATATAAAGAATAAACTTTTAATGTGTGCGGAGATGTATCATCGCGCAGACTTTATACAAAGCGATCCGGTGCAGTTTCCCCATCGTTATACGCTGAAACAGGATATCGAAGTCAGCGGTTTGCTGACAGCGATTATGAGTTTTGGCAATCGCAAACAGATCTTGAAGAAAGCGGACGAATTGCACGGGCTAATGGGAGATTCGCCTTATCAGTATGTATTGTCCTGCCAGTGGGAGAAGGATTTTCCTTCAGGAGCAACCAATAGCTTTTATCGGATGTTGTCGTATGCTGATTTTTATGGATACTTTCGGCGATTATATATAGCTTATACACAGTTTGAAAGTCTGGAGGAAGCTTTGATGTTATATCCCGGAATACCAATGGAAAAGTTATGTGCATTTCTTGAAGTTTCTGCCAAAAGTCCTCAAAAGAAACTGAATATGTTTTTGCGTTGGATGATTCGTCGGGATTCGGAGGTCGATTTGGGGATTTGGGAAAGTTTTGATCGCAGAGATTTGATTGTTCCTTTAGATACACATGTATGCCGGGTAGCACATTATTTCAAGTTGACGGATACGGAAACTTTTTCTTTGAAAAATGCCCGTCAGATAACGGCAGCATTGGCTACAGTCTTTCCGGATGATCCTTGTCTGGGCGATTTTGCTCTGTTCGGCTTGGGGGTGAATGGGGAGATTTAAATAGATAAACTAATAGTACTGATTTTTCCGGCTATTATCGAAAATATAGTGTTTTCTTAAGTTATTTCGATTATAACCGGAAAAGTCGATATTAAACCAACTTTATTCGATTATAATCGAAAAACTGGAGAACTGTTAGAACGTTGTTATCTTGTTTGTGAAATCCCTCCAACCATTTGCGTTCTTATATTTTTCCACAGATTCGGCAGGAACACGAATGACGGTAATATCATCCGGAAATCCGTACCATACTTTTTCAAATACCTGCGGAGGTGTTGTCCCTTCTACCTTTACTTCTTTAATACCTGTATTATTGAAAGCCGAAAAATTAATCTGTGTGACGTTTGCCGGAATGGTTAATTGGGTCACTTTCCTATTACCACCCAGTAATCCCTGTCCCAATATCCGAATACTTTCAGGTATTTCGAAGCGAGCCAATTTCGGACATCCTTCAAGACAATAGGGGTGGATCATAGCTTCGGGGTCATCATTGAAAGTACTCCCGTAGGTGGTCACTTCCGCCAATTCCGGGCAGTAATAAAAGGCTCTTTGCGCCATGGTTGTAACGCCGTTCGGTAACTTCACGGTTGTAACGCTACTTTCCCGGAATGTTTCCAATCCGATTGTTTTTACATTTTCCGGAATCTCAATCGTTTTCAGTTGAGATGTCTTAAGGAATGCCTGTGCTCCGATTTCTTTTAGTGTCGCAGGCAGCAGCACTTCTTCAACGCCCGCATATACAAAAGTGCTGGCGGGAAGTTTGGTGAGTTTCGTTTGGCTTAAATCTGCTTTTTTCAAATTCCGGCAATAGTAGAAAATGTTTTCCTCCATCTGTTCCAGGCTTGATGGAAATACTATTTCCTGAATGGCCGAATTGAAGAAAGCCATATCTCCAATCGATTTTAATCCTTCATTGAGTACTACCTTTGCTGTTTGGCTGTTGCTGAAGGCAGCTTTCGGGATTGATCTCACGCTATTGGGAAGTATGATTTCATTGTATCCTTTCAATATTTCCGTCAATACTCCGTTTTCTATACGGACGGGTGAAACCTGAACAGAAAAGCTTTTCTGTTTTCCTTCCAGTGTGATGGTTACTTCTTGTTTTTCGACAGGCGTGGATGAAGAGAAACCGCTGATCTGTTCCGGGGTAACCTTTACGGGGCGTTGTTTCCCGTCATCATACTTGCCTGTCACGTTAAGGCCGGTTAAGTCTATATTCTCTCCTAATGCATAAATTGTTTTTGCGGGCAATTGTTCTATGGAGAAATCTTCAAGTGAAGCCCCTATGGGTTCAACAGGATTTGCTGCCGAAGGTGAATCTTTCCTGTATTCGTCATTTTCGGTGCTGCAACTTAGTAATATTGTTCCCAAAAACATTTGCAGGCAAAGTGCTGTAATTATATAAAGTCTAGTTTGCTTCATGTGATAAAGGCTTAGTTAGGGAATTGGGTTAAACGTATTTCTACTTTTACGGCTTTTCCGGCTTCTACGGTTTTGCCGGAAGACCATATCTGATAGTTGTTAGGGCCGCCCCCTTCTTGTACCACGAATGTCAGGAACCGTTGCGACTGTGTTGCAAACCATTCCTCTCGTGGCAGTACAAAGGTGGCCATACCACTTTCATTTGTCTGTATGATTACAGTTGGCAAAGTTAAATTATCTTTTTCAAAAACCTTATAATCCTTTTCATTATACATTTTTACGGGAACGCCCGTTGCAATTTTTCCATTCTCATCATAAACGGATACCACTACTTTTGCTTCTTTCATTTCTTCGTTTCCTTTTTCGCATGCTACCATGAAAAGCATGGCGCTTAATAGAATAACAATCTTCTTCATAATCTTTTCTTTTTTCTAATTTTTCGAATGCAAAAGTAATAAGATTGCATCAAATTCGGGTTGTGATGCAATCTCGCAAATCTAACACTTTGATTTAAAGTATATTGATATTCAATGAATTATGAAAGATGTATTCTAAGATTTCTAACACAGGTCTAATACCTATCCGAAAAGTGCTAAAAACAACTCTTTATTGGCCGTTTCTGCCGATTTGATACGTGATTTGAGCCGTGACTTGCGAGCATATACATTAGCTACCGTATCTTTCATAAACAAACTGATTACTTGTGGAGAGAAACCTACAAAAATATAACAAAGCAGTCGTATGTCAGCTTCTTTCATTGACGAAAATTCATTCCGCAACTTCTCCATTGCATTATCATGGCAGGTATTTACGATAAGTTCCAGTTCTTGCAACATTGCATTGTTCTCTGCAAAATCGGTGATAATCTGTTTCACTTCGTGGAACATGGCTGCTTGTTGCGATGCGGTATTCTCACGTTCATAGTAAGTCTTTCCCAGTTTGTCAATGATGTCGAATCGTGAAGCTATCAAACCTTTTAAATGGCTTTCTGCATTGCGCTGTCCTTCCATATGTTCTGTCAGGGTTTTGTATTGGGCGTTGGCTTCTTCCGCCAATAGCAGGTAGCGGTCGGTACGTTCGCGTTGCAGGCGCAGACGTTGACGGATGATGTAGTATGCTACCCCTATTATTAGAAAAATTACGCTTGCTATGGTAATCTCCCAGGTAGTACGGTTCTTCATCCGGTATTCGGCAAATTTGGAGCGTTCCTTGAAATAGTCACGTTCCACCATACCGGCGGAGAATTGCATATTTGAACGTGTCAGCGAGTCAGTCAGATAGATATAATGGTGTATCTTCTCTGTCGCTTTCTCGAAGTTTCTGGCCTGCGCTTCAATCCGATAAGCGGTGTATTGCAGGTCTGCCATGTCACGTATATCGGTGGAATGTGTTTCTGCAAGTGCCAGATAGTAGCGTGCGCTGTCTATACGGTTTTTTAGTAGATTCACATCTACTAATGTATGGTATCCGTATAACGTATCTTGCCGGGCAGAGAGTTCGATGCGTTGCAATAGGTCATGAGGAATTTGTTTCTTGCCTGACACCACATAGAGAGAAGCAAGATTGGTGAGACTGGCTTTGGCTAGCTTATTGTACTTGTGCTCATCAGCCAAATCGAGTGCGGCAGAATAGAGTCGCATGGCTTTCTCCATATCTTTTGAATTGAAAGTTGCGGCTGCCATATCGAGAGTTGCCTCTGTTTCTTCACGAGTGTTATCAGTCTGCCGGAAGTTATTGCGAGCTTCACGAAAATAATGATAAGCCCGGCTATAGTTCATTTGGTCATAATACACTTCACCGATTTGACTGTATAAAAGTCCTGCATAATAAGGCTCATTGGTATCTTTCAGTTTCTCTTCAATTTCTAGGAAAAGACGTAACGCTCCCGGTTTGTCTCCTGCGCGCAGTTTAACCCGTCCCCAATAATAGAGAGTTTTGCATTGGCGGCGTAAATCTTTGGGATGATGTTTATAATGGCTCCAAGCCTGGCGAATGAGCGAATCATTGGTTACTTTGATGTGATTTTTGTCTAAAGCCTCTGAATAAAGCAACGCATACCTGGCCTGTTCAGCCTGGCCGCCTTCCGATTTGAGTTGTTGTAATATTGTTAAGGCACTATCCGGCTTATTTTGTAACAGTGCTTCCGCCTCATCAAGCCGGGAAATCTGTTCTCTGTTATAACATCCTGTAAAAAAGAGAATTACTAATAGTTCGAGTATAATTCTGCATTTCATGCTGTGAATGTAGTGAAAATATTTCGAGTTTAGTATGGAATCGTCATATCTTTATAATTCTTATGATGTTTAATTTTGTAAAGGTAGGAAAATAGATTCGAGTTGAATTTTTCGGACTAATATCAATATATCTTGAATATATAGTCTTTTAATAGTTCTTTTTCAACTTTAAAGTTGAATGTTTGTTGTGTAGTATACTACATTATTCATATCTTTGCATAAAGATATTTTAGATATGGATATAGAAACAGTCGATAAATTCTTGAAAGAATTTAAAGATAAGGCTAGGGTTTTCGGGATTATCTTTCGCATAGATAGAAAGAAGAATATGCAAGCCTTGCTTGATTTGGAAATTTCGGCAATTATGCGTGAAAAGATAATAATGTCTTTGACAGTTGAAGACTATTATAAAGGTCCTACGGAAGATAAATTGAATTATATGGGAGAACTTTGGGAGTTTGGCAAGTCCGTAGATAAAAAGGAGGTCTATATCAAAATAAGTAAAGGTACTGGAACAAATTCTCCAATCTGTGTCTCCTTTCATTTGGCAGAGAGAAAAATAGAATATCCTTTCAAAAATAAAAAGTAGAAGTTATGAAAAGTCCGTTTACAGGTGGTGACGCTGTATTGTGTCATGAAAAGCAATCATTTGAATTTCGAAAAGACAATTTTGAGATAGTATATCATTTTTATAGATGTAAGGATACAAATGAAGAGTTTACTACAACTGAACTTGATCAACTGAATATGAATCAAGTTTATAATTTGTATCGTCAGAAATATGCAATACCATTTCCGGATGAAATAAAAAGGGTCCGTGAATTATATGGTATATCTGCACTTCGAATGTCTAAACTTTTAGGTTTTGGCGATAACCAATATAGAAAATACGAAGAAGGAGAGATGCCTAGTGTGTCTAATGGAAAAATGATTTCAGCTTTGAAAGATCCTCATTTCTTTTTGGAAATTCTGAAACTTGCTCAAAATCAGTTTCCCAATGATGAGATACTTAAAATTGAAAAAAGGGTAAAGGAACTGTTATTAAATAATTCCTGTTTTGAGAATAAAATAAATGAATTTATATTTCACAACCATTTGTCTTTACGTTCAAGTATGAATGGGTATGCTTCTGTCATTCCCGAGAAGGTTAAGCAGATTATTGTCTTTTTTGCATCTGCATTACAAGGAGTTTTTGAAACAAAACTAAATAAATTATTATTTTATTCTGATTTTCTTTCCTATAAGAAATATGGTAAAGGTATTAGCGGGTTACAATACCAAGCTATAAGTTATGGGCCTGTTCCTGTGCGTTATAGTACTATATATGAGAACTTGGACGGATTAAAAAAGGAAATTATAAATTTGGGAAATGGTTATTCTGGAAGTATAATTACAACTGTTGAGCAATTTGAACAGTCTTTATTTACAGTTGAAGAATTAGAGGTTTTACAATGTGTATTAGCTCATTTTGAGAAGAGTAAGGCTAATGAAATTTCAGAAATGAGTCATGCTGAAGAAGCGTGGCGTCAAAATGAAAAACAGCATAGCTTGATTGATTATAGTTATGCGTTTGATTTGAGACAGTTGTAATGTATGCTTCATTTTGATAAATGGTTAGCTGTGTTCTGTTAAAATGCATCCGACCGTTTTTCTTTATTTTTTCCTACGGATATTAGGATAATTTGGTTTGGATGGATAGAAATCTGGGAGCTATGACTAATGAATATACAATTGACGGTGGAGTAAAAGGTTTACTGTATGAATGGGGACGTAAAGATCCTTTTCCTAGTGCTGAAAATTGGACTCAAAAGGAAAAAACACTTTATACGGAAAATAGTGTAACCAATGTCCGTTTTAAAGTAGCTGAAGTGGAAAACTTAGTAGAGTCGGTTCGTGAACCTCTAACTTATATAACTAATGAGCGAAGTTGGGGAGACTGGTATACAAATTCGGTGTCATTAATGAATTATTCATTATGGTTGCCAAATAATAAAACAATATTTGATCCATGTCCGATAGGTTGGCGTGTTCCCCCAGACAATCAACCTTGGAAGGGATTACAAGCTGGTTCAACTGAGAGTACACAAGGTATTATTCATCCAGAAGCAGGCTATTATCCAAGATCAGACAAACGTCTGCCTCAAGATGGTCGTCTTATATCTGGATTGTCGCATTGGGCATCTGTAGCTTCAGTAAATTCAGTTTATCCTTTAGGGGGATATGGTTATGGCTTGGGACAAGAATGGCAACCGTTTTGGCGGGCAGATGGACGCTCTATACGTTGTGTTAAAGAATAAACTAAGAATAGCAGAATAATATATAGTATGAAAAAGTACATTGTATATCTAATATTATGCTCTGTAAGCTGTTTTATATTCTCATGTACGTCAGTGTATGAGAATGGAGACACTTCATGCATACCGGAAGGAATGGAGAGGCTTACTTTTAAAGTCATAGTACCTTCTTCTAAAGTTGTGGGTTCTAATACACGCAGCACTGCTTTAGAAAAAGAAAATGAGATAAAAGACTTGTTTGTAAAAATAAGAAATTATGATAGTGACCATTACAGAAATTTCTATTCTACGCAGAATGGAGCAATATATCTTGATTCCTATGCTTATGAGGATAGTATATATAAGGCAAGTATTGAAGTGCCTATTGGTACATTTAGAGATGGAGATAATATTTATGTGTGGGCAAATCAAGAATATCCGATTGATGTCACTCCAGAGGAGGAATTGACAACTCCGTTATATATGTCCGGGATAGGGACAATAAGAGATAGGTGGGGCGGTGGTCGTGAGTTTGAGGCTGATGTACATTTACTTCGTGGAGTCGCTAAGTTACGAACCGTGGTTCGTACTACAAAACGCTCCGTTCTAGGGTCATGGAATATTAATATAAATCAGGTAGAGACTCAAATACTTCATATGCCTTTGTGTATTCGTCCATTTGCACCTTTTGAGACTCACCGTAATCCTGCTGCAAATGATTGGTGGAATGACGTATATCACAGATATATAGATTGTACTTTAAAAAATGTTGATTGGTGGTTTCGCTGGGAAAATTCTCATTTATTATCATCCGTTGAGTTACCGATAGATGACGGGGTAAATGTTGATAAAGTAGCGGAGACGTCTTATGACCGCTATATTTATGAGAACTGGTTAGAGAATGAATCAGACTATGATGAAAATACGAATGTTACAGCTTTGAAAGTCAGGATTCCTTTGTGGAATAATGAAACTGGAGAAAATCGTATTATTGAACGTGTAATTCCTATTAAAACAAATGATAGTTATCGAATATTGAGGAATCATATTTATACAGTGGACGTGAGGGTGCTAAGTCTTGATGAAGTGAAAATATTCACGAATATGCTCGATTGGGAAGATGTAGGCGTTACAGGTGATATTGTAGGAGGCGTTGACTTTGATATAGACAGGACAAAAATAACTTTGATTAAAGATATTGTCGACCCGGTGAAACTGCTGAAAGTGGACTGTCATGCTCCGGGACGCTTACAAATCAGAGCTTTGAAGCCTAATAAGACAGATTTAATATCAACAACAGATTTACAGTTATATTGCAATGGAATAACGGAAACGGATAAACTGGCGGATAACAGTGGCATTTATGACCTCACTGCCGCACAAGTAATGAATTTCTATTGTACCACCGGTAGTGTTCCCGCCAATTATGAAGGTGGTTTTATAGAAATTTCTTCCGACAATGTGCATGTGGAATATATTCCTGTCAGTTCATTGGATACTTTTACTCCGTTAGACACGGAAGGGACTGCCAATAGTTATATAGCAGATAGAGGTGCAGGTTCTTATTCTTTCACTGCTACCATAATGGGAAACGGAGTGGACGGTATTATTGACGAAGGGAAGTTTGAAGACGCAAGTGGCAATATCTTGACAAAAGCCGGTGGTGCCAATATTCATCCTTTATCGGCCAAATTGCTTTGGCAGGACACGGATGAACTGGTGGAACAAGTTGCTTTAGTCAATGGCAGGGTTCAGGTGAAAATGGGACGAAGCCGGGGAAATGCAGTGATAGCTGTTTATGATAAGACTAATCCTAATGCGGAGGATGCGAAAGTGTTGTGGAGTTGGCACCTTTGGTGTACGGCTACCCCAAAGATACTGGAATTCGTCACTTCGATATACACGGGCAATAACTATAAAGTGATGGACCGTAATCTTGGTGCGACTGCTACTAAAGCGTATTTAGGCACTGTTCAAGGATTGCATTATCAATGGGGGCGTAAAGACCCGTTTTCGGGTTCATTGACTTATGATGGCATACGTACTATTTTATATGACGTAAGAAGTGGTCAGGTCGTATATAAATATTCCGATGAACGAGTGACTGCCGGTCAAGCTATAAGTACTCCGAGTTCCTTGTATAGTCCAAGGAGAGGATTGGGGAGTGAATCTTGGTGTACGAAAACAACAGAACTGAAATATCTGTGGGGAAATCCGGACGGAGAACAGGATGTTTTCCCTAAAGAAACATTAAAATCGTTGTATGACCCTTGTCCGTATGGTTATAAAGTTGCACCGCATGACGTTTTTAAAATCTTGAGTAAAGGTGAGATCGCCATATTCCCCCCGGCCGGAGCGTCACTTGGGGATATGTATTTCATAAAAAGTTATTTTGCGAATGGATCAACCTTTTATTATGATAATGCAGGGATTGATGAAACGAAGCTAATTTATTTGCCGGAGACTTATAGACCTAATGGTGATGGTATAAAGTTAGGAAAACGGGGAGTTTACTGGTGTTCTTCACCTCATCCTGCTGACAAAGAACATAGTGGGCTCATGTTTAACTTTCATCCATATACTGCTATGGACTTTGAATATAATATATATAATCCGGTGGTTACTTCAACGCCTGCTTCGATACGCTGTGTAAAGGAATAATTCATTAGAAATCTAAAAAGTATGAATGAAATGAAAATAACAATACAACAATACTTGTTCGGGATATGTCTGTTGGTTTTCTTCGCTTTTAATATGTTGTTGTTAGGTGGTTGTAACGATGACACTGAAATGGAAATGATTGATTCCTCTCAAAAAAATGTCATCAGCTTGTCTATCCCGGATGCGGAATTGGTACAGGTACGTAGCGTGGCGAATGAATCGGAATGTAAGATTAGTGGCATACAGGTGTTTGTATATAATGATTCTCACGCCTCATCCCCTGTATATTATCAGGAGGGTAAAGCTGATTTGTCTTTTTTGTTCGGTAATGGCACTGCATCGCCGACTGTGACATTGAAAGAATACATTCCCGCTGACAAAGAACGAATTTATGTAGTTTGTAACCTGACTAATCGTTCTTCTGCATCAGGAGCAGGTGATTTTCTTATAAATAAAATGGCTAGTGAAGAGCAGTTGAGGAATTATACTAGTCAAGGAATGATGAAGGGCTTTTCCGCTCTGCAAAGTGAAGGGCGGACTATTCCGATGTACGGTTGGATGGAATGGAATGAGAACGCTACCTCTAACATTTGTCTGTTGACCCGTTGTTTGGCAAAAGTTACGGTTGATGCAAAGGCGGATTTGTTTTCCGGTAAACAAGTCTATTGGGAATGGAGAAATCTTAATTATTCGGATTTTACATTAGATAGCGAGTATAAGGGGGAAATCTATCAGGGCAGTATTAACGAAAGCGGCGTTTCGGAAAAACATGATTTACTTTCCGCTACAGTTCCTTTGGATGTAACGAAAGGACTGGTGACAAGTTACTATCCTTTGGAATATGAACACTCCGTTTACGCTTTAGGAAATAAGATTGATAAGAAAACATTCTCCAAAGATCGTGCAATGCTGCTTCTTGTAGTCCAGAATCTGGACGGTTCGAATAAAGAGTATTATCGTCTGGATTTCCTGGATAAGGAAACCGGCGAGTATCTAGATATAATACGTAATCATTCTTATCGTTTTACTATTGCCAAGTTAAAGAATAAAGGATATGATACGGAACTGGAAGCCATTCAAAATCCGGGGAGTAATATCGAGTATACGATAACAGTTACTGATCAATGGTCGCGGGGATATGCTTCTAACGGCCAGTACTTGGTAAAAACGGACAGGGAAGACCTTAAGTTGATAGAGAATGGCATCACAGATCCGGTAACAATGGTAAAATTTGAATTGCAGGCTGATGATACGGGTAATGTCGATTTTAGTGGTGTTACCACTCGTAATGTTCGCGTTTTAAATTCGGATAAGAAAACTTTGGTACCCTCATCTGACTTATGCCTGTTTTATAGCATAGATAATAATAATTTGGTACAGGTGAAGGGAACAGGAGGACTTTCGGTGAATGAAGTGAACCTTCCGCAAGATAGCGATGTGTATTGGATTTATTGCAATGTACCAGGAGATTCTTCACTAAAGGAAGGATATTTGGAGATAACCATAGGTAATATTGTGAAGTATATCCCTTTTAGTATCATACCTCATTCTGAAGCGATTGCTGTGGATGAAGACGGTCCGGCAAATTGCTTTATTACTCCGGTGACTTATGGCCTTTATTCGTTTGATGCTACGGTGATAGGAAACGGGACGGATGGCATAGTGGCGGAAACGAGAGGCAGAGGTGCATGGCGGGAAGAATTAGGTGAAGATATAGAACAATATCATTTTAAAAATGCTTCAGGTGAAGATATATCAGTTTCTAAAAATGTTGAGATAGTTCCTTATTCTGCAAAACTAATTTGGCAGGACAAGCAAAATCTTATATCACAAGTTGCATTTAATTCTACTACTAATCGAGTTGAATTTTTGAGTAGTGGTACGGGAAATGGAGTTATTGCAGTTTATGATAAACAAGATCCAAATGCGGAGGATGCTACAGTACTATGGAGTTGGCATGTTTGGTGTACAGAGCACCCCACTATAATAGAATTAGGCCTACCAACCAATGGAGAAACTTATAGTGGGAAGAATTATAGAATAATGGATCGAGATTTAGGAGCAACAACTAATACTCCTGATGAGTTAACAACACGTGGTTTGGGTTACCAATGGGGGCGTAAAGATCCTTTTTGTATTTCAGCTTCCTTTGAAAGTACGGACGATTTTATGCATAATGTACGTGGAAGTAAACTAAAGCACAAAGAGGAGGAAAAAAATGAAAGTATAGGAACAATTGAGTATGCGATAAATCATCCTGCCGTATTTATCATAAGTGATGATGCCTATAGTGTTCATGATTGGTTGTATTATACTTCTGAATCCGGTAATAATGGTTTGACTGGAAATCAATATTTATGGGGAAATAACCCTTATTCGCAATATAAAATGATTAATGTAGAGACAATGAAGACCCTTTATGATCCATGTCCTGCTGGTTACAAAGTATCTCCGCCGGATGTATATGGTGCATTCTTAAAATATCCAATAATAGATTCCCCTATTGGCGAAAGCGGAACCGAATTTTTGGGACATATGGAGAAGGCGGATTTTTATACTCCTTTATTTACTAAGTATGGGGCATATTTCTATTGTGGTAGAGAAAATAGTACACGGGAAGTCTATTTTATTTCTACTTCGATTCGCAATGGAAGAACTTATGATAAAGGGGTAGTGAATGGTCCTTTTTATAATGCTCATCTTTGTGGGACAATGAAACATAATGATGGCAATGGTATGAATGTAGTAATGGCGTTTGGATTTAATTTTAAAAATGGTAATGTTGGTTGTGGCTTCGGTGGGGGTAATAATTACTGGTTAGATCGTTCTACGGCAGCACCTATCCGCTGTGTCCGTGATGAATAAACATATATAATTCATTTTTAAATACAAACCTATGAACAAATCAGAACTAATCAAAGAAGTAGCCCTTAAAGGTCAGTTGAGCTTTAACGAAGCTACGAATGCAGTAGATGCAATCATGGAAACCATTGCGGAAACAATGCATAAAGGAGAGAGTGTCACTTTAGTCGGTTTCGGCAGTTTTGTCGTTCAGGAACGGAAAGCACGCAACGGGCATAATCCTGCCACAGGCGGCTCAATGCTGATTCCAGCCAAACGACAAGTGAAATTCCGTCCCGGAAGTAAAATGAAATTAGAGTAAAGAAACAGGTTAAACTAAATGTTGAACATAAAAATTGAAACATGAAAAAGAAAATTATTACAGTTGCATTGGTATTATCATCAGTCTGTGCCATGGCACAGCAAAAGGAAAATCGTGACACGGACGGAAGTATTCTCCGTGGCCCGTATGAAACGAATAGTTTCTGGAGTAACTGGTATATCGGTGTAGGCGGTGGTATCAATATCTATGAAGGTGAATTTGATAACAAGACATCGGTGGGCAACCGTATTGCTCCTGCATTGGATGTTTCGTTGGGCAAGTGGATAACTCCTTCTTACGGAGTCCGCCTACAATATTCGGGTCTGAAAGCCAAGGGGCTGACGGATGCAAGCGGGATGTATGCCAAAGGGGCGCATCGCGGTTATTATAAGGAAGAGTTTAATGTTTCCAATCTCCATGCGGACTTTATGTGGAACTGGTCGAACGGTTTCCTCGGATTCAATGAGAAACGTGTGTGGAATGTGATTCCGTTTGTCGGTTTCGGCTGGGCACGTTCGTGGGGAAACAGTACGCATGATAATGAAATTGCCGCCAACATTGGTATTTTGAATACGTTCCGCCTGGGCAAGCGTCTGGACCTGACTCTGGAAGGACGACAGATGCTTGTGAAAGAGTCTTTTGACGGAACTGTAAGTGGCAGCAAAGGTGAAGGAATGAGTTCTGTGACACTGGGGCTAAGCGTGAAGTTGGGCAAGACCCGTTTCAATCGTGTCGAGAAAGTGGCTCCGGCAGATTATTCATCTTATAATGAACGTATCAACGCGCTTCGTGCCAAAAATCATGATTTGAGCACCGAAGCACAGCGTCTTGCCGCCGAACTGGAAGCTGCCAGAAATCGGAAACCGGAAGTGGTGAATGAATCGAAAGTGACTGCTTCGCCGGTAGCCCTGTTCTTCCCTATCGGCAAGGCTACTTTGGATAAGAAGGAACTTACCAATCTTGAGTTTTATGTGAACAACGCTATCAAGGCGGATAAGAACAAGACTTTCACGCTGATTGGTTCGGCGGACAGCGCTACGGGCAGCAAGGAACTGAACCAACGTTTGAGTGAACAACGTATGGAGTATGTGTACAATTTATTAGTCGAAAAGTATAAAATTTCCCCTGAACGTCTCGTGAAGAAAGCGGAGGGCGATACGAATAACCGTTTCAGTGAACCTGAATTGAACCGTGCCGTAATCGTCGAATAATAGTTTTATTTCATTTCAAGGTATTTCAGGCAACATTGCGGGGCTGTCTCGTTTTCTTCTACGTCGGGACTGAAAGTGCTTTGTCGTTACAAGGTGGGCTTGTCGGCCGGTAGTTGGATGGTTCTTTGCAATGTTGCTTTTTTTTGAATGAAGAGAAGGATATGATAATATATAATAGTCTGTTGGCGAAAACTTTCCTGAACAGGAAGAAAAGGCATTATTTTATGATTTTCGGTTGTTGTTTCACCCGGTTTAAATATTTGGAAGGGTGGGAGGAGATGGAACTTCAGATTCATGCGCGACAGTATACGGAATGTTTCTTCTTGGCATTATTGCCTGCATTGGTGCTATCCGTCTGGCTTTCGTGGCGGTGGATGTTGCTTGCGTTCATGAGTTATCATCTGCTTTACTGGCTGGAGAGGTGGTTCGGACACCATTCTTCATTTGACTGGGAAGCGTTGGAGCATTGTAGTGATGCGCTTTATTTGAGAAAGCGGAAATCTCGTGCCTGGATGAAATGGTACGGGAAGAAGTCGTTGCCGCCTTCGGAATGGGAGGATGATTAGAGAGAATAGTATATCTTATACGAGTAGAAAAAGTAGATTATGAAAACGAAATTTATAGCTGAAATGGTGGGCACTATGGTGCTTGTCTTAATGGGATGCGGTGCTGCTGTATTGAATGGCGGTGCGACATCGGTAGCCGCTGTGTTGACGATTGCTTTCGCGTTCGGTTTGTCGGTGGTGGCAATGGCGTACACAATCGGCCCTGTTTCGGGCTGTCATATCAATCCGGCCATCACTATCGGTGTTTGGCTGAATGGCGGACTGTCGGTTATGGAAGCCGGTGTGTATATCGTAGCGCAAGTGACGGGCGGAATACTTGGCTCTGCATTGCTGTGGTTGATTACCGGCACAATGGGGATAGAAGGTACGGGAGCCAACGGTTTTGAAGAACCGTATCTGCTGGCTGCATTTGTGGCCGAAGCGGTGTTTACGTTCATCTTTGTATTGACTGTACTGGGCACTACCGACCGGGATAATAGCAGTCCTCATTTTGCCGGGCTGGCTATCGGATTGACTCTGGTCCTGGTGCATATTGTATGTATTCCCGTTACGGGGACATCGGTTAATCCTGCCCGTAGCATTGGCCCGGCATTGTTTGCAGGTATGGAGGCTATCAGCCAGCTTTGGTTGTTTATTGTGGCTCCGATTGTCGGTGCGGTGGTAGCAGTGCCAGTCTGGAAAACAATAAAAGGAAATTAATTGTTTCATTTCATGTTTTTGTGAGAATAGAAAAAGATGTAGGTTTTCCCCATATAGTATAATAAATGAGTTTAATGGCCTATATCCTTTATGTCGCTGTGAAGCGCCTCATTTCCCCAAGAGAATCCGTGCCCCTGCCATTTTTCTTTTTATAATAGTAGCATAGGAAAAATGGAATCATGGGTTCTACGCTGCCTGTGAAGGTCGCTCTATTGTTTGTTTTGTTTGTGTGGTGCATCTTTTTCCCGGTGGGGAAGAAGGTGCACTCTTTTTGTATAATGTATTAATGGTCGGAAGTATTACATACGTCCATAGGCTTCCCAATATGGCATTAAAGCCTCTTGCAGCCAATGTGCCACCTCGGAGAATGAAAGGCTATTTTTGATAGTTGCCTTTTTTAGAAATGCTGACCATCGTAACTGCATCTGCGTATGGTTGGGAAAGTCTTTCCTGAAGAACATCGTATCTGCATTATAAAGAGTATGACGATTCTCGAAAGTGCGGTTGATAGCATCCTGTAATATGGTATTGTCATATTTGAATGATGTGAGCAGGTGGTAGATGTCATAATAGTCTTTCATCCGGCTGCTTTGGTCAGCTAAGTCTATGATGGCGTGCATCTTCTCCGCAATTACGGTTTCAGTGGAATAGGCAAGAATGTTTGCTTCTGGCAGTTCTTCCAATAACAATGGGTAATCTAATGATACAGGATGTGGTGTTACCACATCTCCAAAACCAATGTCCATTGTCAGCACTTGGGCAATGGTGTCCATTGTCGCCGGAATACTTAGACGGATACCGTGGTAGTCTTTGAACTCGGTGATGTTCTGTGCTGCAATCTTGTCGGCAGCAAACCTTACTCCGTCTTCCTCACACTCTACAGCGCATATTTCACGGAATGCCCCGGCGATGCGTTTTTTTGATTTCACTCATAGTTTTATTGCAATATACTGTTCAAGGATTCGTTTTACTCTTAGTTTGTCGGCATAATCCATCAGCAGGGATAGATTTCTGTCTGGCTGGGAAATGTAGTTATTCACCACTTCGGAACAAACATCCATGCCTATCTTGTTGCGGTACTTCACTGCATCGCACACGCATCGCTCTTTATTATATATATGTATGTGGTAACCGCTTACAACCAGTTCCTCGACACCTATGTCAAACATCGTGTCTGTGATATGATGGAGCTCTATCTTGGGAAATGTTGGAAGCGTGATTTTGCGACCTCTTTTTACCGCCACATGGTATGCCTGAGGCAATGAGGTGGTGAGCCCATGCACATTCCATGCGGAGAAAAGGCACAGCACACCGCCTGGAATGATGGCTTCCACATCTATCATCGTGTCCGCCAACTGCTCGGCTGTGGCATATACGCCCCGTTTGATGCGTACCGCGTCTCCGTTACGCACACTGTCCAGCAGCTTATAATAGGCTGTCCGACCTTCTTCCTTTACCATACTAGAGGAAGTAAAACTGTTATTATATCTCTTGCTTTCCATGCCTATACTCTTTATTTTAGTACAAATATACTACATTTATTCGTGATTGTAGTGCGTTTGTACAGGGAAATGCTTATTTACCATGAAATATTAACATATATCAGACAATCTTGCCCGAATCATCTCGCAACAATCTCGGCAATTCTTGGTTTTCATTGCTTTCGATATACCGGCATAATTGCAGTTTGCTCTCTTTCAATATACGGTATCTGGCTATTGACAGCCTTGAGCGCCTAAAACTTTCCATGCTTTTTAGTATGGTATTTATTAGTTTGAATATATTTGTTTGTTTATTATTCTCCCCCGGCTATCGGTTTTGTCGCTTTTTCCTTGCTTTTTGTCGTTTATTTAGTTCCTTTATGTCGGTTGCGTATGTCTGAAATGCTTTTTAGTACTTTTCTGATGAGGCTATTAGGTGTCGTTTCATCTCCGTGGAAGATGCTGCATCTTTGCATCGTTAACGTTAGCGAAGTGATAATTAAAACAGTATTTATTTAAAAAAGAAAAGTAGTATGGCTATTAGATTTAGAAGGGTGTCTCGCCTGTGTGACCCTACAAATAAAGAAGCAGGAAAGAAAGTGTATCCGGTGATTTCTTATCAGTATGATACGAGTGCAACGTTGGATGAGTTTGCAAAGGAGATTGCGTCTGCTTCCGGTGTCAGCGAGGGTGAAACGATTAGTGTATTGAAGGATTTCCGTACGTTATTGAGAAAGACATTGCTGGGTGGCCGTTCGGTGAATATCGCCGGTCTGGGATATTTTTACCTTTCTGCCCAAAGCAAAGGGACGGAGAAGGCGGAAGATTTTACGATCGCTAATATTTCAGGGCTTCGTATCTGTTTTCGTGCTAACTCGGATATTCGTCTGTTTACCGGGACGACTACCCGTTCGGATGGATTGAAGTTCAAGGATTTGGATCATATTAATGATTTGGGTAGTGTTGGTGACGGTTCGGATGATGGAGGTGAAACTCCGGATCCGGATGGTGGTTCGGGTGGTAATGGTGAAGCACCGGATCCTGCTGCTTGATTCTTAGATCGTTGAGAACTGTCTGGTTTGTATGGAATGGGGCTTCGGCCTCATTCTTTCTTTATAACTACGTAAAAATGATTGAATATGCAAATAACTACAATCCTTGCTTTTATTACCGCTATGGGTGGTTTGGAAGCTGTGAAATGGTTAGTGAGGTATATCACTTGCCGCAAGACGGATGCACGGAAAGAGGAAGCATCCGTGAACAGTATGGAAGAAGAAAATCGCCGTAAAAAGGTGGACTGGCTGGAAGAACGGCTGACTCAACGTGACGAGAAGATAGACGGGCTTTATATTGAACTTCGCAAGGAGCAGGAAGAGAAGATTGACTGGATACATAAATGTCATGAAGTGGAGTTGATACAGAAGGAGTCGGAAGTGAAGAAGTGTGAGATTAGAGGGTGTGTGAAGCGTATGCCACCTTCGGATTATTAACTGGTGCGTTTGAACTAATAATGAATAATCATGAGAAATATAGATTCTATCATAGTACATTGTTCGGCTACGAAAGCCGGGCAGGATTTTACTGCTGCGGATATTGACTGTTGGCACCGGGAACGTGGGTTCAACGGTATCGGGTATCACTATGTGATCCGTTTGGATGGGAAATTGGAAAAGGGGCGGGATGTCGCTTTGGCCGGTGCTCATTGTAAGGGTTGGAATGAACGGAGTGTCGGGATATGTTATATCGGTGGATTAGATGAGAACGGGCATCCGGCAGATACCCGGACGAATGCTCAAAAACGGGTGCTTTATCAGATTATTATGGATTTGCAGCGGGAATATAATATTCTCCAAGTGTTGGGACATCGGGATACTTCACCGGATTTGAACGGGGACGGAGTGATTGAACCTTATGAATATGTGAAGGCTTGTCCCTGTTTTGATGTGAGGGAGTTTTTGAGGAGTGGGAGGGAGTTACTGTTTGTATTGTTGGTGGCTTTGGTTGTGCCTGTATTGCTGTCGGGATGTAGGAGTAAGAAAGAGGTAGTAAACAGGGAGAGTGAAGTTAGGGTTGATTCAAGTTTGAATATTAGTTCTGGGAAAAGCCTTGTTAAAAATAAGGTTGCTTCAGAAAAGGATTCGGAGGTGGTGGAGGAGCATATCGAACAGGTGCTGTTTGTGTTTCCTGTGGATACGCTTGGATTGAAGGTTGGGATAGCGGTAAAGACTGTGGTGGATAGGAAAAACGTTAATGAGAAACAACTTCTTCATGAAGTGAATTCACAGTCTGTGAGCTTATCGGATATGAGCGCTAAGACAGAGGTTCATAAAACGGGAGTTGAGAAAACTACTAATAGGATAATCGGAGGTGGGTATTGGTACGGAATTATTTTGCTGGTTTTAGTTATCGTGTGTTGGATTTGCAAAGTGAAGAGGAAGTGAGATGTTGTTTGTCTGGTACAAAGTTAGTTTTGATGAAAAATGGAGTCATGGTAGTGCTGTCTGTGAAACTGTGTACTTTTTTGTGGAGTTTGTATGTGTATTCCCATGGAAATGCGTATCTTTGAATAATCAAAATAGAGGAAAAATCATGGACGGGATATTACGTAAACTTCCTATTGGAATACAGACTTTTGAGAAACTTCGTGAAGGAGATTATCTTTATGTGGATAAGACTGCTCTTGTATGGAGAATTGCTTCAACGGAGACTCCTTATTTTTTAAGTCGTCCTCGTCGTTTTGGCAAGAGTCTTCTTCTTTCTACTTTCGAAGCTTATTTCGAAGGTAAGAAAGAATTATTTGAAGGGTTGGTCATAGCTAATATGGAAAAGGAATGGAAGACATATCCGGTATTTCATTTGGATTTAAACGCGGAAAAATATGATTCTCCCCAGGCTTTAGTCGAAATTCTTAGCAGGCAGTTGACGCAATGGGAACTGAAATATGGCAAAGGGGAGGATGAGGAAACTCTCTCCGGACGTTTTGCGGGTGTAATTCGCCGAGCCTGTGAACAGTCTGGTCGTGGAGTCGTAGTCTTGGTGGATGAATATGATAAACCTTTGTTGCAGGCATTGGGTGATGACGCTTTGCTTGATGACTATCGTAAGACATTGAAGGCCTTCTATGGTGTACTGAAAAGTTCTGACCGTTATCTTCGTTTTGTTTTCCTTACCGGTGTGACTAAGTTTGCGCAAGTCAGTGTGTTCAGTGATTTGAATCAACTGAATGATATCAGTATGAAGCCGCAGTATGCCACGATTTGTGGTATTAC
>CDZN01017453.1_pt1 | contig 24428 bp, 18 predicted proteins | sample 557701 | NCBI WGS metagenome assembly CDZN01 (sample SAMEA3182089, study PRJEB8094) | gut metagenome | biome: human; feature: gut; material: Stool; isolation source: human stools | place: Canada | collected 2013-02-04 | reverse complement strand
CTTATTTATCTGTTTGAAAAAAGATATATCAAGTTATTATATAAACATTTTGCCTGGTTGACGGAACATATCGGCAATCAGACAGTTCCCGGTATTCCGGTAAAGAATTTTGATGCAGCACTTTATGCCATGCCCGAAGAGAAGGTCGGTCAGATGGTTCCCGAATTGCTGATTACTTATGGAGGACATGTCGTTTCCAAACGATTGAAGAAGTTTCTTCGTCAGCATCCGCCTAAAGAACATTGGCACGTATCGCCGGACGGTGAGGTGATCGATTTGTACGGCTCATTAACTACGGTGATCGAAATGGACCCGTTCGAGTTTCTGGAGAAGATAGCCAGTTTGCTGGACAATCGGACTCCTGAATATCCCCGTGTGTGGGAAAACTATTGTAAGATTATCCCCGAACCGGAGTTTGCTTATTCGGAAATGTCTGCCGTCGGTACGTTATTGAAAGCCTTGCCGGAGTCATGCGCGTTGCATCTGGCAAACAGTTCGGTGGTGCGCTATGCGCAGTTATACTCCATTCCTTCTACGATTGAAGTTTGTTGCAACCGGGGAACAAACGGCATTGAAGGCTCGCTGTCTACGGCTGTCGGTTATGCGGCAGCTTCCGATAAACTGAACTTTATAGCTATCGGAGATTTGAGCTTTTTCTATGATATGAATGCATTGTGGAATGTCAATGTTCGCTCCAATCTGCGTATTCTTCTACTAAATAATGGAGGAGGAGAGATTTTCCATACCTTGCCGGGATTGGATATGTCGGGTACCTCACATAAATTTATTGCGGCAGTCCATAAAACATCGGCCAAAGGTTGGGCAGAGGAACGTGGATTTCTCTATCTGCAAGCGCAAAATGACGAAGAACTGGCTGAAGCGATGAAAACTTTCACTCAACCGGAAGCTATGGAACAGCCTGTGCTCTTGGAGGTGTTTACCAACAAAAACAAGGACGCGCGTATGTTGAAGAATTATTATCATCAATTAAAACAAAAATAGATTATGTCAACACAAAGAGAGTGGACAACCATCAGAGAATACGACGATATTCTTTTTGATTATTATAATGGAATTGCCCGTATCACGATCAACCGTGAGCGTTATCGGAATGCGTTTACTCCGACAACTACTGCTGAAATGAGTGACGCATTGCGCATCTGCCGTGAAGAAGCGGATATTGATGTGATTGTGATTACCGGAGCCGGTGATAAGGCATTTTGTTCGGGCGGCGACCAGAATGTGAAAGGACGTGGCGGATATATCGGAAAAGACGGTGTGCCTCGTCTTAGCGTATTGGATGTGCAAAAGCAGATTCGCAGCATCCCGAAACCGGTGATTGCTGCCGTGAACGGTTTTGCTATTGGTGGCGGACATGTGCTTCATGTGGTATGTGATTTGTCCATTGCGTCGGAAAATGCTATTTTCGGTCAGACGGGTCCTCGTGTAGGTAGCTTTGATGCCGGATTCGGTGCGTCTTATCTGGCACGTGTGGTCGGTCAGAAGAAAGCACGTGAAATCTGGTTCCTTTGCCGGAAGTATAATGCACAAGAAGCATTGGACATGGGATTAGTGAATAAAGTAGTTCCTTTGGAGCAGTTGGAGGACGAATATGTACAGTGGGCGGAAGAAATGATGTTGCTTAGTCCGTTGGCTTTGCGCATGATTAAAGCAGGATTGAATGCCGAACTGGATGGTCAGGCAGGTATTCAGGAATTGGCAGGTGACGCAACGTTACTCTATTACCTGACTGATGAAGCACAGGAAGGCAAGAATGCGTTTCTGGAGAAACGTAAACCGAACTTCAAACAATATCCGAAATTCCCTTAAAATCGGCTTTGCCACAGAGTACCACAGAGTTTGCTTTTCCTGCGTTTAAGCCTGATTTTCTGCAAAGCAAGACTGTGGAGGAGAGAATGGTAGGAGAACTGCAAGAGATATAACTTATTAAAACTTCGTGAGGCTCTGTGTTATTCTGTGGTGAATTGAAAAATTATTCACGATGAATTGTAAAATAGAAATTATTCCCCGATTGCTCCATTTCAAGCAACCTGCCGGGACTTCCAGAGGAACATATACTACGCGTAAAGTTTGGTATCTTCATTTTAGCTCGCCTGACTTCCCTGGCAGAGTAGGAATAGGGGAGTGTGCACCTTTGCCCGCTTTAAGTTGTGACGATCTTCCTGATTATGAAGATATATTAAAAAGATTTTGTCGGCAAGTAGAGAAAGAACAAGGAATGTGGGATAAGGATGTTTTATGCCAGTACCCTTCCATCTTATTTGGCTTGGAAACGGCTATCTGGCATTTCTTTGCAGGGAGTTGGGCTTTGTCCGATACGGCTTTTTCTCGTGGAGAGGTAGGGATTCAAATTAATGGTTTGATTTGGATGGGAGATTTTGATCACATGTTATCCCAAATCGAGAAAAAGATGGAAGCCGGATTCCGTTGTGTCAAACTAAAGATTGGTGCTATCGATTTTGAAAAAGAATTGGCGTTGTTACGTCATATTCGTACCCATTTCTCTTCTAAAGAAATAGAGTTGCGTGTAGATGCAAACGGTGCTTTCTCTCCGGGTGATGCAATGGAAAAACTGAAACGTCTGTCAGAATTTGATTTACATTCTATCGAACAGCCGATCCGTGCCGGACAATGGGAGGAAATGGCCCGGCTCACTTCTGAATCTCCGTTGCCGATAGCATTGGATGAAGAGCTGATAGGATGCAACATGCTGGAAGAAAAAAAGAAACTGCTGGCAACCATCCGTCCGCAATATATCATCATTAAACCATCTCTCCACGGAGGAATATGCGGAGGGGATGAATGGATTATGGAAGCGGAAAAGCAACATATCGGCTGGTGGATCACTTCCGCTTTGGAGTCCAACATTGGTTTGAACGCTATCGCCCATTGGTGTGCAACATTCAATAATCCGTTGCCACAAGGATTGGGAACGGGTATGCTCTTTACTGACAATATAGAAGTGCCTCTTGAAATCAGAAAAGATTGCCTGTGGTTTTGTAAATGATAGTATTTAGTGGTATTTAAAGGATATTCTGATGATATTTGATCGACATCAACAGCGCTTGCTACTGGAAGGAAAAGAATACACTTTTGAAGATATAAGCCAACTGATAGCACGAGGAGCAGAAGCTCATTCTTCTGCTTATTGGGATTTATATCTTTTCCTGAACGAATGGTTTAATGATTCTCCTGTTATTACAGTTCATACATCGGGCTCCACGGGTATACCTAAAGAACTGATGGTACGCAAGGATCAAATGATGCAAAGTGCGCGTCTGACTTGTGAATTTCTGAATTTGAAGAAAGGTGAGTCGGCATTATTATGCATGAATCTTCGTTATATTGGTGCGATGATGGTGGTCGTACGTTCATTGGTTGCAGGTTTGAACCTGATTGTTCGTCCTGCTTCCGGTCATCCGTTGGCGGATATTAAAGAACCTTTGAGATTTGCGGCAATGGTCCCATTGCAAGTTTATAACACGTTGCAGGTTCCCGAAGAAAAAGAGCGATTAAAGCAAACGGATATTCTGATTATAGGAGGCGGAGCCGTTGATGAGGCTCTGGAAACGGAGATAAAATATCTTCCGACTGCCGTTTATTCCACTTATGGCATGACTGAAACCTTGTCGCATATTGCCCTTCGTCGTCTGAATGGAGCATCGGCTTCAGAACATTATTATCCATTTCCTTCAGTAAAATTGTCTTTATCTGTAGAGAATACATTAATCATCGATGCCCCTTTGGTATGTGACGAAACATTGCAGACCAATGACATTGCACGTATCTATCCCGATGGAAGTTTTATGATTCTAGGCCGGAAAGATAATGTGATTAACAGTGGAGGAATTAAGATTCAAGTAGAAGAGATGGAGAAGTTACTTCGCCCGTTTATTCCTGCGTCCTTTGTCATTACTTCAGTTCCGGATCAGCGCTTAGGGCAGGCTGTCACTTTGTTATTGGCAGGTCAGCCCGATATAGAAGAAATCGGAAATAAGTTGCAGGAAATATTAGAACCTTATCATCGCCCCAAGCATATATTGACAACAGAATCAATTCCGCAAACAGGGAACGGAAAAATTAACCGTGTGGAGTGCCGTAATTTGGCTCAACAATTATTGGTAAGTACTTTTGCAAAATAATCCGTGCCTAAAATTATTCTATAAACTAATGATGAAGACATATTTAATGTCTAAAAAAGAATAGACTAACCTCTAAAGAAAGGCAAGTAGTAGAGAATCAGTGGGTCATACAACTTGCCTTTTAAGAAATGAAGAAATAAATGGAATTATCTATTCCTTATTTTTATGAGTCAACTGTAGATTCCGGAGTTTTACTGGTATCTTTTGATTCATTTTCCGATTCATCTTTTTGTATATAAATGGTACGTGTCGGAAAAGCAAACTCAAGTCCTGCCTTATTGAAAGAATCCAGAATCTCCATATTCATATTTGAAGTTACTCCTAATATATCCCCTTGCTTTTCAATGTAGTAGATATACATGATGCCCAGTGCAGAGTCTGAATATTCAGTAAAGACGGCAACCACATTTGATGGACTGGAAGAAACATTTTCCACTTTTTGTGGAAGAGCTTTTAAAATTTTCAAAGCTTCTTTCATCTTTTCGGCAGTTGTGTCATACGTCAATCCGAGATTCAGAACGACTCGTCGCATCGGTTCGGAAGAGATGTTGATGATAGAAGAGTCGGTAATCTTATAATTCGGGATTGTGATGATACGTTTATCATAGTTCATAATCCTTGTGCTCCGAATACCTATATCGACAACTGTTCCTTCGATACTGTCGAAACGAATAGTATCTCCGATATTGAAAGGCTTGTCTGTCAGAAGGGTGAAAGCGCCGAATACATTCTTTACCGTGTCTTGTGCTGCCAAAGCGAATGCAATACCACCAATACCCAGGGTTCCTAATAATGCACTGATATTTACTCCGACATTACTCAATGCCATCACAAGACCGATGATCCAGACGACAACTAGAATTGTCCTTTTTATAATCGGCAGCATTTTATTATTCTGACCGTTAGAACGACGTCCCCAGTATACCTGGAGCAAACCGCTGAATAAACGGGCGAATACCCAAGTAATATCCAATACAATCAGAATACGGTAAATGTTGTCTACTACTTTCACGAAGCTATCCAGATACACCAACCGATGAATAGCTATCCAGATACCCAACAGAATAATTGCAAACTTAACAGGCGGTTCGAGAGAATAAAAGATAATATTATCCAGTTGATTCTTGGTCCGGTCTGTTAATGGTTTGAGTACTTTTTTGCTTACTAGCGTAATCAACTTTACAATCACAATCGCGGCAACAATAATAAGTATGGAAATTATCCAATTCTGGATGGAATTTCCCCAAATTTCATTTTCTAACATATTCGAATAGATTTAAATTGTACATTATGATAATTATTTTGACTTAGTTTCTATACAGGATCAGGGCAGAAGAAGCTGTGATGGTAATCTCTCCGCCGGACAGGTGCTCTTGGCTGTCCAAGTTGATTTGTCCATCTTTGCAAACCACTATCCAATCTTGTTCGGGAAGGCGAATACTCGCTTCGTTCCGATTACCATTATATGCAACTAATATTTCTTTCCACTTATCGCCATTGGCATATTCGCCCAGCGTATAAGCGATGATACCGGAATCACCCGTATCAAGGAAATGCAGCCATTGCTCCAACCCTTCTACTGTCGGGATACGAAAGGCGGGATGCGTTTTACGTAATGCGATCAGTCCTCTTATATAATCGAAAATATCACGGTTCTTGGCTTTTAAAGCCCAGTCAATCTGATTGACAGAGTCTGATGATTTGTAACTGTTCGGTTCCCCTTGTTTATCTTGCATGATTTCTTCGCCACCACGGATGAAAGGAATTCCTTGTGAGGTCAGAAGTACCGTATGTATTAATTTGTCAATAGCGGGTAATTCGTCTTCTGCATATTCACCCTGTACGGATAGTCGTAGTTTGTCTACCAAAGTATATCCGTCATGGCAAGAAACGAAATTTATCATTTGCGAAGGAGCACCGGCGTAAGGGCCGTCACAATAAAGTAAACCGTCATAATCCACCTGCGGATGTCTTGTGCCGCCGACAATTCCGTATTTAACCGGTTCGAAATGCCCGTTTATGTTTCCGGAAGCATATCCTGGTTCCTGTTCATCAAATGTACTTCCTTTCAAACCGTCACGAAATTCATCATTGAAAACGGCGATACCTTCCATTTGTCCGACATTCTCCTTGACTGCCCGTTGTTCGAAAGGCAGTGGGGAGTCGGCAGCTACCCACCCTTCGCCATAGATAAAAATGGTCGGGTCGATTTTCAGCAATTCTTCTCTTAGGCGGTTCATCGTTTCAATGTCATGTATTCCCATCAGGTCAAAGCGGAAACCGTCGATATGATATTCTTTTGCCCAGAATTTCACTGATTCAATTATGTAACGGCGGACCATTTCACGTTCCGAAGCTGTCTCATTCCCGCAACCGGACGCATTGGAGTAGGAGCCGTCGGAATTATGTCGGTAGAAATATCCGGGAACGGTTAAATTGAAATTAGAATGTTTCGTCGAAGCAGTGTGATTATATACTACATCAAGAACAATACGGAAACCGTTCTCATGAAGGCTTTTAACCATTTCTTTAAATTCCCGGATGCGGGCGACAGGATTGGCAGGATCGGTGGAGTAACTTCCGTCTGGTACGTTATAGTTTTTGGGATCATATCCCCAATTATAGCTGTTTTCTTCCAAGCTTGTTTCATCTATTGTGGAGAAGTCGAAAGAGGGTAGGATATGGATATGTGTTACACCTAGTTCTTTCAGATGGTCTATGCCGGTCGATTGTCCGTCAGGAGTTTGAGTTCCGGGTTCGGTCAAGGCGAGGAACTTTCCTTTATATTCAATTCCCGAGTCCGGATCAATACTGAAATCACGGTGATGCAGCTCATAAAGAATAATGTCCGAATACATTTTCAGTTCGGGCGCCCGGTCTGATTCCCAACCTTCGGGATTCGTTTCGTTCCAATCGATTACAGCGGCGCGGTTGCCGTTGATGCCGACTGCTTTTGCCCAAATGCCAGGTGTTTCGTCCAGCCATTTTCCATCTTTCTTTATCTGGAAAGTATAAAAAGCACCTTTCAAGTCACGGTCCACACAAGTATACCACGTACCGTCGTCAGCCATTTCCATCTCGATTTGTTCTTCCGGTTTTCCACCTTCTCCGGACGAATACAGGTTTAAACGGACGTTGCCGGCACTGGGAGCCCAAAGTGTAAATACGGATTGTTTTGGAGTATAAACCAACTCCAAATCATCTCCGTAGTAACACGGATATTCGTCATACGAATCCAATTGATCCGCGGACGGATGATTTTTCAATTCTCTCATACATTCTAATTTAATATTAATACTATATAAATAATTTAATGAATAAGTGGAACAAATGAACCGGTCATTTCCGTTTTGGTATGATACAAAACAAATGGAAAATTAAAAGTTCCTCTACCTGTCTCTGTAAATAAGAAAATAAAAGGAATAATTAATATAAATTTACTCTATTGTGTATCAGTGTTTTATCCTTTGCAATTTTTCATGTTTGTTAGCTTATAATTCATGATAACGAAGGAACTTTGTTAACATCAGCGTTGTTTTATACATTGTTAAATACAAAAAAGAGACAAATATGGAAAATGGTGTAATGATGCAATATTTTGAATGGCATCTCCCGAATGACGGGCAATTATGGAAACAATTAAAAGAAGACGCTTCGCATCTTCACGATATTGGTGTAACCGCAGTATGGATTCCGCCTGCCTATAAAGCTGACGAACAACAGGATGAAGGATATGCAACCTATGATTTGTACGATTTGGGTGAGTTCGAACAGAAAGGAACGGTAAGGACGAAATACGGTACGAAAGACGAACTGAAAGAGATGATTGACGAATTACACAAATATCATATTTCCGTTTATCTGGATGTGGTGCTCAATCATAAAGCCGGAGGTGACTTCACAGAGAAATTCATGGTCGTTGAAGTTAACCCGGAGCAGCGGAACGAAGCCTTGGGAGAACCGTTTGAAATACAAGGATGGACTGGATACAGTTTCCATGGTCGTAAAGACAAATATTCGGATTTCAAGTGGCATTGGTATCATTTTTCAGGAACAGGTTTCGACGATTCAAAGAAGCGGAGTGGTATCTTTCAGATTCAGGGAGAAGGAAAAGCCTGGAGCAAAGGTGTGGACGATGAGAATGGAAATTATGATTTTCTTTTATGTAATGACATTGACCTGGATCATCCGGAAGTCGTTGCCGAGTTGAATCGTTGGGGAAAATGGGTTTCTGCAGAACTTAACCTTGATGGAATGCGACTGGATGCTATTAAGCATATGAAAGACAAGTTTATAAAACAATTCCTCAATGCGGTAAGAAGTGAGAGAGGAAAAGACTTCTATGCTGTCGGCGAATATTGGAACGGTGATTTGGAAACACTGGACAACTATCTTGAAGCTGTCGGTCATAAGGTCAATTTATTTGATGTTCCATTACATTATAATATGTTTCAGGCATCGCAGGAAGGCAAAAACTATGATTTGAGGAATATTCTGAAGAATACTTTGGTCGAACATCATTGTGAGTTGGCTGTTACTATTGTCGATAATCATGATACGCAGCGTGGAAGTTCTCTGGAATCGCAAATAGAGGATTGGTTCAAACCATTGGCTTACGGGCTGATTTTAATGATGAAGGATGGCTATCCTTGTATCTTTTATGGAGACTATTATAGTATTAACGGCGAGAAATCTCCACATACCAAGATATTGGATATTTTATTAGGTGCCAGAAGAAAATACGCTTATGGCGACCAGATTGAATATTTCGATCATCCTTCCACTATTGGCTTTATTCGTACAGGTGACGAAGAACATCCCGGCTCTGGGCTGGTTTTTCTGATGTCTAATGATGAAGCGGGTAGTAAAATGATGAATTTAGGCAAAGAACATAAAGGTGAAGTGTGGCATGAAATCACCGGAAGTATTCAGGAAGAAGTGACTTTGGATGCAGAAGGAAACGGTGAATTTTCTGTTGATGCTCGCAATCTTGCCGTTTGGGTAAAGAAAGATTAAGCCTGTATTACTGATATTACATTCGAATGTTTGTGTTTAAATGCTATTTTACCCCTGAATCATTAATAGAAAAGTTATTCTTCATTAAGGGTAAACTTGTTTTGGGTTAATAGTAAACTTGTTTTTCACCTATTATAAACTATAAATGCAAGCTTTGATTATATAATTGCAAGTTTCATTTTTATAAATGCAACCTTTGATTATAAAAACGAAGCTTGCATTTATAGTTTATGATTAGTCAAAAATAACTTTATATATAAGGGTTTGCAAGTTTGCTATTAGTCGATAGCAACTTTACTGTTAATACTTTCCGGACGGACAAGTAATAGTTAGTGTGTGATGATAAGGAGAGACTGTTAGGTGCGATAGATTAATAAAAGTAACAATGGCAGATAGTCTTTCAGTTCATTGCGCAAAAGTTCCATTGTCTTTTGCTTGTAACGGTTGATAGATTTCACACTGAGATTCATCTCTTCTGCAATTTCTACATGCGTTTTGCCTTCAAAGAAGCTTTTCATAAATACTGTACGGTAGTTCTCCGGAAGTTTGTATAATGTTTCATACAACATTCTGTACAGTTCGTCAAGAGTATATACACTATCCGGTTCCGTTTCATAGACTGGAGTTTTCTTCTGTATGTTTTCCGCATAGCTCCATTCATATTCCTGATGTTTCAGGAAATTTAGGCAACTGTTTTTCACGCACATCTTGATATATCCCAGTGCCGTGTCCGATTGTAGGTCGAAAGAATCGGTATCCATCTTGTCCCATAATGAAGCGAATACATCTGAAACGATATCCTGTCGTGTATCCAAATCGTCAATGAATCTTTTTGCATACAGGCAGAAAGGGGCGTAATACTCCTCATAAAGTTGCTTGAAGGCCCGTTCTTTAGTCTGTTTGGAAAAAGATATTTTCATTATTTTAGGATTCTGTGTTTTTTCATTTTAATGCAAATATATAATAAGATGGTTAATAAAGCTATACTTTTCATACCTTTTTTGTTTATTTGAATGGATAATAATGTTTTGTACAATTATTATTTGAAGGAAAAATAAAAAAGTTATGGTTCTTCTGTCCCTTTTTAGAATAACGTTTGTATTATTATTGTATTCACAATTAAAAGAAGAGCCTATGATATAACACACCGATTATTTATACAGGAAAAGAAAAGTCGTCATAAACAACTGTCTTCCCCCAATTTTTAAGATTATTTAGGAGGAGGGTCTCGCAAAAACGCTGCCCCTGAATTAAAAAAATACTCGATAAAGAGAATATAGAAAAATGGAAATGGTTGATTTTATTTATGTACGGCATGATTGATTTAGTAAATTAACCAAATGAAAAATAGATTAGAAATCCATGAAACAATTAAAGTTCTTTTTAATGGCAGCTGTTTGTGCTGTGTTTTTCTCATGTGAAGAGGATGAAAGTACCGGTTATTCTGTTACTGCATTTGCCGGTTATGGTGGTGTTTCGGCAGTAGCCGACAGAGAGAATGCTATAGAAGGTGAAACGGTGACGATTATGGCAACTCCCGACGCGGGCTTTTTATTTAAAGAGTGGAAAGTAAGAGTAGGTGATGCTGTTATTGCAGATGTTACAACCAATCCGGCAACGTTTGTCATGCCTGCCGGAGAAGTGGTAGTAATAGCCAGCTTTATGATTAAAGATGATATCATTGATAAAACGACGGATCCTGCGTTTAAAGCGTACTGCCAGTTCAGGATGAACCAGTCGCAGGAGATTAATGGTCGCATGTATGATAAATGGGATACAAACGGTGATGGTATGTTGTCGAAAGCGGAAGCGGCAGTGATAGAGGCAATTGATGTCACTGGAGGCTTTGAAGGCGCAAAAGTCGGGAATATTGAAACGATGGAATATTTTAGGGCATTGAAAGTTCTCCATGTTGGTGATAATGAACTGGCTGGGCTTGATTTGAGTAATGCTCCGAATTTGACTCATCTCGATTGCTCGGAAAATAAATTATCAAAACTTGATTTGTCGGTAAATAGAAATCTGCTAGTATTAGATTGTAGTGTGAATCAGTTGACTAATATAAATATAGGTGGATGCAATCAGTTGGCTGAATTGTATTGTAATAATAACCATTTAGCTGAATTGGGTGTTGGAACTATGGACATTAGCAACGGTTATATTCTTCATTGCGGTAATCAGACTACGACTGGTGGTACTTCACAGACGCTTATTCTGAAATTAAACGATAAACAAAAAGATGAATGGAATGCTACACTGAAAACTCTGGAGGAGAATGTAGGTGTAGAACTTAAGACTATGCCTGTGGGGGATATTAATATTGAGTATAGTGATGCATATCTTAGAACTAGTTACCGTGAAATAACGTTTAATACTGAAGATTATGATGGACAGCTATATTTTGAATTTAGCAAAGATGTAGAATTGCCAAAACTCAATGGTGAATATTCAAGTGATAACGGTACGATAATTTTGGATTATGCATATATTCTGATAGATGGTAAATGGTACGAAGAGGACGAATTGAAATCTATTACTATGAATGCTCAGTATGATGAGAATAGGGATATATGTGAAGTGGAAGGTTATGTGGAATTGAGTGACGGTCGTGTCGTTGCATTTACTTATGCAGGCTCTATTTAATAACTTCTTTGGCATATATGGGTTTTTACCCAAAGTCATTTAATGGTATAAATTAGAGGTGGGGTATTGCAAAAGTAGTTGTGATACCTCATTTTTTATTGGTTCTTCAAAAGAAAGTTATGGTTCTTCTGTCCCTATTTAAAATGTCAGTTGTATTATTAATGTAATAGCAACAGAAAAGAAAGATTATGGAAAAAATAAATCCGGAATCATTGCTTCGTAAGGCTCAGGCGTTGGGAGATGATATAAAAGAAATGGAAGCTATCAATGTGGCAAGTGTTTATCAGCAGGCACGAACTGGAATAAGGAATAAAAGAAAGGCAGAGGCGTACAACCTGCTGATGCGTTATGCCGCATTCCTGACTCTTCCATTGCTATTGGCTTCTTTGACTTTGGGGTATTTATATTTTAATGAACCGGAGCCGGAGATAAAATATGCAGAGGTTACATCTACCATGGGAACCGTGGTGCGATACGAGCTTCCGGATCATTCCGTTGTTTGGCTCAATTCGGGTAGTAAGTTACGTTATCCCACTGTTTTCAAAAAAAACAATCGTAATGTGGAATTGACTGGCGAGGCTTATTTCCAGGTAGAGGCAGAACCGGAACGCCCGTTTTATGTGAATACGCCGAATGGGTTGAGTGTATACGTGTATGGTACACAATTTAATGTGGCAGCTTATGAAAATGATAGCTATATAGAGACAGTATTGGAGAAAGGTAAAGTCAATGTGGTAACTCCCGGGCAGGAAACGATCACATTGCTTCCCGGCGAACAGTTGCTTTATGACAAACAGACCTGCCAAACGGTAAAAAATAAAGTGGACGTTTATGGAAAGGTTGCTTGGAAAGATGGGAAACTGATATTTCGGAATGCTTCGCTGGAAGAGATTATCCAACGTTTGGAGCGTCACTTCAATGTGGATATTGAATTTAATAACAATACGGGTAAAGAGTATACTTATCGCGCTACTTTCAGAAATGAAACACTGACACAGATATTGGATTATCTGGCTAAGTCGGCAAACTTGAAATGGAAGATTCTAACTCCCGAACAGCGGGAAGACGATACATTTACAAAGACGAAAATAATAGTAGATTTATATTAGTAATAACTTGAAAAACACCAATAGCCTATGATATAACACATACTGATAATCAAAAAAAGGAAGAGAGCCGCTACCAACGACTATCTTCCCCCAATTTTCAGATTCACGGAACAGGGTCTCGCAAACGCTAACCGGAATCAAACCATAGTTCATTTTAGTAATAAACTTTAGTCAGCTACAAATGTATGAAAAAAAATCATTCATTTATCGCATTATGCTTTAAATATGCTTTAAATCTAAAACTTCCTTTAGTTATGAGGATTAGTCTAACATTACTTTTTGCAGTAGTATTGCAACTTTCAGCCGAAAATGGCTATGCCCAACGAATACGGGCGGCTATTTCGATGAATAATGTATCTGTAGAACAGGTATTGAATAAAATAGAGGAAAATTCGGATTATGTTTTTCTCTATAACAACAAAGCGATTCAAAAAGACCGTATGGTGTCCGTACATAATACATCCGGTAAGATTTCGGAGATTCTGGATGAAATATTCCAAGGTACAAATATCTCCTACTCGATAGTGGACAAGCAAATAATACTTGCTGTAAAGCCGGTCAGTGCAGCTGTAAAGGATGACAATACAGTCCAAGTAAAAGGTACGGTAAAGGATGCAAACGGTGAACCTCTTATCGGAGTGAATGTAAAAGTGAAAGGTGCCACCGTAGGTACGATTACTGATTTTGACGGAAATTTCTCTCTTCAGACCAAGAAAGGCGATGTGCTTGAAATATCGTATGTAGGATATACGGTGCAAAATGTGACGGTGACCGGAAGCGAAATGTTGAATATTGTACTTCAAGAAGACAATGCAGTGCTTGATGAAGTCGTTGTCACTGCATTGGGGATCAAGCGTTCGGACAAGGCATTGAGTTATAATGTACAGAAATTGGGAGATGCACAGTTTATGTCTGTCAAAGAAGCTAGTGTTCCGAATGCGTTGAACGGTAAGGTGGCAGGTGTCACAATTAGCCAGGGAGCTTCCGGTATCGGTGGTTCCACAAAGGTGGTGATGCGTGGTAGCAAGTCTGTAAATGCAGAAGGAAACAATAATGCATTGTATGTGTTGGACGGTATACCGCTTCCCGACCTTTTCCCGCGGAGAGGGGCTACCTCTAATGCGCAGTATGGCGGAGTGGACGAAGGTGACGGTATCTCTAATATCAATATGGAGGATATTGCGGAAGTGACTGTGTTGACAGGACCTTCGGCAGCTGCTCTCTATGGTGGTCAGGCTGCCAATGGAGTAATTATGTTGACTTCCAAGCAAGGCGGGTTGAAAGATGGAAAGCCTCGTATTTCATTCTCCCATTATTCCGATTTCTACCAACCACTTCTCTTGCCGAAGTTACAAAATACGTACGGAAGCCGGACGGATGAATTTTCCAGTTGGGGACCGAAGCTGGAGACTCCTGCGAATTATGATCCGGCAGATTTCTTTGACACAGGCATGAGTTTCTCCAACAGCATCGGGGCACAGTTGGGAACGGAGAATCATAAATCCTATATTTCTCTTTCTTCTTATAATGCCCGTGGGGTAGTCCATAACAACAATCTCGACCGCTACAACGTTTCCTATAATGGTACATATACCATTACGGACAAACTTTCTTTGGGAGCTACTTTTATGTATACGAACAAGAAAGCACAGAATATGCTGTCGCAGGGTGACTATTATAATCCGATTGTACCGATCTATCTGTTTCCTCGCGGTGATAATATAGATAAGTATAAATCTTACGAGCGTTACAGTGCGGACAGAGGATTCCCGGTTCAGTTTTGGCCTTATGGCGACCAAAAGAGAAGTATCCAGAATCCGTATTGGATTACGCACCGCAATTTCAACATTAACCATAACGAGCGTTTCATTATTGGAGGAAGCTTGAAATATACGTTCAATGAATGGTTTAACATCAGTGCTCGTTTCCGTACGGACCGCGATAACAAGAAGAATGAAATCAAGAATTATGCTTCTACATTGTTGTTGCTGGCTTCCAGTTCGGATAAAGGTTCATATTTGTTGGCAACGGAAAAGAATATCCAAGATTATGGGGATGTGATTGCCAATTTCCAGAAAACGATAGCAGACTGGGGATTTGTAGTCAATGCGGGTGCCAGCTTTAAGAATGCGTCATTCGATTATACGGCCAATTCTAACAAATTGGAATTCGGAGCACCTCTTGCCAGTGTAGCCAATAAATTTACATTGAACAACCTGACTCCGGAACCCCAATATCAGGAAGGTAAAACGATGAAGTCGCAAGCTGTGTTCTTCAGTGCTTCTGTGGATTGGAAAAGAAAAATATTCCTTGATGTAACCGGACGTAACGAATGGACTTCATTGTTAGCCAATACCAAGAACAAGAGTTTCTTCTACCCGTCGGTAGGTATGTCTTTTGTATTGACAGAGTTCTTCAAAGTTCCGGAGAAAATATTGACGTTCTCCAAGCTTCGCCTGTCGTATGCCAAGGTCGGAAATGTACCGATGTCACTTGCAGGAATCACGATTCCGTCTTATCCGATTAGTCCGGGTGGTGGGGTAAGCATCAATCCTGACCTGCCTATCGATAACTTGAAATTTGAAAAGACACAATCGTTTGAAATTGGTCTGAATGCTCGCTTCTTGAATAACAAGTTGGGATTAGACATAACGTATTATAATGCTAACACTTACGACCAGTTGTTCAAATTCAGAGCACCAGAAAGTAGCGGTTATGCCAACTTCTATGTGAATGCCGGCAAAGTAAACAATAAAGGTCTTGAGGCTTCCGTTGATGCTGACCTGACGTTTGGAGAGTTTAATTATTCGCCTAAACTGACCGTTACATACAATAAAAATAAGATTGTGGAATTGGTAAGAAATGTTCCTAATCCGTTCACTGGAGCCAATATGGATGTTTCGCATTTTGACATGGGTGGCCTTTCATATTCATTCCGGAACTATATCGATGAAGGTGGTTCTATCGGTGATATATATGTCAATTCGGTGAAGAAAGACGGAAATGGATATGTATATGTGAATCCAAATACTTTGAGTATGATGGTGGACAATGAAAACCTGATTTATGCGGGAAATACCAATCCGGATTGTTCTTTGGGATTTAACAATACGTTCAGTTATAAAGGGTTTACTCTTTCTTTCTTGATTGACGCCCGGATTGGCGGAAAAGTGGTTTCTGCCACACAAGCTGTTCTGGATTCTTTCGGTGTATCCGAACAGAGTGCAAAGGCACGTGACAATGGTGGGGTGCTTGTAAACGGAGTGCTGATGGATGCGGAAACTTACTATACTCAAATGGGAGCAGGTACAGGCGTATTGTCCAATTATGTATATGATGCTACCAATATACGCTTGAGAGAAGCTTCACTTTCTTATCGTTTCAAACCATTGTTCAAGAACTTTGTGAAGGATTTGACTCTGTCCGTGACTGGACGTAATTTGTTTATGATTTATAATAAGGCTCCTTTTGACCCGCAACTGACCTCTTCGGTGGGTACTTTCTATCAAGGTATCGATTACTTCCTGATGCCGAGCTTGAGAAGCTTCGGTGTGAGTCTTAAATTTACATTATAACTAAATTAACAAACAGATGAAAATGATACTAAATAATAGATATTTCGGCAAAAGTCTGCTTCTGGTTTCTGCTTGTTCTTTGTGGATGTTGGGAGCTTGTACGGGAGATTTCATGGAGACGAATACCGATCCCAATGCTGTAACGGAAGAAGAGTTGGGGTATGACAACTTGGGTACGGGATCAATGATAACGCAAATGCAGTATCAGATGTATCCGTGTATTACAAAAGATCAGAATATAGATGTCAATAACTATCAGAAAATGTTCAGCCTTGCCGGAGATATCTTTTCCGGACATCAGGGTGCTTCCAACATGTTCGATAGCAACGGAAGAAATAATACGACGTATGATATGTATCCCGACTGGTGTGCGGCTGCTTATACAGTGGCTTATCAGAATTATATGACTCCTTGGTATACCCTTTATACCATGAAGAATATCAATCCTTCCACATTTGCGGTGGGACAGATTCTGAAAGTGTTCGGTATGCACCGGATCACGGATATGTATGGTCCGATTCCTTATAAGGATTTCGCACCTGCTTCCAATGTTCCGTTCACCTCACAGCAAGTCATTTACGAACAGTTCTTTAGCGAACTGGATGAAGCAATCGGTATCTTGAAAGAGTTTATCAAAGATAATCCCGGCGCCAAACCATTGGTAAGTTATGATAAAATTTATGGCGGTGATTTTGAAAAGTGGGTGAAATTTGCCAATTCCTTAAAGTTGCGTCTGGCTCTTCGTATCGTATACGTGGATGAAACGATGGCTAAACAAAAAGCTGAAGAGGCGATAAGAGACGGTGTATTTGTTGATAATGAGGATAATGCCATGTTGAAAGTAGATGGTTCTGCAACGGTCAATCCTTTGTATATGATTTGTTATACTTACAATGACAGTCGTTTGGGAGCAACCATGGAGGGGTATCTGAAAGGGTATGAGGATCCTCGTTTGGATATTTGGTTTGCCAAATCGGAAGTGTCCGGATTTAAAGAATATAACGGAATCAGATGCGGTAGTATGTTCAATGGAAATGATTATAAAATATTTTCCAATCTGAATGTCTCCTCAAGTACGCCTATCCAGTTTATGAATGCTGCGGAAGTCTATTTTCTGCGTGCGGAAGCTGCTTTGCGTGGATGGAATGCGGGAGGCGATGCGGAAACATTGTACGAAAATGGAATCGTAACTGCTTTTTCCCAGCCTCTGGGGGCTACTCAAGCAAAAGCGGGGGATGCGAGTGCATACATGAAACGGACTACTTTGCCGAAAGGTTATGCTGACCCTAAGAATTCCAGTTATAGTGACAGTAATACGGGACAAGTGTCTGTGAATTGGGCGGATGCCACTGGCTTTGATGAGAAGTTGGAGAAAATCATTACTCAAAAGTGGATTGCTTTGTTTCCCGACGGACAGGAAGCATGGAGCGAATTCAGAAGAACAGGATGTCCGAGAGTGATTCGGGTAGCTACAAACAATAGTGGTGGGCGTATTGATTCTAAAAAACAAGTGGCTAGATTACCTTATCCTACCAATTTGTCGAAAGACTATCCCGATTTGTACCAGGAAGCTGTGAATAATTCCAAATTGCTGGATGGCGCGGACAATGGTGGAACGAAACTTTGGTGGGATAAAAGAAATGATAAACCTTATCAGAATTAAAAATATAGTGTATAATCTTAATAGTTTTATATGGATATGAAAAACTTCTTGATAATAAAATTTTTGTGTTGCCTGTTTATGGTGACCCAGATTATCGGATGTAGCGATTGGATAGAAGCTGAACCGACTATTTTGCCGGAAATGAAATATAAGGAATTGACGCCGGAAGAAGAGGCTGCGTTGATTGCCTACAAGAATTCGGATCATAAGATATTCTTTGCATGGATGAATTATAGTCCTGCTACCTCTTCTATGCAGACCCGGTTAAGAGGTATCCCGGACAGTCTTGACATTGTTTCATTCTTTACCGGATATGTGAATAATAAACAGAATAGGGAAGATGTGAAATTCCTTCAGGAACGTAGAGGTACGAAGGTGTTGCTGACAATGTGGCCGGAACCTTATTTTGCTATCGGCTCGGAAGGGCAGGAAGATTTGGATTCAATGATAGTATACGCTGAAAATTTGGTTGATTCTATTTACACATGGGGATTGGACGGATTTGATTTGGACTATGAACCACACTTTGGAGGAAAAGAATATACTGAAGAAATGATGCGTACGTTCATTGATGTGATGAGCAAATATCTGGGGCCTAAGTGTGATGAACAATTTAAGGTGAATGGCAAACATAAATTGCTAGTTGTTGACGGACAATGGTTGGATGCTGAATATGCCGATCGTTTTGATTATTTTATTGGTCAGGCGTATGAGGCTGCATCTGAATTTTCATTGAATGGAAGATGTCAGAATGGATATCAAGACTATGGAAAGGGATTTCCAAATGAAAAGCGAATCTTTTGCGAATGGGTGAGCAAGGTTGGCAATGCGTTTGGACAAGGAGGAGTGAGATATCGGTATGATAATGAATACATTCCCAGTTTATGGGGGATGGCGCATTATGCTGCGGAAAGTCCGAATAATGTAGCGGGTTGTGGTGCTTATGTACTACAGTTCGGATATGCTGAAGGAAACCATTTGAATTTGCCGGTACCACCTAATAATTACTATTATGCACGTCAGGCGATTCAGATTATGAATCCTGCTGGTAAAACAGTGGAAGATGAATCTGAAGGAGGAGAGGATGAAGTCGAAGAATAACAATTATAAAGTTATAAAGAAATGAAGAATTTATTCACAAAAAATATATGGGCTGTTGCTTGCCTTTCATGTCTTGTGTTTATAGGAACGTCCTGCAATGAAAGCATAGATGTGGAAGCGGTGTATATCACTGCTGCTGAAAAGACTCCTATAACGACTTTCTCTGCAACGAACAATAACGATGAACTGGGAATAACAATTTCCAGTTCGTTGGTTGCAAATTCAAATATAGAAGGTGAATTGATGATTGACAATTCGTTGGTGGAACGTTATAATAGTGATCATGGGGAATCTTACAAGACATTACCGGAAGGTGCTTGTGTGTTGTCAAGTAGTTCCGTATTGATAGAAAGTGGAAAATATCGTTCTGAAGCGGTAAAATTGGTGGTAAAGGATATCGATGCCATACAGAAAGGCGTTAATTTTTTGTTACCTGTAAAGTTGGTTAGTAAAAATAAAGATTATCCTGGTTTGCCGGGAAGTGATGTTTTATATGTCATAGTCAACAGGAAGTTACTTGTGAATGTTCCTAAACTGAATGGACAGAATTATTTTAAGATAAACTTTAAGGATAATGATGTCAGCAGATTCCAGAATATGAGCGCATTTACTATCGAAACAAGAGTAAGTTTATGGGAGTTCCCTAAATACTATGGTGGTAATCTAATGAGTATTATAGGTTTTCCTGTTGGAGAGAATGCAGAAAAAGGTACATGGATTTTTGTAGATGGAACTCCTGACCGTGTGGGAGGTGAAGGTGATGTGCCTGTCTTTATGTTTGCAACGAAAGGGTGGTCAGTGTATGCTGGTAAGTTGGGATATACGCTCGAAAAGAATGCTTGGTATCATGTAGCCGGAGTGTTTGAAAACAATACCCTGTCTTTGTATATTGATGGAATTTTGTTTGTACAAGCGGAATATGCAAATCCGATTTCATTGTCAGATAAGTTCTACATCGGAGCTGCACCGGGAGTGCAAAACGGTTTCTATTTGAAAGGTTCTGTGAGCGAAGCACGTTTTTGGACAAGGGCATTGTCTGCTTCCGAATTGAAGAATCCGCTTCATCGTTGTTTTGTAGAAGTTGACAGTGAAGGGTTGGAAGGCTACTGGAAACTGGATGATATGAATGACGAGTGTAAAGATTATACCGGGCATGGTCATACTGCAGTAAAGGAAGGAAATGGTGCTATAGAATGGATGACTGAAGTACCTTGTCCTTGATTCTTGTAAGTTTGAATAGAAACAAGAAGGAGATGTGATTATTTTGACACATCTCCTTTTTTAAACTTAAACCTTTTATCTTAATTACTTGCTATTATAAGCCGTCAACATCCAAACCAATTTTTCCTGTTCTTTCAGATAATCGCTCATCATCGAAACGGTTACTTCATCTCCGGCTTGAGAGGCGATGGACAGTATTTTACGTTCTTCACCAATCAGATAACTGATACTTTGAAGGATATTGTTCAGTGCCTGTTCACCGTTGCTCACCTTATCTACTTCACTGATATTTGCCACTTTCAAATAATCGCTGAATTTATTGGCAGGAGTACCGCCCAACATCAAGATACGTTCTGCAATTTCGTCTACCTTTTCGGCTGTGTCATCATACATCTTTTCGAATTGGCTGTGGAGAACAAAGAAATCATGTCCTTTGATATTCCAGTGGAAACCGCGGAGATTGGTGTAATACACTTGGAAGTCTGCTAATAGTTGTTGCAAAGATGCTACTACGTTGTTTGCTCCCGATTCATTCAGTTTGATAAATTCTAAAGTTTTCATATTCTTTTTATTTTTAATGATTTATACTTGTTTTCTTTTTTTCTGTACTGCAAAGATAAGGCGGAAAATGCTTGTTGTCAAACTGAAAATTTCTATCTTTGCATAGATGAAATCTATAACTTAACATGATTTGATAGATGACGATACAACAATTAGAATATATATTAGCCGTAGACCAGTTCAGGCATTTCGCACGGGCAGCCGAATATTGCCGTGTGACGCAACCTACTTTGAGTGCCATGATTCAGAAGCTGGAAGATGAATTGGGAGTAAAGTTATTCGATAGGACAGTGCAACCCGTTTGTCCGACACCCATCGGGCAGAAAGTGATAGACCAGGCTCGTGTGATTCTGGCGCAGGCAGCTCAAGTAAAAGAAATCATCAGTGAAGATAAGCAATCATTATCAGGCGTGTTCCGTTTGGGAGTATTACCCACTATCGCTCCTTATTTGCTACCCCGCTTTTTCCCTCAACTGATGGAGAAATATCCCGAACTGGATATTCGTGTCACGGAAATGAAAACCCAGGATATTCAGGAAGCTTTGCATGTCGGAGATTTGGATGCGGGAATTATTGCCAGCAAACTGGAAGATACGTTCTTGACAGAAGAAACTCTTTTCTATGAGCAATTTTACGCTTATGTGTCACGAAAAGAATCCTCTTTCAAGCATGATATGATCCGTACTTCTGATATAACAGGCGAACATCTTTGGCTTTTGGACGAAGGACACTGTTTTCGCGATCAACTCGTCCGTTTCTGTCAGATGGAGGCCGTGAAGGTTAATCAGATGGCCTATCGTTTGGGAAGTATGGAAACCTTTATGCGAATGGTAGAAAGTGGAAAAGGAATCACTTTTATTCCCGAATTGGCAGTGATGCAATTGACGGAAGAACAGCGGCAGTTGGTACGTCCGTTTGCTATCCCCCGACCGACGCGGCAAGTGGTGCTGGCGACAAATAGAGATTTTATTCGTCATAGCCTGCTATGTGTTCTGAAAGAGGAAATAAAAGCTGCAGTTCCTAAAGAAATGCTTACTTTGCAGTCCATACAGTGTTTGCTATAATAATAGAGGTTGAGATGATTCCTGTCATATACCCTTGTACCGGGTATAAGCGAAAAGAATAATTCCAACAGTGGCAAAGCGGATTCCGGAGAAATTCATCGGAGTGAAGTCATAGCCTAATTCTTGCTTGATAAAAGAGTTTACGGTAGCTCATAAGGTAGAGGCTAATATGGCGTAGAAAAGTCCTTTTTTTATTTTATTTGCTTGTCTTTTATTCAAAAATGTTGCGAAGGCAATAATAATTTAGGTACGTGGGCTTTGTTTTCTTGGGTTAATTCTCTATATTTGATGCATCAACCATTATTTATAGTTATGAAAAAGTACATTGCAGAAATGATTGGAACGATGGTGCTCGTTCTTATGGGATGCGGAAGTGCCGTTTTTGCCGGTAGTGTAACCGGTACGGTAGGTGCTGGCGTGGGAACAGTCGGCGTAGCTTTAGCATTTGGTCTTTCAGTAGTAGCGATGGCGTATGCTATCGGAGGTATTTCAGGATGTCACATTAATCCTGCTATTACATTAGGAGTGTTCTTAACTGGGCGTATGAATGGAAAAGATGCAGGTATGTATATGATTTTCCAGGTAATCGGAGCTATTATCGGCTCGGCTATTCTTTTTGCCTTAGTTTCCACCGGTGCTCATGACGGACCTACGGCTACAGGTTCCAATGGTTTTGGCGATGGAGAAATGTTGCAGGCATTCATTGCGGAAGCAGTATTTACTTTCATTTTTGTATTAGTGGTGCTCGGCTCTACTGACTCGAAGAAGGGAGCAGGCAATCTGGCAGGACTTGCCATCGGTTTGACTCTTGTATTGGTACATATTGTATGTATTCCTATCACAGGGACTTCTGTAAACCCGGCACGTAGTATTGCTCCGGCATTATTCCAGGGAGGAGAAGCATTGTCGCAGTTGTGGCTGTTCATCATTGCTCCATTTGTAGGAGCTGCGTTGAGTGCGGTAGTTTGGAATTATCTGGGAGATAAGGAAGAAAAGAAATAATTCCTTTATAAGGATAACTTCTTTATATAAAGGAGAAGATAAAAGGGCGGCAGTTTCACAACTACCGCCCTCTTTTGCGTAATTAATATATTATATTAAAAAAGAGTGTGTTTTGCATGTTTACATTAGATTTATAATCTTAGGGAAACTTTACTTCATAAGTTTTCGGTCCGCTATATAAAGTGTTGACACGGATCCTTAATCCTTTTTTCCCTTCCATCCGGTTTTTGATCTTATCCAGTTTGAAAGATACATATCCTTCGCCCAGGCTTTGAGGATAATCACCTTCACTGTTATGACGGAATTCCAGATTGATATATTCGTCCTCCGCACTGTCTTCGTCAGCAGTGGAAGCAGTTTCTTCTTTGTCATTAATCACTAGATTCAGGAAATGTTTTTTATCTTCACTATGCGTTCCATAATATTGGAATTCAATCGTTAGATATTTATTATCCTTGTTGATCCACATATAAGTTGTGTTGATCTTGTCATCTCCGACTTTTTCTTCGTCGTTGTCATCTTCACCCATCGTGATGATGTCTTTAGTTAAGATTGGATTGATACCTCTCACCTGAATATTAAGGTCGTATCCATTCACAGGCTCTTCCAGCTCGTTGAATATCACAAAAGCTCGTTGTCCTTCCACCCAATCTTTATTACTCCATCCTTGCGCATTGCTGGGATACATCTTTTTCCCGTCATCCAAAGTGAAATAAAATTCCTTGCTATCCTGGCTAATCATATTGATGGTACTGACAACCAGAAGATCGGACGGGTTGTCATCGTCGTCCAAACATGACTGGAGAATCGGCATTGTAGTCATAATAGCAAAGATAAAGGCAATGAATTTAAATTTCTTCATATACTTATTTAAGTTTTAGATTATATAAAATGGTTCCTTTGTATTGTGAAAATGCAATGGGATAGAAAATATTGCATTTGAATCTGTTAAAGAAACAAAAGTGATAAAAGAGTTGTTCTCTCTATGCAGTATTTCTATCTTTGCTGCATTTATAAGTTAAACACGTGTATAAGAGAATGGAAGAATTAGAGTTGTCGGAACAATGCAGGCTAGGCAATAACCAAGCTCGCAAAGAACTGTATGAGCAGTATGCGGGACGTATGCTTGGCATCTGTCTTCGCTATACCGGCGACCGTGATACAGCCCAGGATCTGCTTCACGACGGTTTTTTAAAGATATTCGATTCCTTCGACAAGTTCACCTGGAGGGGTGAAGGCTCCCTGCGGGCCTGGATGGAAAGGGTGATGGTCAACACAGCTTTGCAATATCTCCGGAAAAATGATGTAAT
>CDZN01022861.1_pt1 | contig 24587 bp, 19 predicted proteins | sample 557701 | NCBI WGS metagenome assembly CDZN01 (sample SAMEA3182089, study PRJEB8094) | gut metagenome | biome: human; feature: gut; material: Stool; isolation source: human stools | place: Canada | collected 2013-02-04 | reverse complement strand
CTTCCATACAGTCACCACCGCAGCAGAACACGGAGAAGATGGCACGTATGATCTCGCTGTACTGATAGCCAATCAGAGTGCTGCGAAGTCCTAAGTGTGAGTCTATCACAGAGGACAGAATAGAGTCGAATTTGTCCAAAACGAAAAATATTCCGCCAAAAGCGGTGATTTTCTCAGATTTTTGTTGTACCTTTGCCATGTCATGGATGATTTTTGCTTGTCTTGATTTGCAGCACTAAGGTAAGTGAAAAATCTGACATGGCAAAATCCTGGGCAACTTTTTGTTGCTCAGGAACTTATAAAAATAGTTAAACTAAAGTGCTGCGGAATTAAGGTAATAACAAAATGACATCCTTTATCTCTTTCATACACCACTCCTACTGCTACTCCTCCCTGACATAACCAATAACGATATAGCTCATAAGCGATACCACCAGATGCTGAGTTTTTTCTAACAGAGGCATCATTAGACCATGCCACCCATACCTTTTGAGGTTTTCTATATTCAATATTTCTATTATTCGGGCAAGTTTTTACACACAATCCACAATTAATACATTTGTGTTCATCAACATATGGATATAAAGCATCCAATTCATCAGGCTGCATAGTGATACATTGCTTTGGACAAATATCACGACAAGCTGCACAACCAGTGCATTCTATATAATTACAAATAGTCATTATATTTCCAGCAATTTCTTTAAACATTCAATAGAGAATGAACGATAATCCTCTACAGCATTATTTACTTTCATATAATTTATTTGAGGCATATTAAGAACATCCTTCCCTTCACCATTACATTCAGTTACTTGAAGTTTTCGTGCAAGCGTGTTCATTCTTGATTTGTGTGCACGATTAAAATAGATAAACTGTTTGTTGAAATAAATAGAAAATAGCATTCCATGATAGGAGGCTGTTATAACTTCTGCCGCATCATTGATTAGAGAGAGGAAATCTTCAAGAGAGAGAGGCTTGACATTTTGTACACCATTAACAGGTAGTCCATAGTTGATATTCTTCACTTTTAGTCCCTTGGTATTGGCTATTTTAATGGCAGATCTGATGCAATCCCCATTTTTATTATCAAAATACACCAATATATATTTACCACAATCTATTCTCTTATAAGTATATTTTCTCCAATCATCAGTTGTAAGCAACATGGTCGGATCACAAACCACATCTGGCCTATTCCCAGTCAACTCTTTTACCCAAATTGCGGATTCATCCTCACGCACAGCAATGTAACTAAAATCTTTCAAAAAAGGCTTGATTGTTTCTTTTTCTTGAGCATTCCATGGATTGCCAATTGAAGACGAAAAAGCTGTTTTTTTCTTGCTTTCAGATTCGAAATTCAAGAAATATGTTAAATCCCCTTCTATAATATCCATTCCCCATACAATATCACTACCAACGACAAATTTATCAAAACTCGAGGAAATTTGTTTTATAGTATCAATATCACATCGATTGCTCAACTTCATATTATTCTGAAGAAATTTAGATAAAGCCCCATACTTTTTACGAATTGTGGTTCCCAATAGAATATCTTTAATCAAATTTCTCGGTGATTGTAAAAAACTAAAGTGTTTAGGAATTTCTCGTTTCATAATGCTTTTGCATTGATAATCAACAACCTCTATATCATATCCTAAATCTAATATTTTTTTATACAAACCAAAGGTTTGTAGCAACGAACCAAAATTTGTAGTATCATGAAATGTCAATAAACCTATTTTCATTGTATTCAATTTGCATCCAATTTGTTATTACCAATCGCCCTAGCGCTAATTGAGAACCGATCATACAGTAAATTATACGCACAAAAACATTCAATTCTGACGTATCATCTAAGAGTAACGGACCGAAGGCAACATTCACTTTTTAATAATTCAAACATTAGACCTGATTTTTGAAATTGTTAGTACTTAATTATACAGTCTCTTACGTTTGCACCTCTCACACTCTTTTAAGCAAGTGCTTTCTTCACACACCTCCTAAAATTCAGATTATTCTACCCCGACTATATTTCCGACATACCGATAATCTGATTTAACAAACTATAGGCTATTTCATTTTTCAAACAGAAATCTTAGATAGATTCACCTTTTACACTTCCTCAAACGGATACTGATTCTCCTCAAAATCCTTCAACTCCTCCACAATCTCCGCCTGTTCCAAAGTCAGCTCCTCCCTATTCCAAGTGTTAATAATTTCATGAGCCTCCTTCGCTAAACTCTCATCATAAAATTCACCATAACAATACGTCAATAGCCGAACCTTTAACAACGAAGGAGGAAGTTTTGGAAGCACCTCCCAGCTACGATCCAACACACTCTGAATACATTCCTGCTTACTACCATTATCATAAATAGTAGCAGCAAAAGCCACCAACAAGCCAAGACAAAGTTCAGCCTCCTCCTCAACCGTAGTTCCACGAGTATTATAAAGTTCAATAGCTCGTTCGTAGACATCACGATTCAAACGTGCAAATTGGTCCGCATAGATGGGACTTCCATCTAGCCCATAGGTTAGAAGATGATGGGCTAAAGAAAATAATGATGAAGAATTAGAATCCATATTATAAATTGTTTTATTCCAAAAAGAGAATTTCCTTTGACGAATTCAAGATGATAATAGTATTATTAACCAATAGCTACTATCAATGATAATATCAATCAACAACTACCGGTTCAACAAGCGAAGGGGGTATAAAAGTAGTAGCAATAGCCATGACGCCTTCAATATTAACGACCACGCGGCGATCATGCCTGATACGAACAAACTCGCCAATAACACCTTTGAAGACACCATCTGTGATACGAACTTTCTGACCTTTCACCAAGTTCAATTCAGTTGACTCAATATAAAGAACTGCTTCGTCGTAACTACCCGCCACGAGAATAAAGCTACGCATCTGCGCATCAGGAATAACGACCGGACGACAATATTCACGATTCATAATGAAACGTATAGGCATTTTTCCCTCGAGTTCATCCTTCAAAGCGTCTATACGCTTACGAGTAGAATGAATAAAGACAAGATTATGAATGGCAGGAACCAACTTACGTACACGCTTACCACCTTTCATTACTATTCCGTAACGCATAGGGATAAAACTCTCTATGTTTTCCTCGTCCAAAATAGCTTTCAAAGCCAATTCACGACTGTAGGAAACACGAACAGCAAACCAGTGGAGTAATTGAGAGTTAGGAGTAGAAAGTTGAGAGTCAGTACTTTCGTTCATGAAATTTTCGCGAAGTTAGTTCGCGTCAGGATATTTTTTAGGGACACCGGAGTAGTGAAATACCTACCGGTCAAATTATGTAATGCGATTATTTTAAGTAGCTTAACTTGCATTCATTTTATTCCAAAGCTTCCTACCGTCACGGAAAAAAAGTCTATGAAACAATTATATGGAACTTTTTATATATAAAAAGCTATAAACGAATAGATTAGAGAGAAAAATCGTTTTTTAATCGTTCGTTTAATGGTGCAAAGATAAAAGGTATTTTTGGAATGTGCAAGATGTTTAATAAAAATAATCTCGCAAACACTTTCCTATTTATGTAAACATCTAATATACAAACTATTATTCTCAAAATAAATGTCATTAATATCTATTCGGATTATTATCCTGACAGCTACTATTCTTTCGTAAATATTTACACATATTAAACGAACGATTTTTGAGTACTCAAAAAACAAGAACCTATCTTCCTATATACCAACCTATTAAGCTACATAGAGAAAAGTTTCAAAGTAACATTAATCCCGATATTCTTGCCCACTCTTCTTTTTACACTTACCTTCGCAACTTACAACATATTTTTCCATCACTAATTCTAACATTAAAAAACATCTGAAATATGGAAAAGAATAAAGTAAATACAGCAGCAAAAAAAAACTGCAAAAAAGAACAAGAATAATAGTAAGAAACCAATAAAACAAGGTATTAAGGCAAAAAGAGGGCCCAAACCCGGGGCTACGATTACAAGAATAATCGACCGTCGGGACATTATAGAAAAAGCATTTTTAGAGCTCTACATGATAAATTGTCTGGACGCGTCTCCAGAAAACGGATTGGCAACGCTTGCACGTTTTTTATACAGAAGAGAAAAGTTTCAGCAAAAGAACGGTAAACGAATATCAGCCAACACAATAAGGCAAGATTTGATTGAATTACTTAAAGAGTCCAAGTATACAAATCCGAGAAATAGAAAGAGAAAATAACAACAAAAAACAAGTATGAATTAGTGTTGAACAACATGTTGTAAAAGGACTTAATTTTGCTCCCGCTTTGGCAAAGATTAAGCCCTGCAGATGAGAAGATGCCGCTTTATCCAAAAGTGACATCTTCTTTTTTTGCCCGACACAAACACCTACTAAAGAATTAAAAATGAAATAATTAAAAAAAATGAAATGCAATGGAAAATGTTTTCAAAATGTCACTATTCATGCCCCCTATCTCACCGATTAAGGACAAAACAACCGGAAGAACTGTAAAGAGCGCCACACTTACTCCGCTACGGACAATAAATCTGGAAGAAATATATAAACTGATAACCTCCAACGAGAAACTCACTGCATTGACTCTTGAAGTGCGAAACGCCGCGCTGCAAGGTGACGAAGACACCAGCCGTCTCCTGAAGCAGCAAACACTGCCCTACGTGACCCCTTGCGGAATCTTCACCCGTCGCCGAAGCGACTGCCTGGAAGAGCTGTCCGGACTGGTAGTAGTAGACATCGATCATCTCGAATCCACCGAAGAAGCCGAAATCCTGCGACAAGAATTATTCGATGACCCTTATCTGTGTCCCGCACTGGCATTCATCAGTCCCAGTGGACTGGGCGTGAAAGCCTTCATTCCTCATGCCTCGGAACAAAACGCCACAGATGGAATCCGCTGGGCCATGAACTATGTACACTGCATGTACGACAGCAACCACCGCCAACCCGGAAAAGGAGTGGATACATCGGGAAAAGACCTCGTACGCTCCTGCTTCCTCTGCCATGACGAAGGGGCGCTTTTGAGAACTAAAAAATAAACATCGAAAATTAAAATCACGAATCAACATCCCAAATTATAATTCAAAATACTTAAAGCCAATGGAACAATTATCTGCATTGCACCGCCTGACCGAAGCCGTCAGAAATGCAGGAGCCGACATCGCTCCCACTTATCAAGAGTACATACAACTGGCATTTGCCATCACCACCGACTGTGGCGAAGCGGGCCGCCAAGATTTCCTGACCTTGTGCAGTTTCTCACCAAAGTACGATCCACGAGCAGCCGACAAACTATTCAGCAATGCACTGAAAAACGGACACAACAACGTACACATAGGTACCGCCTTCCATCTGGCCGAAGTTTGCGGCATAAAAGTCCAATCCGAAATTCCGCACGGATGGGGTACACTTGGTACACAAGGTTCGCACTCCTCTTCTGCCTCACACACACGCACACGTGAAGAAGATGTATCCGCACATGAGGAAGAAAACCTACTGGACAGCAGCCCTCTCTCTCCCCTGCCCACTTTCGACGAGCACACTCATTGGCCTTATCCCTTGGAACGCATCGTTAGCTACGGCACTTCCCGTGCCCAATGCGACGTACTGCTACTGGGAACTGTCACCGTACTGGGTGCCAGCATGGGACGGCACGTGCGATGTGCCTACGGAGGAAAAATGATCTCGCCCTGTCTACAGACTTTCATCACAGCACTGCCCGCATCAGGCAAAGGCGTGCTCTCGCTGGTACGCCTGCTGGTAGAACCCCTCCACGATGAAATCCGCAAACAGGTGGCCGAAAGTATGGCATCCTATCGCCGCGAAAAAGCAAAGTACGAGACACTGGGCAAAGAACGTGCAAAGACCGAGCCTCCCGTAATCCCGCCCAACAAGATGTTCCTCATCTCCGGCAACAACACCGGAACGGGTATCCTGCAGAACCTGATGGATTCTGACGGCACCGGCCTGATATGCGAAAATGAGGCCGACACCATCTCCACCGCCATAGGATCGGAGTACGGCCACTAGAGCGACACCATGCGCAAGGCCTTCGACCACGACGGCCTTTCCTACAACCGCCGCACCGACCGGGAATACCGCGAAGTGAAAAAGAGCTATCTCGCCGTACTTCTTTCCGGCACCCCAGCACAAGTGAAGCCCCTGATACCCAGTGCCGAAAACGGACTCTTTTCCCGGCAAGTATTCTACTACATGCCCGCCATACACTACTGGCAGAACCAGTTCGACCGCAACGACAACAATCTCGAAGAGATATTCACTGCACTGGGCATGGAATGGAAAGAAAAGCAGAAGGCCATCGTCATGAACGGACTTTTCACCCTGCGCCTCACCGACGGGCAGAAAGAGGAATTCAACCGTTTATTCTCCAGTCTATTCGTACGTTCCGGACTGACCAACGGTGACGAAATGTCGAGCAGCGTGGCGCGTCTGGCCATCAATATCTGCCGCATCATGGAAGTGGTGGCCATGCTCCGCGCATTGGAGCACGAAGAGATAGCCGATTCACCCAATGTATCGCCCGACCCGAACACCGCTCCGGACAATCTGAAGGATCACATCGTCAGCTTATGGAACCTCATCATCACTCCCGACGATTTCCATGCCGTGCTGTCCCTGGCCGAAAGCCTCTACCGCCACACCACCCATATCCTCTCCTTCCTACCTGCTACCGAAGTCACCAGTCGGGGCAATGCTGACCGGGATGCACTGGTGCAATGCATGGAAAAGAAATTTACACGGGCCGAATTCATAAAAAAAGCTGAAGAGATAGGCATTAAACCCGGAACAGCCTCTACCTGGCTCAAGCGCTTGCAGAAGCACGGTCTGGTGGAGAGTGTGGATGGAAACGGAACTTATCAAAAGCCCTAACCATAAATACGCACGTGTGTGCGAAACAAACGGAAACAGTGAACCTCTGTACCAAGTGTACCAACCTCAACTTTACGCCGCCCAACCTCAACTTTAAGGTTCGCCAAGTGCAGCCGCTATCAGGCTCACCTGGGCGGACGTATAGGTGCGGGAGTGAGAGGACGTCCCCACAGCGGCCAAGTCATCACACAGGCCGGGATAAAGTTCAATCCAATGCTTCAACTTGCGGTAAGCGGATTCGGGACAAAGATTGGGACAATAGAGCTGGGCAAGTTCGGTGCGCCCATAGGTACGGATTTCAAAAGTGTTCATATCTGACATTCATGTGTTATATTTCATCAAATATAGCTATAAATCACGACATTGGCAACTATAGGCATATAAATAACAGACAGAAACCGTCCGTAATCGACCGTAACAATCCGAAAGTGACAAACACCCGTATACACGGTATTATCTTTGCATCGTTGAGTTCAACACCGTGAATATTTAATTTTTAATTATTAATTCTTAATTTGTTTATCAAACTATGATTCGTTACAAAAAGTATCAAGTGACGGGCGAAAACAGCCCGCTGAAAGGTCTCTGGTATGCACGCCCCGTAATTGAGGAGACTTTCGACATTGAGAAGCTTGCCAAGCACATGTCCAACCACAACACCCCCTACTCGTCCGGAGTCATCAAGGGAGTGCTGACTGACATGGTATCCTGCACCAAGGAGCTGATTCTGGACGGAAAGAATGTAAAAATGGACGATCTCGCCATTTTCTCCGTGGGGATTGTCAGCAAGAAAGGCGCGCAATCCGCTGCCGACTTCTCGCTGGCCAACAACGTGAAGGGGCTGAAACTCCGTGCCCGTGCCACGGGAGAACTGAGCAATGCACAGATTAACCTGGAAGGGCAGATGAAGGAGTCTTCCATGTATACCGTAGAAGGCAAGCCGTCCGGTAATAAGCCTGGCGGAAGCGGCGAAGGAAACGACGGGGGAATCGAAGATGACCCGTTGGGATAATCTAAAGTCGAAGGCCGTAGAAATTAAAAATTAAAGGCTGCGCGAGGATTTAATCTTCAAGTTTCAATGCTTAACATTTAATTATTAATTTTCCAAGTGGTCAATTTTCTAAGTTCTAACTATTAATTATCTACTCACCATGAATGAAGAAAAAAAGTCAAAATCTGTATGGGGTATTGTCCTCAAAGTAATCATCACCGTAGCCACCGCCATAGTGGGAGCTTTAGGTTTAGGCGCCTGCAAGTAGCCATGCGTACGATTACCCTCCTCATTATTCATTGCTCGGCCACGCCTCAGGGCGTGTGCCTGAGCCTTGAGGATTGTCGTCGCGAACACATCCGCCACCGTGGCTTCAGCGACATCGGCTACCATTTCTACGTAACCCGCGACGGAGAGATTCATCGTGGTCGTCCCACGGAAAAAATCGGTGCGCATTGCCTCAACCATAACCGCCACTCCATCGGCATCTGTTACGAAGGAGGACTGGATGCCAAAGGCCGACCGTCCGACACCCGCACGTTGGAACAAAAGGCTTCACTGCTGGCCCTACTGCGCGAGTTGAAACGTATTTTTCCACGCGCACTGATTGTAGGGCATCATGATTTGAATCCGATAAAACCTTGTCCATGCTTCAATGCGGAAAGGGAATATAGGGGGCTGTAAAAAGCTCCCTTTTTTCAAATAAAGGCTTTCCGGGAATTTTGTGCCTATTTTTATTTAAGTTTCGTAAGCTTTGTATAAAGCTTATAAATGATAATTTATCGGTGGGAATAGCTGAGACCAAGCCTTTCAGGCTTAAAATTCGCTTCGATAAATTTTCATTTATAAGCCTTATCAAAGTTTGCGAAACTTGAGTTTTTTATAATTCTTTTGTACCTTTGACGCTTATTATTCAAAAAACGATTCAACATGATACAGTTATTTCACCGCATGATCTCTGCCACCCTCAGTATTTCTGAGAAACAAATCGGCCATACGCTCGATTTATTGGCGGACGGAGCTACTATTCCCTTCATCAGCCGTTACCGTAAAGAAGTTACCGGAGGATTGGATGAAGTGCAAATTGAAGCAATCAAAACCCAATATGAGAAGCTGAATGAGCTGGCTAAACGAAAAGAAACCATTGTCAACACTATCAACGAACAGGGAAAAATGACTCCTGAACTACAAAAGCGTATTGATGAAACCTGGGATAGTACCATTCTTGAAGATATTTACCTACCCTACAAACCCAAACGCCGTACGCGTGCAGAAGTAGCCCGCCAGAAAGGTCTGGAACCCTTGGCAACACTACTGATGTTGCAGCGGGAACCGAACCCGGAGAAGCGCGCAGAAACATACGTCAAAGGAGAAGTGAAAGATACGGAAGATGCATTGAAAGGAGCACGGGATATCATTGCAGAACAGGTCAGTGAAGACGAACAGGCACGTAACACCGTACGCTTCGCCTTCTCCCGGCAAGCTGTCATCACGGCTAAAGTGGTGAAAGGAAAAGAGAGTGAAGCTGATAAATACCGGGATTACTTTGAATTCAGTAAACCCCTGAAAAAATGCACCTCACACCAATTGCTGGCTATTCGCCGTGCCGAAGCCGAAGGGCTATTGAAAGTCAGCATAAGCCCTGATGATGAAGAGTGTGTGGAACGTCTGGAACGTCGTTTCGTCCGTAGCAACAATGCTTGCGGAGAACAAGTGGCGGAAGCCGTACAGGATGCCTATAAGCGTTTACTGAAATCTTCTATCGAAACGGAATTTGCCGCACAAAGTAAAGAACAGGCGGACGAAGAAGCCATCCGGGTATTCGTTCAGAACCTGCGCCAATTATTACTGGCTTCTCCATTGGGACAAAAGCGGGTAATGGGCATCGATCCGGGATTCCGTACAGGTTGCAAAGTGGTATGCCTGGATGCGCAAGGCAATTTACTGCACAATGAGAATATCTACCCGCATGCTCCGGTATACAAAACCGCAGAAGCTGTGTCTAAAATACAAAAAATGATAGAAGCTTACCATATAGAAGCCATAGCGGTAGGAAACGGAACGGCAAGTCGTGAAACAGAAGAGTTTCTGAAACACCAGACCTTCAGGCAGGAAATTCAGGTATTTGTTGTAAGCGAGCAAGGGGCTTCCATTTACTCTGCATCCAAGATTGCGCGTGATGAATTTCCGGAATACGACGTCACAGTGCGCGGAGCTGTATCCATCGCCCGCCGACTGATGGACCCGTTGGCTGAATTGGTGAAAATAGACCCGAAATCCATCGGTGTAGGTCAATACCAGCATGACGTAGACCAGACGAAATTAAAGAAATCACTGGACTTGACCGTAGAAAGTTGCGTAAACCTGGTGGGAGTAAACCTAAATACGGCAAGCAGCCACCTGCTGACTTATATTTCGGGGTTAGGCCCTCAACTGGCACAGAACATAGTAAATTACCGTGCTGAAAATGGTGCATTCACATCGCGTAAACAACTGATGAAAGTGCCGCGCATGGGAGCCAAAGCTTTTGAGCAATGTGCCGGTTTCCTTCGTATTCCGCAATCCAAAAATCCTTTGGATAACACAGCCGTTCACCCGGAGAGCTATTGTATAGTAGAACAAATGGCCAAAGACTTGGGATGCAGCGTGGCAGAGCTTATTACCAGCAAGGAACTGCGCCTGAAAATCCAACCTGAAAAGTACCTTACCCCTACCGTGGGCATGCCTACTTTGAAGGATATTCTACAAGAATTGGACAAACCGGGACGTGACCCGCGAGGTCCGATCAAGATTTTTGAATTTGACAAGAATGTGCGTACAATCAATGACCTGCATGAAGGTATGGAACTTCCCGGCATTGTAGGTAATATCACCAACTTCGGCGCTTTCGTGGATATAGGCATTAAAGAAAACGGTCTGGTTCATCTTTCACAACTTGCCGACCGTTTTGTTTCGGATCCGAATGAGATTGTATCTATTCACCAGCATGTCCGGGTTCGGGTATTGAGTGTGGACACGGATCGCAAACGGATCGCTTTGAAGCTGATCTCAGAGTAATCACAATAGCAATAATCATCAACGCGGTGCACAGGATGGAGCCTTCGAAACCGAATGTACCGCCGTTGATGATATTCTCTTCCGGTAATTCTAAAGACAATAAAGTACCGCCCAATCTTCCTCCACTTACTTCGAAACCGAGAATCGGACCTTGCAGCCAATTCCAGAAAAGATGAAGAGCGATGGCAAACCATAAATTACGCGTATATATATAGGTGGAACCAATTAAAATTCCCGCCAACAATATATTCAGAAAAGCAATCAGAGAAAAGTTGGGATTAAAAATATGCATCAGGGAAAACAATGCAGAAGAAAGAAACAATGCCACAAAGCGATTTACACCTACGGCCAGCAAATGCCCCAGAACAAAACCACGAAAAGCAATCTCTTCTGTAAGGGCAACCAGCAACATTAATATCCAAGACAACAGCAATTCGTACGCGCTAAAGTGCACGGCAGCAATTTCAACCTCTCCTATCGCATATAATATTCCAAATCCGACAGCATAGATTGCCAGGGCAACAAATGTACCCCAGAAGATGTCTTTTGCACGCCCTTTCAGGGATAATCCCAAATCCGCAACCGGAAGGTGATCCCAATTCTTCAGCAGAGTCCAAGCCGCCAAAAAACTCCCGGCCAGAAAAGTACTCTGCATCACAACTTCTTCCAAAATTCCACTTATCTTAAAAAAAGAGATAGGTTTTATGCAAACAGCTGCCAACATTCCGGTAAATCCCAGCATCAAAAGTATATAAACGATAATCTTTGCTGCAACAACCAGATAAGTGACGAGTTTTGACGGTTCCTTTACAGTATTTGCATCTTCATTCATTGATTCCATATCCTCTCGTTTCTTTATGTTAATACCCCGGCAAAAATACCTATAAAATTAAAAATAGAAAGCTATTTGCTGTAAAAACCGTATATTTGTCTAAACATATATGTAACAGCCATGAAGATAAAACGAATATTCGCCACTATAATGCTGGCTGCATGTACTTATGTAGCAGTTGCACAAAATACAGGCAACCCAGCCAATAACAAAACATTTTTCGTTGCCAAGCCCGGTACTTTAGTATCCATGCTCACAGAAGATGAAGCCAACAGCATCACTCATCTTACATTGACCGGAAAACTGAACGCTATTGATTTCAAACACCTGCGGGATGAATTCAAAAATTTGCAGGTACTGGATATCTCCAATGCGTCAATCAGTACTTATGCCGGGAAAAGCGGCACTTTTCCTGACCGTTTCTATATATATCCACCAAATTGTGTACCTGCTTATGCATTCTGCCAGCAAACCAATGACAGTACCTTTACCGGAAAATCAACGCTCCGGAAAATTATTCTTTCAGAGAAAATCAAGAACATAGAAGATGCTGCATTCAAGGGGTGTACGAATCTGCAAGTATGCCAATTACGAAAAAAGACTGCTCCCAATCTGATGTCTGAAGCTTTGGCAGATAGTATTACGGCCATTTTTGTACCCCTGGGTAGCAGTGACTCTTACCGTGGCAAGAAACATTGGGATACCTTTGCCGTGATAGAAGGCGAACCTGTAGAAGTATCTGTACAGATAGGGTTGATGGGAAGCCTTGCCAGTGAATTGGTAGAAGCCGGTTTGCAGCCTAAGGATGTAAACTTCCTGACTGTGGAAGGCAAACTGGATGAAGCTGATTTTATCCTGATCCGGGATTATATGCCTAATCTCGTTGCTGCAGATCTTAGTAAATGTAGCGCCACAGCTATTCCCGAATATACATTCACCCAGAAGAAATACTTACTGCGTATTCAGCTTCCCAAAGGTTTGAAAAGTATCGGTCAACGTGCTTTCAGCGGCTGCGGACGTTTATGTGGTACATTGGAATTACCTGCCGGAGTGACGGCTATTGAATACGGCGCATTTATGGGATGTGATAACCTACGTTATGTAGTAGCTACAGGGAACAAGATTACGACTTTAGGAGACAACCTGTTTGGAGAAGGAAAGAACAAATTGATTTATAAGTAGTTACAATATATAACAAGCAACAAGTTACAAAAAGCTACAAGCGACGAGACCTTCTGGGTGATACATAGCACCGCCACTCGTCGCTTGTAGCTTTTTGTAGCTTGTTGCTCATTCGCTTAGCTATACATTTTTGCTCTCAGCTCTTTGATATGATCCGAAGTAATATATTCATCATATTCCATCATCTTATCAATAATACCGTTCGGAGTCAGTTCGATGATACGATTGGCAACCGTTTGGATAAACTCATGGTCATGTGAGGAGAACAGGATATTACCTCTATAAGTTTTCAGGTTATTATTGAATGCCTGGATAGATTCCAAGTCAAGGTGATTGGTAGGAGTATCCAGAATCAGACAGTTGGCATTGCGCAACTGCATACGGGCAATCATACAACGCATCTTTTCACCTCCCGATAATACACTTGCTTTTTTCAGCACCTCTTCACCGGAGAACAGCATACGTCCCAGGAAGCTCTTCATATACACTTCATTACCCTCGCCAAACTGGCTCAACCAGTCCACCAAGTTCAGGTCCGTATTGAAATATTTAGTATTATCCAACGGCAGGTATGCAGTAGTAATAGTGACGCCCCAGTTGAAAGTTCCGGCATCCGGTTTCGCTTCTTCATTGATAATTTCGAAGAATGAAGTCATGGCACGAGGATCACGGGAAAGGAATACAATCTTGTCTCCCTTCTCAACGTTGAAATTAACATCACGGAAAAGTATTGTACCATCTTCCAGTGTCTTGGTCAGTCCGGAAACCTCCAGTATCTGATTACCCGGTTCACGCTCGGGAGTAAAGATAATACCCGGATATTTACGTGAAGAAGGTTTGATTTCTTCTACATTCAGTTTTTCCAACATCTTCTTACGGCTGGTAGTCTGCTTGCTCTTTGCCACATTGGCACTAAAGCGGCGGATAAACTCTTCCAGTTCTTTCTTCTTCTCCTCTGCCTTAGCCTTCTGGTTCTGTTGCTGACGCAAGGCCAACTGACTTGATTCATACCAGAAACTATAGTTACCGGCAAAGAGATTGATCTTACCATAATCGATATCGACCGTATGCGTACAAACAGAATCGAGGAAGTGACGGTCGTGACTTACAACCAACACCGTATGTTCAAAGTTAGCCAAATAATCTTCCAGCCACATCACTGTCTCCATATCGAGGTCATTGGTAGGCTCATCCAGCAACAAGTTATCCGGATTACCGAAAAGTGCCTGTGCCAGCATGACACGTACTTTCTCCTTACCACTCAAATCACCCATCAACAAATAATGCTTATCTTCCTTAATGCCCAGGCCACTCAGCAAAGCGGCAGCATCACTTTCCGCATTCCAACCATCCAGTTCCGCAAATTTCTCTTCCAATTCAGAAACTTTCAAGCCATCTTCATCCGTGAAATCTTCTTTGGCATAAAGCACTTCACGTTGCTTCATGATATCCCACAAAACGGTATGCCCCATCATTACGGTATCCATTACCGTAAGCGCATCCCATTTGAAGTGGTCCTGACTTAAAACGGAGAGGCGTTCGCCCGGACCCAACATAATAGAACCGGTTGTAGGATCCAAGTCACCGGATATGGCACGCAGGAAAGTAGATTTTCCGGCACCGTTAGCACCGATAATACCATAACAGTTACCACTTGTAAACTTCAGGTTTACATCATTAAACAACACCCTTTTTCCAAACTGTACGGAAACGTTCGAGACTGTAATCATTGATCTATTTTCTTATTTAGCGATTTACAATTTATTACCTAATACCTATTACTCTGTATTTTGCGGGTGCAAAGATAGACATTTTTCTATGAATACTCGTAGAAATGCGCTGTCAATCTGACATAAAAGTATTACCTTTGCGGCGTTTTAGACAAAAGCTGCCTATTTGGCAAAGTTTTTGTTGGTACAGCGATATACTAACTTAAACCCTTGACAGCAATGAAAACAAATCCTTTTTACAAGAATAACAAGAATAGAAATATGGACCCGAAAGAAAAAGAAAACATCAACGAAGAAGAGTTAATGTCCGAAGCTGCCCAGAAGGAAGCTGCGGAAAATGAAGAATCCCAAACGGAAGATGTACAGGACGAAACTGTCCTGACAGAAGAGGAAAAGCTTGCCAAAGAGCTGGAAGAAGCAAACAAAGTAATAGAGGACCAGAAAGATAAGTATCTGCGCCTTTCTGCCGAGTTTGACAACTACCGTAAACGCACGATGAAAGAAAAAGCTGAGCTGATCCTGAACGGTGGCGAAAAGACCATCAGCAGTATACTTCCAATCGTGGATGACTTTGAACGCGCTCTGAAAAACATGGAAACTGCCACCGATGTAGCAGCCGTGAAGGAAGGAGTGGAATTGATTTATAACAAGTTCATGTCTGTATTGGCACAGGACGGCGTAAAAGTAATCGAGACTAAAGAACAACCTCTCGACACTGATTACCACGAAGCAGTCGCCGTCATTCCCGCACCGGATAAAGCTTTGAAGGGCAAGATTCTAGACTGTGTACAGACCGGATACATGCTAAACGACAAAGTAATCCGCCATGCCAAAGTGGTGGTAGGAGAATAACATAATATATATGGAAAAAAGAGATTACTACGAAGTACTGGAAGTCGAAAAGACAGCAACGGTAGAGGAAATAAAGAAAGCCTATCGCAAAAAAGCCATTCAATATCATCCTGACAAGAATCCGGGTGACAAAGTGGCGGAAGAAAAATTCAAAGAAGCGGCAGAAGCATACGACGTACTAAGCAATGCGGACAAGCGTGCCCGTTATGATCAATTCGGTCATGCAGGAATGAGTGGTGCTGCCGGAAACGGTGGTCCGTTCGGTGGCTTCAGTGGCGGCATGTCTATGGATGATATCTTCTCTATGTTCGGAGATATCTTTGGTGGACATAGCGGTGGCTTCGGAGGAGGTTTCAGCGGTTTCGGAGGAGGATTCGGAGGTGGAAGTTCGCAACGTGCGCGTTTTCGCGGTTCGGACTTACGTGTAAAGGTGAAACTGAACCTGAAAGAGATTTCCACCGGTGTAGAAAAAAAATTCAAACTGAAAAAGTACGTTCCTTGTGACCATTGTCATGGTTCGGGTGCTGAAGGTGACGGCGGTTCGGAAACTTGTCCGACCTGTAAAGGTAGCGGATCGGTGATTCGCAACCAGCAGACAATCCTCGGTACGATGCAGACCCGTACTACCTGCCCTACTTGTGGTGGCGAAGGAAAAATCATCAAGAACAAATGTAAGGTATGTGCCGGAGAAGGTATCGTCTACGGTGAAGAAGTAGTAAGCGTGAATATACCTAAAGGTGTAATGGAGGGTATGCAGCTTTCTATGAGCGGTAAAGGAAATGCCGGTAAGCACAATGGTGTTCCGGGTGACCTGTTGATTCTTGTAGAGGAAGAACAGGATAAAGAACTGATCCGCGACGAAAACGACTTGATTTACAACCTGCTTCTCAGCTTCCCGACAGCTGCTTTAGGTGGCGCGGTAGAAATACCCACCATCGACGGCAAGGTGAAAGTAAAGATTGAGTCGGGTACCCAACCGGGTAAAGTACTCCGGCTTCGCGGAAAAGGACTGCCAAGTGTGAACGGATACGGTACGGGAGATTTATTAGTAAATGTTAGCGTATATGTACCGGAAGCTCTTAACAAAGATGAGAAAAAAGCACTCGAAGAAATGGAAGGCTCAGACAATTTTAAACCGAATACTTCTATTAAAGAAAAGATTTTCAAGAAGTTCAAGAGTTTATTTGACTAAGCCGACTTTAAACTGAAAATAGATTTTTAGCAGTATCAGTTAAAGAATGAGCATAAACTCTAACTGATACTGTTTTTTTATAATTGAAAGACTCTTTGAGTTATAAAAGAAAAAACGTCAAAACTAATTGCAGCTATCTGTTCATATAGATAGTTTTACTATCTTTGCCGTCCCCTATTCTATGAGTAGAAAGGGGAGCATGATGATAATTGATAATAACTGATGAAACTTAAAACAATTTTGCTGACTACAGTGGCTACAGGCGCTTTCATGTGTGAGCCTGTCATAGTGCATGCTGTAAATTCTACGCCCGATTCTATGGGATGGTTCCGGAAGAAAAAGAAAAGTGAACCTAACGACAGTGTTAAATCAAAAAACGAGTACGAGAAACTGACCGGAGACGGTAGCATCATTCGCCGTGGTATGTTCAATGTGTACCAGAAAAAGAACGATTACTATTTTGAGGTACCGACGAACCTGCTGGGCAGAGACATGCTGGTAGTGAACAAGCTTCAACGTGTCCCTTCCGAACTGAATGAGGCCGGAGTGAACCGCGGTACCAATTATGAAAACCAGATGGTGCGCTTCGAACTGGATAAGGCAACAAACAAGTTGCTGATTCGTCAAAGCCGCCCTCTTCCTCTCGCTCCTGCCGAAGATGCCATCAGCCAGTCGGTACGTGATAATTATATTTCTCCATTGATAGCCGGCTTCAAGATCGAGGCATTCAACAATGACTCTACCACCATGGTCATCAAAGTGAATGATATTTATGATGGTACAGAGACAAGCATCAACAATGTATTTACCAATATAAATCTGGGAACCTCTTCCATCAAGAATCTGTCACGCATTCTCTCAATCAAGTCATTCGAGAATAATGTGGTGGCTACGTCCGAACTGACCACGAAAGTGACCGAAGGAACGACTTCCATCTATGTAACTGTCGAAGTAAGTTCGTCACTGATGTTACTGCCGGAAACCCCGATGACCGGTCGCCTGGATAATGCCCGCGTAGGCTACTTCACCAATCCTTTGCTTAGTTATAGCGACGGACAACAACGGGTTAGCAAACAACAGTTCATCACTCGCTGGCGCCTGGAACCGAAACCGGAAGATCGCGAGCGCTATCTGCGTGGTGAGTTGGTGGAACCGGCTAAACCGATTGTATTCTACATAGAGAATTCCACCCCATATCGTTGGCGCAAATATATCAAACAAGGTATCGAAGACTGGCAGGTTGCTTTTGAACGTGCTGGTTTCAAGAACGCCATCATCGCCAAAGATATTACGGACAGCATGACGGTAGACATGGACGACGTGAACTATTCCGTACTGACCTATGCAGCCTCAACCAAGGCAAATGCTATGGGTCCTTCTATTCTGGACCCCCGTTCAGGAGAAATTCTGGAAGCGGACATCATGTGGTGGCACAATGTACTGAATATGCTTCAGGAATGGATTACCGTACAGACAGGTACTGTACGCCCGGAAGCACGCGGCATTAAGTTATCCGATGAACTGATGGGTGACGCCATGCGTTTTGTGGCCTGCCATGAAGTAGGCCACTCTTTAGGATTGCGTCATAACATGATGGGGTCATGGGCATTTCCCACGGACTCACTCCGTTCCAAGTCATTTACCGACCGGATGAACTCTACCTCTTCTTCCATCATGGATTATGCCCGTTTCAACTACGTAGCACAACCCGGTGACGGAATAACTGCACTCTCACCGCATATCGGTCCTTACGATCTTTTTGCCATCGAATACGGTTATCGCTGGTATGGTAAGGAAACTCCGGAGGAAGAAAAGGATTTGCTTTATGATTTCCTGAGCCGCCATACAGACCGTCTTTATAAATACAGTGAGGCGCAGGATGTACGTGATGCCGTAGATCCCCGTGCACAGAATGAAGACCTGGGCGATGATGCCGTACGTTCTTCCCAGTATGGCATTGCAAACCTGAAACGGATTGTTCCCGAAATTATCAAATGGACAACTACTGGGGAGAAGGGACAAACGTATGAAGAAGCTTCACGTCTATATTATGCAGTGATCAACCAATGGAATAATTATCTGTACCATGTACTTGCCAACATAGGGGGTATATATATGGAAAATACAGTGGTAGGTGACGGTCAGAAAACTTACACTTTTGTAGAGAAGGAGAAGCAGCAGGCCGCTTTGAAATTCTTACTTGATGAAGTATTGACTTACCCGAAGTGGTTATTCGACGCAGAAGTGGGTGAATATACCTATTTGCTTCGCAACACTCCGCTGGGCATAGTAGAAAATGCACCGACACAAGTATTGAAGAATGCCCAATCTTATATTCTTTGGGACCTCTTATCCAATAACCGCCTGGTACGTATGCTCGAAAACGAAGCAGTGAATGGCAAAAAGGCTTTCACAGCCGTAGAGTTGATGGACGGTTTACACCGCAGTATCTTCGCAACCACGGAGCGAGGCGCACTACCTGATGTCATGACACGTGCCTTACAGAAAAACTTTGTAGATGCCTTGATTACAGCTGCTGCCGAAAGCGAAGGAGTCAAAATCAACAAAAAATTAATGGATAACCACTTCCTGCTGGATAACCAAATCCCCCTTTGCAGTTGTGACGAGCATGCTCATCGTACATTGGATTCAGATCGTATGGGTGCCCGCCGCGAATTGAATTTTTACGGTTCCCAGCTAAATCGCATCTCAGATGCCATCTCCGTGAAACGAGGAGAATTGCTCCGCATCAAGGATTTACTCCAGAGTCGTCTGGGAACATCGGATGTGGCAACCAAATATCATTATAAAGATATGATTCTTCGTATCAACACAGCATTGGGACTTTAAAACCAGTTTTCAATTTAAGTATTAATTTTATTATTTTAACGGATGAAAAGACGCTTATCTGTCGTGTTCCTATTCCTGATAGGAACACTCACTTACGCCCTTGCCGCAGAGCGACAAGTAGAGGGTGTAGTAATTTCTTCTGAGGATAAATTGCCTCTCATAGGTGCTTCTGTCTATGTGACGGCTGAGGATCTGAAGAAAAACGGGAACAATCAATCGACTATTGGTGTCATTACGGATATCGACGGTAAATTCTCTATTTCAATTCCGGATGGCATTACCCGGTTTTATTGTAGCTACGTTGGCTATGATGTAGTGGAAATAAAACTCATTCCGGGCAAAAAACAATATGATATCACTCTTCAACCTTCTGCTCATATGCTTGATGCGGTAGTTGTAACGGGATACCAGACTGTGGAACGCCGTAAACTGACGGCTGCCGTGTCAAAAATCGATATCTCGGACCAGATGGTAGGTGCAGCCAAGAGCATAGACCAGGCATTGACCGGACAAATTGCCGGACTTTCCGTAAGCAATATATCCGGTGCCCCGGGCGCTCCTGCTAAAATCCGTATCCGCGGTACCTCTTCGCTGAACGGTACCCAAGACCCTTTGTGGGTATTGGACGGTATTCCATTGGAAGGAACGAACATCCCCAGTATGGAAGTACTGAAAGATATCGATAACGTAGGACAAACCGCCATTGCCGGTCTGAATCCTGCCGATATCGATAATATCACCGTTTTGAAAGATGCTGCCGCAACTGCCATCTATGGTGCCCGCGCAGCTAACGGTGTGATTGTGATTACCACAAAGAAAGGTAAAGTCGGAAAACCGGTTATTAACTTCTCTTCGAAGCTGACATATTCTCCAAAGTTGAATATAGACCGCTTGAATCTATTGAATTCAGAAGAGAAAGTAGGTCTGGAACTTGACTTGCTGGAATCCGGCTATCCTTACAGAGAAACCAAAGGTGAGGTATATCGCATTATCTCCGGATTGGGAGAACTACAGAACTTCAAAGACGGAGGTTGGAACGCTTTGTCCTCCAATGCTCAAGGTGCAATCAATAGACTCAAGGCAACTAATACGGACTGGAGTGATATCCTTTTTCGCGATGCATTTACACAGGAATACAACTTGTCTCTTTCCGGTGGTAGCGAAAAGGCAACTTATTACACTTCTTTCGGATATATGAAGGAAAACGGTAATATTCCCAATGTCTCTGCCGAACGTTTGAATTTAGTGATGAAGACCAGCTATAAGGTGAACAGCATATTGAAAGTCGGTGCTTCCATGTTTGCCAACCGCCGTAAGAACTCTACTTATTTGCCGGATGACCGGGGACTGACGAACCCGATCTATTATTCACGTCTGGCAAATCCTTATTTCACTCCTTATGATGCCAATGGCAACTATAATTACGATGTGGATGTAGAAGATGATACGGACATGGATTTTGGTCTTAACCTCTTCGAAGAACGGAAAAATACGAGTAACGAAACTACCATTAACGGCCTTTCATCCATCTTCGACGCTGAACTGCGATTTGACGACCGTTTTAAAATTACCACCCAACTCGGTTTGCAACTGGATAAAACTTCTATCGAAAAAATCGCTGAAGAAGAAAGTTATGTGATGCGTACAGAGAAGAAGAATCATCGTAATAATGGCGTAACTTACCTGCCGGAAGGAGGATTCCATAAGGCTAACGAAAACTCACTGTCCCAGCTCACTTGGAAAGCGATGGGAGAATACCGCGATACCTACAATGACATCCATGAATTTGAAGTAATGGTGGGAACAGAAATCCGCAAGACATGGGAGGAAAAGCTGTATAGCGCCGGTTATGGATTTGACCGGAAGACGCTGACAACAAAGCCGATCATCTTCCCGGAAGAAAGCCAGGCCTTCAAGTTACACGAGAAGGCTCATGTGGAGAATGCATACGTATCCGCTTTCTCAACCCTGTCTTATTCTTTGCTGAACCGCTATACATTGGGCGGAAGTATCCGTTTTGACGGTTCCGACCTTTTCGGTGTAGACAAGAAATACCGTTATCTGCCACTATATTCAGTCAGTGGTTTGTGGCGTATCTCTCAGGAACCTTTTATGGCGAATGCCAAATGGATAGACAATCTGGTAGTCCGTGCATCCTACGGTTTGCAAGGAAACATTGACAAGAACACCTCTCCTTACCTTCTGGGTAACTACAGAATTGAAAATATCCTGCCGGGAGGGTCGGAAGATATGATTGACGTTTCCGGTGCACCAAACAAGAAACTGCGTTGGGAGAAAACCCACTCAGTAAACGCCGGATTCGACTTTGCAGTATTGAATCAGGCTATCAATCTGAGCGTAGACTATTACTATCGTAAGGGCGTAGACTTGATTGGAACCCAAATGCTCCCACTGGAAACAGGTTTTGAAATGTTGACCGTCAACTGGGCCAGTATGCAGAACCAGGGTGTTGAGGTTGCCCTTAGCACACGCAATATCCACACCAAGAATTTCATGTGGACCACCAACTTCAACTTCGCATACAACAACAATAAAATACTGAAAGAAGCACTGCGCGAAGATGCCTTGGAACCGGGACGCGAAGGATATCCTGTAGGAGCCTTGTTTGCCCTGAAAACAGCCGGATTGGATGAAGAAGGTTATCCGATGTTTGAGGGTAAAGACGGAAAAGCCGTATCGGCCATGGAATTCTTCAAATTGCAGGAATGGGGATTCGGAGCAACTGACCTGACAGCCCGCGAACGCCGTGAACTTTACACTTATGTAGGTACAGCCGACTGCCCTTATACCGGTGGTTTCAATAATACTTTCACATACAAGGCATTTGAACTGGGTGTAAACTTCAGCTTCGACTTCGGTGGAAAAGTGCGCAGCCAACCCACCTACTCTATCGTTGACTTTGATAAAGGACGTAATACGAACCGCGATATCCTGAACCGATGGACTCCGGAAAACACGGAAACAATCTTCCCTGTTCTGCTGAGCCAAAATGAACGTCTGGACGAATACATGTGGTATTCAAACCAGAATGAAATATACCGTAACCTGGATATCTGGATCAGAGACCTAAACTACGTGCGACTGCAAAACATCCGTTTAGGGTATACATTGCCCACTAATTTTAGCCGCAAATTGGGTATGACTTCCGCTACAATTGCCATCGAAGGACGTAACTTATTAGTATTCGGTTCAAGTTACAAGAATTATCTTGATCCGGAAACGATGTCCAACGCGTATGCAACCCCGGCTCCGAAGTCTGTTACCCTAAGCCTGAACCTGAATTTTTAATTTTATAGAGAGTTAAAACAATGAGAAAGATATATATAATGTTATTGATGAGTAGCGTAGTATTACTGACTGCTTGTGATATGCTTGACATTCAACCTACGGGAAAGGTGATCCCCCAGACTTTAGCTGAGTACAGAGCGCTGATTGCCACAGCTTATAAGACCGTTCCCGATGCCAGAGGACTCGCCTGTTTTCGTTCGGATGAACTGTATGTGAAAGACGATAGTTGGGAACAGGATCGTTACGGAAAAATCGAGTGTTGGGATGACTTCAGCGCACCGGGACAAACCACTGCTTTTGAGTGGAAGAACTTCTATAGCATCATGTTCACTGTCAACTATACCATAGAAGAGCGGGAATCCATCAACGAAGGGAGCGAAGAGGACATCGACCAATTGATTGGTGAATGTTATCTGCTCCGTGCTTACATGCATTTCCTGTTGGTAAATCTTTACGGTCAGCCCTATACCCGTCCGGGAGCATTAGAGACGACAGCCGTGCCGCTTAAGCTGAATAGCGATATCAATGAAATCCTGAAGAAGAATACTGTTGCACAGATTTATGAAGCGGTTATTGCAGATATCAACGAGGCTGAAAAACTGATTAATAAAGAATCTTGGGAACAGAAATTTTCTTATCGTTTCACAACCTTATCTGTAAAAGCCCTCCGTGCCCGTGTATATTTATATATGGGACAATGGGACAATGCATATCAGGCAGCCGAAGCGATACTTGCTGAAAAGAATACATTGGAAGATTTCAATGCAGAAACTTATACCCTGCCCAACAACTATCAGTCTGTAGAAAATATTACTGCCTTAGAACGCGGTATGTCTTCTAACTACACACAGGCTGCTGTTCTATCAGAAGCTTTAGCTTCTTTATACAAAGAAGGCGATTTACGTCTGGACGCTTATTTTAAAGCTGCCGACAAGAATGGTTATCGCTTCAGCCAAAAAAGCGGAAAAGATGATTTCCGTTGTTCTTTCCGGGTGGGAGAAATGTACCTGAATTCGGCAGAAGCAGCCGCACAATCGGATAAATTGCCCCAAGCACGCACCCGATTGCTGGAGTTAATGCAGAAGCGCTATACGCCGGAAGCATATACAGTAAAAGCAACTGCCGTGAACGCAATGACCAAAGAAGCCCTGATACAGGAGATTCTGGATGAACGTGCGCGTGAATTAGCTTTTGAAGGACATCGCTGGTTCGACTTACGCCGTACCACCCGCCCTCGTATTGAAAAAGTTCTCAAGGGAGGAACCTATGTATTGGAACAGGATGATTCGCGTTATACAATTCAAATTCCAAGAGAAGCGATAGCTGCTAATCCGGAGTTGTCGAACTGATAAATAAGTAGAGTTGATAAATCCTAAAATCCGCAGATAATTTTTCGAGTGTCAGATTTAGCCCTTGCTTGTGACGATTGTGTCTGACTCTAGGCTTAGAAACGCTTGACATGACTTGTATGCAGACACCTTCCCCTTACCCCGTAAGGTCGAGAGGCTTTGACCTAAGCATCAACGAAGAGTGTTAATCTATCCGTGCTCCCAAATTAGGTTGTATGGTTTGTTGGAGAAGATGTTGAGTTTATACTGTCTTGCCGTCTTGACCCACTTGGCAGGCACAGCGATGAATCTGAACAGGAAACTCTTGACCCTGTCTGTGGCCTTGATTCCAAAGAGG
>CDZN01018600.1_pt1 | contig 25137 bp, 12 predicted proteins | sample 557701 | NCBI WGS metagenome assembly CDZN01 (sample SAMEA3182089, study PRJEB8094) | gut metagenome | biome: human; feature: gut; material: Stool; isolation source: human stools | place: Canada | collected 2013-02-04 | reverse complement strand
AAAGATAGATGTAACATTGAAAATGAAGATGTTATTTAGGAAAAGAAGCCCGTAACATAATTATGTTTGTAGTTTTATGAACTGGCATATCTTTGCAGAAAAGATCAGTAATTCATATTTGATTATAAAGAAAATAAGAAGTATTATGAAGAATACACAGGTAATACAATTAATGTCAATCGTCTGGCTCTCCATATTTATGCTGGGGATAACAATGATGTCATGTAACTCAAAGAAAGAACAACAATTACCGGCTATTGGAAAATCTGTGGCCCTCTTTGATTATTTTTCTTATAAGGGAAATGATGATTTTTATATTTCCAATCCTCTGTCAGGTGAAGACTATTTCTATAATCCTATTTTGCCGGGATGGTATTCTGATCCTAGTGTTTGTACAAATGGAGAAGGTGATTATTTCCTAGTAACATCTACATTCACTTATTTCCCCGGTGTTCCTATTTTTCACAGCAAAGACTTGGTGAATTGGAAACAGATAGGGCATGTGTTGAACCGTGCTTCGCAATTAGTGAATATGGAAGGACAGAAAGTGAGTGGCGGTATTTTTGCTCCGGCTATTTCTTATAATCCGTATAACAAGACATATTATATGGTAACAACCAATGTCGGAGCCGGAAATTTCTTTGTTAAGACGCAAGACCCGTTTGGTGAATGGTCGGAACCCATCATGTTGCCGGAGGTCGGAGGTATTGATCCTTCTTTCTTTTTTGATGAAGATGGTAAGGCATATATTGTTAATAATGATGAGGCTCCGGATAATAAACCTGAATATAGCGGACACCGTACTATACGCATACAAGAGTTTGATGTGAAAACAGATAAGACGATCGGTCCCCGTAAAATTCTTGTAAACAAAGGAGCTCAACCGGCAGACAAACCAATTTGGATAGAAGGTCCTCATTTATATAAGATAAATGGAAAGTACTTCTTGATGTCCGCCGAAGGTGGAACGGGAAACTGGCATTCGGAAGTGATTTTCCGTGGTGATTCTCCGATGGGTAAGTTTCTTCCATGGAAAAACAATCCGATTCTGACGCAAAGACATTTGAATTCTGACCGTCCTAATTCGGTAACCTGTGCTGGTCATGCAGACCTGATTCAAACAAAAGAGAGAGATTGGTGGGCTGTTTTTCTGGCTTGTCGCCCTATTAATAATCAGTTTGAGAATTTGGGACGTGAAACATTTATGATGCCGGTGAAATGGAGTGAAGACGGATTCCCGTACATGACACAAGGAGATGATTTAGTACCTATGATTGTAAAACGTGAAGGTGCGAAACGCGATACGACAGTTACTTATGGTAATTTCGAGTTAATAGCGAACTTTGATTCTCCTGTACTTGATATGCCATGGATGACTTTAAGAGCTTCTGCTTCCGATTTATATTCATTGACGGAAACGCCCGGATACCTGACCTTGAAGTGTGCAGATATTAGCGCTACGGAAAAGAAAACTCCGGCATTTGTCTGTCGTCGGTTACAACATCATAAATTTGAATGTGCTACCCGTATGTTGTTCAATCCTTCTAACGATAAGGAAACAGCCGGAATGTTATTGTTTAAAGATGAGGCGCATCAATATTTCTTCTGCTTGAATAAAGTGGGTGAGAATAAAAATATTTCTCTGAAACAAATCGGTGAAAAGGAACAGACATTGGCTTCAGATGAAATAGACGCAGATACAAATGAGGTATATTTGAAATTAGTATCTCAAGGAATTGGTTACGATTTCTATTATTCTATTGATGGTGAAAAAAGCTGGAAACTGCTTTGTAAAGATGTAGATCCCAGTTATCTCTCTACTACAACGGCTGGTGGATTTACCGGTACTACAATTGGATTATACGCTACTTGCAAATAATTATTTTTTTTATATAAATCTAATACTAGTAACTATGAGTGATATTTATAATGATAGCTAATGCAATTAAAAAAAAGAATGATGATTAGAAAACAATGTAGTTAATTAACATCTTAAACTAATGGTAATGAAAAATGTAACGAAGAAAATTCAAAAAATTCCTTACCTGTTTCTCCTTATGTTGTTTAGTTTTGTAACAGCATCAGCACAGAAAGGGATAACGGTGAGGGGAACGGTTCTTGACAGTAATGGTGAGACAATCATTGGAGCCTCGGTAACTTTAAAAGGTAATAATTCAGTAGGTACGATCTCAGATATAGATGGCAATTTTGTGTTGACTGTGCCCAGTGAGAAGTCCGTCCTTATTGTTTCGTATGTAGGAATGAAACCACAGGAAGTGAAAGTATCTTCCAAAGGGATGATAAAAGTGACGTTGGAAGATGATACCAAACAACTGGAAGAAGTAGTAGTTGTAGGTTACGGACAACAGAAGAAAGCGTCAGTGGTAGGTGCTATCACGCAGACAAGTGGCAAGACACTGGAACGTGCCGGTGGTGTAACTAGTCTTGGTTCAGCATTGACAGGGTCTTTGCCGGGAGTTATTACTTCTGCTTCTTCTGGTATGCCTGGTGCAGAAGATCCTCAGATTATCATTCGTACACAGAGCTCGTGGAATAATAGTGAACCTTTAATATTGGTGGATGGTATTGAACGTGAGATGAGTTCGGTAGATATCTCGTCTGTAGAGAATATTTCAGTGCTAAAAGACGCTTCTGCTACTGCTGTGTATGGTGTAAAAGGTGCTAATGGTGTTATTCTCATCACTACCAAACGTGGTAAGGAAGGAAAGGCTAGTATACAGATCAAGGCCAATGTAACAGCGAAGGTTGCATCCAAGCTTCCCGAAAAGTATGATGCTTACGATACTTTTTATCTCTTAAATAATTCTATTGAGCGTGAGGCTTGCATTAATGCAAAAGGATGGAGCGATTATACACCGACTTCCATCATTGATAAGTATCGTAATCCGGCTAATGCGGAAGAGTGGGATCGCTATGCTAATACAGACTGGGAAAGTGCGTTGTTTAATAAATCAGCCATGTCTTACAATACCAGTGTTAACGTATCCGGTGGAACAAAATTTGTCAGCTATTTCGCAGCTGCCGACTTTGTAAGTGAAGGTGACTTGTTTAAAACCTATGACAACAAGCGTGGCTATAATTCTGGTTTCGGTTACAATCGAATTAATGTGCGTAGTAACTTGGATTTCAATTTGACTAAGACGACCAAGTTTTCTACCAATCTCTTTGGCTCCAATGCTCAACGTACTGTGCCTTGGGATTATAATGATCAAGATGCAGGTTATTGGGCTGCTGCTTACAAGTCGGCCCCCGATGCAATGCGCCCGATTTACTCGAATGGAATGTGGGGATACTATAACCCTCGTTCTGCTGATGTACCTAACTCAGCTTACCAGTTGGCAACATCAGGCACAGAGAAACGTACAACTACCAAGATGACTTCCGACTTTATCCTGGAACAGGATTTAGCGATACTTACCAAAGGACTGAAATTCAAGGCTAATTTCTCCATGGACTATACATTCGTTGAAAATAAGCGAGGTATCAATGATCAATACCATAACTCACAACGTATGTGGGTTGATCCTAATACGGGTGATGTTTTATTAGAGCAAAAAGACACAGATGCCGGCTTGGATGCAGTTCTCAATCCTATTCTTTGGCAACATCAATCAGGAAGTGTAAACACTGGTGCAACTTATCGTAAACTTTATTACTCTATGCAAATGGATTATGCACGTACCTTTGGTAAGCACGAAGTGACAGCACTTGGACTTTTCAGTCGATTGAAAGAGGCTTCCGGCAATGTGTTTCCTATTTATCGGGAAGACTGGGTATTCCGTTTGACTTACAATTATGCCATGCGATATTTCTTTGAAGCCAACGGTGCTTATAACGGTTCTGAGAAGTTCGGTCCTGACTACCGTTTTGCCTTCTTTCCCTCTTTCTCGCTAGGGTGGATGGTTAGTGAAGAGAAATTTATCAAGAACAATCTGAAATTCTTAGATATGTTGAAACTTCGTGCTTCTTGGGGTAGAGTAGGTGACGACGCTGTGGTGAAGCCTTGGCAAAGATTTACAGACGGCCGCTTTTTGTATAAAGATCAATTGGAATATGGGGGCAACACAATAATGGGTAATATAAGCCCGGCAAATACTCCTTATACCTATTATACAATCAAAAGACTTGGTAACTCGAATATCACATGGGAAACCGTAGAAAAACGTAATTTTGGTATCGATTATGCCTTTTTGGGCGGATTAATTGCCGGTTCGGTAGATATATTCAATGATACCCGTACTGATATTCTTGTCAAAGGTAGTGACAGAGCTATTGCCTCTTATTTCGGTACCGATGCTCCTTATGTTAATCTTGGTAAGGTGGATAGTCATGGTTATGAATTGGAACTAAGATTGAATCATACTTTCAATAATGGTCTTCGTGCCTGGTTGAATACGAGTATGACCCACGCGGTGAACAATGTGAAATTCCGTGATGATGCTCCCTTGAAACCCGATTATCAGAAGGGTGCAGGCCATGCGATCAATCAGGTTTATTCTCACATTGATCATGGTAACCTAGCCTCATGGGACGATGTGATTGGAAGTACTGCCTGGACGACTGGTAATGATGCGAAACTTCCTGGTGACTACAATATTATCGACTTTAATGGGGATGGTGTGATCAACGATGACGACAAGGCTCCCTATAAATATTCTACAATGCCTCAGAATACCTATAATGCTTCTATTGGAGCTGAGTGGAAAGGTTTCAGTGTTTTCGCACAGTTCTATGGAGTGAATAATGTGACTCGCGAAGTGAACTTCCCAACTTTCCGCAGTACTGCTCACGTGGCCTATGTCGAAGGCGACTATTGGACTCCCAATGGAACGGCTACATTGCCTACCCCTCGTTGGGGAACAACGGTTGATGGAGCTGCATCAGGCACACGCTATTGGTATGACGGCGCTTATTTGCGTTTGAAGAATGTAGAGGTGGCTTATACATTTCAGAAAGCTAACTGGCTAAAGAAAGTAGGAATAAAAGGCTGCCGCATCTACCTGAACGGCGATAACCTTTATATGTGGACGAAAATGCCGGACGACCGTGAGTCAAATACCGGATATAGTTCTTCAGATGGTGCCTATCCAACCATGCGCCGCTTTAATCTGGGTATCGATATTACTTTATAAAAACAAAGTAAAGACTATGAATAAGTATATCAATAAAATATTTCTAGTGTCAATCATCACTTTGACTGGCATATTAGGTTTTAGTTCTTGTACTGACTATCTGGATAAATCACCGAATAGTGACATCAATGAAACCGATCCATATAAGAATTTCAAGAACTTTCAAGGGTTTATCGAGGAATTGTACAATTGTATCCCTGTAGTGTCAAATAACGACTATCACACGTGTTTTAACTATGGAGAAGATGAATATTGGGAGCCGCTAGAACTCCGTCTTTTTTCCCGTAATGTGGATTATGGGGATTTTTGGGGATGGACTACCAACTATTACTCCTATCCTACTACGAGAGGTGGAACCCCAAATTCACAAGAACATACAGAAAAAGGAAATCTTTGGAAACTTTGCTGGTATGGTATCCGCAAGGCAAACATCGGTATCGCTAATCTCAATAATTTGGTCAGTGCTACCCAAGAAGAACGTGACCTTATTGAAGGGCAACTTTATTTCTTCCGTGCATGGTTCCACTTCATGTTGATGGAATGGTGGGGGGGAATGCCTTATATTGATCAGGTGTTAGCTTCGGATGTTTCTCCTACACTTGCAAGGCTTACCTGGCAAGAATGTGCAGAGAAGTGTGTGGCTGATTTTGAGCATGCTATTCCCTTATTGCCTGTAGATTGGGATCAAACGTCTGCCGGTGCTGCTACCCGTGGATTGAATGATATCCGTATAAACAAAATCATGGCTATTGCGTATAAGGGTAAGACGCTACTTTGGGCTGGAAGTCCGTTGATGAACTGGGCATCGGGTGGTAAAAGAGAGTATGATGTAGAACGCTGTAAACGTGCTGCTGATGCTTTTGGAGAGGCTCTGAAGATTACCGAAGATACCAAGCGCTATGAACTGGCTGATATGGCCGATTACAACGACTTGTTTGCTGTATATAATTCCGGTGGAAAACTGAATGGATTGAAAGAAGTTATTTTCCGTGAGAATCTTGTAAGATATGATCATCGTTGGGCTTACAATATGAATACGGATTTTCGTCCACAAAGTATGGTTTATAATGGTATTAAATGTTATCCTACAGCCAATTATGTAAACAACTTTGGTATGGCCAATGGATATCCTATCAAGGATATGACGAAAGCGGATGCGGAATCCGGTTATGATCCCAAGTATCCTTGGAAGAATCGTGATCCACGTTTCTATAAAGATATCATATTTGACGGTGTATGGTGTGGAGAGGCTGGTAATGGTACATATTGCCAATTGTATACCAATGGTGCCGACAGTGAAGAAGCAAATCCTCGGAAAGGTTGTTTCACAGGGTATATGAATGGTAAACTCTGCCTAAGAATCGTGAATGATGCCAACTGTAGAGGTCAGTTTTTTATGGTACTGAGTTTGATGCGTTTGGCAGACGTTTACTTAATGTATTCAGAGGCTACAGCTGTAGGCTATGGCTCACCGCAAAGTAAAGCTATCACCTTCGATATGACGGCTGAAGATGCAATTAATAAAATTCGTGAACGTGCCGGTATGACCTATGTACTTGATAAGTTTACAGGAAATACCACCGATTTTCTCAGTGAAATCCGCCGTGAACGTGCCGTAGAACTTGCTTTCGAAGGTTTCCGGTTTATGGATCTTCGTCGTTGGATGCTTCTCGACAAGAGTCCTTATACCTTGAAGACAAAAATTGAGTTTGACCGTGCCCCTGGCAGCTACAATAAGGAAAATCCCCAGGAGAACGAAATATTGAACTTGCGTGAAGAGGTACTGGTAGAAAGAAAATACACTGACCGCCACTATTGGCTGCCGTTACCTAAAAAAGATGTTTACTTGTATGAAGGCTTTGACCAGAACCCGGGATGGTAATCATAACGTATTAATTTAATCATAACGAAAATATGAATAGAAAGTTTATATATATTGGCTGTACTGTTTTTGCTATGTCACTCCTACATACCATAGGCATGCACGCACAGGAGCAGAATGACAGCCTGGTGAATGTGGCTTTCGGCAAAGTTGCCCAGGAAGACTTGACTCATGCCATCTCTACTGTCAATACATCAGATCTGACTAAGAAAACGGCAAACAATAATAGCCTTGTAGGTCTGGAGAGTTTTATAGGAGGCTACAATGGAAGTGTTTGGGGACAAGCGCCATTGATATTGGTAGACGGTGTGCCACGTAGTGCAAGTAATGTACGGGCTTCGGAGGTAGAAAGTGTAACGGTGTTGAAAGATGCTGCGGCTGTCGTACTCTATGGAAGTCGTGCTGCCAAGGGAGTGGTTCTCATCACTACTAAACGAGGACAGGAGTCTCCTATGCACATTGATGTACGTGCTAATGTGGGTGTCAATGTTCCGAAATCTTATCCTAAATATCTGGATGCCGCCAACTACATGACCATGTACAATGAAGCCTGCCGTAACGACGGTATAGCAGAAAAGTACAATGCTAGTACGATTTATAATACTGTTATGGGGACTAATCCTTATCGTTATCCGGACATTGATTTCTATAGCTCAGATTATCTGAGAAAGTTTTACACCAATTCCGATGTTACAGGTGAAGTATATGGAGGTAATGAGAAAACCCGTTATTATTTGAACTTTGGCATGAATTATGCCAATAGTTTATTAAAGTACGGTGAATCGAAGAATGCTTATGATATGAGTTTCAACGTACGTGGTAATGTCGATATGGCGTTGGCATCATGGCTCAAGGCAAGCACCAATGCTGCTATGATCTTTGACAATAGTTATAAAGGACGTGGAGATTTCTGGGGAGCGGCTTCTACCTTACGCCCCAACTGGTTTTCACCGTTGTTGCCTGTTGATATGATGGATACCAATGTAGGTTCCATTCAGGAATACATCGCCAATAGTAATCATCTGATTGACGGTAAATATCTGTTGGGTGGTACATCGGCAGATGTGACTAATCCATTCTCCGAGCTGCTTGCTGCCGGATATACCAAGGAAAAGGCTCGTAAGTTTATGTTTGATGTAGCTGTGACTGCAGATCTTGGACGTTTTTTGGAAGGTTTATCTTTCAGAACGGCTTATAGTGTCGACTACACTTCTTATTACTCGGAGGCTTATGCACAAGAATATGCCATCTATGAGCCAACATGGTCCAATGTGAATGGGAAGGATGTAATCGTCGGACTCTCAAAGTTTAATGACGACAAGTCATCCACCAGTGAATATGTAGGTAAGTCAACGTATGATCAGACGATGACTTTCAGTGCACAGTTTGATTATGCCCGTACTTTTAATAAATCTCACAATGTAGCTGCCACCTTGTTGGGTTGGGGTTATCAGACACAAAACTCTGCCGATGAGAACAATAATGCCATCGGCACCGATGTGAAAGGTAGTAATTATCACCGTACCAGTAATGTGAATCTAGGGCTGCGTACTTCCTACAACTATGATCACAAGTATTATGTTGATTTTAGTGGAGCTGTGGTACATTCAGCTAAGCTTCCGGAAGGCAACCGTACTGCTTTCTCTCCATCGGTCACTTTAGGCTGGCGCCTCAGCAAAGAGAAGTTTATGAAGAATGTAGATTTTGTGGATGACCTGAAGATTACTGCCTCTTATGCTAATCTGCATCAGGATCTGGATATATCCAGTTACTATATGTATCAAGGGTATTTCTTCTATTCTCCTAATGAAGGTTGGTTTCGGTGGCGTGATGATGCTGCTGGTGGCCCGACCTCCGTTTCCAAACGAGGAAGTAACCCCAATCTTAGTTTCATTACCCGTAACGAGTTCCGTGTAGGTATTGATGCGTCATTATTCAACAGGTTGTTGAAAGTCAATGCCAACTACTTCAATCAGAAAACGAGTGGTTTGTTGACACAAGGTAGTACCACTCTGTATCCATCATTCTTTAATCCTGGTAACAATCAGTCATTCTTGCCTTGGACTAATTATAATGAAGATAAACGCACCGGATTTGACTTTTCGCTTAGCGCTAACAAGAAGATTGGTGAGTTTGATGTGACGCTTGGTTTCAATGGAATGGTATTTACTTCGGAAGCGTTGACTCGTGATGAAGTCGCCAATGAAGATTATTTGCTCCGTGCTGGACACGCATTGGACGCCAATTATGGTTATGTATGCGAAGGCTTTTTCCAAGACGAAGCAGACATTGAAAAACATGCCAAACAAACATTTGGAACTGTTCGTCCGGGTGACTTGAAATACAAGGATATCAATGGTGACGGTGTGATCAACAGTGATGACCAGATAGACTTGGGTAAAGGCGGTTGGTCAGCTGCTCCTTTCACATTCGGCTTGAACTTGACATTGAAGTACAAAAACTTCACACTCTTTGCTATGGGATCGGGACAGACTGGTGCAATGGCATTTAAGAACAACTCTTATTATTGGAACAAAGGAACAAGTAAGTTCTCAGAAGTAGTGATGGGACGTTGGACAGAAGAAACCAAGGGAACTGCGACCTATCCACGTCTTTCTACCGGCAACGGTGACAACAATTACCGTAACTCTACTTTCTGGACGTACAAGAATAATGTTTTCCGTTTAAGTAATGTGCAGCTCACTTATAATTTCCCGGAAAATACATTCAGAGGAACTTTTGTACATGGACTTAGCGTATATTGCGGTGGAAGCAATCTGCTTACTCTCTCTAAAGAACGTGAATACATGGAGATGAATTTAGGAGCTCCCCAGTATCGTAACCTTTATCTGGGCTTCAAGGCTGCATTCTAAATTTAACTTTTAAAGAGAATACATTTATGAAAAAGAAAATATTATTACTAGTGGCTGCTGCTTTTATGCTGAATAGCTGCGAAGACCTTTTTGAACCGGCCAAAGAAAATTTCAAGGATGAGCAGCAAATGCACGATGATCCCGCCTATGCCCAAGGTTTCTTGTTGAGGGCATACGGCAATATTCCGGGATACTATAACAATAGTGAATATGCTACAGATGATGCTGTTATTAATCAAAAAAGCGATTCTTATCTCACAATGGCTACAGGGGGATGGACTTCCCGTCTGTGGACATCCATTGACGAATGGAGCAGATCGTTTAGTGCCATTCAGTATATCAATCTCTTCTTGGAGAATGTGGACCAAGTGAAGTGGGCACAAGATCCGGAGAAAGCTCAACTTCTGGCTATGCGTACTAAAGGGGAGGCTTATGGTTTGCGGGGTATGTTCTATTACTATCTGCTTCGCGCACATGCAGGATACAGTGAAAGTGGTGAATTGTTAGGAGTGCCCTGCATCACAGAGTATCTTACCGTCACTTCGCAATTAAATTTACCTCGTGCCTCATTTCAGGCATGCGTAGAACAGATTAATAGCGACTTGGCAAAGGCAGAAGAGCTACTTCCATTGGAATATAAAGATGAAACAGAGGTGCCTGCTAAGTATCAAAGCATCACTCAGGATGTTGGTAAATTCAACAATGCAGTGGGTGAGAAGTTCAATCAACTGTTCAATGGCTTGATTGCCCGTTCCTACCGTGCTCGTACAGCTTTATTGGCTGCCAGTCCTGCTTTTCAGGATGCATCGAATGCTACTACATGGGCTGATGCTGCCAATGCCGCTGCTGAAGTGATTAATTACAATGGAGGAGTAGGTGGCATTGCAGAAGATGGTATAGAATACTATGGCTCAGAAATTGCTGATAACTTGAAAGGTGGAGTTAATCCTAAAGAAATTGTTTGGCGTCAGAATGTAGCTAGTGAAAATACTCAGGAATCAAACAATTTCCCACCTTCTTTGAATGGTAATGGCAATATGAATCCATCCCAAAATCTGGTGGATGCTTTTCCAATGGATAATGGATATCCTATTACAGATATTGATAACAGTGGCTATCAAGAGAATGCTCCCTACAATAAACGTGACCCCCGCTTGGCGAAATATATCATATATAACGGAAGTACCGCCGGAGTATCTAATACGCTCATTTATACTGGACGTAACTCGGGAACAGATGATGGTATCAATGTGAAGGAGCAAAGATCGACCCGCACTGGCTATTACATGAGAAAACGTCTGCGTATGGATGTCAACTGTGCTATTGGATCTGCCACTACTAAGCCACATTATAATCCACGCATCCGCTACACAGAAATGTATCTGACTTATGCTGAAGCTGCCAATGAAGCATGGGGACCCAAGGGAAGCAATGGAAACGGTTATTCTGCTTATGATGTCATCAAAGCCATTCGTAAACGTGCCGGAGTAGGTGGTACTGCTGATCCGTATTTGGAAAAGTGTGCGAGTGATAAAGACGAGATGCGTAAACTGATTCGTAACGAACGTCGTCTGGAATTATGCTTTGAAGGTTTCCGATTTTGGGACTTACGCCGTTGGAAAGAGGATCTCAATCAACCGGTATATGGTATTGACTGGGATAAAAATAGCGGAACCTTTAAAACGTTCGAAGTCGAGAAGCGAGATTATGAAGACTATATGTACTATTGTCCGATTCCAAACTCAGAGATTCTCAAGTTTAGCAACCTTGTTCAAAACAAAGGATGGAAATAATTGTAGAATGCATATTTTAATTAAAAATACGTTATGAAAAAAAACTTAGCATATATCGGATTGACTTCATTAATGCTTGCTTTTACAGCTTGCGAAAGCGGTGATAATGAATTTCCCGATTTCGATTACCAGACAGTATATTTTGCCAACCAATATGGACTTCGCACAATCGAACTAGGCGAGAGTGAATTTGTGGACAATACGCTTGATAATCAGCACAAGATGACGATCAAAGCCACTTGGGGGGGAGGATATGACAATAGGCAAAATGTAGTGATAGATTATAAGGTCGATGAGTCGCTGTGCAACGATCTGTACTTTAAGGCAAACGATCAGCCTCTTGTTCCAATGCCGGCGTCTTATTACAAATTAGCTTCTAATCAGATATCAATTCCCAAAGGACAAATTATGGGAGGAGTCGAAGTACAACTAACGGATGCTTTCTTCGCTGATGAAAAGTCGGTTGGTGAGAATTATGTCATTCCTATACTGATGACCGGTGTTCAGGGGGCGGACTCTATTCTACAAGGAAAGCCTGTTGTAGAGAATCCAGCATTGACCAACAGCGAAAATTGGAGTGTACAACCACAGAATTTCGTACTCTATGCTGTGAAGTATGTCAATCCTTGGCATGGACAGTATTTACGTCGGGGAATTGATAATGCCACTATAGATGGTACCTCGAAAGTAATAGTTCGTCATGAACAATTTGTGGAGAAAGATGAGGCTGTGGATATTTCAACTGAGAGTATGAAAGATAACCTTTTGACGCTGAAGACCAAAGACGCGGCTGGTAATGATATTAGTTATACTATTCGAATGTCATTCACTGAAGATGGTGTGTGTACATTGAGTTCAGGCTCTCAGAATGCAGTTGTGAGCGGTAATGGGAAGTTTGTTAGTAAAGGTGAGAAAAATAGTCTTGGCGGAAAAGATCGCAATGCTATTTACCTTGACTATACAGTCAATCTGACAGAGAATAATATTCAGTTGGCTACTAAAGATACTTTGGTTTTGCGCACTCGTAATGTTCAGGGTGGAAAGGCATTTGAAGTAATAAGAAAATGATGTTCTAATCTGATATAAACATTAAAACTAAGAGAACATGAAATACATTAATAATAAAATAATCGCTTTTACATTCATAGCTGCATCAACCATGTCATGCACGGATGAGTTTAAAAGTCGTCTTGAGTTGGAGAAACCTCAGGACGTAGCTATGAGCGAATATTTGAGTCAATTTGACTTGTTGAAGTCGTATATTAATCGTGATGGGACTCCTTTCCAGCTGGCTGCAGGTATTCCTGTAAGTGAGTTTGTCAAAAAGGATGTAGGATACAGCACACTGCTTACTAACTTTGATGCGGTAGATTTAAACGGTTCTTACGACCCAATCACTGCTTTGAATACAGAGGGTGTCTACAATTTCGGTGATATGCAGACAGCCGTGGAAATAGCAGCGAAAGCAGGTATGACACTCTATGGTGGTTCCCTTTGTTCAAACCAGGGACAACGTGCCGCATATTATAATAAGCTTATCGAACCGATAGATATTCCGGTGGAAGTACAAAAAGGAACGACTAAGTTGTTTAATTTCGAAAATGATGAAATTGGTACAAGTTATCCTATGACTGGCAATAGTTCGGCTGTAGTCGAAGAGGATCCTACTGGTGAAAGTGGACATGTTTTGCATGTGGGAACAGATGATGTAAAAGCAGCTTATTCTTATCCTAAGTTTCACGTAGTTTTACCTGGAGGTAGAAAGCTTGGCGACTATGTTAGATTGAATATAGATTTACGTTTTGTAAAAGATCACGGAATTTATGGAACAGGTTTGCGAGTTTTCATTCAGGGACAGGAATTTAATTTAGGAAAAGACGAGAAAGGAAATGTCATTAATGGAGCTATTTTCTGTGGTGCAGGTGACAAATGGAAACGTGAAGGAACAATTAATCTGAAAGATGATACCGCTCCCGGATTGGTAGTACCCGAAAGTTTCGGAAGTCTGACAGAATTTGATTTAGCGATAGGTTCTGCGTCAGGTGGTGCGCAATTCTATCTTGATAATATTTCTATGGACTATGAAGTATCAGGAAAAGGTACTACGGTTATCAATTTTGAAGGGGATGAACTAAATAAAACCTATCCTATGACTAATGGTGCAACAGCCACTGTAGTGCAGGATCCAGCCAACGAGAGTGGTAAGGTACTTTTTATTGATCATGCAGCCTATTCATTCCCGAAATTTACAGTAAAACTAAGCGAAGGTAAGACACTAGGAGATTATAGCGGTATGTCTATGGATATGCGCCTCATTGCAGGTAAATATGGTGGTGGAATGAGTGTGGTAATAAATGGTCAAACTTTCTCTCTTAATCAGAATGCGTTAGTATATGGTTGTGACGACAATAATACATGGAAACGTGGAGGTATCTATGTAACATTTGTAAAACAGGGTACTTATACTGCTTTGGGTGAAAAGGTTCCAGCTACTATGATTGAAATACCCGATTCAATGAAAGACCTGAATGAGATAGAATTTTCAATCGGTTCCAGTTCTACTAACTGGACAGCATATATCGATAATTTGACTTTTGCATGGGAAGCCAAGCCGCAACATATAGAAATGACAGAAGAGGAGAAGAAAGCACTCTTCACCAAGGAAATGGAAAAATGGATTGGTGGTATGGTGTATGCGGGTGTGAATGAAACGAAGAGCGTAAAAGCTTGGAATATCATAGCTAATCCTTTGGATAAGACTGTTAATGATAATACATTTAATTGGGGTGAATATTTGGGTGAAGTAGAATATGCACGTACTGCTGTAAAAATAGCTCGTGATACAGTGAAAAATGCCAATGTAGATCTTGAGCTTTTTGTCAGCAACACATTTGGTCAATATGATGAAATGGTGAATATGGCTGATGAACTCATATCTTTAGTTAATGCTTGGGAAGAAGACAACGTTACCCAAATTGACGGGTACAATATTCTTCTCAATGCAATTTATTCCAAAGATGTTACTTTCCAGGAAGGCAATAAAACGATGATCACCAATCTGTTTGAAAAACTAGGTAAGACTGGCAAACTGATACGAGTATCCGATCTTAGCATGATGGTTGAAGAACAGGATGGAAACTTCATTGCGATTAATAAATTGACCGAAGAAGATAGGGCTGCTGCTTCTTCTTATATGGCCTTTATTATGCAGGAGTACCGAAGACTCATTCCGGCAGATAAGCAATATGGTATCTCTATTTCAAGTATGACTGAGACAAGTACAGGTTATAAACTGTGTCCTTGGACGTCAGGGTATAATCGTAATGGGATGTATGAAGGTATAGTGGACGGATTGAAATAATCCAAAGATAGTTTTAAGAGGGTGTACCTCAAATGAACGGTACACCCTTTTCATAATTTAAGTTGATAAATAAAGCATAGAATGGTATGAAAAAGAATATGTATACATTTCTGGTCTTGGCACTGTTGTTTGTAACAAGTCCAGTATTAGCACAGTCTAATTATACTGTGCGTATGCCTAATTCAGGCGTTTTTAAATTGACTCGATATGGAGGGCATGAACTTATTTTTGAGTGGGTAGTCCCAAGGAATATAGGAGGTGATACTTATGAAGGAGAAACTATATATGAAATGTCTAAAGCGATTGCTGCTCCATATCCTTTTTTGCAATTCGATTATTGGCAAATAACGCGTGGAGATGATAATTATCTTTATGGGTTTTGCCGAATATCTTATATTTATACAGATTTAGCTGTTTTGACGATTACAGGATTGAGAGGTTCTCCAGACACTATGGTCATAAATATGGGTGGTGGCTTATGAGAAATGTAACATTTTTATTTTGTCTCTTCCTGATGAATATCCTCTTGGGGGCTTGTTCGAGCGGAGGAGATGAAGGAAAAGGAACAGATGAAGGAAAGGGCGCGTATGCGCTCTTTCTTAAAAAAAATATCACTGTGAGTGCTGGTGAAAGCCAGACCGACATTGTGGTAGAGTGGGCAAATACTTCTTGGGAAATAACTCTCGGTGAAGGAGATGTAGTAAAAAATATTACTCCTACATCAGGCGGGAATAATACCGAAGAAAAACAGTACACGAAGGTTCGTGTATCTTGTGGTGCGAACAGTACGATGAAAAAGCGTACACAAACCATTCATTTATTCGATAAAACTAATGAAACAACTGTTGATTTGCTGGTAGAACAAGAACCGCCATTCAAGTCGGTTACACTAACTGTTGATCCTTCGGTGAAATATCAGCCGGTTGTAGGATTTGGCGGCATGTACAATCCGAAGATCTGGTGTGGTGACAATCTTATTTCTGCACCACAATTAGATAAAATGTATGGTGCCGGCGGATTGGGATATTCTATCCTTCGCTTGATGATTTATCCCAACGAATCAGATTGGAGTGCAGATGTAGAAGCAGCAAAGGCAGCACAAGCTAACGGAGCAATTATCTTTGCATGTCCATGGGATTGTACAGATGCGCTTGCAGATAAAATCACGGTGAATGGAAAGGAAATGAAACACCTTAAAAAAGAAAACTATGAAGCGTATGCAAACCATCTTATCCGTTATGTTACATTTATGAAGGAAAAAGGGGTGAACCTCTATGCGATTTCTGTCCAGAACGAACCGGATATGGAATTTACGTACTGGACTCCTTCTGAAGTAGTGGATTTTGTAAAACAATACGGAGCAAGGATACGGGAAACAGGAGTGAAACTGATGTCACCGGAAGCCTGTGGTATGCAGCCTGAATATACTGATCCTATTATCAACAACGCCGAAGCATTTGCTCAAACGGATATTCTAGCCGGACATCTCTATCAAGGGTTTACAGATTTGAGTAGCGGATATGTTAAGAACCGCCACGATTACATCTGTGGTGTGTATTCACGTATTCAAGGAAAGACATGGTGGATGACAGAACATCTTTTTAATGACGGTGAGAATTCTGATGATTCTTCGAAATGGGAATTCCTGAAATGGCAATACAGTCTCAATCATCTTGGTAAAGAGATTCACATGTGTATGGAGGGGTATTGCAGTGCTTATATATATTGGTATTTGAAGCGCTTTTATGGTTTGATGGGCGATACGGACAAACGGAGTCCGACGAGTGAAGGAGAAATCACAAAGAATGGTTATATTATGGCTCATTATGCTCAATATGCAACAGAAACAACTCGTATTAAGGCAGTTACAAATAATGAAGAAGTATGTGCTACTGCCTATTGGGATGAAAAGACCGGTGAAGTGACCATCGTATTATTGAATCTGAATGGTGCTTCTCAATGGCTGGAAATACCATTAGCAGGAATAAAAAAAGCAAGTGCCGTTGAAACGAACGAAACAAAAAATATGGAAGTGATCGATACTGGTTTGATGGAATCTGCTGAAGGTATAACGGTGTTGTTATCTGCTAACAGTATAACTTCAGTCAGATTGACATTTAAATGATAATAATAACTAGTTGGAATATGATGAATTTGTTAAATACGAAAAGTAAGCTATCATACCTACTTTTTCTCGGAATAGTATGCTGTGCATGTATTCTTGGTTCCTGTAAAGATGACGATGTCATTGATCCTGACGCTCCTTCCGTACCGAAACCCGGTACGGCTGTCGAGAATATTAATACTAATGTCAAGGCATTACGTAAGCTTATTGAGGCCAAACAACAGGACCTGGCTGTAAAGACATACAATCCGGTGAATAATGGTGCGAGTTATACGATTGAGTTGTCGGATGGTACAAGCTTCAGTATGTATGCTCAGATAGCAGCATTGGAAGGCGGAGGAGAGGATGTAGTCTATTCTCCAAAAGTAGGTGCCAAAGTAGAACATGATGAATATTATTGGACTCTTGATGATGCCTGGCTAACGTTTGAGAATGATGAAAAAGTCAAGGTGTTGGATGAAAACAATACAGTTGCACCGATAGTGGATATCAACACTGACGGCTATTGGACTGTAAAATACGGAGCTAAGTCTCGTACCCTTGACAAGGCGGTGAGCGGCAAACTTACCAGTCAGTTTAAACAAGTGAGTACTATTGGTGACGAATCTGTCAGTTTCACTTTTACCGACCGGACACCTGTCATCGAACTGAATTTTTTTAAAGGAGACAATCCCGAAATTCCTCCGGTAACGGGGGCGTTACGCCGTCCTATTTCTCCTGAACAACCGGCATGGTTTGTTCATATCGATTCATGGAATTATGCCGATCCTCAGAAAATCATAGACCTTATCCCTGCAGATATTCGTCCGTTTACCATTTTTAATATCTCGTTGTCTGTAAGCCATGATGAGGCTACTGGGATCTATAATGTAAGCGAGTATGGTTATGAGATAGCAAAGTCGTGGTTGAGGACGTGTGCTGAAAATAATGTGTGGGCGATGGTGCAGCCTTCAAGCGGCGGTTTTAGTCATTTTAAGGATGTCAGCTTATATAGTCAATTTGAAAGTGACGATAAGGTTCGGGTATATGATGAGTTTTTCAGAGAATATCCCAACTTTCTTGGTTTCAATTATTGCGAGCAGTTTTGGGGGTATGATGACCAGTTCTCTGTATCGTGGTTACAACGAGTGGCTCACTGGAATCAACTTTTGAAACTTACTCATAAATATGGAGGATATTTGGTAGTTAGTTTCTGTGGTAATACTTGGTCGGCTAATATTAATCCTATTGCTCTTGTGAAGCGTAATTCTGATTTTGCCCAAACTGCCAAGTTGTACTCTGAAAATTTCATTATGTGTGAGAAATACACCACGCAAAGTGGCTTCTTCAATGTCGAAGGAATTTGCTTAGGCACGTGGCTCTCCGGTTTTGCAGGTCAGTACGGTATCCGTTTCGACCAATGCGGCTGGACAGAGGAGAAAGGACAGAATGGCGATAAGGATTTCCCGCCGGCTGCCGGTGCGCTGCCTATTATAGAGCATGTAATGCTGACAGGTCAGACTGTTATCGACGGACCTGAACTTATATGGCAGCAATGTTTTAAGGAGACGAATGCAGTCAGTGTAGGTGATGGTTATCAGAGCCGTAATTGGGAATGTTTTCCGCAATTTGTCAATATCAATATAGATATGTTCCGTAAGATTATTGATAAAACAATTCGTATTCCTTCCCGGAAAGAAGTTATTGACCGCACGAAAGTGGTGATTCTTCAAGATGTCTATTCCGGTGATGATAATGCTAAATACAGCAGCCCGAAGAATTTGCATGAAGGGCTTTACCTTCGCGATGATGATGGCAATCTTTGGGATAATCATTGTTACTTTAAGAAAACGGGCCGTTATCCTACGATTCCTGTTGCGTTCGAATTGTGTGACGATGTAGCTAATTCATTCCAGTATAAGATCAACCAATCAACTTTTGAAGGATCTTGGAGCGATGTAAATACTAAAGTTGGAAAATTCAACCGTTGGTTCCCGCAAGAGTATACGGGAGAACTTTATGCAGGACGTATAGAAAATGGTTGGGTGGTTTATAACGGACTTGCCGGAATACGGAATGCTGCAATTCCGTTTAAATACAATACATGTGACAAGATGGAATTGGCTTACTCCAAATATACTGTAAGTGTTATAAAAGAATATGCCAATAAGCTCACCTTCTACATGAATAACTATGACCCTAGTGGTTCGAGCAAAACGGAGGTAATCAAGATATATGGATGTACATCCAAACCAACTCATTCTGTATCTTCCAGAGCCAATGGTACTGCACAAGTTTCCGAGAATTGGAAAGAAGATGTATATACGCTGACTGTCACTCATAACGGGCCATTGGATTTGACGGTCAATTGTTCAGGAAAAGCCACCGATCGTTTAACTGTATCTACTGCAGCATCTATCCAGATTCCCGCTTCTCCACAAATTTATCAGGGCGCTTATCAGTATGAGGCTGAATGCTTTGATTTTAAGAATGTGACTAAGAGAGTGACAAAAGGAGATTCGGAGCCGATACGTAACTACACAGCACAGGGATATATAAACTTCGGTACTAGTTCTGCAGCTGCCGTACGTGATGCTGTTACTGCACTGGAAGATGGTGTATATACAATCCGTATTCGCTATCGTGCTCCGTCGGCTACAGTCAATACCGTAGATATGTATATAAACAATACCAAAGTAGGTACCCCGGAGTTTGCACAAACTGATAATGACAATACTGTATGGAATACAGCCTTAATGTCGGTTTCCTTACGAAAAGGGGCAAATACGTTTGAATTGAAAGCCAATTCATCAGGTGCCGGTGACTTGTATCTTGACAACATTGTTATCGAAAGAAAATAAGAATTCTCTTAAATTCGATTATCCGCATTTTACAAGTAGTATCTTGCGGATAATTGTTTTTAGGACAGTATGTAACTAGAAAATAATGAAGAACATGTTTTTGAGTCGGATAATAATTATATTTCTATTCTTATGTGTATCTGTTTTGAATGCTGCGGAACCATTTGTCACTTTTATATCAGCGGATGCCAAGTTACCTTTGGTTACACCACAAAACAGATCGTTCTCTATTTGGTGTGATGATGCAGAACATCGTGGGGTGCTGTTAGCGGTGCGTAATTTACAAACGGATTTTGAAAAAGTGACTACTGTAAAACCCGAATTATCGAATATTGCGGGAAAAGAAGTGCGTATTATCATAGGTTCGTTTGACAAAAGCCCACTTATACGTCAATTAGTAAAAACAGGAAAACTGGATGGTAAAGAATTGAGAGGTAAGAATGAAAAATATATAATCACCACTCTTCATGCTCCTTTGGAAGGTTTACAGGGAGATGTGTTGCTGATTGCTGGAAGTGATAAGCGTGGAACGATTTATGGTATTTATGAATTATCAAAACAAATAGGTATTTCCCCTTGGTACTGGTGGCTTGATGTTCCGCCGGTAAGGCATCAGGCTGTTTATATTAAAGAAGGTGTTTATACTGATGGTGAACCGGCTGTAAAATACCGTGGCATTTTCATTAATGATGAATGGCCTTGTATGGGAGGTTGGACAACTGAAAAGTTCGGAGGATTTAACAGTAAGATGTATGTGCATGTCTACGAACTTCTCCTCCGTTTGAAAGCTAATTTTCTATGGCCGGCCATGTGGAGTGCAGCATTTTATGCAGATGATCCGATGAATAGTCCTTTAGCTGATGAAATGGGGATTATAATCGGGACTTCCCATCACGAACCGATGGCACGTAATCACCAGGAATATGCCCGTAATCGTAAGTTGTATGGTGAGTGGAACTATCAGAGGAATAAAGAGGGAGTAGAACGTTTTTTCCGTGAGGGTATCAAGCGAATGAATGGAAAGGAAGAAGTAATTACTATCGCTATGCGTGGTGACGGTGATGCTCCGATGGGACCCGATACAGATACGCATCTATTGGAGGAAATCGTAAAAGGACAGCGTAAAATAATAGCAGATGTAACAGGTAAACCTGCTTGTAAGACTCCACAATTGTGGGCACTTTATAGTGAAGTGCTGGAATATTATGATAAGGGAATGAAAATACCTGATGATGTCATGATTTTGCTTTGTGATGATAATTGGGGGAATGTACGTCGTTTACCAGATTTAAAGGATAAACGGCATCCTGGTGGATATGGTATGTATTATCATGTAGATTTACATGGAGCACCACGTGCCTATCAATGGCTGAATATGACACAGATCCAGCATATGTGGGAACAATTATATTTGACTTATTCTTATGGTGTGGATAAAATGTGGATTCTAAATGTGGGTGACTTGAAACCGAATGAATTTCCTGTTGATTTTTTCTTGAATATGGCATGGAATCCTGGACACCTTACGGCTGATAATTTACAGGAATATACTTGTAGTTTCTGTAAACAACAGTTTGGGGATAACTATGCAGTAGAAGCCGCTCGCATCTTAAATCTGTATTGTAAATATGCTGCTCGCGTAACTGCAGAAATGTTGGATAGCCAAACTTATAATCTTTCCAGTGGAGAATTTAAGGCTGTAACAGATGAATTTCTTGCTTTGGAGGCGCATGCCTATCGTCAGTTTATGACTTTACCGGAAGAATTGAAGGATACATATAAAGAACTCATTCTTTTTCCTGTTCAGGCCATGGCAAACCTTTATGAGATGTATTATGCGGTTGCTATGAATCATAAGTTAGCATCTGCGGGCGATCCACGTGCCAATGAATGGGCAGATAGAGTGGAGTATTGTTTCAGGTATGATGCGGAACTTTGCTATGACTATAATAACAATATAGCTGATGGTAAATGGAATCATTTAATGGATCAGACGCACATCGGTTATACAAGCTGGGATGAGCCTAAAGGAGGAAATATAATGCCCGAAATCATAAGAGTGGATGTCTCTGCATATAAGCCGGGAGGATATGAGTATAAGGAGAAAGGCGGGGTGGTAGTAATGGAAGCGGAACGTTTTGCAGAATGTACACAAGGGAATAAGACTGAGTGGACGGTTATTCCTGACTTGGGACGTACTCTTTCTGGTTTGTCGTTGATGCCCTATACGCAACCTGTAACAGGAGCTTCATTGACATATCGCATGAAGCTTAATTCAGAGATGAAAAATATACGTGTAAGATTAATCTTGGATAGTACTTTGCCTTTTATAAAAGGAGGGCATAGTTATGCTATCAGTTTGGATGGTGGTAAAGAACAAATAGTAAATTACAATTCAGAGATGACTTGGGCTAATTGTTATACGAAGATGTATCCCGCCGGTGCTGCGCGGTTGATAGAGTCGGTGGTGGATTTTTCCAATGTTAATCTGAAAGAAGGAATACATGCATTAATTATTCGTCCGTTAAGCCCTGCTATTGTATTGCATAAAATTATAATTGATTGTGGTAGTGATGAAGTCAGTCGATTGAATCTTCAGGAAAGTCCTTATCGCAAGGTTACGCATTAATTAATATTTATGATATAGATACGCAAATGAAGAAGATTATTGTCTTATGTTGTTTATTATGTGCAGGCATATTTGCCTTTGCACAAGACCCGAATTTCCATATTTATCTTTGTCTGGGACAATCCAATATGGAAGGGAATGCAAAGATCGAGGCCCAGGATACGTGCAATGTCAATGAACGTTTTCTGATGATGGCAGCTGTTGATTGTCCGTCTTTGGGACGCGTCAAAGGACAGTGGTATAAGGCTGTTCCTCCGTTGGTACGTTGCCATACAGGGTTAACACCGGCCGATTATTTCGGACGTACGTTAGTGGAAAGGCTGCCTGATAATATTAAGGTAGGTGTCATCAATGTAGCTGTAGGTGGTTGCAGGATTGAACTGTTTGATGAGGAGAATTGCGAAGAGCATATTGCCTCTCAACCGGAATGGCTGAAAAATACCGCGAAAGCGTATAGTAATAATCCTTACCGTAGACTAAAAGAATTGGCTGTAGAAGCACAGAAAGTCGGTGTGATTAAAGGTATCCTCTTGCATCAAGGCGAGTCTAATACCGGTGATAAAGAGTGGCCTCAAAAAGTAAAGAGAGTCTATGAGAATCTGTTGAGGGATTTGAATCTTCAGGCAAAGGATGTTCCCTTACTGGCGGGAGAAGTGGTGCATGCCGACCAGAATGGCAGATGTGCAAGCATGAATGAGATAATCAATACGCTGCCGCAAGCGATTCCGACTGCGTACGTGATTCCTTCTTCGGGCTGTCCTGCCGCAGAAGATAATTTGCATTTCATGGCAGAAGGATACAGAAAATTGGGAGTGCGGTATGCCGAGAAACGACTCTTTTTGTTGGAGAAAGAACCAAACTCCGGAATTACTACCGAACCGGCATCCACTAATATTCCGGGATATGACTATCCCCGGGTGGATAAAGAGGGGCGTGCTCATTTTCGTTTTTATGCTCCGCAGGCTAGCAAGCTACAAGTGGATTGTTGCGGAAAGAAGTATGATATGTGGAAAGATGCCGGAGGACTCTGGACGGCAACGACCGACCCTTTACCTGTAGGATTCCATTATTATTTCCTGATTGCAGACGGGGTGTCGGTAACAGATCCTTCCAGTTATACGTTCTTCGGTTGTTGCCGTATGGCAAGTGGCATCGAAATCCCTGAAGGTGAGGAGGGGGATTATTATCGTCCTCAACAGGTACCTCACGGGCAGGTTCGTTCCTGTACGTATTACTCCGAAACGCAGAAAGAGTTCCGTCTGTGTATGGTATATACGCCGGCAGAGTATGAAACTCATCCGAAGAAGCGCTATCCGGTATTGTATCTGCAACATGGCATGGGTGAAGATGAAACCGGCTGGAGCACGCAGGGAAAGATGAATCATATTATGGACAACCTGATTGCATCCGGTCAGTGTGTGCCGATGCTCGTGGTGATGGATAGCGGTGATGTGGAAGCTCCGTTCCGGCCGCGTCCGGGAAAAGATGTGAACGAGGAGCGGGCTTTGTATGGCGCCACCTTTTATGACGTTATTCTGAAAGACCTGATTCCTATGATAGACCGGACATTCCGTACGAAAACCGACCGCGAACACCGTGCTATGGCAGGACTCTCGTGGGGAGGACATCAGACTTTCAATACGGTTCTGCCTCATCTCGATAAGTTTTCTTATATCGGAAGTTTCAGCGGGGCGATTTTCGGTCTGGATATGAAGACTTGTTTTAACGGAGTGTTTGCGGATGCGGACAAGTTCAATAAGAAAGTGAATTATTTCTTTCTCGGCTGTGGCACGGAGGAACAAATGGGAACAAAGAAGATGGTGGATTCACTCCGGAAACTGGGTATCGAGGTTGATTATTACGAATCGCAAGGCACAGCGCATGAATGGCTCACGTGGAGACGTTGCCTGAAAGAATTTGTACCACATTTATTTAAACACTGAAAATAGCATGAAAATGAAATCTACATTTATCGCAGCCACATTGTTGCTCGTTTCGGTTATGACCGAAGGAGGACTGTCGGCACAGAACCCGATTGTGCAAACTTGCTTTACTACAGACCCTGCTCCTATGGTGCACGACGGCACCTTGTATGTGTATACGGGACACGATGAAGACAAAGCGGATTTTTTCTGGATGCAGGAATGGCGTGTGTATTCTACCAAAGATATGGTGAACTGGACCGATCACGGCTCTCCTCTTGCCATCGAATCATTCGACTGGGCGGACGACCGTGCCTGGGCAGCACAATGTGTAGAGCGTAATGGTAAGTTTTATTGGTATGTCTGCCTGCATTCCAAACTTTCCAATACGATGGCAATCGGTGTGGCGGTAGGCGATTCGCCTGTCGGTCCTTTTAAAGATGCCATCGGCAAACCGCTTCATGACGGAAGCTGGGACTATATTGATCCTACGGTCTTCATTGATGATGACGGTCGTGCTTATCTGTATTGGGGAAATCCGAATATCTATTATGCAGAA
>CDZN01019050.1_pt1 | contig 25213 bp, 30 predicted proteins | sample 557701 | NCBI WGS metagenome assembly CDZN01 (sample SAMEA3182089, study PRJEB8094) | gut metagenome | biome: human; feature: gut; material: Stool; isolation source: human stools | place: Canada | collected 2013-02-04 | reverse complement strand
TGACTGGTCTCCGGTGTTGGTAGCTGCTGACTTGTCTCCGGTGTTGGTAGCTGCTGACTTGTCTCCGGTGTTGGTAGCTGCTGAGTAGTCTCCGGTGTTGGTAGCTGCTGAGTAGTTTCCGGTGTTGGTAGCTGCTGACTGGTATCCGGTGTTGGTAGCTGCTGACTTGTCTCCGGTGTTGGTAGCTGCTGACTGGTCTCCGGTGTTAGATTCTTTACAATCTTCCCATTTTACTTTTTCCATTATAAATTTAACACCCGCATCAATTATACCTTTTAGTCCTATTTCAGCCCCGATTCTTATTTTGGTACAAGCAATCTTGTCTGATTCAGACGTATCAAATTCTCCACTACCTTCTACCTCGCAGAAACGGTTCATTCCATTTTCACCGCATGGAGCATAGTATCCAAAGACATCAAAAGGGTTTTCGCAGAAATGGAAACCTGAATTGCAGGATTTTGCATTTTTCTCTTCGTATTCCTTACCTACTTCATATTGGAAGCCGCGGCATGTTAAATCAGGATTGAAACCTTTATAACCTTTTATTTTTTTCTCTTTTCCCATGATTTATATTGTTTTAATTGATATACTAAAAAATAGTCCGACCTATTTTCACAAACCGGACGGCTAAAAACCTAAAATTATTATTCAAACATCAAGTGTTCCCGTGGGCGTTCCGGTGATTGCCTTACTACTTACACTAAGGATAGGTAAGCCACGGGATATGTTGATAAGCGTGGTATGGTCGCCCTTCACCGCCATTTACTTTATACCAATTAAGGACTATATTGGACGCTTATAGAATTATAACACCAGCGTACGGACGCCAACCCCGTATGCTTACTGATAGACGATTTTTCAGACTGGCTTCTTTACTATGACAACTCAATTGTGTGCCTAAACAACCATTTTAAAGCTATCGGTGCATTCTCATAATCCCTACGTAAGTGTAGGCTACTCCATAAATTTCGCTATCGGTGCGCGGGAATTATATATTCCAAATTATTATAAAGCAAATTCCATGATTTGCCGACTAAAGTCTAACTGTTTATTTTTACAACGATACGGCTTGACCATTAACCACAGCGTTATATCGTTGTCAAGTTGTGACTACTTTACATCGTCAGATTTCGTCAGAGGATAACTTGCAACCTCAAATTTCCAATAAGTCAAAGAGCTAACCAATAGTGCCCTACCCGATTCTCGCTATCGGATGCCGTTCAATCCGTCAATAGGGTCGTCGTGCGTGATATAATCGTGTGATTAATCTTCGTAGAAGAACCTTTCACTTGGTTTTCTGAATAGCCTATACCCAGCGTACAGGCTTACTAATACTGTTACTATCTCTATCATAATCATATGAGGTTAATTGTTATCTCCAACTACTATCGTAGCATTTCAATGAAGGATTCAAATCAATCAAAGCTTGTCTAAAATTGTTGGCATGCTTCGGATAGTCAGTATAAACCGGGCTTACCTGCGCCTTGTATTCATCCATTTTTAAGCCAGCATCAACCCAAGCATCTTTCAAAGCCTTAGCAAAAGAATACCACTTGAAAGCCTTGTTCTTCTTCATGTAAGCCCAAGCTCTTTGCATAATGGCACGTCTGTTATATTTGCCATCTACTACTAATCTGTAATCTCTTGCTTTCATAACTCTTATTTACTCCTTTTTAGGTATATCAATTATTTGGTTATCTCACTCAAACTTCGCATCCTTGCTGTTGTTTGATGATGCAAATATAGAAATTATTTCTAACTATATTCTATATAAAATAGAAATTATTTCTAATTTAACCTTTATTAATTAGAAATGGATAGTATAAAAGACAGGATTAAGGAATTCATAAAATACAAAGGGCTTAACAATAAGCAATGATAGATGCGGTTTAGGAAATGGTTTTGTTTCTAAAATAGGAGATTCCATTAGAACTCAAAAATTAGAATTAATTTCTAAATCATTTCCCGAATTAAATATCGACTGGATAACTAGGAATGTTGGTGAAATGTTAAATACATCATCTCATAAACCTATTTATTATGAAGCTACGCCCATCCAACAAGACGTAGTTTATATCCCATTAGTCAATCAATATGCTTATGCGGGATATTTAGATGGATACACAGACATAACTTACATGGAACAACTACCTAAAATCCCTTTCATAGTAGATAGAGAAGGGCTTGGAAATTATATAGCCTTTGAGGTCAAAGGCGACAGTATGAATAATGGAACCGAAGAAAGCTATCTGGAAGGTGATAGACTTTATTGCCGGGAAATACAACCACACTTGTGGGTCAATTCTAAGCTACATCTTCGAAAATGGGATTTTGTCATAGTGCATACTGATGGCATAATAATTAAGCGTATCATAGATCATAATGTAGAGAATCATACAATCACGATTCATTCTTTAAATGATATGTATCCAGATCGAGTTATTGATTTATGTGAAGTGAAACAAATTTTTAATGTAATTGAATCAGTCAGACCCAGAAGGAGATAAAATAATGATGACGTTGTTAATATTATTAGCTTTATTAGTTTTTATAATATGGCAAAGTTTCTATAACTATAATAGATATAGAAAGCTAAAACGTATATCTAATATACCCCCAAAACAAGTTAATAAAGTAGAAACTCCTAGCCATACATCATTGCCTATTACATCTAATAAAAAAGATCTGATACCGATAATGTTCGACTGGATAGAAATTAATCAATATAAAAAAATATTAAGGTATAAATCGCTTAGATCAAAAGATATTAACTATGCCCCATATATTATTTGGAGTTGTAAAGAAAGTGAATTTTATTATTATGGGCAAATCTCTTATGAAAATAGAATAAGTATTATCAGTCAATTTCTTGGTGAGATAGTTATACACTACGAACCTCCCTGTGTAATTAAAATCATTGCTCCCCACTCCTCAAATATATTTGCACCTAAAATACAGATTCAAGACAACACTGATATTTTAGAAATTGATTACAGCCCGGAAGCAATAAAACGAGGACAGGATAAAATGAGAGAAGAATTCAGAAAGGAAAGGGAAAGAGAAGAAGCGATAAAATTAAATGAAATAAAAACCAAATTGTTAGAAAAGAAAAAGAAGAGAGAATTAGAGAAAAGAGCTCTCCAAGAGCTTATAGATGAGGGCGAGCTTTTTCCAGAAGCGAACAAACGTCCTCCAATACCAAAAGATGTTGTAGATGCTGTTTGGAATAGAGACGGAGGAAAATGCGTTTATTGTGGGTCGAATGAAAATCTACACTTAGATCATATTATTCCTTTCTCCAAAGGTGGAGATACAAGCGTTGAAAATTTACAATTACTTTGCCAAAAATGTAATCTTGAAAAATCAAATAAAATCGGATAATTAAAAAACTAGCTTATGAAAAAGATTATTTTATTAATTTGTGCCATCACTGCACTTTGTTCATGTGGAGAATCGAGTAATCAAAACGAGAAAAAAGTAAGAGAAGTAGTTGAAGAAAAGCTAAAGACTGAAATGAACGATTGGTCTAGTTATGAGTTTGTTTCTCTAGAAGTATTAGACACAATAAAGTACATTGATAATATCAACTATAGAAAGAAATATTTCAAAGAAATAATTAAAATAAAAAAAGACTCACCTATAAATTCCTTCAATTCAATAGAAAAAGATAGTCTTATTCTTATTGGAATAGATTCTATTCAAAATTTAATGGGTGATAAAGTTAATGAAGATGCTGCATATTTATATACGTACAAGTTTAGAGGAAAGAATAAATTAGGTGCTGTTATTTTAGAAGAATATCTTATTTATATATCACCTAATTGGGAAATTATTCAGATGACAAATGACCGCAAGAATCTATATGAAAATCCGGGTGGATTTCCCGGATATGTTGAACTTGTTAAAAAGAACATGTAATACCAACAAATAGCCCGTTTTTTTAGACGGGCTATTTTATTTGCCAAACACAAAATCTATGACCTTTCTATTTGCCTTATCGATAAGGCTCCAGTCCTTTTTAATATAGGTATCAGTTACATCATGCTTGGATTTATGATTGAGTGCCATAGAAACATCGTCTATAGAAATCGCGCAATCATTTCTGGCTATAGTAGCCCAAGAATGGCGGGCTGCATAAAAAGTTAAATCCGGAATACCCAAAGCTTCACCGATTTTTTTCAGATTTACATTTATCCTATGGACGAATTGTTTATGATCTGCGTATCTTATGAAGAAATTAAAAGCACGGTCATTCAATGAGTCTTTATACCGATCCAAATAAGCCTCCAATTCAGGCTCTACCTTGATAGATATAAAGGCTTTATCGCTTCGCCTGGTTCTGGTTTTTCGACGTTCATACTCTAACCGACCGTTAACAGGAGGCTTTAAATAGAACATGTCTACGGAGTTCATTCCAAGCATGAGAAACGACATAACAAAAACGTCCCTCGCTATCATTGTCCCGATCATGTTTTCAGGCACATCGTAATATCTAATCGCTTTTATTTGATCTGCCGAAAGAGAACGTTTTTTAGTTAAAGGGGATTTGGGAATTTTATATTTGGCAAAAGGGTTATTCCCGATCCTAATGATACCTAAATCCTCATCATTAAAATCAAATTTAGCCCTATTAAAAAGAGCTTGAATTTTTGACATATATAATCTTACCCCTGAATCGGAAATATTACCTATACCACATTTTGAGGGTAATCCTTTAAGATACTCCTCGTATTTCATCAATAGAGAAGATGTAATATCAGAAAAGCATAAATTTCTATTTCCAACAAATTCTTCAAACTTATGTACTGCTATTCGGTAATTTTCCCCAATCCTCCTACCTTCTTTCAATACTTTATCGGCATAGGCATATCCATAATCAAAGAAATTTATTCCATCCGTTTTACCTGACAGCTTTTCTTTCATTAATTCGCATAATCCTTTGGCGGAATACAATTCTATGGAATGTCCCAGTTTTGAAAGTTCGCTCCTTATTTTCAGAATGTCCAGCATAACCCGGTCGTAAATTGGGTTATTTCGTTCTTTTAGTTCGAAGGTTTTCTTATTTATAAGCTCAGCTCCTACATAATGAGAAGTAGCCAAGTATGCGGATTGCCGATCATGTGTAATTCTGATCTTCACATTCCAAGTATTATCCTCCCGCTTTTGATGTTTGAGGACAACGATTTTAACGGTTGCCATGATTGTAAAACAATTAATCGTGTGAGCTCTATTTCTGTAAAACAGTCGTAAAACAATTGCGCAAATATAGCAAATTAAATTAGAAATGCTATACTTGCGCAAAACAATAAATAACAGGATATTAGAGGTAACAGCCTATAAACGTTTGAGTTCATTGTAAATTCTTTGTACAGGAAGCCCCATGATATTATTATGGGACACACAATATTATAACCAGCTATAAAACAAAGATATACATCATAACAAAAACATCTTAGTAAAACAGTTGTAAAACAAACATTATAATTAGAGATTTTACGCTATTTTCATCACGATTGTATGCCATATTGTTTTTGCAGCAAAGATAACTCATACGTAGGAAAAATGCAGGCTATTCTACTTCATTTTTAACGCGTGTACAAGAAAAAGCCCCGACCGTCACCAGCCGAGGCCCAAATTCATCAATGATGAATTACTTCTACTTCTTTATAACATGTTACCACAGAAAAAGGTTGTAGCTAACACCTACACCGGCATATATTCCAGATGGATAGCCATAGCCGACTTGCATCCCCAATCCCCAGCGTTTCTTTCTAGGTGTGATAGTATGGTAAATATCATTCGTCACCGTCTGATATACAGTCTTTGGAAATATCTGCAAACTATCAAGCCTCGGACGATAACCACTCACCCATGCCCGGTAAAAACTATCCTCATAATAAGCCTGCTCACGATAAACAACAGTGTCACCAATGCGAATAGTATCTGTTAGCTGGAAAACTAACAGAGGCGCCATAGGTGGAGAGATAAGTAACGTATCAACCTTGACTACTGTATTTACCTTCGTCTCGGTACGTATTTCTGCCGGCAAAGGCTCGTGCGGACGGAACCAAACAGCCACACAAGCCACAGCCAGCAATATGACTAATATCCAAGGCAGCTTTTTCACAACGCAAGAACCTGTTTACGGTTTGCCCCTTCCCGGTAGCTGACGTGTACCCAAGCAAAGTTCTTTTCGTCGATCAATTGATCGAAGGGCAAGCCTAATGACTGGATCATATAGAACAACTTCTTGTTCTCTTTCGGGCTTCCCCCGGTGATGTCCGCCGCCCGCCCTATCATGTGATCGCTTGTTGCAGAACCTTTCACGGCTTTATTCAATTCCGGGCAACGGAAACCACTGTTCACGCGGATTGGTTTGCCGTATGCCTCCCGCAATGGGTCCAGCACGTTATTTACTAACGCGGTCATATTGGCTACATGTTCTTTCTTACAACGGTTATCAATGCCTAACCGATCGGCTGTCTCTGATTTGCAGAGTTCGGCAATTGTAAAATACTTCATAATCTTATTTGATTTTTATATTCTCGGCGGTTTCCTTTCCTTGTCAATAACCATTCGGAGGAATACGTTCGTCGCATCTCTTTTTCTCGCAACGTTTTAATGCCAGTTCCAATTTGAGATTAGAATTCTCTTCCTTTAGGGCAAACAATTCATCCTGTACCCCTCGCAAACGACCTGTCTGTTCTACAAATCGTTCCTCTTTCTCGGACAGCTGTTTTTGCAGGAGCTCATTGTATTCCCGCAAAGCCTTGAATTCCTCAGCATCTGCGCGGGCATCATCAATGCGCGCATTCGTCTTGCGGCTCATCCAGAACTTTGCAAGCTGTTTGATACCTTCAATACCGCCCAAAGCGGTTATCAATATGACCCAATCATTTAAGTTCATACTACTTTATTAAGCCTATGCGGGTGTTCATGACCGTACATGTTTTAATCACCCCGTCTTTCCGCATCTTGCAGATCAACGGTTCTATAAACAGGTTTGCTTTCTGCCTTTCCGCTTCGAAACGCTTGTTCTTGCTTGTGTCAGGAACTACCATGGACCCACCATAGGTTTGAATCTTAATGCCTGTGGTGGTACTGTTCTGATCCGCTATTTGCAGATACCGGGCGAACGCATAGTAGCAGATAACTTTCTCCGCCCCGGCGTAGTCCTCCCCGTCAGGAATGTACTTCTCAGGTATGGCGGCGTACATTAAGTCAGTTTGGGGCAGGATGTCAAGTAGATCGGCCTCAAAAAAGGCCTTTTCTATCTTGTTATCCTTAACGTCCGTGGCGATTTCAAATAACTGCCGGAATAGTGCTATCGGATACGACATATTCATCAAATTTATTTTTAATTTCTGTAATCGCAGGGTCTAATTCGAATATCTGGAACAGTTCGCGAGATATGCGGTAACGTACCTTTGCGAGGCTGTTACGATAGACTTTCTGTAGCTCCTTGATAACCTCGCCCGAAGCGTTGGAATACGTCATAAGAGAGCTGTCAATAAGCGGTAACGGTATATTGTAGGCAGCTATGGCAATGTCTTTGCGCAAAGGCTCTACATAGGCCTTGTACAAATCCCTGTCTATCGGTGAACCTAATTGATCCACCTTGATAAATGGCTTGTCGGTACCTACGTTTTCGTCCCTTACAGCAAGAACCGAACCCGCGTTCTCGCTACCCATCATCTCTGACAAGGTTTCCCTGAACTCATTCTGCGCTTGTTCCGTCTCAAAGTCTCCGTGCGAGACAATGGAACACATGTGGAAGCCTCGCCCCAAAGTTCGGTTAACGTACCTGCCGTTCTTGTCCTCCGCGCCCATTTCGTTGCGTACCGCATGGAACAGGCTCAGGGGATAAGGCCGGGTAGTGCCAAGGTTAACGTACAAAAGCTGCCCCGGATGGTTTTCCAATCCTCCGTAATCCTCTACCTCCACCGCGAAGTGATCAGGATCGTACGTCGGGTATTCCGTTGAGTTCTCCGAGACGTTGGTAGCTTTGATATTCTCCTTAAGCCAGTTGTTGAAAACGCGCCACCTTTTAATGGTCGGGTCTTTTCGATAGTTATCGTGCAGTTCCGCCCGGACGTATTCAAACGGAACGGTATACACGTCAACAGGCTTGTATCCCGAAGAGGTGATCCCGTATTGGATTATCCATGCCCAGCCCTTAAAACGGGAAATATCGTTGGCGGTGGTCTCTAATATGTCGTTCATGTTATAACCGTTTCCGTTCGTCTTCTCTGCGAATTCCTTGTTTTTAAAGCCTTCGCAGATAATGTTTTCCGTCATTTTTTCTACTGCCGCGCTTGCCGTCTTAGAGGCGTATATAAGCTCCGATATTTCCTGCGGATACAAGTTTCCCTCCCCGTAGTTAATTATCTTATCGCTTGTATTGGCGGTTAATTTTAATGCTCTTTCAACAATGAGCTTGCAGCGGTTATAACCTAACATATTATTTCTTCTCCAATAAGTTAACGAATTGATCCGCGTATGCGGGGTTTTCTTTCATCAGACGTTCGGCGATCTCGTCCGTCATATTGGCGGCTTTATAGATAACCCCGTCTACATAGTGGACGATACGCGAACCCGGCTTCATTGCCCATTTGTACACCTTACCAGTCAAATACTTCTCTACGTACCATAAATTTAGGTATTCCATATCCATGTGGCAATTGTAGTCCAGTTTCAGACCTGTATACTTATAGTAGGCCTCTACTTTTTCCTCCAAAGTGTTAAGCTCCGGAACGGGTTCTTTGTCAGTTGCCTGTTCAGTATCAGTTGCATGTTCAGCATCAGTTGCCGGAACATCCTGTTCTTTGTCAGTTGCCGGAACTTCTTGTTCAGTAGTTACCGGAACATTATCAGTCGCATGTTCAGCATCAGTTGCTGGAACATCCTGTTTTGATTTATTTGTTGCCATTATAAAGTTGTTTATAAGATTAGTGAACTAACGAGGTTGGGTAATCTTCCGACCGCGTATAAAGTTAAGTTGCTGGTGTAGATAAAGCCTCATAATCTGCTTTAGTAAGGTTGTAAATGGTAGTTCCTACCTGCCAATCCTCCACTCCGAAAGTTGTACGAACAAATCCAATTCCGTTGCTTGACCCCTCTACAGATAGAACCTCTAACGGCGCGCCAAGACCGTAAATCTTGTAAATACCATTTCCGTGATCTACTGCGATAACGTACTTCCCGTTCATTCCGCCCGTATATGCCCGACCTGTTGATTCGTTTGCGTTTTGGTGGTTGTATAGTGTAGCCTCTATAGATACATCGTGTTGCTGAGGATATACCTCACCGCCTTTCATAGCTATATTTACTACCAAAGAATTATTTCTTGCTTCAAGATTTATAGCTGCAGTTCCTGCTGCGCGGGTAATCGTGGCTACCGGATTGCCTGAGGATACCGCAAAGCTCGCAATTTGAGATGCATTTAATAACTTTGCACTCACAGGTCTACCTAACTCTGCTGCGGGTGGCGCCCCACAAGAAAGATTTCTGTTACCGCCTATAATTGTTAAACATGCCATATCATTTTTCTCCTTTCTTTTTAGTAAACTGCCGCAGCGTATAAAGTATCATACAGGTTAGTGCCTATTTGCAATGCGTCCTCTCCTATAAACTGCTCCGGGGTTTCCATAGTGATGGTATACCAACCTCCGTTGTCATGAGATGAACGTTCGATACTCGACGGGGACATTCCGTAGTATGTTCCGTAGGCTCTTGTTTTTTTATTTACATCTTGCGTCAGAATGACAAACGATCCGTTTGTCATTGCCGCTAAAGCATTATACAGAGCGCTGTCTACAGGGGAAGTAACGGTTAAAGTAGCTGAATGAGTAAACGCATTTGGAGCCCCCTCATTAGTTTTTAGACTTTCAGATAATACTAAGGTTCGCTTAGGAGTATCTATTTTATATGCGTTTGCACCCGACTTTAAAGTTAATGCATATATTTTATATCCATCCTCTAAAGTAATGCTAAAAGACTCGATGTCTTCCTTATTAATTATCATTGCGGTAAGCAATCCCGTCGCGCCCGTATCACAGTCATACGCGAATCCGCCTGCTAATTTTGATATACATGCCATAATTAAATTGATGTATTTGTTAAAATTGTATTCACTGCCGCAGTCTCTATATTCTGCAAGTAATTTCCTGCCGATCCGTCTGGTGCAGTTAAAGTAACAGTTGCTAACTGTCCGTTAGTATTTAGGTCTAGGTCGTAGCCGGAACATTCTAATGGAGAAATAGAGCCAGCGAAGTAATAGTACATATCGTTAGACTCTATCATAACATAAAAACGTCCAGTCAGTAATCGCATGCTTGCACCCACCAGCTTAGATGGGACTTTAAACATGACGGATATATCCATCTTATTGGAGGCGTCCATAGTTCTGATAGCCGTAGTTACTTGGATATTTTGTTTATACCCTTCCACTTTGTAACATCCTGTACCTGTTACAAAGGTAATCGTTCTTATCGCACCATCAGGCGCAAAGGTTAATGTCGCGTCCTGGACGTGTATCAAATATATGTTTTTTATGCCATGTGTGGGTATCGTACAGTTAGTAAGGATACTTCCCTGTAGTTTTGATAAACAAGTTTTTCCCATATCATTTGTTTTAAAATGAGAAGGGTTCGGTTTTTTACTCCCAAACCCTTTAGTTATTTTTATCCGCCCGTAGAAGGTCTTACGGTCAACCACAACTGCATTTTCTCGGGTGCCACCAGCATTGCGTCAGCGGCAAACAAAGTCTGTGAGTAGTAGTTACGGCTCTTAGCGTCCTGAATGAACGGTGCGATAACCGTTTCCGCGCTTTCCAATGCGAGCTGAATATTGTCTTTCGGTGTGAAAGCAATAAACGCCGTATCCGCGCCATCTGCCAAAGCGGCGTTAGACACGTGGCGCAAATCTGTAACCCTGTACCCTTCAAAGAAATACTCAGGTCTTCCGTCAACCAAGAAACTTTGTGCCGCGCTGTTGCTTTTGTCTTCCAACAGGTTTTTGTACAGTCGCATGACGTTTGACGATACGAAGAACTCCGAGCGATCCAAAGTGTCCGGGCGTTGGCCGTCAACGCAAGCGCGAAGGGCTGCAAGAACGCCTTCGGTGGTAAGAGTCAACGCGCCTTCGGTCATTGTGGAGTCTTTATACTGCTTGATGATACCGCCGTTAGTAAAGATGCCGTATCCTGTGGCCGAGCTTGTAACGTCGCCATCCAGCCAAGCCAAACGCAACAGGTCCGCTTCCAGCACTTTCAGAACTTCCGCCTGAATGAATCCCGCCAATTCTGTTTCGGAGAAATTGTCGTCGAGATTGATTCCGCGAGCTACCATCTTGCCCCACAAGTTTTGCAAGCAGATTTCGATCGGCAACTCGATAGGCGCCATGGTGTAATACTTAACCTTGTCACTGATCGAGTCGTAGAAGTTTGTTCCACCACAACCCGCGGATTTTTTCAGCGCTTTGTCCGCTGCAGTAAGAGACACAACAGGAGTGTTGTTTGCGATACCGTTCAGTACGGTAATACCTCTCGAGATTTCACCAGCCAAGCCGACGGTCAACGAGATCACATCGTTAAGGCTGTTAAGATTTAGTTTATTAAGGTCAGTAAATGTAAATGCCATAGTCTTTTTTGTTTATTTGTTATAAAATCTTTTAGCAGCTTCGGAAACTGCGGATTTGCTTAGTTGGGTCTTGCCGGTTCTCGGCATTCCTGATCCCGCCGTGTTCGGCGTACGGGTTGCACGGTTAAACTGCGCAGTCAGGTTATTAACAGAGGTCTCCATCGAAGATACGGAAGCCTCCAAAGCGGCAAGGCGGTTTGAGAACTCGTCGGGAACGCCACCCGATCTACGGGTTTCGCGGCCGATCTCTCTTTCGTCTCTGATCTCGTCCTCCTGTTCGTCGCGCGGGTCTTCGGACGGTTTGACCTCGGCGATCATTCCGTTTTCGATTCGCAAAACCAGAATGGCGTCGTCGGCTTTGATACGGATTTCGCCGTCGGGATGTACGTTACCATCGCTATCGAAGACCTTATCGCCGATAGCCATGATTTCGCCCTTGGCTTCAATCGTTACTTTATCGCCGCTTACCGTTTCCACGGTCTCAGTGGCAAAACTGCTTTTCTTTAGCATTGATGCAAAAGCACTGAAAAATTTGTTCATTTTCTTTTCTTTTTGGTTATTATTAAATAGACTTGAAGTGGCTGCGGGTAAACCCACAATGTCGCACGCATATATTTCGACAAATTTCGTAACATCTATTGCAGTACCGTTCAAAATCCTTTCGTCCATACCCATAACGGAAATACCTAACATTTCAGGCTCTTTTGCGATCATTGTCGCGATGAAGGCGGCTTCGTTAGGATACGCCTTTTCCAAAGCTTCGGACATCTCGAAATCTGCGTAGGCGACCCCGTTATCATAAACGAAATTGGTGAATCTGCCTAAATACCCGTCCAGCATATCTTTGCCGTTGTGGGTACGTCTGCAATGAACCGGCTTTTCATTCCCTAGCGCTACAACGCTCTGAACGGCATCGTTCGTAATGTTTAACGGGTATATACCGCCTTCCCATTCTCCGACGTTGGCGGTAGTACCCGACTGAATGATTCTTAGTTTTTCAAATTTCATAAATTCCGTTTTGTGCAAAAATAGACGGTTGAAATACAACCGCCATTTCTGAGTGAGTCGTTTGGTTAATAGCTTGCTAAATTTTGCACTACCGCAACGTCACTCTGTCCCGAGTTTATATCCTGAACGGATACCACCGGGTTAGGCATGTTTGCAACAGCGCCGATAACAACCCCTGCCAATTGGTTTATACTTTCGTTCGACAAACGTATGTTATCCATCTGACGGGTTAAGCGGTTGGCCTCCGAGATGCTCGCCACCATGCCGCCGTCGGCGAACTTGTACAGGCCAGAAGTAGCGAACGAGTTTCCCCCGTGCGCCTCGTTCAATGCCGATAACGCGTTAATCGCGGCACTCGCGGACCGCTTCATAATATAAACGTTCTCGCCGCCCTCGGCCTCAAATACCTGCCCGTTATCTCCCCGGAACGTTACGCCACCTTGAGCGTGAGACCTTCCGACGATCTGACCGCCTTTCGCGTACTTCTTAACACTGGTATTGACTTTCGTGTCAGGGTCTTTCTGCTTGGCGATAGACATTACTTGTTTCATACCGAAAGCGATAACGATAGCTGCCTGTGCGATACCAAGGATACCGCCCTGCGCCAATGCTTTAGTTGCGCCCAGGTAAGTATTGATAGTTGCTTGTACAATTCCAAAGGCTTTTCCGGCCTCGCTTTCCTCGCCGAGTAAAGAAGACATCTGGCCTGCCAATCCCGCCGCCATTGTCAACTCAGCGTTAACACGTGCTTTGGCATTCTCTTCCTTGGCCTTTTCATACTTCTGCTGTATAAGAGTTGTATCCGCGCCTATCCTTTCGGCTGCTGCCATCTCCTGTGCGTATTGTGCATCCAACTGGGCTTGCCTTAGATCATACTGGTTCGTTATCTCTGACATCTCCAGTTCCTTGCGATTGGCTTCATCCATAGCGCGCCTTTCCTTATCCAGTGCGGCTTGGTCGGCCTCCATTTGCTGTTGGATTTTCATAGTTTCCAACTTTAGGGCCGTTTCCTTGTTGGCATACTCCTGCTGAGTTATCAATCCTTGTTCCAATCGATAGCGTTCGATCTCCAAGCTCTTTTCGGCGAGTTCCTGCTGGTTGGCCAACTTACTAACATTCGTATCGTTGTTCAACTCGCGTTCCTTAATGGAAAGATCGAGTGTCGTTAAAGCTATCTCCATCTGTTTGATAGTTTCTTGCTGCAACTCTCGTTTCCGCTTCTCTGCTTCCTCCGTAGCTTTGATAGCCGCTTGTGCCTTTGCCTGTTCGGCTGCTGCTGCAGCGGCTGAGTTTTTAGCGATCTCCTGTTGTTCGAATGAACTTTGCTGAGAAATAAGTTCCCTTCGTTTGTCGGCATACTCCGCTTGCTTGGCTTGCAATGCCGCTTGAGCTTCCATTACTTGTCGTCTCTCTTCTGCGGTTGATTTGCTTAACTCCTTTTCAGCGTTTATTTGATCGTACTTCTTTTGGAGAATTCCTACCTCTATATTCTCCATTTGTTTCAACGTGGATAACCCCTGATTTGCGGCTGCCTCGCGTTCCTTAATGGACTTTGTTTGATCGGCTATAATAGATTTTTGGTTAGCAAGTTCACGGGACATGGCAGATAATGTAGTCAAAGAGTCTGTTTCCATCTCGTAGATGGCTTGCTCCTGCCTTGTAAGCTCCTTTGCCGCATTCGCTGCTTTAGCAGTCTCACCCGATATCAGCCCTATAGTAGACAGCAGGGAAACAACCTTGGTTGATACCCAGTCTATCGCCTTGGCAACGCCGTTTAACATGTTCGTAATGCCGTCCAGTATGCGGGAAAATATCACTTCGAACGGGGCAAACGCGGCTTTCAGGTTCGTAGCCATCTCCGTGTTGCGCTTCATCAGCTTTTCGACCGTTGATATCAGCGTCAAGATGAGACCGACAATGGCAAGGATAGGATTAGCCCTCAGAACCGCATTAAATGACTTGACGGTTCCCATGGCACCCGACATGTTGGAGGCTAAAGCACCTGTAGCGCCTGATAAGCCTTTCGTATTCGATAGCGCCTCTTGAACACTTTCCGCGTAATTACCGACGTTACGCCTGTTGTCTCCTACAGCCTTCTCCATCTCCTTCAATCTGTCGGAGATTTCCTTGGTTTCGGTTGCAAGCTTTTTGCCCTCCTCCGTATTGTTACGGGTCTCCGCACTCATGGCGTTTAGCTCCTTGGTGTTCTTGGCAAGTTGGGCGCGCAACGCGTTAACACTGCTCTCCTGACTTGTCAAAAGGGTAGTGTTAGCCTTTATCTCGGCGTTATTGTCCGCGATAGACTTGTTTGTCTCTATCATTGTTTTGGACAACTCCGTCTGAGCTTTCGTCGAGTTGGCTACTACCTTTCGATATTCTTCCTGCGATAGAGACCCCGCCTTAAACGCTTTACCTGCTGCCGTTACCTGCGCCTGCTCGTCTTTAAGTGCGGCACTGAGTTGCTTCTTCTTGTCTGCAAGTTCAATTGACTTCGCGATAAGCTCGTCCAGCGCGTCAAGCGCCCCCGACGAGTCTAACGATATATCCAATAATGTAACATTTTCTGCCATAATCGATAATTATTTGTTAATTGCTATCAGCGTAACCTGGGCTGTCTCTTTGGACGCGTCCCAACTCTGTAAACTTCTCAGGTAGAAATACCCGCCCAGCTCACCTACGAAATACTTGGCATCCATTTCCATTCCCAATACGTCAAAGTAACTCAGGTTCATGGTACAAGTAACCTGCCACCCGGGCGTAAACTTTGCGAAGTGCTGGTTAAAGTATGTCTGGTAGCCGTCGGGGGATGAAAACCAGTCAAGAACAATAAACCCCGTAGAACTTTGAACCATATCAACCGTCTTAGTAGCAGCCCTACCGGCAACAGGGAGATTGCTTTCCGGGCCGTTCGCTATCGCGTTAAGTGCCCGGTCAGAACCTCGGACGAATGCGGAAAGCTCTCCTACCTTGCACAGGTATCCCCGTGACATGTTGGATACAGGAGCGAACACAGCCGTGTCTATTTGAGCTTTACCCGTCCAGTTAACCACGGTGTCACTCACTATTGGGCGTAGTTTTAAGGAAAACGGATTCGGGTTATAGTCATAAGTCCATCCGAACGCTTTGCAGTAAGCTTGAACCAAGTCATACGCCTGTGTAAACCCTATGTCGAACACAGACGTGGTAGATGCATCGGGATTCGATACCGCGGACACCCGCAAAGTAATGCCGTACGCCTCGGCTGCGGATAATCCCGTGTATGGCACACGTACCGTACCTGTTCCTGCGCTGTTATCCGAAAAGTAAAAGTATGTAGCGCTGTTCTTCACGCCTCGGAGTTTTAAAAACTGCGACGTGTCCGCCGTATACTTATACGCCCCGTCCACGTAGGCAGACCCACGTGTAAACGCTATATACTCGGCACTGCTCCGGTTAGACACGAGGTATATAGTGGCGGGCGCGTTTGATGGCATTATGACAAAGCTGCCGGGTTGCGCGACTACTGAGAAATCCACACTGTCGAACTGCTCGATGGGGAGTGCCACTTGGTAGTTGGAGAACATCATGTTCATCGACGGGTAATACTGGCCGTCCAATGTAGGATACGACCGAACAAACGTAAGCGCCGATTCCCTATCCAGAACTGCGCCCGCCGTAGTGATTGCGTCGTTATCATTTATATCAAACCTATAATTTGGTACCAGACTACCGTATGACGGGTAATCTATGGCAGGTCGGTTTATCTGGTTGCCATACCCGTATGCCAAGGCGGAATCAAGTGATGATCTCCACTCGCTTGTACCGCCGCCCACAGGTCGTGCCATACAGGGAGCTTTTACATCGGATAACTTGTTCGCTTGATCTACCAAGGATATATTGTACGCGTCGTTAGAGGCGGTAACGTTTACTCTATACACACCCGACCCGATCGGGGATGTCAGCCCGCCAAAACCTATGTTAGCGTAATATGGAGATTTACGGGTGTACAGCCACGGGTAACGGATAGCCCGAAACACACGGTCGTTAACTTCCGACCGGGGAACACTGATCGAACCAGAATAGCTTACCGTCGGTTCGGAGAACTCTATAGGATCAACGTTCTGCACGTTCAATTTCACAGACCCGGCGGATAACCCGTCAAGCTTAATACCGTCGATTGTTATTGTAACTTCCATGTTTATGCCTCAATTAGTTCAAATTTACATTTCAGGTTAACCGACTTGCCCAGCGCACCGCCCTGAACGAGGTATGCCGTCGGATTGGTTACGGTAACGCGCGCCCACTGGTTGATGTCTATGGGGCACACTCCTTGGATATCCGCTGATCGGCAAAGCGATAAAATGGCCGTATTGTTCTCGTCCGTTATGGGTATGGCCAGCGTTATAGTGTACGACGTCACGCGCGCCCCGCCATAATAGTAGCTTTGCATCACGGGTTGTATCTGATAGGCATAAACGTGCAGCCAGTCGTAAAGCCCGTATGAGTTCAGCCATTTAAGCGTAACGCGTTTGGTACGGTCGGGGCAGTAAGGGTATCGGCGTTTATAGCGCGCATATCCCCATGTCCCGCCATTGCCGTTAACCCTGAACTCAATGTTGCTTAGGTTGGCGAGGTTCCACCCGTAGCCCTGCGCCACGTTTGTAGGCGTTCCAGAGGCCCCTTCGTTACGGTAGCCTATGTACTGGCTGGCGGCGCGTTGCCCGTACCACACCCTTTGCGTGTAGTAGTTTCCTACCAGAGGGGAGCTGCCGGATATGGCAAAGTCCGGGCGTTCAAAATACCCGTCCGAATAGTCCGACAAGTTTTGCAGGCTGGTGGACGTGGCAAACTTCGCGTATCTGGCTGGGCAGTGTATGACATAGAGTACTATAGTGTACGCTGTTGCTCCTTCCGTGTAAGATACGCTCACGTAGTCGTATGTGTTGGTGGTAGTAACCGTGCTTTTAAGAAGGGATTCGGCGGCTGCGGCCATCACGGACAAGTCCAATATCATATTTTCGTACACCTGTATGTAACCGCCGATTCCGGTATTCACGCCGTTACGCCAATATGATAGCCGTAATGACGTTACGTTCCCCGTGCCCGTAAGCTGTAAAGGTGTGTACAGGCTTGCCCCGATGGCTCCCACGTTAAGGTTTCCGCCGCCCGTTGCGGTATTACCTGTGAGTAAGTCTTTTATTACCATATCATTTACTTAAAATTGTTAGTAATTTGGTGGATACGATGCGGTTCACTTCCACCGTCAGCCGCTTAACCATATCAGGGTTGAGGATGCTACTCGCCACTCCGCCCGTATTGAACTCGTTGGGCACTTGTATGCCGTCCCGCTTGATGGCGTAGGCGATAGCCCATGCGGCTTCTTCGGGAATGTCCGTGCCGGCATTGGCGTTCTTGTCGCGTATCCATTTCTTTATCGCGGATACGGGCGGCATGGTTCCGGCCCTTCGTCCGTCCTCCATCTGGTAAATGTAGGCAGGGGCGACTATCTTTATGCTCTTGCCATCCTCTACGACTTTAGTCTCGCGGTCGAACTCGCCGGACGCGTTTAACTTCATCCGGTAATAGTTAGCTACGATTTCATCTCGTACGCCCTGCACCAACTTCACTATTTCACTGTCCATTAGCTGATGTCCAATGTCGCCTCCCAACCCGACTTGATGCTATCATACTGGTTTTGCACTTTGCTCAGCCGTATGCCGCTAATCTCGTACCCGCAGATGAACGATTTCAGGAATTCCTGCATTAACAGGTCGGTGCGTATCAGCGTCTCAATCTCTACGGCATCATCGCGCATATACGCCGATACGCCCATGCAACGAACGATGATCGTATATGACACGGCGTTAGGAACGTTAGGGTCTACATAAGAACCGTTAGACACATCCAGCGTGAAGAAATCATCGCTGATTTCGTTGGCGGCTACATTCTGTACTTCCGTGCCTCCGAACACGAGCGTCTTTCCCATCTGGAAAGCCCGCGCACTCGCTTTGTTAAGTATATCTCCGAATGTCATAATCAACGGTATTTTTGTTGCTGTTTCTTAAGTTCTTTCTTCTCCTTCTCGATCTCGTCGTTACGCTTGGCAATGGCGAGCATCGCATCGGAGTAGTTCATCTTCTTGGCATCCTCAAAACTGCAGTGAAACAGTTCTGCGGTAATCTGTACAAGACCGAGCAGGTTCTTCGCCTGCCTGATGTTCTCGTCGCCTGTCAGCGCGCTTTCGCCAGTGTTACGCATATTCTGGAAAATGACGCGTTCCAGATTGTCGGCGTACTCCAGTTGCTCGATTATGTACTTGTCGAGCTTGGCGGCGTCTAATAGCGTCGTAGGCGAATAATTGTCGTCCGTCCATGCTTCTATACGTCTGATGGGATTTTCGGCTCTACGCGTCTCCAAAATAGCCCATAGACCTATTTCTTCAATGCTCTTAAGGCGGTATACCGCTTTACCGTTACGCGTGGCAACCTGGGACGGCTTAAGGTATTTGATAACGGCCTTCAACAATTTCTCCTCGTCATGGGTCAGGGTTGCCATACCTTCGGGCGGCAAGTTGCAGATGCGTAGTAACACGGTCCGGTTCCTCAACATGGAGAACTTGAACCCGATTTTCCTTAGTAACTTTTTCATTTCGGACGGTATTTTCGTATTAAGTAATCAACTCCGTATCTCATCGCGTCCAGCGCGTGGTTCCAAGCGTCTATCGGCTCGTTGGTGTACGTGTCGGACGATTCGTCCTTGATCCACTTGTAGTTATCCAGCTCGTCCAGCATCTTGACCGAACGTTTGGTTACGTGCATCTTAAACTGTTTGACTTGTGCGATACCGCCCGCCACCGAACCGCGCCCCTTGATGCACGGCATTGCCTTCACGCGCTTTTGCTGCAGCTCTACGATCGACTTCTGTTCGGCATTGTCGCACACCGTCACTATGCGGTTAAGCCCGTTGGAGTTCAGGTATTCGGCGATGTTGGCGTTAAGTAGTCCTGTCTCATAGCAAAGCAGGTCTACGTACAGGTCCCAGCCTTCAAACCTCAGGTCTACTATCGCGGTCGGGTCATTCACGAACCCGAAGTCAAGACCGAGGCAGCGGCCTGTAAACGTCTCCGGCATATCCTCGATAACTTCGTACTCAGGGTAGACGTTACCCTCCACGCCGCCCGTCTCACCTTCACCGTACACTCGCCACCAGTTCGCATCGTTGCGGTTCTTCTCGATCGCGCTGATCTGCTCCTCGGTCAGGTACGGGTTATCCTTGTACGTTGAATGGATAGTGACGTATCGGTCGCCTACGAACTCCGTTTCCCCCCAGAACTTACGCACAGGGTTAAAGTCGATAATCACTTTTTTGCGGGTACGGATATCAAGCTGACGGAATGTCTCGCGCGGTATGCTTTGCGCCTCATTCACGAACAGTATATCACGCGCGGGGCCGTGCACCTTGCTTGCGTTGTCAATGCCGAAGAACTCGATCATACTTCCGTTCTGATAGGTGTATGACCCTTCCGTCTTGTTGAATGCCTCTTCGTCCCATTCGCTTTCGGCGATCAGCATTTGGCGGAAATCCCGTTGCATGCCCCGTTTCACCATAGGCAGGGTCGCGGCAACACAGGACACGACAAGCGGCTTTTCGCAGCTTTTGCATAGTATGTGCAATAATTGCAACGCTGCCCATGTCTTACCGGAACGCGTACCGCCTTTGTTCGCTATACCTCGGATACGTGGGTTAACGAAAGCGTCCAGCAGCTTTTCAAACGTAAATGTCACGTTCATTAGATACCCCCTAACTTTTTAAGGTTTTCTACGGCCTCAGGGGACAATACGTTGATCTGCATGGCTTTCGTCCCTGCCTCCTTGCCGCCACTGGTTACGTCCTTAAGATCGCGCAGACCTCGCAGTTTAGCCATGTACGTGGCATCCACCAGCCCGGCGAGCGCCCCTTCGTCCATATCGGTAGTGATAAGCTCCTTTATGAGGGAATAGCCGAGCAGCAGGTTCTCCGCCTCTACGTTGCCCTCTTCGGCCAGCTTGCCCAGCTTGTCGAGGTTCTTGTTAAAGTCCTTGATGCTCCAGCCTATGAACAGGCAGAATGCGCCGACAGACGGCGAACGTTTCTTCTCTATGGGTATCTTTTGCCCGGCCATTGCGCCGCCTTTAATTACTTCGTAGGTGAAGTACGGGTTATCCTTACAGAACTGCATGTACTCGGCTACGTAGTTGATGCATTCCTCTATGCTGTTAAGCGTCGCTCCATGTACGCCGCGGGTCTGGATTACCTCGTACAGCTCGCCGCACTCGCTGATCTTCTTTTTTGGTGTAGGCGCTACGCCCGTGGCTTGGCCTTTCTGTATGCCGTCCATCGAAGCGACGACGGTTTTCTTTCTTCCTGCCATGTGTTACGTTTTAGTGGGTAAAATGCGCGCGCGGTTTTGGTTATGGAGCGCGCGAACGACACAAAAGTACACCCCGAAAATCGTAACCTGAAATCTGGGAGAGTCATTTGGCTACCGTATTACCTCGACAAAAGCCCATCCCCCTAACTCAGGCACCCATCTCCATACATGCCCGAAAGTCCTCGATGCGCCCATCCAAGAATAACGAATGATGTTACCGTCTTTGTCTACCGAATATTCCCGGGGTACGTCCCGTTCGTTCTGCTTCTCTTCCGCGTACTTCCTCATATCCCTAAACAAGTACTGCCTTTTATTGATATCCTGCTTATACGTGAAGTCCTGTTCGCGTATGTACTTGTACAGCTTATTAATCCATTTGCGGCATTCTGCGGCACTTACATCACCTTTACCGTACTTGTCTTTGCTTATGTCACGTTCGTGCCCATAGCGGCGAATAAACTCCCAAATAATGAAGGTGTGCACGTTCATTGCATGTGCGATATCTATAAATCTAATCCTTTCCATGATATTTGGCTCTTAAATCTTTAATCTCATTCAGTAACCTATTGGATCGTCACGCTGATATATATTGTACTTCCCCATACATCGACTATAATCGTATTTAGGAATATCTTAATAATGATTTTACTTTCTGAAAAACATATCTCCGGAAATGGATCGAGCTGTATCGTCACCGGTTAGCCGGATGTAACGGAAGAAGTTATGTTCTGATCTGTGCCCGGTAAGTTTCATGATTTCAAACGTCTTCATCCGACCAGTGAGATACATATTAGTAGCTGCGGATCGTCGGGCTGTATGACTGCTAATAAGCTCCCATTTCTCACGAGTGACAGTCTTTAGCTTTCCTCCCTGAGTATAGGAATAGGTAATCAGGTCATTTAGTCCGATTTCTTTCATTATCACCTTCAGGTACTTATTGAAGTATTGGATACAAAGCCCACCAGGAATATTACCGCCATATTTCGCAAAGATTTCTTTCACATAATCGTGCGCAGGTACTTTAACGTCTACATTGGTTTTCTTGGTTCGCTTGACGATATATCCGTTCTGGAGGTTGTCTTTTGTCAGCGCGGAATAATCAGAATAGCGCAAGGCTGTAAGGCAACCTACAACAAATAAGTCCCGAATGCGCTCTTTAGCCTTCCTCTTATCCTGCTTCTCAAACTTGTAGTAATAGATGCGCGTGATTTCGTTCATTGAGAGAAACACGGCATTCGTATCTTCCAACCGCATATCAATCTCGTCATAAGTCGAGTCAACTGCATAATTATATTATCCTGCTCTTCGTACCATAGATTGAATTTTTAGAATGTAACCTACTATTGTATTATGTCTTAAGTTCTGGTTCTCCAAGTAGATTATGAAGTCGTCCAAGAATTCAGCAGTCACTGAGTTCGTGAAGATGTCACAATCATATTCTTCTGAGAATCCGTCTATATGCTTAATTATTGCATCATAAACTGCTGCATAGTGTTCAGACTTGCGTCTGCTTCTCTTTTCAAGAACTTCATGCATGAAGTCGGTGAAGTATATTCCTTCTAAAGGCTTCTCCTGCCGGAAGTGATTAATGTAGTCCTTGCGTACCTGGACGGTCGGGACCGGGGAAAATACTTGAAATGTTGCGGCTGTATCATTTTAAGGGTTAATCACTGTTTTACAAAATCGGATTTTCCGATTTTACTTTAGATAAAGCCATCCCGTGTCATTCGGGTGTCGGCTGGCCAGTTCCGATAAGTGCATATCATGGCGCCGGGATGGCTTTGTTACTTATTTGGATTCTTCTAACAAATTCTTTCTTTATTATTTTCTTGTTTTACCCTAATTGTTCTACTTCTTCTATTGCTTTAAATATCTCAAAAATCACCTGCGGAACTATGGCGTTTCCATATCCCTTGACTGATTCCTGTCTCCACTTTGTGAAAGGAATGGTAAGGTCGCCCACATCAAAGGGAAGCCCATCATTTCCTCGACAAACAGGGGATTGAGTTGGGAAGTTTTTCCAGCCCTTTGCTGACAATTCTCCCCTAACATCACAGGAATGTCGCTTAGAGCATCGTTCCTCAATTTTCCGTTTTTTCGTATCATTGCATTGGGAGATATTGAAGACTTGTAATCTCTCGTTGTCGGAGTAGGGAGCATACCGCAAGCCGCCAAATCGTTCAATTCCATTGTCCATCCTTTCTCTATTTTCCGCTTTGTCCGCCCGTCTTCCGGTTTTGATCCGTTTCTGAAGCTTCTTGCTGTTGGAGTAGGTAACATTCCGTGAAAGTCCATTAGTCCGTTCGGGCGTATCTCCCCATTCTTTCTGCTGTGAAAAGTCTCTCCTCCAGCGTCTTTCAATTCCTTGACACGTTTTGGGTGGTAAATATCCGTTGCCATTGGTGTCGGGAGTAATTCCATTGGATAAAACTCCGTCTGTCCTTTCTCGTTGCACCTTTTCAATCCTTGCGTCTGCACAGTGGGCAGCAAACCACACCCTGTTTCTTCTGTGGGGCGCTCCGACGGCACAAGCCGGAATAAGCAACGGTTGGACGGAATATCCTTCTCGCTCAAGGTCTTTACAGATGGTTTCGACAACATACTCTTGTCGTAGCAATACTCTTTTTCCGTTATCTTCTCCGAAAAGAGAGGTCTGGCTTCCCATTTCAGTCTCCTTGCCGGGCTGAACCATCGTGAGGATTCCAGCAACGTTTTCACCAATAACCCAAGCGGGTCGGATTTCCTGTATGGCGCGTAACATGTGCGGCCAGAGGTAACGGTTATCATCCGCTCCCTTTCTTTGGCCTGCGACGGAGAAAGGCTGGCAAGGAAACCCTCCTGTAAGGATGTCAATCCGTCCTCTCCATTGACTAAAGTCTGTTTTGGTAATGTCTTCATAATGTTCTGAATTAAAAAACCAATATTTCAATATCTCGTTGCAAAAATCGTTTATCTCACAGTGAAAGGCATTTTCCCAGCCCATCCAGGAAGCTGCTATACTTGGAGCATCAAAACCGCTAAATAAACTGCCATGAACTAATTTCATTTGATTCCTTTCCATCTTAGTTAATAATCTTTCATTGCTTCAAATACCGGTTTATTTCAACCTGAATGTAATCAGGCGCAATATGACATCGTTCAACTGCCGTTTGCTGTCCTTCTGTTTCTGGAAAGTTACGCTTCCTAATGATAACATCCACTTCCTCGCTACGTTCACGGAGGAACTTTCTAAATGCTTCACCGACAGTTATAGTATCGAAATACCCGTAGAACTTACCATACCTCCCTAGCTTGAAACGGGCAACAAATAGAAGAAATTCTGTCAACTTGATGTAGTGATACTGCCCGACAAACAGCCGTGAAAATTCATTCAGAGCGTCTAAGTCAGCACTTTCTTTCGTCGAAGAGGCAAAATCGATAGTCAATAGTTGAGTTTTTACCCACAACGAAGAAGAATCACATCCGTACATCCGTTCTAAATCAGCCACTGTTGGAGATTTCTCACTATAAGCCTTTTCCAAATCTGAAAGAATAATTGTTTGAAGTGAAGTGGAATAAGCAGATGAAAAGGCCTTAAAGGTCGGGTATCTCTGCTTGATGGTTGATAGCAGAATTTCCCTGCTCGATGGCTGCATATTCGTCAAGGAGCATTCTTGCCTTTGCTGCTTTATCAGCATTCCGATTGTTTTGTCCTTGGATTCCTGTTTTTCCATACTTGATGTTTAACCATTCTTGATAATCACGTTCAGTTCCCGTAAATACAACCCCGGTCCATCCGGATTCAATTGCCCTCTCAATTTGCCTGATGGCAAACTCTTCTTCAAAATTAGAAAGCTTATTAAGTGAAAGCTGCAACGCATAATTAAGCTTGTTTTTCCATTTTGGAGTATTTCGCAAAGTTTCCCAAGCAGACATGAAAGCTATCGAAGAGAAAGGATAAACTAAAGGCTTTACATCTCCCTCTTTTTTTCTGGACTTCTTGGGCTTTTCGGGTGGGGGGTTCTCGTGCGTACGCGCGAGACTCTCTTCTTGTTTTATGTTTATATTATCTTTAATAGGTGTAATTTGCGTTTCATCCTCAAAATTTGCGGATGATATTGCGGATGATGTTTTTTTATCATCCTCAAAATTTGCGGATGATATTGCGGATGATATTGCGGATGATATTGCGGATGAT
>CDZN01020268.1_pt1 | contig 25369 bp, 30 predicted proteins | sample 557701 | NCBI WGS metagenome assembly CDZN01 (sample SAMEA3182089, study PRJEB8094) | gut metagenome | biome: human; feature: gut; material: Stool; isolation source: human stools | place: Canada | collected 2013-02-04 | reverse complement strand
AGCGCCCCCTCCCCCGGCAGACCACGCCGCCGCGCCGCCCCCCTGCACCCCTGCCGATATGGAACTCCTCCGCGGCTATGCCGTCCGGGTGAGGCAATACCTCGAAACCTCCGGCGTATATACCAATCCCGACCTCTCTATTAACGATGTAGCAAAGGATACGGGCATTTCTTCCAGAAATATATCGAAAGCAATCAATATCGTTTTGGAAAAGAACTTTTTCGAACTGGTGAACGGCTTGCGCATCGAAAAATCGAAAACGCTGCTGACGGAGAAGAAAGAACGGCGCCTTACCCTTGATACGATAGCCGAACAATGCGGATTCAATTCGCGTTTCACTTTCAACGACGCCTTCAAGAAGAGCACGGGAATGACCACCTCGCAATGGCTGAAATCATCAAAAAACGACTGAAACGCCCCTTTTTACCGATTATTTTGTGAGGATACACGGAATCCCCACATAACTGATTCCAAATAATTTGCCCCGGACAGCCTCCGGGAATACCTTTGCTTCCGAACCGAAAAAAAACGATACGCTATGTTACGCAAATGGATAGACGACGAGAAGGACGAATGGGAAAAATACTTCGAGAACGACGAAGTGGTAAGCGTCCGCGAATGGATAGCCACGGTGATGCTGATGGTGATTCCGGGAGTGAACATCGTGATGCTGTTCTGGTGGGCGTTTGCCGACAAGACCGTCACCCCGGCCAACAAAGTGAACTGGGCGCGCGGTTCGCTCATCGTGCTGGCGACGCTGCTCTTTGCCACGGCGCTCACGCTGGGCTTCCTGATGTGGGCGCAGTATATCGAGACAGGCAAAATAATAGATTTATAAACCATAAAAAACGGAAAAGGTATGAAACGAATCATTACAATGATGTTGATGCTTCTCCTGATGGGGGGCGCAACGCAGGTGCAGGCGCAAAGCTGGCTCAAGAAGTTAGGCAAGAAGGTGGAAGAAAAAGCCAAACAGAAGGTGGAAGAGAAAGCCGAGAAAGCCGTGGACAAGGCTTTCGACAAGGCGGAAGACGCCGCCACGGATGCCGTAACGGGCAAAGGAAAGAAGGGAAAGAAAAACAAGAATGCCGATGCCGGTGACAATGCGGATGCCGACGGGCAGGAGGTGGCGCAGGACGGAGGGCAGCAACAAAAGAAATCCGCCCAAATGAGCTGGAACAAGTTCGACTATGTTTCCGGGGATGAAATTATGTTCGAGGACAATCAAGCCAACGAACAGATAGGCGAGTTTCCCTCGATGTGGGATTTGATGAAAGGAAATGCCGAAATAGCGGCAATGGATAATGTAAAGTGTATCAACCTTGTTGGCGATACAAAAATCAAGCCTCTTATGAAAGATACTAAAAACTACCTGCCGGATAATTATACGGTAGAATTTGATTTCTACTATTTTGATAAAGCTCGTTGGAAATACTATGAAGATTACCGACTGTTTTTCCTAAATCCGGAGGATAAAGAAATGTTCTTAATGGTAATTAGTGCAGACTCACATTCTAAGGATATAATAGTTAGGTGGGAATGGATGAATACTTCAGGAACTAAAAATGAAGGAGAGGGACAAATAAGCAACAGTGCATATGATGAATGGTATCATTGTTCGCTGTCATTCAACAAAAGAGCTTTGAAAGTTTATATTAATCAAACTCGCGTTATCAACATACCCAACGCATCACAAGCATCACAGTTTTATGTATATGGTTGCGGTTCAAATAAAGCATCAGACTTATTGTATATCCGCAACGTCCGCATCGCCAAAGGCGCCGTCCCCCTTTACGACCGCATGATGTCCGACGGCAAATTCATCACCTACGGCATCACGTTCGACGTGGGCAAGAGCACCATCAAGCCCGAATCGATGGGTGAAATCAACCGCATCGTCCAGCTGATGAACGAGAACCCCGACCTGAAATTCTCCGTCGAAGGCCATACCGACAGCACCGGCAACGCCGCCTCCAACCAGACCCTCAGCGAAGCACGAAGCAAAGCCATCGTCGCCAAGCTCGTGGAAATGGGCATCGCCGCCGACCGCCTCACCTCCTCCGGCAAAGGCCAGACCACACCCATCGCCGACAACGCCACCGACGAAGGACGGGCGAAGAACAGGAGGGTGGAGTTCGTGAAGATTTGAACACAGAGACACGGAGGCACAGAGAATTTAAATATTGAGAGAAAAAAAGAGACTCCGTGTCTCTGTGTCTCCGTGTTCGATATTCGATGTTCGATATTCGAAAAGAGTTCTTTGACGTATTGGTTTACACGCTTTTAATGGCTACCTTTGCGCGCAAAAGCAAAAATAGCTATGGAAAATAAAGAAGAAGGAGAAATCGTATTATACCAGCCCGACGAAGTGGTGAAGTTGGAAGTGCGTCTGGAAGACGAAACCGTGTGGCTGACGCAGGCGCAGATGGCAGAGCTGTTTGGAATCAAAGAGCACACCATAACATACCATATCAAAGAAATCTACAGCACCGAAGAGTTAGAGGTAAATCCAACTACTCGAAAAATTCGAGTAGTTCGAAAAGAGGGAAACAGAAATGTAAATCGAAATATCGATTTCTATAACCTCGACATGATTATTTCGGTAGGTTACCGGGTATCGAGTAAAAGAGGCGTCCAGTTCAGGCAATGGGCAACCAAGGTACTGAAAGACTATATGCTCAAAGGCTACGCCGTCAACCAGCGGCTCAGCCATATCGAGCAGAAGATGGACGAGAGATTCACGCGGCTGGAGCACACGGTAGCCGAACACGGCAAGCAGATAGACTTCTTCGTCCGCACCTCCCTTCCCCCCGTAGAAGGCGTCTTTTGCGACGGGCAGATATTCGACGCTTACCGGTTTGCCGCCGACCTGATACGTTCGGCACGCCGCTCGCTCGTGCTTATCGACAACTACGTGGACGAATCGGTGCTCACCCTCCTGAGCAAACGCGCCGGGGGAGTGACCGCCACCATCTACACCGCCCGGATAACGCCGCAGTTGCAGCTCGACCTCGACCGGCACAACGACCAGTATCCGCCCATCGACGTCCGCACGTGCAGCAAGTGCCACGACCGCTTCCTGATAATCGACAACCGCGACATCTACCACATCGGCGCATCGCTGAAAGACCTCGGCAGGAAGATGTTCGCCTTCTCCCGGCTCACCGTCCCGGTGGAGACCATCACCGACTGGCTGCGATAATATCCTGTATATATATAAGGTATCCCCTAAAGCGTGTAAACCAATCATCAACGCGGTTTGCACGCTTTTTTTGTGCGCGTGCCTGCCAAACGTGAACGATGAAACGTGAATGATGAAACAAAAGTAATAACCTTTTAAAAACGAAACGAAATGAACAAATTCTCGTGCCGTAAATACCGGATGGCAAGAACGCTGCTGCTCGCCGCCCTCCTCCTCGCAGGGGGAGCGACGGGGACGACGGCGCAGGAAACGAAACCGGAGAACCGCAAGCCGTGGGAAAGCGACTGCTTCCTGCATTATTTCGGCAAGGTGGACAGCCGGGACACGATGGTTTACGGACTTTTCCGTGAATCAGACCGCAGCCGGCTGGACGCGCTGCTGAAAAGTGAAACGCAATCGCTGGCAGACTTGCCCCAGAGCGACGAAGAGCTGATGAAACTGGCCCAGCAGATGGCCATGCAAGACCGGTCGGGCAACAGCGGAAAGCGGAAACAGCCGGCAACCGATTTCTCCGCCTCGGCGCAACAGAAGAAACGGGCGGAAATAGAAGCGCAGCGAAAGAAGGCATTGAAGCAACTCGACGCCCTGCCGCAATCGGCCGACAAGCAGAAGATGGTGAAGGAAGTGAACGCCGCTTTCGACAAGATGCTTGCCGAACTGGGGGACGCATACAGCGAAGGGCAGAAAACCGCCGCCGAAGCCGCAAGCCAGACACCGGAGGCATCCGGCAAACCTCTGCCGGCACTGACCGCCGAACAGAAGTATGCCATCAAGAAAAAAGCCGCCGCAATGGCCATAGGCGGCAAGCTGTGGCGTGAAGCCCGCGACTTCCGCTGGGGACGTGCGGCGGTAGCCACGCTGGTGGACGGCGAGGAGCGTTGGGGCTTCATCGACGAAAACGGACGGCAAGTCGTCCCCTGCAAATACTGGAAGGTGTACGACTTCAAAAACCGGAATTACCGCAGCAAAGGCGTGTTCGACCCCCAAGGCGACGAGGACACCCGGATGTGGACCACCGTGATAGCCCCCGAAAGCTCCAAGATGGGGATGATAGACGGCAACGGACGCGAAGTAATCCCCTGCCGTTTCGTGACGCACACCTCGGGCTACGACAAAATCGTGTTCCACATCACCCCGTGGGGAGAATACGCCCCCGTGCAGGAAGAGGAAGGCGGCAAGTACGGCATCATCGACCGCAGCGGCAACTACACCCTGCCGCTCACCTACGACCAGATAATCAGGTATGACTACGACCGGGAATGTTTCAGCAGTTTCAATTCCGCCACCGTCGAAACCTTCTACTTCGACCACCGGGGAAACCGGCTGAGCAAACCAAATAAAACGAATCCCTAAAACGAACAGATATGAAAGCAAGAACCTTTTTAGCAACCGCCCTCCTGTGCCTCGCGTGCCTCGCCACACGGGCGCAGGTAACGGCGGAAGCCGTCATGGGCAGCTGTCCGCCCTTCCCCTCGCAGCAGGAAATAGTGAGCTACATGATGCGGTCCTACACCCCCAAGGCCTCCACAGCCGCGGTCGACAAATTCCTGAGAATGCTCGAAAGCGCCATCGACCAGGCAAATTCCGCCATCGAAAAGCAAGCGGAAATTCAGGCGAACAAAGACCTGCAGAACGCCGAAAAATCCGTGCAGCGCGATTTGGGCATCAGCATTGCCCAGGCGCAGAACATGAGCGAGGCCGAACTCGAAGCCTTAGGTCATAAAAAAGCGGACAATATGCTCAAGAAGATGGGCGTGAAAAAAAACGCCACACAGCTTGAAAACGAAGGCATGAGCGAAGCCGAAGAGCAACAGCTGGCCGAAAGCATGGCGCAGCAGATGACCGGAATGTCGATGAAAGAAATCCAAGCCCTTTCGGAAATGAGCGAAAAGGAGCAGATGGAATACGCCAAAAAGAAAGGCCTCGCCGGGAAAATGGCGGCAAACGCCCCGAAAGCCGGCTCGTCCGCCGCAGGCAACACGAAAATAGTCATCCCTCACAAATATTCCGAGCAATGGTACGCCAATCACCGGAAACTGGAAGAAATGGAGAGCTACGCCGTGGAGCAGCCCTTCCGCAAGAAGCTGGCCGAACGCTGGGTAAGCGGCGGCTACCGGGGGCGGATAGAGGTATTGGAAGTAGAACTGGCACGCTATCATACAGGCGACCCCGGCCAAGAAATCGTTTACGGCAAAATGAACGTCGTCAGGGAAGAATTTTGCCGCGAATCCGTGAAAGAGTGGTATCCGCGAGTGATGCAGAAACTCTCCATCCTCAAGCAAATCATGCAGGAAGACAAGATGGCCGACACCCAAACGGAGAAAGCCGGAAAGTTGGGAGCAGCCGCCATAGCCACTGCCGTCAGGTACCTCGAAACCGCTCGCGAACTGGTGAAAGCGCCGAGTCCGGGGGAACTGACCGACTATGATTACTATAGATGAGCCTTTCCCGTCGCCGGGAATCCTTCAAAAACCATTTTTGGACCCTTCCCGTCGCCGGGAAACGTTCCTGCAACGTTTTTGGAGCTTTCCCACGCCGGGAATCGTCGCCGCAAGGCTTTTGGAGCTTTCCGCCCCGGCGGAAAACCTCCTGCAACGTTTTTGAAGCCTTCCCACGCCGGGAAGCCTTCCTGCAACATTTTCCGGGTTTTCCCACATCGGGAAACAGGTTGAACCCCGTCGGGGTTCAACATCTTACGAAATGACAGTATTAATACATAAAAATGTTAGAATTATGAAACAAATTAACTCCGACTTCAGTTTTCACCCGGCACGCAACGCCGAGCACTACCAGCTCCACAGCGACCTGCTCGCCGCCATCACCGCCTCCTTTGCCGAGGCGATGGCCATCGCCCCCCTGCGCGCCGAGTACGCACGCCTGTTCGACATCGAAAACGAATGCTACCTGCGCAACGCCGCCTACCGCGACACCCCCGAAGTGGAAGCCAAAGACCGCCTGCGCGACAACCGCTTCATCTACGTCTCCCAGCGCATCACCACCGCCCAGCTCAGCCCCGTGGCCGAAGAAGCCGAAGCCGCCGCCCGGCTCGCCTACCACCTCGCCCCCTACCGCGACGCCCCACGCCTGAACTACGCCTCGAACACCGCCGCCGTAGCCGACTTCGTGCAGCGCATGCGCGAGACCGCCAACGCCGCCGACATCGCCACCCTCGGCCTCGCCGCCGCCATCGACGCACTCGCCACCGCCAACGACGACTTCAACCTCGTCTATGCCGGCCGCTCCACCGAGCTGCTCACCCGTTCCACCTCCGAAACGATGAAGACCATCCGCCCCCAGGTGGACGCCGCCTACCGCGCGCTCGCCTCCGCCATCAACGCCCTCTACCAGGTGAACGAACTCGTGACGAAGGACGCCACCAAGGAAAAGGACACCGGCGCAGTAATCGACCGCGTCAACGCCCTCCTTATCCAGCTCCAGAGCACCCTCTCGCGTGCCGGAGTGGGAGCCAAGCCCGGCGCCCGTCCCGATGACAAACCCGTCACTCCCCCCTCCGGCGGCGGCACCCCCGTCACCCCCGACACCCCCGGCGGCAGCGACAGCAGCGACCAGGACGACGACATCCTCAAATGATTTATCCACCCCTCAAAAAAAAACGAAAAACGAATATGAAAAAGCTGATTCTATTACTAATGGCTTTCGCCGCCCTCGCAAACGGGGCGGCGTGGGGGCAGTCGTTCTACGGCGAATGGCGCCGGAAAGGAAGCGGCGAACTGAACAGCAAGGTTTGGCATACGCCTGAACGCAGCCGCACGGAAACGACCGACAAAGATGGCAAGAGCATTTCGATAATCGACATGAAAGCAAAGAAAATCTATCATTTGAATGAGGCCCGTAAAACCTGCATGGTCATAGAAAATACCGATGAATTATCTACCAATAAAATCCTGGGGTACGACTTGACGGTTTCCAGACATTCATCAAGAAAATTTATCGGTATGGAAGAGATTGACGGCAAACAATGCGCCCATTATTATGTAACATCCGAGAAGCTGAATAAAGACGGCAACAAGGAATTCACTTCGTATAATGAATGGATTTACGAGCCGATGAAGTCATCCAGTTACAGCGGTTGCATAGCTCACGACAATTCGGTCTATTTCAAGGACGACGTCGTGGTGCTCAGGAACGTCCGGATGGGACCGCAGCCGGATTATTTGTTCGAGGTTCCCGAAGGGTATAAAATGACCGTGATGCCTGCCGGCGGTTTATTGGAAATGGTTACAGGCAAATCCCGGAAAGAGAATACGCAGTATGTGGACAAGGCGATGAAGGGCGCCAAGGGAATGATAGACGATTTTGACAAAAACGTAAAAGACACCACTAAAAGCAAAGAAGACAGGTTGAAGTCATTCCTTGAATTGTTGGAAAAAATAGAGAAAAAATAACCATTAAAGATTATAGATATGAAGAAAGTATGTATCGCACTGATGTGCATGGCAAGCCTCGTGATAATGACAGCTTGCGGCGGCGGAAATTCAAAAGGTGAAAAAGAAGCCGAGAAAATCGAGAAAAAGGCAAAGGACGCTGTTGAAAAAGCCGGTATCAAGGCTACTGCAACTGAACCGTGGCCTGATAATGAGTTTACAAAACAAGTAACGAAGCCCGACATCAAGATAAAAATCGCAGGAATGGTTAAAGCCGGTGAAGGTGAATCTTTGTCAGTGGAATTTTCAAAGGGCACCACCAAAGAGCAAATAAAAGCGTATGTGGAAAAATTGAAATCGGACGGATTCACACAACATGCCAGTACCAATGACAAAGACGCTGATTATAGTTTCAGTGCAAGAAACGGTAAAGGCTATGATGTTGCCGTCTTCTGGTACGACCCGGAAGGTGCCGGACTTATGATTTCCAAATATTAAAACCCCATCCACCATGAAACATCCCCTTCTCACCAGTCTGCTGCTGTCGGCCCTCTTTCTGCTGGCAGCATGCGGCGGAGGCGGCTCCGGCCAATCCTCCGCCCCCGGCAAAGCCGAAACGGAAACCGGGGCGAAAGCCACGAAAGGCGGCGATTGGGGAGTAATAAATCTAAAAAAGTTACGGACATGAAAAACGTATTTATCGCACTGATGTGCATGGCAAGCCTCGTTCTACTGACGGCTTGCGGAGGAGGCGGAGGAAACAAATCCGCAGCGAGTGGCAAAAAGACAGAGGGTGTAACCAAGTTGCAGCGTGAAACGTTGGCTGAAATCGGTAAAACCACATCGGACAAAGTGGTGGTTAAAAGTCATGCTACAACTTTTGAAGATGAAAATTATATCGTATTCGACTTCAAGAATTGTGGCGCAGAAGGAACCGATACCTTCCTGAACCATCTTTTCTTTCCCGACAAAGAAAGTTATGACAGCTGGCAGACCGAAGAAAAACCGAATCTCCTGAAAAGCACCTCACAGGAACTGGTATCGGAAGACAGAGACGGGCTGCTGGTGGTATATCGCATGACTTTGGGATATAAGATGACTTATGATGAAGCCGCTAAATTTGGAAAACCGGTAAAATAAAAGAAAGGAGAAAAACACCATGAGCTATTGCAGCAAATGCGGAACCCCCATCGCCGAAGGCAGTAAATTCTGCCCCTCGTGCGGCACCCCTGCCGGCGGCACCGCAGCCCCCGAAAACCGGCAGCCCTCCCCGGAGGAAACCAACCCCGTACATCAGCCCCCCGGCGGCAACCCCTCGCCCGGCTCCCCGGAGAGCAAACTCTCCGCCGCCCTCGCCACGCCCGACGCCACCGCCGCCTTCGACCCTCGCGACATCGAGCAGAACAAGGTGATGGCCGTGCTCGCCTACCTGGGCATCCTCGTCCTTATCCCCCTCCTGGGGGCGAAGGAATCGAAGTTCGCCCGTTACCATGCCAACCAGGGCCTCCTGCTGTGCATCGCCGCCATCCTCTACGGCGTGGCCTACACCGTGCTGAGCACCCTCGTGCTCGCCATCTCGTGGCGCCTCTACTTCGTGGTCAGCCTCCTGGGGCTGGTGGGCGTGCTCTTCCTCGTCCTCGCCGTCATCGGCATCATCAACGCCGCCAACGGACGCGCCAAGGAACTACCCCTGATAGGGAAGTTCCGAATCCTGAAATGAGGCACGGGAAGAGGGGGACACAGAGGTCTTTGACGTATTGGTTTGCACGCTTTAATGAAATAAAGCAGGGAAAAGCATTGCTGTTGTTTACTAATTCGTTATCTTTGTCTCGCTAATTATTGAAATATGGAAGAAAAGAGAAAATATATCCGTCAGGTGGTGGCGTATGCCAACTACTTTAAGGATTTCAAGAAAACCTTGCCGCGGAATACGTTGAGCAAAATCTATCAGATTTTTATCTACATCATGACGCTGGAACAAGTGCCCGAAAAATACCTTAAAGCCATCACCAACGCCAAAGGACTATATGAAGTGCGCGTGGAGGAAGGAGGAAATATTTACCGCATTTTCTGCTGTATGGACGAAGGCAATCTGGTGATTCTGTTCAATGCCTTCCGGAAAAAGACACAAAAAACCCCTCCGGAAGAGATAGAACGAGCCAAACGGATTATGAACGAATATTTTTCCGGTAAAAAAATAAAAGGAGGAACAAGCAATGAATAAAAAAGAGTTGAAAACAATAGGATGCACTCCTATTGAAGATTTGATTGCCGAAGACTTCGGCGCACCGGGCACGGCCGAGCGAAATGAGTTCGACAGCAACTGCGAAGCCTTTATCCTCGGCGAACAGTTGAAAGCGGAACGTCTGAAAGCCGGTATGACGCAAGAACAACTTGCTGCCAGGATAGGAACGAAAAAAAGTTATATATCCCGCATCGAAAACGGTCATGCCGACATCCAGCTCTCCACCCTGTTCAAGATATTTCAGGGGCTGGGACGCAAAATCAGCTTTACCATCCTGTAGGCTATAGGCGATACTCACGAGTTCGGACGTATGCCATAAGATAGGGCACAATCCTAAAGCGTGCAAACCAATCACATCAACGGTTTGCACGCTTTTTTTGTGCGTGCGCTTTGGGAATGAAGAAATGTATGAACGAATAAAAAACAAGAAAACTATGGCATTTTGTACAAACTGTGGAAAACAGATGGCGGACGGAGTGAAGTTCTGCACCGCGTGCGGCACGCCGGTGACGGCTCCGGCTGCTCCGGCTCCGATTGCTCCGTCAACGGCAACGGCTCCGATGGAACCTGCGGCTCCCGTCGTGGAACAGCAGGCGGCAACCCCTCCCGTGCAACCCGTGCAGCAAGCGGCAACAGTGCAACCGCCGGTGCAACAACCAATGGCGGCACAACCCGTGTATGCCCCTCAGCCCGTCGCACCGGCGGCGGTCTATCAGGAAGAACCCATCTCGACGGGCAGCTACATCGGCATCTTCTTCCTGATGATGATACCGATAGTCAACCTGATTTTTCTAATCGTGTGGGCGTGCGGCGGCTGTGCCAAGCGTAACAAGACCAACCTCGCGCGCGCCCTCCTGGTGTGGATGCTGATAGGCGCCGTGCTGGGCGGCCTCGTCCTCCTCGCCGGGAGCCTGCTCTTCGGCGACACGCTGGATTCAATCAGAGAACTCGGCTCGCAGATAGGCACTGCCGCCGGGGAGTAATAAACCTTTTAATACAGAAGAACATACCATGAACATGACTGCAAAACAAATCTTTATGAAAACCCTCGCCTTCGGCTGGATGAAGCTGGGCCTGGGGCTGCTGAACATCGTGATAGACATCGCCCTCTTCGCCCTGCTGATGGGCATCGCCGTACTCTTCAAGAGCGAAGGCGCAGGCGCGGTGATGCTGCTCGTATGGCTGGTGCTGGCAGGCATCGTGAACTGGGTGCTGAACCACTACGTCGGCTATCTGCTGAAAGCCGGACACGTGGCGGTCATCTCGCGCGCCTTCCTCGACGGCAGGATTCCCGACAACCCCGTCACCGTGGGCAAGGCGATGGTGAAGGAACGCTTCGGCACGAGCAACGTCTATTTCGTGCTCGACAAACTCGTGGCAGGCTCCGTGAAGCAACTGCAACGCACCCTGGGACGCATCACGGGCGGACTGCTCGGCGCACTGCCCGGAGGCGGAGCCATCCAATCGCTCACCAACTTCTTCCTCAACATCTCCTTGGGCTACATCGACGAGTGCTGCCTCGGCTACACCTTCTACCGGGGCGGCCAAAACCCCTACAAGAGCGCGGCGGACGGCGTGGTCATCTACGCCCAGAACTGGAAACACCTCTTGAAGAACGCAGCCGTAACGGCGCTCACGGTCATCCTCTCGGTAGTGGTGGTGACGCTGGTGGCGTTCGTCCTCTTCGGCGGCCTGTTCCGACTGCTGGGCTGGAACGGTTTCGTGGCGTTCATCCTCTCCCTCGTGCTGGCGTGGACGGTGAAGTACGCCTTCATCGACAGCTGGATTCTGGTGAAAATGATGTGCAGCTACATGCAGGTGGCCCCCACCACGGTCATCACCTTCGACCTCTACGGCAAGCTGGGCGGCATGTCCGCCAAGTTCAGGGAGCTGTTCCGGAAAAGCGGAACGGAGAAGGAGCCGGAAGCGGATTACGGACAAACGGCGCAACCTATGGCAACGCAGCCTGCCGCAACGACGGTGCAGCCTGCCGCCGTCTCTGCCGCACCGCCTGCCGCCCCCACAGAACCGATACCGGACAACCGTCCCCGTTTCTGCCCCTCGTGCGGCGCACCGCTGACCGTTGGCATGCCGTTCTGTGGAAATTGCGGAGGGAAGATAGGATAAGCGAAACAGACAAGTTATTAAAAATAGAAAAGTAGCCCATGAAAGACCTCCGCTATTACCTTGCCGAGCTGTGCGGCATCACCCTGCATTGCGATTTCCGCTTTACGGGCAGTGCCGCACCCTTGCCATCCGCCACGATGTGGCAATGGTACGACCTCGCCTGTGCCCTGATAAACCACGCCCGTGCCGCCAATGAAGACGCGCGGCTGACCGTGCAACTGCTGCAAGCCCCCTGCCTCTTCTCCCTGTCCGTCTATGCCGATAACGACAGCTTCCGCAAGTATCTGGACGAATACCCCACGGACATACTGATGAAGCTCGCCGAACTGGACATCACACGCAGCGACATCCAGATTCATGGGAACGGGGACGGGGAAGGCGGCAGCGGAATTGCGATGTATGCGTCATACAATTAACGCAACCGGACTTAAAGCAATAACAATAACAACCTTTTCCCCGGATGGCACAGGGCTTTCCGGGTTATTTATGGAATGAAGAATATAAAGAAACGAACAAATAACTCCCCACTGACGCTGCGGCTGAAAATCATCGCCGGATATGTATCGCTGCTTGCTTTACTCGGTATCATCGTTTTTCTGGTGTGGCTGGAACACCGGAAAATGGAGGCGTTGAACAGCGGTGAATTGCTTATCGGCCAAAAAAGGGAAGCCGTGAACCGGACTTTTGAGAAGCTGCTCGACTTCTCTTTCTCCGATGATTTCCTGCTGCTTCGGGACAACGGGAAATTCAACGAATACCGCATGAAGCGTGAGATGGCAGTCACCGCTTTGAACGGATTGAAACAATATTACCCTTCCGGCATCCAACGTTCACAAATAGACAAGGTGTCATCGCTGTTGCAGGAAAAAGAAACACTGATGCTCGGAGTGATGAACGCCCTTTCCGATTTCTCACGGATTGACAGCCTGCTCCAACGGAGAATACCCGTTATTGCCTCGCAGGCGCAAACGCCACAGCAGCCGGACGCAAGCGTATCGGCAGAGAAAAAACGGGGCGGCTTTTTCGGGCTGTTCAAAAAGAAAGAGGAAAAATCCGCCTACGCACACCGGAGGGAGAAAACGGAACAGCCGTCCGTCTCACGGCAGACAACCGGCAAACTGTATTCCCTGCAACGAGAGATGCACGCACAATATACGGACTATTGGTATAAGCTGACCATTTATTCCGACAGCCTGCAACGGCGTAATACGGAACTGGACTCGCAGATAAGCGAGCTTATTTGCGAATTTGAACAGACGGCAATCAAGCAGGCGGAAAAAGAAGCAAGGGGGAGAACCGCGTTAAAAGAACAGTCATTCCGCATCATCCTTTTTATAGCTTCCGCCGCTATCCTGCTGATAGTGGTGTTCTACCTTTTTATACACCATGACATAAGAAAACGGTTAGAATACCGGAAGAGGCTGGAATCATCCGACCGCCGGAACCGTGAGCTGCTGGCGGCACGCCGGAACCTTATACTGACGGTAAGCCATGACCTGCGTGCGCCGCTCGCCACTATCGGCGAATACGCGGAATTATTACAAGACGAAAAGAGCCGGAAACAGCGCAAAGGATATGCAATGAATATCCTGCACGCTTCCCGACACGTGATCGGACTGGCAAACAACCTGCTGTATTATTACAGGCTGGAAGCGGAAAAGGAGCAGCCGGAAAAAGAAATCTTTCATCCGGGACGGACGGTTGAAGACACTGTCCGCCCATTCCTGCCGGTAGCGGCAAGAAAAGGGCTGGGACTGACAACGGAAGTAACGGATTCGGATGTCCTTGTCGAGGGAGATTGTGGGCGGTTGGTACAAATACTCAATAATCTCCTCTCAAATGCCATTAAATTTACCCGTGCCGGATATATACACGTAGGCGCACAATACCGTGCCGGAAAACTATCATTCTTCGTCAGGGATACGGGGGTAGGTATTGACAAGGAAAAGCAGGAACAGATTTTCACCGCCTTTGAACGGGGCGAGGCGCCGGATGCGGAACAAGGCTTCGGCCTGGGACTGGCAATAACATATAAGCTGGTGACATTGCTGCAAGGAACTGTCCGAGTACAAAGCACACCGGGGCGCGGCAGTACTTTTGAGGTATGCCTGCCCATGCCTGAAACGGAGGGGACGGCGGACACGGCAAAGAGATGCCCGGAATGTGGCGAACTTTCAGGAATGAGGATACTGGCAATAGATGATGACCGGATGCAACTGGATGTAACCCAAAAGATGTATGCACGCTATGGGATAGAGTGCGACTGCTGCCTGAATATAGGCGAACTGGTAGCAACGTTGCGCCACAACCGTTATGACCTCGTACTGACGGATATGCGGATGCCGGAAATGGACGGATACGGAGTATTGGCCTTACTTCGAAACAGCAACCTCGAACAGACAAAGACACTTCCAGTACTGGCCGTAACCGCACAAACGGGCGAAAAAACGGAACATTTCAACCATGCCGGTTTTGCAGGCTGCCTGCACAAACCTTTTTCACCGGAAGAATTGATGTCGGTTACTTCACGCATAGACAGAACAAATTTTGCAGCAATCATGGAAGGTGAGGAAAACATGAGAGATATGTTGGATATGTTTATTGAGGACACCGAAAGGGAACTCTCTGAAATGCGGGACGCGCTGGGCACGGCGGATTATATGCGGTTGAGGCATATCATACACAAAGCTGCCCCATTGTGGGGGATGATACGCATCAACGTTTCCTTGCGTGAACTGGAAGAATTGGCCTCACTATCCCCTGAAAAATGGTGTAAGGATTTGGACGGGCGGATTGAAAGACTGATGGCGGCAGTGGAACAAGCTATAAAAAAAGCGAAAGAATTAAAGGAGGAACCGGGTGGAAACCATATTGGTAGTAGAGGATGACCGGATATATGCACGTACCACCGCCAACTGGCTGGTAAAAAAAGGGATGAATGCCCGTTACGTGCTGTCGGTGGATGCCGCAAAGGAGTTTTTAAGCACTTATGAGGTAGATTTGGTCCTGTCGGATTTCCGGCTTGGCGACAGTAACGGAGTGGAGCTGCTCGAATGGATGAAGGCGCATGGCTACCGTATGCCTTTTCTTGTCATGACAGGTTACGGAGACATACCCGGTGCTGTGGAAGCCGTGAAGAAGGGGGCCGATAACTATTTGTCAAAACCCGTACAAACGGAAAAAGTGCTTGGCGTTATCCGTGAATTATTGGGACGCAAGGGAAAAAGGCCGGAGCAGGCTTTCTACGTCTGCAAGAGTCCACTGGCAGTAAAACTTCAGGAGATGGTGCGTTTAGTGGCTCCCGCAGACGGCTTATCCGTATTGATACGCGGCGCATCGGGTACGGGCAAGGAATGGGTGGCACGGCAGATACATGCACTCGGCAGACGTTCGGACGCTCCCTTTGTAGCGGTGGATTGCGGTGCATTGTCACGGGAGCTGGCCGCTTCGGAATTGTTCGGACATAAAAAAGGTGCTTTTACGGGGGCGACGGAAGACAAGACCGGTATGTTTGCCGCTGCCAATCATGGGACATTGTTTCTGGATGAGGTCGGCAATCTGAACACGGAAACGCAGGTATTGCTGTTGCGTGCCTTGCAAGAGAAGCGTTACAGGCCCGTGGGCGGAAAGGAGGAAATGCAGGCTGACATACGGCTGCTGGCAGCCACTAATGAGGATTTGGAACTGGCGATAAGCGAGGGACGGTTCAGGGAAGACCTTTTCCACCGGTTGAATGAGTTTCCGCTTCATGTTCCGTTGCTGGAAGATTGCGAAGAGGATATTATTCCACTGGCCGGTTTCTTCCTTTCTTTTGCGAATGTGGAACTGGAAAAGAATATAAAAGGATTTGACCGGGACGTGAGAAAAGCCTTCAAGACTTATTCGTGGCCGGGTAATATCCGCGAACTGAAAAGTGTGGTGAGGCGTGCGTGTGTATTGGCACAGGATGACTGGATTACTCTCAAAGACATCAGCCTTCCGGTGGATGTAAAACCCTCGGATGATTACAGGCTGGATATGGAGCGCACGGAACGGGAAGCGATAGTAAAAGCGTTGGAAACTACGGGCGACGACCGGAAAGCAGCCGCACGGCTGTTGGGCATATCCCGAAGTACGCTTTATTTAAAACTGAAAAAGTACGGCTTGAATTGAATGTGTCCAGAAATCTGGACACATTGTGTTTGATGGGGATAATAAACACGGACACGTATTTGGAGCAGGAAGTTATAATATGTTTGTTTTTCAATGAATTAATAGATTTGTCTTTCTGTGGCATATCACTTGCCCCTTATGGTCATGACAAGTGACGGTAAAAACCGGAACAATTTCAAACTTTAAATTTTAATGCCATGAGAACGTTGACAAATACACTGCTATTCAATATGTTCACCTCTTATATAACGGGTTCTGAACTTATACCGGTAGAATTACCTGCCGCTTATGATGATTTCGTAAACCTGCTTGCCGGACTTCCGCAAGACGAGGACAGAATTGGGCGGCTAAGACGGTTGAACTACACGAGGATAGAACTTTCTTTTATACAACAAATCAGTAACGCTATGAAGGAAGGACGGCATATACTTTATGATGTGTTCATCGGTAAGACTCTTTCCTTATTGGATGCCGAGATAGAAATGATGAAAGATTATTTCCGTCATCATGCAGATGATACCGGTATGAAAATGGAAGTTCAGCCGCACGGTAACAAACAAAAAGTCGCATTACGCTGGAACGGTACGGATAGTGACCTGATAGAACTGGTAGCCGCATTGATGGCTGCCGGAGCTGTGGACTGCACGGAAGGGAAGAAACTTACTATTGTGGATGTTATCAGAGTGTTCGAGGATGCTTTCAATATAAAGATAAACGCTCTATATACCAAACGGGGAAAGGTGTTCGACCGTTGTACGGATTCCACGCCTTTCATCGACTCCCTGCGAAAAAGCTATATCAGGATGCTGGATGAACGGCTGGCGTAAGGATTGCACGCCAACAACCGCCAACGGACGACTTGCGTGTCTGCCGTGTTGCAGATTGGCAGACAAAGCGTTTTCTTTGCGGCTATAAATTTCTGTAAATTAATCAAGTTATGGGACTATTGAAAGATTGGATGGCGCGCTGGAGGTTTCGCCTGCCGGAACGTCCGGCGGCTGAACCGGGCAGCGTGTTCATCACAATGGATGAGAAAAATACACCGGTGGATGTACGCACGGGCAATGCAACGCCGAAAGCGTATGAGGACTATATCGGAAAGATGGTGAAGGAGTTCGACAAACGGGGCTACCTGCCTGGCTGAACGATTCTGAAAGTTGATTTTGCAGACAAAGGGAAAATTCCTTCCCGACGGGGGGACTTGGCGAACTGGTATTTCCATAAGCTGGTTCCGGCTATCCATAAATACAAGGCTGTCACAGGGAGGCAGATTCCACTAAGGGATGCCGCTTATACGCTGAAGGCCGGATTAAAACTGTTCAGCCGCCGGACATCACCCGCAGCACTGCAAAAGGACAAGCAATACCGGGAGTTCATACGCCATAACGAGACGGAAGGCTGGAACAACGGAAAATCGGTCGAAGAAAAGAAACGGGTGTATGCCGTGGCTACGGATGAGGGTGTGCTGTTCTTTTCGGACAGTGAAAAGGGAATGAAAGCCCGTAACAGCTATCTGCAATATCTGGCAGACGGCTTTTTCAACTTTTCCAAAGGAACGGAAACGTTGAAATTGTATGAGATAGAAAACCCGGTTCGGCAGGTGGCGGAACTGGTGGACAACAGCATCGACAAATTGGCAAAAGCTGACCTGCGCAGTGCCGATACGCAACTGCGTAAATCGGAGTTCAGTTTTAACCAAGAAAAACTGGCCGGAAAAGAGATGCTGGAAGGTGCCGTCTGCACGGACAAATACGACCTTCGCCCGGACTATAACAACTTTGACCGGTTGACTAAGGATTTCAATCTGGGTATTTCACCACGCAATTATGATGTGGCCTCTCTGCTTTATATTTCGGAAAACGGATATGCCGGTCATGTGGCGGCGGATTATTTTCATCCGTTCAGTTACGAGTATGAGTTTCGGGATTTGGCTGAAAAGCTGGGTGACAGTATCAAGGCACGGCAATCGGCGCCGATGTCGTCACATGACTTCGGCTATGGGGCCTTGCAGATGGAAGCAAAAGTAATGGCAAGAGATATTCTGCAATCGGAGTTCCATATAACGGACGGGGAGTTCAGGTTGGGCGGAAGTATCAACCGGGTGGAAAAAACAGAAAGAATGCAAACTGCTTCTTATCAGCATTCTAAGGAACAAAAGACAGGTAAATCATCCGATGCAGACCTTATGTGAGAAGCTCCTGCACAGAAACGGGGTAACGGTCAACGGCAGGCAAAGCATGTGGCCTCCATTACTCCGGATAAAAAGGAAAAGAAACAACTAATCATATAGAATTTATGGAAGAGAAGAAAATGCAAGCGGCGGAAAGCGGCAGCCTGTACATGACGCTGGATGCTTTTTACCGCCCCGTTTATTTAAGTATGCGGGGACACGGAGAAGAAGGGTTCTCCCGATACATCAGCAATAACGTGCGGTTTCATACCGCAGACAAGGAATTTATTCCCAATCACTGAATGTTCCGTTTCGATTTCAGGGACAAAAGTCTGATTCCTCCCATACTCGGAACGGACAATGCGGATTATCTAGAACGGCTGTGTCCGGTGCTGGAACGGGAAAGGATTCATCCTTCGGGTGTGGTAAGACTGAGGGATGCGGCATTCTGTGAGGAAAGGGGCATTGTGCAGTTATCACCATCGGCGGAACATACGGCTTTGCTGGAAAATGAAGATTACCTGCGGTTGGGACACCGTTTCGGAATGGACGGGGATGTGATAAGGAACGGGCTGGCGGTTTTTCCTACTTGTACGGCAGTGGAATACGGACAGAAGGTATTGTTGCTGGGGAAAACGGACAAAGGGGACAAGGCATTGGAAGAGTTCCTGAATGATTTGGCCGGACACTTCTTCGACGGAAAACGAAAGCCGGAGGAATTGAGATTCCATGAAGTGGCACCGCTGAATGCAAAGTACCGGGCGGAGATTGGAGACTGCAAGACTGCCTCGCCGGATATACTTCGTTACGGGATTTGTACGAAACGCTGTGACATGGCACCGACACTAAGAAACTTTAACCGGCTCAGAAACCTGCAATTGATGAGTAAGCCACTGACAAAGGAGCAGGAACGGATTGTTTCGCTGCTGGTTACACGGCCGGATAATGCCCGGTTCCCGGAGACGGAAGTGAAGACGAGGATACCGTTTAAAAAGAAAGGACAGGGTATAAACATTTAATTCTTTGATATATGGAAAATGAACAGAACGGAACGATAAAAGGCGGCAGCGTATATATAACGGTGGACAAATTTTTCAATCCCGTGCATATCAGCATGAAAGGTACGGGTGAGGAAGGTTTTCAGGAGTTCATGCAGGAAGATGTGGAAAAGGCATTGAAAAGCGAGGAAATGCCGGCTATGGGCCTGATGTATTATAATGTGCCCGATATGGGTATCGTACCACCATTGAAGGAAGGGGACAATGGGGATTACCTGAAAAGGCTGGAAAAGACGATGGATGAACATGGGATTATGTTACAGAGATACCAACGGTTGTCGGAAGTGGTGTACTGCCTGTGAAATGAGATAGACCCGTTCTCGAAGGATGAGACTTATACCCGCTGGCTCACGCCGAAAATGTGGGCGGAAATAAAGGCATCACCTGTAGCGGTGGCGGATATGCTGGATGATTTGAAGCATGGGAACACGTATTATACGGGTGTTGAAACGGACAAGGGGGTGTTACTTTTCAGTCGGGACTACAAGGGAAAACATCAATACGGAGCCTTTATGGAAGCGAATATCGAGAGACGTTTCTTTGAGCCGGACTTTGAAGGCAAGTCGCTAACGGTGTATGAGCTTCGGGGATGGCCTTCGCTGATGGCAGGGAAAATAAACCGCTGTTATGATAATTACGATGACCTGTTGCCATTGGAGAAGATTCCGGCGGATGCCTTTCTGGATAAATCGGCTTTGAAAAGCGTTACGGACAAAGAGGTGTATGACCTTTCGCCCACATGGGAGAATTATGCCCGGCTGACGGACAATGAGAAGGGGCTTGGCTTAGCCCGGAGCGTGGATAACTATGACCGTATGACATTGCTGTATATCATGGACAAGGGTTATCCGAGGGATGGACTTATAGACGAGTACCCGGACAAATTCAGCTTTCATGAGAAATTCGAAAGGATTGAAAACAAGCTGCTGGGCCGGGACAGATGGGATGTGTATGACGAGATGCAGGAGAAGGCGAAGAAACTGGCCGGAAAACTGTTGCATGAGCATTTTCCCGATACACGGCAGAAAGAAGGTGCTGCTCCGAAAATGAAGGTTGAAAAGGAAATACCGAAAAAGAGTAAAGGCAGAAAGATGTAGGATAACGGAAGACAAGTAAAAGGATGGAAGGCCCGTTGCTGCGTGGATGCAGGGACGGGCTTTTGTTTTGTCAGGCCAATGCACGCCAATGGCTGACTTTGGTTTCAGAGGTTTGGAAGGTATGTAAGATGTGCTTTATTTTGCCGCATATTCAGAAACCTAAAATGATTTTAGTATGGAACTGACGATTATTGAAACAAGTGCGTATCAGGAGTTGAGAAGACTGGTCTGTACACTGGCCGTACAAATGGGTGACTTTCAGAAAAAGATTGCCCCGCCTGCACCCGACAAATGAATGGATGCACAAGACGTATGTCTTGCTTTGGGCATATCGAAAAGATGCCTGCAAAACTACCGTGATAACGGACTTATCCCTTACTCGAATATAGGAGGGAAATTCTTTTACCGAGAAGTGGATATTCAAGAGATTTTGGAGAGTGGACTAATCAGAAGAAAGTAATGGTATGGCAGAGATTATCACAAGGGATTCGGAAGAGTTCAAGGAACTGACCGGATGGATTAAGAGAACGGGAAAGGCGGTGGAAGAAGCAACAGAGCGAATACGCCCGACAATTGCGGATGAACATTACCTGACCGGAGATGACGTATGCGCCATGCTACACATTTCACGGCGCACGTTACAAACGTTGAGGGATGAGAAACTGGTGCCCTATACTACTATAGGTGGAAAGCTGCTTTATCCGGAAAGTGGATTGTATGAGGTGCTGAAAAAGAATTATAGGGATTTTAGACGGTTCAGAAAATAGAATAAGATAAGAATGAGAAAAGAAACGTCCTTCCGGTGGGAGGACGTTTCTTTTTGCGGGCAGTTGACATTACATGGCAAGTTTGTAGGTGTTCCCGATTTTTTCACATAACTTGTCGGTATCTTCGCCTACTTTGGGGTTGATAAGTTCGGCATATATCTGTGTGGAAAGAATGGATTTATGCCCCAATACTTTTTGAAGGGTTTCCAGCGGCATCCCTTTGAGGATAGCCAGAACAGCGAATGTATGACGCCCGAGATGAGGGGTAATTTCCGCTTTGCACTCACATTTCTTACCCAGAATTTTAAAGCTGCCCAGCATCGTTTGGTAATCACCTACCGGAAATACATGATCAGGAGAGATTTTCTTCTCGTTCACACCTTTGTATTTTTCTATCAGTTCAATGGCGATAGGCAGTAATTTTACCACATAGGCGACGCCGGTCTTTATACGATTTCCCATTAACCATGTACCTCCGTCACTGTCCGTATGGATATTATCATAGGTGATTGCTTTCAGATCGGCATAGGCAAGTCCGGTGAAACACATGAAAAGAAGCATGTCACGCATAGCCCGCTGGCGCTTGTACGCCAGTTTCAAATGTATCATTCTTTGCAATTCCTCTTCGGAAAGGAAAGAACGTCTTTTGTATTCGGGCAGACACTGGAATGATACGAACGGATGAACTTTTATCCAACCTCTTTCTTGTGCTCTATACATCAGCCATTTTAGTGTATTGACACGACCAAAAGCAGTAGAACTTGCCAAAGCGCATGTTCCCAACATCCAGTTGTAATAATCTTCGATAAATGACTTATCAAGTTCTTCAATGACAATATCTTCGATGTTTTTCGTGCTTTTCATAAATAGCAGAAGATTTTTGTAATCGGAAACCAAACCGCAGTAAGTGCTTTCGGCTTTCTCCTTACCGATTTTTTCCTTGTATGATTCAAGCTGTTCTTTGAAAAGTCCCATAAGGGTGTGGTATTCGTCTGCGAATCCTACATAACGGTTATAGACTTTCTTGGCTGTGACAAAACTGTCATGGTCGCAAATATACTGATAGTGCTTGGTAATCTGGGCCTTGATATTATCAAGCTCCTGATTGAGAGTGCGGGCTTCTTCGGATTTACCTTTTGCCCGGTTGGCTTTAACGTCCCATAAGTTAAGGGACACTTCTTTCTTACAACTGAAACCTGCTTGGGTTCCATTAATGGTGATACGGCCCATGATGGGTGCCTTACCATTTTTCACTGACTGATTTTTTGTGTAAAATAACACTTTGAATGTACTTCTCATAACTCAACTTTTTTTTAGTTACAAATTTAATTACTGTTGAGTTATTTGATGTTATGCAAAAGTAGGCAACTGACTGTAATTTAATCTATTAGACTATTGAATGATGCTATTTGGAACGAGTTACGATTTAGTAACGTAACTCGCTTCCAAATGTGCTTTCCTTTGCTTCTTTTTTCAACTCCGCTAAAAAACATGTTTTATAACTATTTGATTTTTAGCATGGTTTCGTTATCTTTGCGCATCTTTTAAAAATACTTTGTTTCTACGTCAAAGTTATTGGTATTGTTATTTCCAACATACATCTGGTAAATTGCATATTCGTCAGTTGCAGATGCAGTTGTCGGGTATGCCCATGCCTCAATCTGCGTACCCAATGGCGGTGCATCCCCAGCAGGGGTTTTATCAACAATTTTATAGTAGCGTTGATTTTCACTAAGAATTTTTTCTATCGTCCCTTGACAATTCTGTGCAACATACCAGGTTGCCGAATAGAAATCATTGGAATCGGGTCCCTCAAAATCAACAGTTTCAAGCGTGGCATAAGTGTCCTCTGCGGTATTTTTTGAAGGGTTGGAAAGTCGAATCGTATTGTTGACATTCAATAATTTCAGTCCTTGTAATTGGTAATTCTCCACTTCAAATTTATAGCGTAATGTAATGCGTGCCATCAACCTCCTGACTTCAATACCTCCTACAAAACCAACGGGCTTGTTGTATTCCACCAGGCCACGTTTACCATCATCAACGTTTACGACAGTGACTCCTGACACTTCTCCGGCAAATGGCACCTCATTATCAGCTGTGATAAGCGATTGGGTATGTCCTTCTACATTAGTCAGATATTTGAAATTCCATTTCTTAAGATCATCAAGTGTTCCCACTTCACTCATATCATAATCAAGTTTAGGTCCCAGTACAAGCAGGTATAAAGTCTGATTATCTGCCACAACTAAGGGAACATCTATAGTTACCATGTCATTAATAGCTGTCTTTACATCACTAAGTTTGTGGGGTTTTCCGTTAATCGAACCATTCTCATGAAACTGGAAAAGCCAAAGATTATATAACGAGGTTGTACCATCGGATACCCGGGTATTGGAGTTTATTGCATATTCCTTTTGCCCCTCTCCCAAAATTACTGTAAACGGCGAATCAGCATTGGTTCTGTTTCTAAAAAATGGCTTGGTAACTGCATACCCGCTCACAGACGTTGGCTCTACAGCAGGAGGAAGGCTGACATTCAGGCTGACCATCACCATTTTGCCGGTAGCATTTCCTGGATCGAATTCTTCCAGTTTATCTTTTGTACAGCTTGTGAATATCAGTGAAAACAAAGCAATGCAAGCTGTCCGGAAATACACATTATATTTTATTTTTATTGTCATATTGTGTCTATTTATCATCATACTTTCACCTCAATTCTCATTGTTGGAGGATATTGTTCCGTTCTGCTTAATTGTCGGACTGCCAAGAGGAACTGTCAAGTTGTTTTCATACTCTAAATATATATTTCCTATAAGCTCAACGATACTTGGACTATTGTTTTCCGGAATTGTTATAGTAACATCATAACTATATTTATTCGGTTCAGTATGTACTTCAGTACTTTTGCACCTTATGACACCTCCATAAGTGATTTGTAAATACAGTTTTCCGGAAGAGATTGTTACGTCCGTAGGGGTGAGGTTAATAGTCGTAGTATAAGATCCTCCTTCTTGTGGTATATTACCCATGCTGCTTAATCCCGTTTTTGCACGTAAATCATATCCGCTTTGTGAAACTGTGAGTATTTTATTTACTGTTTTTCCTTCCAAACCGATCCCCTCCACTTTCACTCTGAATGAACGCGGTGAGGTACTTTCTTTACGTTTGACGTATATCGGTATGTTTTGAGTGTTACCGCCATGGGTGGTATGTATTGTTTCTCCGGCTACAAATGAGAAATCGTCAAATTCGGTTGTTGAACCCACATATGCTCCTTCTGTGATAAGTGTTGCTGTCCAGTAAGGAATATTCGAGATAATACCAAAATAAGCATTTCCGCTCGTTTCAGTTCCCTGATAAGTAGGACTGCTGATGATACCTACTTCCAGTTGGCTTTTTATCATCTCATTGCGCACACAACGGATCATATACGCGTTTTGCCTGTCCATATTTTCTTGAATTTCTGCATTTTGCGGTTCTTCTCCGGAAAAATGGAATACGGTAGCATTGTTATCCCAATACCATCTATTGGAACGGTCTCCTTGCGATATACCGTTCGTATCCCTATATCTGTTATGTGGAGAAAATAGCCAATGGAATGAAGGATAACCCTGTGAATTACTTTCATTTTCTGCTGCCGTTTTCAATATTAGATTTTCAGCCGGAGTAGCCATGCGCCACTGCTTATTATCCACAATCCCCAAAGTCTTGATTTGAGATTCGGACAGTCCGGCAAGTTTGCAAGGGTCTCCCTTTCCCGCTGCTACTTGGACAATTGTATTATCTGTGGGTATTTTATCCGTTTCCAGATAAGGAATATCCGCCCATTCCGTAATATTTAAAGGAGCGTACGAGCCCGGATACCAAAGTACATCATTCAATATAGTGGCATTGGTAGGTGGGGTGAATTCCGTATTTGCATCCGGTGAACTTATGGCTATCAGGCTGCCGTATTTAAATAGGATATCCTTGTATCCTGTTCCTGAATGATATGCTTTCAGTATCCCTGAATAAACACTAAAGTCATTCCATATATTCACATTTCTGGACGTATCGGCTACGGCGTCATAGTCTGCAGCCTTGTCACTTACAATAACCAGTCCGTCAATAGGTTTCCAGTTGATAGTGATGTCATGTTCCTCCATTGCCACTATTTCCGCATA
>CDZN01022830.1_pt1 | contig 25887 bp, 20 predicted proteins | sample 557701 | NCBI WGS metagenome assembly CDZN01 (sample SAMEA3182089, study PRJEB8094) | gut metagenome | biome: human; feature: gut; material: Stool; isolation source: human stools | place: Canada | collected 2013-02-04 | reverse complement strand
AAAAAAGCGCGAGACGGGATTCGAACCCGCGGCCCCCACCTTGGCAAGGTGGTGCTCCACCCCTGAGCCACTCGCGCATTTAATACATATACATTTATAATCATGATACGTACCCTCAAAACCGCATATTGAATTCCGATTGCTTCACAAATCTTTTCCCTTAACCTTTTGGATAAGCCCTCGACCGATTAGTATTAGTCAGCTACGTACATTACTGCACTTCCACCTCTAACCTATCTACCTCGTCGTCTTCAAGGGGTCTTACTCGCTTTCGCGATGGGATATCTCATCTTGAGGGGGGCTTCACGCTTAGATGCCTTCAGCGTTTATCCCGTCCAGACTTGGCTACCCTGCCATGGCCTTGGTAGGCCAACAGGTACACCAGCGGTCTGTCCATCCCGGTCCTCTCGTACTAAGGACAGCTCCTCTCAGATATCCTGCGCCCGCGCCGGATAGGGACCGAACTGTCTCACGACGTTCTGAACCCAGCTCGCGTACCGCTTTAATGGGCGAACAGCCCAACCCTTGGGACCTGCTACAGCCCCAGGATGCGATGAGCCGACATCGAGGTGCCAAACCACTCCGTCGATGTGAACTCTTGGGAGTGATAAGCCTGTTATCCCCAGGGTAGCTTTTATCCGTTGAGCGATGGCAATCCCACTTTCATACCACCGGATCACTAAGTCCTACTTTCGTACCTGCCCGACCCGTCGGTCTCGCAGTCAAGCTCCCTTATGCCTTTGCACTCTCTGGATGGTTTCCAACCATCCTGAGGGAACCTTTGAGCGCCTCCGATACCCTTTCGGAGGCGACCGCCCCAGTCAAACTCCCCGCCTGACATTGTCCCCCGCCCGGCTCACGGGCGCAGGTTAGAAACCCAATATCGCAAGGGTGGTATCCCAACATTGGCTCCACACAGACTGGCGTCCATGCTTCTCAGCCTCCCACCTATCCTGTACATGCAATACCGAATCCCAGTATCAAACTGGAGTAAAGCTCCATGGGGTCTTTCCGTCCTGGCGCAGGTAACCAGCATCTTCACTGGTATTTCAATTTCACCGGGTGCATTGTTGAGACAGCGCTCAAATCATTACGCCTTTCGTGCGGGTCGGAACTTACCCGACAAGGAATTTCGCTACCTTAGGACCGTTATAGTTACGGCCGCCGTTTACTGGGGCTTAAATTCAAAGCTTCGCTTGCGCTAACCTCTCCTCTTAACCTTCCAGCACCGGGCAGGCGTCAGCCCATATACCTCACCTTACGGTTTTGCATAGACCTGTGTTTTTGCTAAACAGTTGCTTGAGCCTATTCTCTGCGGCCACATCTCTGCGGCACCCCTTCTCCCGAAGTTACGGGGTCATTTTGCCGAGTTCCTTAACAATGCTTCTCCCGCCGGCCTTAGGATTCTCTCCTCATCTACCTGTGTCGGTTTACGGTACGGGCATGTATCACACAATAGCGGCTTTTCTTGACAGCCGGAATCACACACTTCGCTACTTTTGTTCGCTCCGCGTCACGTATTCGGATTGCACGGCGGTTTTGCCAGCCGTACTCCTACCACGCTTGCCCCGGTATTCCCATTCCCGGGATGTGCTGTCCTTCTGTGTCCCCACAGTTCTGATGATACACGGTACAGGAATTTCAACCTGTTGTCCATCGACTACGCCTCTCAGCCTCGCCTTAGGCCCCGACTTACCCAGAGCAGATCAGCTTTACTCTGGAAACCTTGGATATTCGGCCTGGAGGATTCCCACCTCCATCTCGCTACTCATTCCGGCATTCTCTCTTCTCAGCACTCCACGGCTCCTTACCGGTACCGCTTCTCCGTCCTGAGAATGCTCCTCTACCAATGTCTTACGACATTCCCAAGCTTCGGTGTTGTGTTTCAGCCCCGGACATTTTCGGCGCAGGACCTCTCGACTAGTGAGCTATTACGCACTCTTTGAATGTGTGGCTGCTTCTGAGCCAACATCCTAGTTGTCTTTGAAATCCCACATCCTTTTCCACTTAACACACACTTTGGGACCTTAGCTGTAGGTCTGGGCTCTTTCCCTTTTGACTGCCCAACTTATCTCGTGCAGTCTGACTCCCATACATCATTTACGCGGCATTCGGAGTTTGATATCCCTTGGTAAGCTTTGACGCCCCCTTAGGAATTCAGTGCTCTACCTCCGCTAAACTAATATGAGGCTAGCCCTAAAGCTATTTCGAGGAGAACCAGCTATCTCCGGGTTCGATTGGAATTTCTCCCCTATCCACACCTCATTCCCACCCTTTTCAACGGATGTGGATCCGGTCCTCCACGGAATTTTACTTCCGCTTCAACCTGGACATGGATAGGTCACCCGGTTTCGGGTCTGCCTGTACTGACTTGACGCCCATTTGAGACTTGGTTTCCCTTCGGCTCCGAGCCTTAAGCTCTTAACCTTGCCAGTACCGGCAACTCGCCGGACCGTTCTACAAAAAGTACGCGGTCGCACCTTAACGTGCTTCCACAGCTTGTAAACACAGGGTTTCAGGTTCTTTTTCACTCCCCTCCCGGGGTCCTTTTCACCTTTCCTTCACAGTACTATGCGCTATCGGTCACTAAGGAGTATTTAGCCTTGGAGGGTGGTCCCTCCTACTTCCCACAAGGTTTCTCGTGTCTCGTGGTACTCTGGATCCTGCTGCTTCCTATTGCTTTCGTGTACGGGGCTTTCACCCTCTCCGGCCTGACTTCCCAGACAGTTCCACTAACAATTCGGTTCACGTACGCAGTCCTTAACCCCAGCATGCACGCACGCTGGTTTGGGCTCTTCCCATTTCGCTCGCCGCTACTTTGGGAATCGATGTTTCTTTCTCTTCCTCCGGTTACTTAGATGTTTCAGTTCACCGGGTTCCCCCTGCATGGCTATGGATTCACCATGCAGTGACTGAGGTTTGCTCAGCCGGGTTTCCCCATTCAGATATCTCCGGATCAAAGGATATTTGCTCCTCCCCGAAGCTTTTCGCAGCTTATCACGTCTTTCATCGGCTCTTAGTGCCAAGGCATCCACCCTGCGCTCTTTATAGCTTAACCAAAATGATTCCCCGCGGCGGGTTGCTGCGGTTCCTCTCACGCCCATAGCGTTGGACGCTTTGGTTCTAGGTTTGTTTATAAACGCTTTCGCATTTACAAGTTTGTTTCTTCCACACAATCTCTTGTATGGCCTCGGATGTCTTGATATTCTGATTTTGAATATTCAATTCATTTTTATTCAATATGCGGTTTTCAAGGTACGTATGCAGAATCGGATGTTTGGACTTGTGTTGGAAGCTCGCTTCCATAAGCAAGTCTGAATATTCGATTTTATAGCGTGCCTGCACGCGACCGAAAGAACAAAGTTCTTGAGGTGCATACGTGACACGTATGGTATGCTTCCGTCACTTTCAAGGTTTCAGGACCAGCCTTCTTCCTCACAGTCACTTCGGCAAATGGAGATGGAGAGATTCGAACTCTTGACCCCCTGCTTGCAAGGCAGGTGCTCTCCCAACTGAGCTACACCCCCATGGAAATCTGGCACCCACCTGCTCTCCCATGCCGTCTCCAGCATAGTACCATCGGCCGCTTAAGTCTTAACCATCGTGTTCGGGATGGGTACGGGTGTTTCCCCTAAGCGCATCGGCACCAGAATTTCTCTGTGTCCTTTTCATTGAACACTAGACAGTATCTAAAACCCTTACTTCTTCTTCCTTAGAAAGGAGGTGATCCAGCCGCACCTTCCGATACGGCTACCTTGTTACGACTTCACCCCAGTTACCTGCCCCGCCTTCGGCAGCTCCCTCCTTTCGGTTGGGTCACTGACTTCGGGCGTTGCTGACTCCCATGGTGTGACGGGCGGTGTGTACAAGACCCGGGAACGTATTCACCGCGACATTCTGATTCGCGATTACTAGCGATTCCAGCTTCGTGTAGTCGGGTTGCAGACTACAGTCCGAACTGGGACGTTATTTTTGGGATTTGCTCCGCATCACTGTCTCGCTTCCCTTTGTTTACGCCATTGTAGCACGTGTGTAGCCCAAATCATAAGGGGCATGATGATTTGACGTCATCCCCACCTTCCTCCAGGTTATCCCTGGCAGTCTCCCTAGAGTGCCCACCTTCACGTGCTGGCTACTAAGGATAAGGGTTGCGCTCGTTGCGGGACTTAACCCAACATCTCACGACACGAGCTGACGACAACCATGCACCACCTGTCTCCCCTGTCCCGAAGGAAAGGCCGCGTTACCGGCCCGTCAGGGGGATGTCAAGACTTGGTAAGGTTCTTCGCGTTGCTTCGAATTAAACCACATGCTCCACCGCTTGTGCGGGTCCCCGTCAATTCCTTTGAGTTTCATTCTTGCGAACGTACTCCCCAGGTGGAATGCTTACTGCGTTTGCGGCGGCACCGAAGGGCTTTGCCCCCCAACACCTAGCATTCATCGTTTACGGCGTGGACTACCAGGGTATCTAATCCTGTTTGCTCCCCACGCTTTCGAGCCTCAACGTCAGTTATCGTCCAGTAAGCCGCCTTCGCCACTGGTGTTCCTCCTAATATCTACGCATTTCACCGCTACACTAGGAATTCCACTTACCTCTCCGACACTCTAGCAAAACAGTTTCCAAAGCAGTCCCAGGGTTGAGCCCTGGGTTTTCACTTCAGACTTGCTTCGCCGTCTACGCTCCCTTTACACCCAGTAAATCCGGATAACGCTTGCCCCCTACGTATTACCGCGGCTGCTGGCACGTAGTTAGCCGGGGCTTCTTAGTCAGGTACCGTCATTTTCTTCCCTGCTGATAGAGCTTTACATACCGAAATACTTCTTCACTCACGCGGCGTCGCTGCATCAGGCTTTCGCCCATTGTGCAATATTCCCCACTGCTGCCTCCCGTAGGAGTTTGGGCCGTGTCTCAGTCCCAATGTGGCCGGTCACCCTCTCAGGTCGGCTACTGATCGTCGCTTTGGTGGGCCGTTACCCCGCCAACTGGCTAATCAGACGCGGATCCATCTCACACCACCGGAGTTTTTCACACACTGCCATGCGGCACTGTGCGCTTATGCGGTATTAGCAGTCATTTCTAACTGTTATCCCCCAGTGTGAGGCAGGTTATCCACGCGTTACTCACCCGTCCGCCACTCAGTCAATCAAGATTCCATCCGAAAACTTCATCTTAATTGCTTCGTTCGACTTGCATGTGTTAGGCACGCCGCCAGCGTTCATCCTGAGCCAGGATCAAACTCTCATGTTTAAAAGTTGATTCCAGGTTTTCAGACTGCTTAGCTTGGCTAGTTATCCTTAACCTTCATTACTTGGTTTTGTTCTGAATTTTCTCAAATCCTAAGGTCTAAACCAGACCTTTTGCTTTTAGAATTTTCAGGGTTTTACATACTGTCTAATCTTCAATTATCAAGGTTCTTTGTTGTCGGCTTGTTCAGCAGCAACTTTTATATCTTATCACAGTCGCTCATGTTTGTCAACAACTTTTTTAAGGTTTTTTGATTTTTGTTTTCAGCCAAAGGGCTTTCCTCAATCGTCAAACGCTGTTGTTTTTGTCCAGCGGGTATTAACTATACCACAACTGTCATTTACTGTCAACATCTTTTTAATTTTTTTCATCTTTCAAACAAGAGTGAAAAAAATAATCATTTGGAAAACAGAACGGAGAAAGAGGGATTTGAACCCTCGCGCCGGTTTCCCGACCTACACCCTTAGCAGGGGCGCCTCTTCGGCCTCTTGAGTATTTCTCCGAATTGATATTTTCCATATGATTGCTTCTTTAGACATGCTTGCCCTCAGACGCATTGACCATTATACTAAATAGACTTTAGCTTGTCAAGCCATTTTGGGTGAGATTTTTATTTATTTCTTCCTGTATCCGGTCGTGCACAAGATATGCTATTTCTGAGGTTTTCATTTCCATATATTGATCCGGCAGAATGGGCTTCATGTAGTGAACCTGCACTTCTTCCCTTTTTAATGAGTTCATATCAAAGGGCCGGAAGGAATTAATCAGTGCCACAGGTACAATGGGACAGCCTGCTTTTACAGCGCTTTTAAATGTACCGCTCTTAAAATCCAGTATCTCGTTTCCGTTGCGGCTCCGGTGGCCTTCCGCAAATATAACAAAGTTACGGCCTGACTTTACCAGTTTGGTGACTTCCGTTATGATCCGTACCTGGTCTTTTATATCATCCCTGTTCATGGCAAGGCTTTTGGTAGCCCCCAGAACCTGCTTTACCAGAATCCAGTTGGATGCCTCTTTCTTTATTACAACAGATAAAGGTCTTGGACAGGTTGAAAACAGGGCAAGCATATCAAACAGCCCCTGATGGTTCGGAAACAGTATAAACCCATCCTCGGACGGAATATACTCTGTTCCCGTTGCAGTGACCGTAACCCTTCCCCTTCTGTTAATCCTCTTTACCATCTCTGATATATACCCATACTTTTCAGCGGCTGTCCTTGTATCCTCTTCCCTGGCCATACGTGCAATGGTGAAGAGCCACATGGGTGCATGGAGTAAATTCATGAGTACCATATATATAATCCGCTTCATATCCCCTCGCTACAGAGTACAAAATTCCTTTACTGCTGTTTCATATAGATTATTACCAAGTGTATCCATTACCACAACCACCGGAAAATCCTGAATGGTCAGTCTGCGGACTGCCTCCGTGCCTAAATCTTCATATGCAACAATTTCGGATGAAAGAACGCATTTGGACAAAATGGCTCCTGCTCCTCCCACAGCGGCAAAATAAACAGCCCCGCCGCGCACAATGGCATCCATAACATCCCTGCTTCTCTTTCCCTTTCCTATCATAGCTCCCATGCCCAGATCCAGAAGCCGGGGCGTATACTTATCCATACGGCTGGCTGTAGTTGGACCGGCAGAGCCGATGGGTCTTCCCTCCCTGGCAGGGGACGGTCCCATGTAATATATGATGCTGCCCTCTATATCAAACGGCAGTGCTTCCCCTCTGTCCAGGGCCTCGTCCATCCGCTTATGGGCGGCATCCCTGGCCGTATAAATGGTTCCTGTAAGATATACATAATCTCCTGCCTTTAAGGAGGCAGCTTCCTCTTTTGTCATGGGTACATTTATATGCCGATTCATCTGAACAGGACTCCTTTCTCATTTACAGTACTCTGCGGGCATGACGGTTTACATGGCAGCATATGTTTACGGCAAGGGGAAGGCCGGCAATATGGGTGGCAAAGGTCTCTATGTTCACGGCAAGGGCTGTCACCCTTCCTCCCAGTCCTCCGGGACCGATGCCGGACTGGTTAATTCGCTTTAACATATCCTCTTCCAGCTCTCTGACCCACTGCTTTTCAGGCTTATTCTCTATATCCCTGGTCAGGGCGTGCTTTGCCATCTGGGCGCATTTCTCAAAGGTCCCGCCTATGCCCACCCCCACCACCATGGGCGGACAGGCATTGGGTCCTGCCTCTCTCACTGCCTGAAGGATGGATTTCTTTACCCCTTCCAGGCCATCAGCCGGCTTTAACATGAATACACGGCTCATATTCTCACTTCCAAATCCCTTGGGAGCCACTGTTATGTCAATCTGTTCCCCATCTGTAATTTCACAGTGAATAACCGCCGGCGTATTGTCCTTTGTATTGATTCTCTCAATAGGGTCCCCCACCACGGATTTACGGAGATATCCCTGTTCATATCCCTGACGTACGCCTTCATTGACAGCATCAGCCAGTCTTTCCCCTGTGATATGTACATCCTGTCCTATTTTCATGAATACCACAGCCATACCTGTATCCTGACAAATAGGTATGCTGTCCTCTCCCGCAATTCTAAGATTCTCCTTAAGCTGTTCCAGAACCTGGCGCCCCAGAGGGGATTCCTCCTCCTCCACTGCTTTTTCAAAGACCTTTCTCATATCCGGGGCCAATCCGTAATTGGCCTCAATACACATATCCCTTATTGCTTTTGTAATGGTTGCTGCGGATATCTCTCTCATTTTCTTTGTTCCTCCCATCCTTTTGCTATGGCAGCCTTAAACTCATCTTCGGGCATGGACTTTCCGTAGACTTCTGTCCAGCTTGGTGTACTCAAGGGGAAGGGACAGGGCGCAGGATATATTGGAATATCCGGTACCGAAATCATCCAGATAAAACCCAAATCCTTCTCCTGTCATCTCCTCCATAATCATTTTCATATAGTCCATGTCCTGGAGCAGGACCCGTTCCGTAACCTCAATTTTCAGTTTATCCGGACTGAGTCCGGACCGTTTCAGACATTCATGGATTCTCCCGGAGAGATTGCGGTCCTCGAACTGCTGCATGGAAAGATTGATGGATACGGAATCTATTTTGCCCCGCATTTGTCCGAAAAGCATGCAGATCTCCTCCAGCACAATCCAGCTCAGGTCATCGATAAGGCCGGTCTCTTCTGCCAAAGGTATGAATTCCGACGGAGATACGGGTTCACCGTCATAATACCTGAGACGCCGAAGGGCTTCCGCGGAAGAGAACCTGCTGGTTTTTAAGTTAAACACAGCACCGGGCAGTATGCAGTCCGGCTCCCTGGCAATATTATATTAAATCTTTTCATAAAAAGGCTGTCGTAACTGACAGCCTTTTCATGGAACTGAATCTTAAACCGTTTCATCTGAATCTACATCTGCTTCGCTCTCTTCTTCAGAATCACCGCTCTCTTCCTTGTAATACTCTTCATCATATACATTGCTGTCCTTGGTAACGCTTTCCCTTACCTTGGCTATACTTGCCACCTTGATGTCAGAATCCTGATTAATGCTCATAAGCTTGACGCCGGAGGTATTGCGTCCAATCACGGATATATCGTCAACCGTCATGCGGATAATAATGCCTTCTGTCGTTATTATCATGATTTCCCTGCCGTCATTTACCAGCTTGGCACCTACCAGATAACCTGTCTTATCCGTACACTTGTAGCAGATAACACCCTTTCCGCCCCTGTTCTGGGAGCTGAATTCCGTAATCATAGTGCGTTTGCCCATGCCGTTCTCGGAAACCACCAGAAGGCTGTCTCCCTGGCTCTGCATCTGCATTCCGATGACTTCGTCATCTTCCTCAAAACGCATTCCGATGACGCCTATAGATACACGGCCGGTCACTCTTACGTCTGTCTCGTTGAAACGGATACACATTCCCTTGCGTGTGACAAGAAGGATATCCTGGGTATTATCTGTTGCCTTTACCTCTATCAGCTCATCGCCGTCACGAAGCACAATGGCCTGAAGTCCATTCTTACGCACATGCTCATACTCAACCATAGGCGTTTTCTTGACCATGCCGTTTTTGGTAGCCATGAACAGATATTTGTCATCGTTGAATTCACGCATGGGGATAATGGCCGTAATCTTTTCCTCCGGCATCAGCTGCAGAAGGTTTATAATAGCCGTTCCCCTGGCCGTACGTCCTGCCTCCGGTATCTCATATGCCTTCAGACGGTATACGCGTCCGGTGTTGGTAAAGAACATCATATAGTGATGGTTGGTGGTCATGAGAAGGTCCTCAATATAGTCCTCCTCAATGGTCTGCATGCCCTTGATTCCCTTACCTCCCCTGTTCTGACTCCTGAAATTATCCACGTCCATGCGCTTGATATAACCCAGATGGGTCATAGCAATGATGGTATCCTCGTCCGGAATCAGGTCCTCCATGGACATATCGTCGTCATATCCAATGGCCGTGCGGCGGTCATCCCCGTATTTATCAGAGATGATCATGATCTCGTCCCGGATAACGGCAAGCAGCTTCTTCTCATCTGCAAGGATTGCCTTCAACTCCTCGATCTTTGCCTGAAGTTCCCTGTACTCGTTCTCCAGCTTCTCACGTTCCAAACCTGTGAGAGCGCGGAGCCTCATATCCACAATGGCCTGTGACTGTGCGTCGGAAAGCCCGAAGCGCTCCATCAACTGGTTCTTGGCATCTGCAACATTGGCTGATCCGCGGATGATGCGGATTACCTCGTCAATGTGATCCAGGGCAATGAGCAGTCCCTTTAATATATGGGCTCTTTCTTCTGCCTTGTTTAAATCATACTGGGTCCTTCTGGTAACTACCTCTTCCTGATGCTTTAGGTACTCCTCCAGCATCTGGTGCAGGTTCAGTACCTTTGGCTGGTTATTAATGAGAGCCAGCATGATAACGCCGAAGGTGTCCTGAAGCTGGGTATGCTTTAACAGCTGGTTCAGGATTACATTGGCATTTACATCCCGGCGCAGCTCTATGTTGATCCGCATGCCTTCACGGTTAGACTCATCTCCAATGTAGGTAATGCCGTCAATTTTCTTTTCCTTGACCAGGTCTGCGATTTTCTCAATGAGACGTGCCTTATTTACCATGTAGGGAAGTTCCGTCACAATAATTCTGGACTTTCCGTTGGCCATGGTTTCTATGTTGGTCACGGCGCGCACCTTGATTTTCGCGCGGCCCGTGCGGTAAGCTTCCTCGATTCCTCTTCTTCCCAGAATGGTGGCGCCGGTGGGGAAATCAGGTCCCTTTACAATCTCCATGATTTCTTCCAGGGAGGTCTCCCTATCCTCCTCCACCCTGTTGTCAATCATCTTCACCACCGCGCCGATGATTTCCCTCAGATTGTGAGGCGGTATGTTGGTGGCCATACCAACGGCAATACCGGAGGTGCCGTTTACCAGCAGGTTAGGGTATCTGGAAGGAAGGACAAGGGGCTCCCTCTCGGTTTCATCGAAGTTTGGTACGAAGTCCACGGTATCTTTATTGATATCTGCCAGCATTTCCATGGAAATCTTGCTTAAGCGGGCCTCGGTATAACGCATGGCTGCCGCGCCGTCGCCGTCCACAGAACCAAAGTTTCCGTGTCCGTCCACCAGGGGATAACGGGTGGACCACTCCTGCGCCATGTTAACCAGCGCGCCGTAGATGGAGCTGTCTCCATGAGGATGGTACTTACCCATTGTATCACCGACGATACGGGCGCACTTACGATGCGGCTTATCCGGACCGTTGTTCAGCTCTATCATGGAATAAAGCACACGCCTCTGTACGGGCTTAAGGCCGTCCCTGACATCAGGCAGGGCCCTGGCGCTGATAACACTCATGGCATAGTCGATATAAGACTGTTCCATGGTTTTCTTAAGGTCTACTTCATGAACCTTGTCAAATACATTTGGTTCCATATTCAATCTCCTTTATGTTTGCAGTCTAAAATCAGATATCTAAGTTCTTCACCTTTTTCGCGTTGGCCTCAATGAATTCCCTTCTGGGTTCTACCTGGTCGCCCATGAGGGTGGTGAAGGTCAAATCTACTTCAGACGTGGTTTCCTCATCCATGGTGACACGCAGAAGTATCCTGCGCTCCGGATCCATGGTTGTCTCCCACAGCTGCTCCGCATCCATCTCTCCCAAACCTTTGTAACGCTGGATTTTATTGCTGTTGTCGCGTCCAATGTCCATTAGGATGGAATTCAGCTCCTCGTCACTGTACGCGTACCATACCTTTTTATTCTTCTCCACCTTATACAGAGGCGGCTGGGCCAGATATACGTATCCCTGTTTGATTAACTCCGGCATAAACCTGTAAATAAAGGTCAGAAGAAGGGTACTGATATGAGCTCCGTCCACATCGGCATCCGTCATGATGATGATTTTGTGGTAGCGGAGTTTGGATATATCAAAATCGTCATGAATACCTGTTCCAAATGCAGTTATCATGGCCTTGATTTCCGCATTGCCGTAAATACGATCCATTCTGGCCTTCTCCACGTTGAGAATCTTACCGCGCAGAGGAAGTATGGCCTGAGTGGCACGTGAACGTGCTGTCTTTGCGGAACCGCCTGCGGAATCTCCCTCTACAATGTAAATCTCGCAGTTTTCCGGATTTTTGTCAGAGCAGTCAGCCAGTTTGCCCGGAAGGGCCATGCCGTCCAGGGCTGATTTGCGGCGTGTTAAGTCCCTGGCCTTTCTGGCAGCCGCACGGGCCCTCTGTGCCAGTATGGATTTCTCACATATGGACTTGGCCACAGCCGGATTCTGCTCAAGGAAATAGGTCAGCTGCTCGCTGACAATATTATCCACCGCTGCACGGGCCTCGCTGTTGCCCAGCTTCTGTTTTGTCTGTCCCTCAAACTGAGGATCCTCGATCTTAACACTGATAATGGCTGTCAGGCCCTCACGTATGTCCTCGCCGGACAGATTATCCTCGCTGTCCTTTAAGAGCTTTTTCTCCCTGGCATAGTCGTTGAAGGTCTTGGTCAGAGCATTCTTAAAGCCGGTGAGGTGGGTGCCTCCCTCAGGCGTATTAATGTTGTTTACAAATGTGTATATATTCTCGGTATAGGAATCATTGTGCTGCATGGACACTTCCACATACACGCCTTCCCTGGTTCCCTCACAGTAAATAACCTGATCATAGATAGGGGTCTTTCCCCTGTTCAGGTATGTGACGAATTCCTTGATTCCGCCTTCATAATGGAATACCTTTTCTTTTTTTTCTTCCCTGTTATCCTTAAGGATGATCTTCAGGTTCTTCGTCAGGAACGCTGTCTCCCTGAGCCGGATTTTCAGAGTATCGTAATCATAGACTGTCTCCTCAAATATTTCCTTGTCAGGCAGAAAGGTGACCTTTGTGCCGTGCTGTTCCGGACCGCATTTGCCCACTATCTTTAAGGGATATGTTACCTTTCCCCTTTCATATCGTTGCTGGTAAATATTTCCATCTTTATAGACCTGAACCTCCAGCCATTCAGACAATGCATTGACAACCGAAGCACCAACGCCATGAAGTCCGCCGGATACCTTATATCCGCCGTTGCCGAACTTACCGCCCGCATGGAGGATGGTGAATACAACTTCCACGGCAGGAAGTCCTGCCTTTTTCTGGATATCCACCGGAATACCGCGGCCGTCATCCACCACTGTGATGGAATTGTCCTCGTTGATGGTCACATCGATGGAATCACAATATCCCGCCAAGGCTTCATCTACCGCATTATCTACAATCTCATACACCAGATGATGGAGACCTCTGGCAGATGTGCTGCCTATATACATGCCAGGCCGTTTCCTGACCGCCTCAAGTCCTTCCAAAATCTGAATCTGATCTGCTCCGTATTGCTCTCCCATGTTATATAATCATCCTTTCTTTCTAGTACGGCATTAATTCTCGTTGATGACAGTTCCGTCAATTACCTTGAATACCTTATCAATCTGGAACCTGTTATTGACAAAATCATCCAGACCCGTGCAGGTAATCATAGTCTGTATATGTTTAATGGCTGACAGCAGATGGTTCTGCCTGCTGCTGTCAAGCTCTGATAACACATCATCCAAAAGCAGGATTGGGTCGTTATGGCTCAATTGCTTGACCAGCTCAAGCTCTGACAGCTTAAGGGACAGGGCCGCAGTGCGCTGCTGCCCCTGGGACCCAAACCTGCGTATATCAATACCATTTACAATAAAGCTTATGTCATCCCTGTGAGGTCCCGACAATGTGGTCTTCTGTTTCATGTCCTGGGCCCGGTTCCTCTTAAGGACATCCTCCATCTGGTCCTGTGGGGTGTAGGGTTCATAGGAAATGGTAATATCCTCCCTGCCGCCTGTGAGACTCAGATGAATGGCGTGTATGATTTCATTGAGCTGCTTAATGAAATCCCTCCGGAACTTAATCACTTCACGTCCGTAATTCACCAGCTGCATATCCCATACATCCAGGGTTTCCTCATACTCCGGCCTGAAAAACAGTTCCTTTAACAGCTTGTTGCGCTGAAGGAGGACCTTGTTGTACTGTACAAGGGAATGGACATAGAGTTTATTCAGCTGGCACAGTTCCATATCAATGAACCGCCTCCTCTCGGAAGGCCCGTTCTTTATGATATTCAGGTCCTCCGGCGAGAAGAATACCACATTGGCTATGCCGAACAGCTCGCTGGCCTTGCGTATGGGAACCCCATTGATGGCAATGCCCTTTGGCTTGTTCTTTTTCAGATGCATGTCAATGCGGTAAGGGACATTGTTCTTCCTTATCTGCAATTTAATATGGGATTCATCCTGATTGAACCGGATGATATCCCTGTCCTTGGCGCTTTTATGTGATTTGGACGTGCAGCATACATACACTGCCTCCAGGATATTGGTCTTTCCCTGGGCATTGTCCCCATAGAGTATATTGGTTCCCTGATTAAACTCCATATGTAGTTCTTTGTAATTGCGGTAATTTTTCAGTTCTATGGATTCAATAATCATGGATTTCCCTACCAGTCTGTCACTTCGTGATTTTAATGGTTTCACCCTTATAGGTGACCACATCACCGTCCACCAGTTTTTTCCCACGCTGATAAACAGTCTCGCCGTTTACCTGTACAAGGCCGTCCTGGGCAGCATATTTGGCTTCTACGCCTGATTCTGCCAGGCCAGCCGCTTTCAGCGCCTGACCCAGCTTGATATAGTCTTCCCTAAGCTTAATTATTTCCATACTTTTCCTCTCTTAGACAGTGGCAGCATTAAAATTAACAGGAAGAATCAGATAAATGTAACTTTCCTCCTCGTCCTTGATAAAGCATGGGGACTTGGGATTCATCATATAAATATTGATCTCCTCGCCGTCAATGACGCGCAGCGCATCGATGAGGAACTTGGGATTAAATCCAATCATGATGTCCTTACCTGTCTTGTGAATCATCAATTCCGCATTCATGGAGCCAAAACTGGAGTTCAGCTTCAGCTCCATGGAGTTATCTCCGATATTGATTATAAGAGGCTTCTTGTCATTTTCACGGATCAGGATAGTGGCCCGTTCAATACAGTCCAGGAATTCCTTCTTGTTCACAGATACCCTTGTCTCATAATCGCTGGAAAGCATCTGGCTGATTCTGAAATATTCACCTTCAATCAGACGGGACACCACCATTGTATTGTCAAATTCAAAGAGAATATGGTTGGTGCTGAAGTAAATCAGCACTTCTTTTTCATTATCTCCGCCTAATATTTTGCTGACCTCGCTGAGGGTCTTGCCCGGTACGATTACCTTGGTGTCCTCATAGTGGTCTTTTAAGCGCACCTTTCGGATGGAGATTCTGTGTCCGTCTAAGGAGACCACCTTCAGCTGGTTTTCATTGACTTCAAACAGCTCTCCGGCCATCATCTTATTGCTGTCATTAGGTGCGATGGAGAAGATGGTCTGCTGTATGACCTCCTTTAAGGTGAACTGGGACAGGCAGATATATTTATCCTTTTCTATATAGGGAAGGTATGCGAACTCTTCCCCGTCACGTCCCTGGATATTGAACACGGAGTTTTCACAGCGTATGGTTGTGTTGAACTTATCGTCTGATTCAATGGTAACGGATGCATTTTCGCTGGAAAGCCTTCTGGTAATTTCAGAGAACAGCTTTGCATCTAACGCGATCTTGCCGTGTTCCAGTATGTCTCCCTCAACCCTTGTCTCGATTCCTAATTCCATATCATTGCCTGTAAGCTTGATTTCGCTGGTGCTGGCGTCAATGAGTATGCATTCAAGAATGGACATGGTGGTCTTGGAAGGTACAGCCTTCATTACAATATTAATTCCATTAACAATGGCGTCTTTTTGAAATCTTAACTTCATAATGTTGATAACTTCCTTTCAGAGTAATTGTGTGCCCGATGTGTCATCTGTGAGTGAAGATATAGATAATTTTCGTAGAAACCGTAGTAGGGGCTGTGGGTTTGTGTAAAACTGTCTGAAGTCCTTGATAATTAAGGACAAGCACCTGTGGAACAGGATGTGTAAAACCATCCACTTTCATGAGGGAAAACTTAAAGTTTATCCACAGGTGGTTAAAAGTCATTCACAAGTCCTTCAGAAACGATCAGTTATCAACAGCCCGTCCACATGGATTCCACTTTCTATTGTGGATTGATCTTCTTTTTCAGTATCTCTATGGTATTTCTCAATGTGTCGTCCTTTGCCATGTCACCGGTTATCTTCTCGGCGCCATGTATAATGGTGGTATGGTCCCTTCCTCCCAGGTACCGTCCGATAGTCTGGAGAGGAGTGGCCGTCATATCCCTGCACAGGTACATGACGATCTGCCTTGGGTATACGATTTCCTTATTACGTTTCTGGGATGAGATATCCAGGGGGGTAAGGCCAAAATGATCGGAAACCACCTGAATAATCAGGTCCGGTGTCACTTCCCTCTGGGCATTGGGGGAAATGATGTCCTTTAAGGCTTCCTCGGCCAGTTCCAGTGTAATGTCGCATTTGTTAAGCCTTGATAACGCGACGATTTTTGTCAGGGCTCCCTCCAGCTCACGGATATTGGATTTGATATTGGTAGCGATGTATTTAATTACCTCGTTATCTATATTATATCCTTCCATCTCCTCCTTTTTGCGCAGAATCGCCATTCTTGTCTCATAATCAGGGGACTGGATGTCCACGGTCAGGCCCCATTCAAAACGGGATCGGAGACGTTCCTCCAGTGTCTCAATTTCTTTTGGCGGTTTATCTGAGGATATTATAATCTGCTTCTTTGATTCATATAATGTGTTAAAGGTATGGAAGAACTCCTCCTGGGTGCTTTCCTTACCTATGATGAACTGGATATCGTCGATGAGAAGGACATCGTTGTTTCTGTATTTTTCCCTGAATTCCGTGGTGGTTATGTTGTTTTTATTACGGATGGCGTCAATCAGCTCGTTGGTAAAGGTTTCTGAGGTGACGTACAGTATCTTGGATTTCGCGTTGTTCTTTAATATGAAGTGGGCGATGGCATGCATCAGATGGGTTTTGCCAAGTCCCACGCCTCCATATATAAAGAGAGGGTTGTATATCTCACCCGGGGATTCAGCCACGGCCAGGGCAGCAGCATGGGCCAGGTTGTTATTTCCGCCTACAACAAAGGTATCAAAGGTATACTTGGGATTTAAGTTGGCACTCTGTATGACATCGGGGCTGACAGAAACCTTGTTATTCTTAATCAGCTGGGGCGCAGACGGTTCCTCCGTCTCCACGATTTGCTCCTTAACTTTGAAATCCACCTCGCATTCCTTTTCAAGGAATTCCGAGATGGTTACCTTTAATAAAAATCCATATTTTTTATTTACATATTGTAAAAAGGTCTGTTCGGGAACAATGATGGTTACTGTGTTGTCTTTAAAAGAGTGCGGCTTTAAGGGTTCCAGCCAGGTACTGTAGGAGATATTGGATATTTCGTGTTCTTCTTTTAAAGTAAGTAAGATTTTGTCCCAGTTCTCTTTGATTTTTTCGATCATTTTTTGTCTCCTAAAACTGTATTGCAGAATTGCCCAATCTAAATCTATTGTATACTAAAGTAAAAATTTTTTCAATGACAAGTGTAAAATATTGTGGATAACTTTGTGAATTGGGGGTGGAAGCCTTGTGTAAGCAGTGTGGAAAGATCTTTTTTCCACAAAAATCGTGAGAAAGTTAACTGGAGTTTTACACATGGTGGAAATATTCATAAATTCTGGATTTTTTAGATCGGGCTGGGGAAAAAACAGCCATTATCCCATACTTATCCACAACTTATCCACATTTTGTGGATAATGTTATGTTAATCTGGGATCCGATGTGAAAATAACCTTGCACAGAAAGGAAAACATAAGCATGAAACATTGACGCTGGGGTGATTTTTACTTATAATTACGTTGTAGCATTGCATTGTATCTTTATCATAAGAACAGTAGCAGGAGGAAAAAATGAATACTTTATCCAAAACCCGCGACCTGGTATTGGCAGCAGTCATTGCAGCCATTATCGTAATCATGGCCTTTGTGCCATTCTTAGGGTACATTCCGCTTGGATTCATGAATGCGACCACCGTTCATATCCCTGTGATTATCGGAGCCATTATTCTGGGACCGAAATATGGGGCATTCCTGGGGTTGACATTCGGCCTGACCAGTTTGTGGAAGAATACCTTCATGCCAAATCCCACGTCTTTTGTGTTTTCACCCTTTGTTACCATGGGACAGTTTCACGGAAATCCGGGAAGCCTGGTTATCTGCCTGGTCCCGCGAATACTGATTGGGGTTGTGGCCTATTATGTGCACCGTCTGTTTATGAGGATGCTTAAGAACAGGAGAAATAAGCAGGGGGCCGCATTGTTTGCGGCAGGCGTAGCCGGATCCCTGACTAACACACTTCTGGTTATGAACTTGATTTATCTTTTGTTTGGGGATCAGTATGCATCTGCTGCCAGCTGGACAGCCAAATGGGTATATGGAGTAATATTGGGAATCATCGGTATGCAGGGAGTGCCGGAAGCCCTGGTGGCAGGAATTATCGTGACGGCTGTGGCCGGAATTCTGCTGAAGGTAACACCAGACAGCAGAGGATAGGCAGGGAACCGGATTTATACTAAATATAGTAATGTAGTTTTGCAATGCACACATCTTGTAGGGACAGTCCCTGAGACTGTCCTTTTTTGCGGCTTTTTTGTTGATATTTGAGAAAATCCGCTTGACGAAGGCGGATTTCTTCTATATAATTGAGAAGATGTTTAATTATACTAGTCTAAATGTGTGTTTTCACATTGCCACATAATTTTTGATAGGAGGTGCCCGGATATGAAGATGACATTTCAGCCCAAGAAGAGACAGAGAGCGAAAGTTCATGGCTTTAGAGCAAGAATGAAGACTACAGGCGGTAGAAAAGTTATTGCTGCCAGAAGATCTAAAGGTAGAGCAAGATTATCTGCTTAATTGTTTCAAGCTTAAAGCAAAAGAACTACGGGCCACAGCATCATGTGGCCTTTTCTTTTCTTACCTTCCCGGAAAAAAAGGGGAGTGTTTTGACAACCTGATTGTAAGGAGTTTCGGATGAAACGATTTCCTTCCGTTAAGAAGAACAGTGAGTTCCAGGTGACATACAGGAATGGAACTTCCTATGCGAACAGACTGCTGGTGATGTATGTGATGAAAACCGGGGAAGAAGAAAACCGCATTGGCATATCTGTGAGCAAAAAAGTGGGCAACAGCGTTGTCCGCCATCATATAACAAGGCTTTTAAGAGAGATTTTTCGTTTAAACAATTACAGAATAAAGACTGGGTTAAACATCATCCTGGTAGCGAGAGGCGCTGCCAGACAATCGGATTACAAACATTTGGAGGGTGCTTACCTGCACCTGTGCGGACTGCATCACATTTTAAAAGAATCGAAGTGAAGTGATTATGGCAAGATGTCTGATTTTGTTTGTAAGGGGCTACCAGAAATTTCTGTCACCCCTTAAAGTAAGAACTCACTGTATTTACACACCTACATGCTCTCAATACGCCATTGAGGCATTAAAGAAGTATGGTGCGTTAAAAGGTACATGGTTGGCCTGCAAGAGGATACTCCGTTGTCACCCATTTGCAGAAGGCGGTTATGATCCAGTTCCGTAGATCGAAGGAGGTAGTGTATTGAACAGTATAGCTGGCGCAGTATTATTGACAAAAACAGGAGGTATTCTGGGGCCGATAGCTGATATCCTGGGGTGGATCATGGACTTATTGTTCCGTTTTACCAGTGCCTTCGGGATATTGAATATTGGTTTATGTATCATTTTATTTACCCTTGTAACAAAGGTGCTGATGATACCTCTTACCATTAAGCAGCAAAAATCATCAAAACTCATGGCGGTCATGCAGCCCGAAATTACAGCCATTCAGAAAAAGTACAAGGGCAAGGAAAATGACCAGAAGTACGCCATGATGATGCAGACCGAAATTAAGGCGGTTTATGAGAAGTACGGCACATCCATGACAGGCGGATGTCTCCCTCTTCTGATCCAGATGCCTATTATTTTCGCGTTGTACCGCGTCATCTACAATATTCCTGCATACGTACAGTCCGTAAGGGTATATTATGAAGCAGTGGTAAGCAAGCTTCCCAGCGGATATGAGGCGTCTCAGGCATTTACAGACCTGGCGCAGGCCCACAAGATGGTGGGTGAGAGATTTGACTATACCAATGTAAACACAGTCATTGATTTATTATATAAGCTGACAGGACAGCAGTGGGATTCACTGGTCAGCGCTTTTTCTTCCGTGGGACAGGCAGTTACGGAAACCGGCGTAAGAGTAGTGGATGCCATTGAGAATATGCAGAACTTCTTTGGTCTGAACATTGCATACACACCTATGCAGGTTATCATGAACTATTTTAATAAGGTTGACAACACCACGCTGATGACTGCATTTGCGGCGCTTTGTATTCCGCTGCTGGCAGGTTTGAGCCAGTGGTACAGCACCAAGCTGATGACGGCCAATCAGCCCCAGCAGTCTGAAGATGCTCCGGGCGCAAACATGATGAAGAGCATGAATGTGACCATGCCTTTAATGTCCGTATTCTTCTGTTTCTCATTTGCATCCGGTATCGGACTTTACTGGGTTGCACAGAGTGTATTCACCATTATCCAGCAGGTGGGAATCAATTCTTACCTTAATAAAGTTGATATTGACGACCTGGTTCAGAAGAACATTGAAAAGACCAACAAGAAGCGTGCAAAGAAAGGCCTTCCTCCTACAAAAGTGGGCAATGTAGACGAGATGCTCAAGAAGATTGAGGCAAGGGAAGAAAAGGCAGAACAGGCCCAGATGGCTAAGATCGCTAAGACTAAGTCCATTGTTGAGGAGTCTACCAAGTACTATAATGATAATGCCAAGCCCGGAAGTCTGGCGGCTAAGGCTAACATGGTTTCCAAGTATAATGAGAAGCACGAGAAGGGTAAAAAGTAGGAGGGTTTTGTATGGATATGATTACAGTTACTGCCAGGACAGTGGACGAAGCAGTTACAAAGGCGTTAATCGAACTTGAAACCACCAGCGACAAACTGGAATATGAAGTGGTTGATAAAGGAAGTACAGGATTCCTTGGTATCGGCGCAAAACCAGCCATCATTCGTGCTAAGAAAAAAGAGTCCATTGAGGATAAGGCGATGGATTTCCTGTCTCAGATATTTGAGGCAATGAATATGCAGGTGAACATTACGGCTGCATATAACCAGGAGGAGCAGGAGTTGTCCTTAAACCTGGAAGGCGAGGATATGGGAATCCTTATCGGCAAGAGAGGCCAGACCCTGGATTCTCTTCAGTATCTGGTGAGCCTTATTGTGAACAAGGGAACGGAAGGATATCTCAGGGTTAAGCTGGATACTGAGAATTACCGTGAGAGAAGGAAGGAAACCCTGGAGACCCTGGCTAAGAACATTGCCTATAAGGTTAAGAGGACTAAGAGACCGGTATCCCTTGAACCTATGAATCCTTATGAAAGAAGAATCATCCATGCGGCCCTTCAGAATGACAAGTATGTTACCACCAGAAGCGAAGGGGAAGAGCCCTTCCGCCATGTGGTGATTGCGCTTAAGAAGGAAGCTGCATCCGGCGACCGCAAAGGACGCTATGACAGGAATAAAGGGGGACGTTATGAACGTTCCGACCGCTCCGGCGGATATAGGAATAACCGCCGCACCAATGGAAACAATGCATCTCAGATAAGTTCAGATGCATCAGCAGAGACTGCTGCCGGTGAAGAAGAATAAGCCCATCCATGGTTGATTGGATGCAGGCAGTAATGAAACAGGTTAAGAGGCTGTTGCTGAAGCGACGGCCTTTTTGCTCTATTGTGAGGAGAGCTTATGAAGACAGATACGATAGCGGCCATTGCCACAGGCATGAGCAACTCAGGAATCGGAATCGTTCGAATCAGCGGAGAGGAAGCATTTTCCGTGATCGATTCCATATTCCGAAACAGGAAGGGAGAGAGGGTAAGTCTGAGTCTTGCCCAGTCCCATACAGTCCATTACGGGTATATATATGACGGGGATGAAAAGGTGGACGAGGCCCTGGTGATCATTATGAAGGGACCCCACAGCTATACGGCTGAGGATACGGTGGAGATTGACTGCCATGGGGGAGTGCTTATGGTCAGGCGGATTCTGGAGACCGTTCTTCACGCGGGGGCCAGAACAGCTGAGCCGGGAGAGTTTACAAAGAGGGCTTTCTTAAATGGAAGGCTGGATTTGTCTCAGGCCGAGGCGGTGGCAGATGTGATTCACGCCACCAATGAGTATGCGCTGAAAAGCTCGGTGAGCCAGCTGAGCGGTTCGGTGTCCAATAAGATTAAGGAGCTGCGCAGCCAGATATTGTATCAGATTGCGTTTATCGAATCAGCTCTCGATGACCCGGAACACATATCACTGGATGGATATGGGAGTCAGCTTATGGATGCGCTGGCACCCATGATTGATGAGGCGAGAAAGCTTCTCCTGTCCGCGGATGACGGCAGGTTTATGTCTGAAGGGGTAAAGACAGTCATACTGGGCAAGCCCAATGCAGGTAAATCCTCCCTGATGAATGTGCTTTTAGGAGAGGAGAGGGCCATTGTCACCGAGGTTGCGGGAACCACCAGGGATACTCTGGAAGAGCATATATATTTGCAGGGAATCAGCCTTAATGTGGTGGATACGGCGGGAATCAGGGATACGGAGGATGTGGTTGAGAAAATCGGTGTGGACCGGGCGCTGAAAGCGGCCAGGGATGCTGATTTGATTATCTATGTGGTGGATGGTTCCAGGCCGCTGGATGAAAGCGACAGGGAAATCATGGATTTTATCCGTGGCAGGAAAACCATTGTATTGCTGAATAAATCGGATTTGGATCTGGAAGTGGGGACAGAGGAGCTGGAACAGCTCTGCGGTCATAAGGTGATCCCTGTTTCAGCAAAGGAAGAACAGGGAATTGAGCTGCTGGAGCAGGAAATCAAGAAGCTGTTTTATCATGGCGACCTGTCTTTTAATGACCAGGTTTACATTACCAATGCGCGCCATAAGGAGGCGCTGGAGCAGTGCCTGGAGAGCCTTTTGATGGTAAAGGGAAGCGTTGAGGACGGCATGCCGGAGGATTTTTATTCGATTGACCTGATGAATGCATATGAACAGCTGGGATTCATTATCGGGGAGTCAGTGGATGATGATGTTGTGAATGAGATATTTGCAAAATTCTGTATGGGTAAATAGGGGAATTTAATATGGAAGAGGAACGTGGAATGATGCCTTATTTAGAAGAAACATACGATGTGGTGATTGTCGGCGCCGGCCATGCAGGATGTGAGGCCGCTTTGGCCAGTGCAAGACTGGGCATGGAAACTATCATGTTTACTGTCAGCGTGGACAGCATAGCGCTGATGCCCTGTAATCCTAACATAGGAGGGAGCTCCAAGGGCCATCTGGTCAGGGAGCTGGACGCACTTGGAGGGGAGATGGGGAAAAACATAGACAGGACCTTCATACAGTCCAAGATGCTCAATGAATCCAAGGGACCGGCTGTTCATTCCCTGCGGGCTCAGGCTGACAAACAGGATTACAGCAGGCACATGAGAAAGACCCTGGAAAACACAGAACATCTCACCATACGTCAGGCGGAAGTATCCGAAATTATGGTGAGGGACGGGAAAATCAGGGGGGTAAAGACGTTTTCCGGCGCGGTGTATCACGCAAAGGCTGTGGTACTGTGCACAGGAACATATCTGAAAGCCAGGTGTATCTATGGGGATGTGAGCAATCCTACAGGGCCTAACGGCCTTCAGGCAGCCAACCATCTCACGGATTCCCTGAAGGAAAATGGGATTGAGATGTTCCGGTTCAAGACAGGGACACCGGCCAGGGTGGATAAGAGGAGTATTGATTTTTTCAAAATGGAAGAGCAGTTTGGGGATTCCCGGGTGGTGCCCTTTTCCTTTTCAACGAATCCGGATGAAATCCAGAAGGAACAGGTTTCCTGCTGGCTGACGTATACCAATGAAGATACTCACCGCATCATCAAGGATAATCTGGACCGTTCACCTCTGTTTTCAGGGGCTATTGAGGGAACCGGGCCAAGGTATTGTCCTTCTATTGAGGATAAGGTGGTCAAATTTCCAGATAAGAACCGCCATCAGGTATTTGTGGAGCCGGAGGGGCTATACACCAATGAAATGTATCTGGGAGGCATGAGCAGTTCCCTGCCGGAGGATGTACAGTATGCAATGTACCGTACGGTTCCGGGACTTGAAAAGGTAAAGATAGTGAGAAATGCCTATGCCATTGAATATGACTGCATTAACGCGCTTCAGCTTAAGCCTACCCTGGAGTTTAAGAAGATTTCCGGCTTGTTTGCAGGCGGACAGTTTAACGGAAGCTCAGGGTATGAGGAGGCGGCCGTCCAGGGATTCATGGCTGGTGTGAATGCCGCGATGAAGATACAGGGACGGGAGGCCGTGGTTCTGGACCGTTCACAGGCATATATAGGCGTTCTTATTGATGACCTGGTAACAAAGGAAAACCATGAACCATACCGGATGATGACTTCCAGAGCAGAATACAGGCTTTTGCTCCGCCAGGATAATGCAGATATCAGACTCAGGAAAATCGGTCATGATATCGGCCTGGTAAGCGATGAAGAGTATGAACATCTTTTAAAGAAGGTGGATGATATACAGTCAGAGATTAAACGGTTGGAAAAGACTGTTATAGGAGTAAACGGTCAGGCACAGACTTTTTTGAAAAAATATGGAAGCACTTTATTGAAGTCTGGAATTACACTGGCAGAGCTGGTCAAAAGGCCGGAATTGGATTATGATAAACTGGAGGAACTGGATGAGGACAGGCCCCGGCTTCCTGATGATGTCAGAAAACAGGTTAATATTGAGATTAAATATGAAGGTTATATAAAGCGTCAGATGCAGCAGGTGGCACAGTTTAAGAAACTGGAGGATAAGAAGCTGCCGGAGGATTTTGACTATTCAGAGGTCAACAGTCTTCGCAGGGAGGCAGTGCAGAAGTTGAATACAGTGCAGCCGGCTACGATTGGACAGGCATCCCGTATATCAGGTGTTTCACCGGCAGACATATCTGTTTTGCTGGTGCATTTTACAAGAAAGCAGTGAGAGGGTCTGATATGACAGATACATTTAGACAGCAGATGGACCGGGAGCTGGGGCTTCTGGGGATAAAGTTAAATGAGAAACAATTGGACCAATTTTTTACTTATTATGAAATGCTGGTGGAAAAGAATAAGGTCATGAATCTGACAGCCATAACAGATGAGGCAGATGTTGTATCCAAACACTTTAGTGACAGTGTGTCACTTTTTAGAGTGTTGAAAAAGGTGATGGATTTTGGCGATGGATGCTGCGGCAGCGGCGTGTATGAGGAAGGTATGTTGAAGGGAAAATCCATTATTGATGTGGGTACAGGGGCTGGATTTCCCGGAATACCTCTTAAGATAGCTTTTCCCGGAATAAAACTTACCTTGCTGGATTCCTTAAATAAGAGAGTTAAATTTCTGGAGGAAGTCTGTAATGAGTTGGGGTTACAAAACGTGGAATTTATTCACGGAAGAGCGGAGGATATAGGAAGACAGAAAGAGCACAGGGAGATGTATGATTTGTGCGTATCCAGGGCTGTGGCAAATTTGTCTTCTTTGTCTGAGTATTGTATGCCTTTTGTGAAGATTGGCGGATTCTTTGTTCCATATAAATCCGGAGAGATAGAAGATGAGCTTAGGTCCGCAGGTAAGGCTGTTGGAATATTGGGGGGAGAGCTGGTATTTGTAGATAAATTCATGCTGCCCGGTACAGATGTTTCCAGATCTTTGGTGATAATTAAGAAGGTGAAAGGAATATCAAAGAAGTATCCAAGGAAAGCGGGAATGCCGACCAAGGAGCCTTTGGGGTAGAAGTGGTTGCGGGGATGTTTCACGTGAAACATCCTTTTTTTGGTGTTTTTGAGTTTTTTTACATATGCTTTGTATATTAATTTTCTATATTAAATTTGTATATTAAATTAAGAAGGCACGATGTCATTTGTGCCTTCCTATTATTTTATTCATATAGGTATTCATATAGGTATTTATAAAGGTATTTATATAGGTAATCA
>CDZN01004887.1_pt1 | contig 26833 bp, 17 predicted proteins | sample 557701 | NCBI WGS metagenome assembly CDZN01 (sample SAMEA3182089, study PRJEB8094) | gut metagenome | biome: human; feature: gut; material: Stool; isolation source: human stools | place: Canada | collected 2013-02-04 | reverse complement strand
AGAAAGGAGTGGAAGTGATGAAGAAAGAGTGGTTTGAAGGATTAATGAAATCCGGTGGTAGCCAGCGTGAACGGATGCGTGTGCCTTTGTGGCAGATGATTGACGAATGGGATGCGTGGCAACCGCTACACAAAGAAGTACGGGTAGTAGCAGGGCTGGATGCTATTGAAGAATTGAAGAAGAGTCACCCTGCTGTACCTGCCTTAATTGTAGAAGGTCATTCTTCTGATAACAAATTTTCAAAAAATCCTCCCATATTGGAATATCTACCTAATGGAAAGCTGAAAATCATAGAGGATTGCGGGCACATGATGAATATGGAGCGACCGGAGGAATTCAATGCAGCTTTAGAAGAATTTTTAATCAATATTGAACAGTAAAATGAAAAAGCAATAAATATCATGAAACAAATAGTTCTATGCCTGATCGGAATATTATTAGCATCGTTTGTATCTGCACAAAAGATAAATCATCCTTCACTTTTGTACACCCCTCAACGCATTCAGCAGGTAAAACAACGTATGCAGAATGAACCGAAATTGCGGGAAGCCTGGGAGGATATTCAGAAAACCGCCGATGAAGCTTTACAAAAGAAAGATTTCAATCGGTTGGATTATTTGTCGTTGGCTTATCTGATGACGGATAATAAAGAGTATGCAAATATAATCAAAGAGATTCTTTTGAAAGCTGTGGAAGCCGAATCCTGGGGAGATATGGAAATGATGGCACGTATTCCAGTCTGGCGTTCGCAACTGGGCATGGCACATAAGAGCTTCCTTTCTGCCATAGGATATGATGCGGCTTATAACATAATGTCTTCTTCGGAAAGAAAAAAGATTGCCGAAGGCTTGAAACGATTGGCTGTAGAGCCTGCCTTGGGCGACTGGCTGTTGGAACCTACCCGAATCCATTCTTTGAACTCTATGGGACACAACTGGTGGACTTCCTGTGTATGCCAGGGTGGAATATTAGCATTAAGCCTACAGAATGAACTTCCCGAGGTAAAAGATTGGGTGGAGCAACTTCATGAATCACTTCCCGAGTGGTTTGACTTTGCAGGCGATGCCTTGCAACAGAAAGCAAAGAGTTTTGATGAGGCCGGAGGAATGTATGAAAGTCTGAATTATGCAAACTTTGGTATTCAGGAAGCTCTATTGTTTCGAATCGCTTGGATAAACACTCATCCGGGACAAAATCCCGGCAATATACCCCAATTGGCAAAACTTCCGAACTACTTTTCTCAAGTATGCTATCCTCGTACAGGTATGCTGTATAGTTTGAATTTTGGTGATAGTCATAAGAATGTATCAGCTGAATCCAGTATGATGTTATTGTATGCATTGGGGATGAAAGATCCAACAATATTGTGGTATATAGCCCAAGTGGAACAAGGACAACATCGTGATGGCTTTTTCCTGAATCGTCCGATGGGCTTCCTTTACACTCCTGATTTGAGTAAGGCGCCCGCTGTCCCTCAACTGCCAACTTCTCAATTATTTGCCGATTTTGGTTGGGCTACGATGCGTAATTCGTGGGAAAAGGATGCTACGATGCTGGCTGTAAAAAGCGGTCATACGTGGAATCATTCCCATGCAGATGCCAACTCCTTTATTGTCTTTCATAAAGGGGTAGATATTATTAAAGACGGGGGAAACTGCTGGTATCCTAATCCTGCTTATCGGAATTATTTCTTTCAAAGTCAGGCGCATAATGTAGTATTGTTTAATGGAGAAGGACAACCTCGTGAGCAGCAGTACGGCGGTTCTACTTTGAGAGGATATTTGCATCATCTTCTGGATGCGGGAAATGTGAAATATGTCTTGGCTAATGGAACAGGTCCTGTATCTAATAATTTCAGTCGTAATTTCCGCCATTTCCTTTGGATGGATAATGTTATTTATATGATTGATGATTTGAGGACACATAAAATAGGACAATTTGAATGGTTATGGCATACGAATGGGACATATAAAAAGTCGGGAGTTGACGTGAATGTGACGAACGGTAACTCATCGGTTGTGATTCGTCCGTTATATCCTCGTTTGCTGGCTAAATCCGATTTCGTGCATGACTATCCGGAAGATTTATTTTGGGAAGAAATACAGGCACCCACTGAAGACTTGAAAGGCACTGAAACCTATTATTCATTTCATTTGCCAGCAGAAGTCAATCGTATAAAAGGGCTGACAGCTATTATATTAAAGGAGACTTCCAATGAGAAAGACTTGCCACAAATGGAACGGCGGGAGGGACAAGATTGGATTGGGCTTCGTATTCGTCATAAAGGGAAAGTGACCGATCTTTATATTAATCAATTAGCAGACGGCAGGCTGATGCACAGCAACTCATGGATTATGCCGGACGGCTGGATGACAGATGCTTATATGTTTGCTGTCTCTTATCCCGAAGGTACTGAAGCTACTGACGCAAAAGATTTCTTTATCTGTCATGGCAGTGCATTGAGACGCGATAAGGAGACTTATTTTTCTTCTCTTTCCAAATTATTTGTAATTCAGAAAGAAGAAGGTAAAAAGTTGAACCTCTGGATAGACGGGCAACCGAAGATCCATGCAACGTTCAGAAGTGAGAAGAAACCGACAACTGTTATTGTGAATGGTAATAACTTCCCTGTTGTTTACAAAAACGCTCATGTGAAAGTGAAATATCAATAAATCTTCAATAGCATTGAGTAAATAATTTCTCCCCTTCGTATTTATTTATTACATATAACAGATACGAAGGGGAGACTTTTTTTATAAGAAGGAATGTGCTCTTTTGGAGATTTTTATGTATGTTTGTCACATGTTTAATATGAAAGGAAGCGGTTGTAAGTGAAGAACACGATTAAATATCTGATTCTTTTAATCATATACTTGGTTTGTGGTGTAAATCTGCAAGCCCAGAATTGTACATTTCGTAATGTAGTCATGTCCGATGGATTGTCCGGGTTATTGGTGAATGCCATTTATAAAGACTCGGAAGGTTTTGTATGGCTAGGAACAGATAATTGTCTCGATCGTTTTGATGGTGTGAAAGTTCGCCATTATGAATTTCGAGGCGTGGATTCCGGCAGAAAGAAACGGGTGAACTGCATCACGGAAACAGCCGACAATCAGCTTTGGGTAGGAAACGGTATCGGACTTTGGCGTCTGAATCGTGCGAACGGCCAGTTGGAGAGAATTGTTCCCGAAAAGATAGATTTTGCTGTAAATACTTTACTTCCGGATGGAGATATTCTCTATATCGGTACGGAGAAAGGATTGTTCATTCAAAAGGACGGGCAATTGCTCCAAGTATTGACCGACCGGAATATGCTGGCTGCCTGTAATCGAATTATGGATCTCTGTCTGAATGAAGATAAAAGTGCGTTATGGCTGGCTACAGTGCAAGGTTTGTTCTCTTATTCATTGAAAGATGGTAAGATTGATTCTTGGCATTTCCAGGAGAATGTTCCCGAGGCCGATTACTTCCGCTGCCTGACTCGTATTGGAGAAACCCTTTATTTAGGTACAATGAGTCAGGGAGTCGTTCGTTTCGATATAAACAAAAAGAGCTTTTCGCATACAGTATCTTTAGGCTGTGATGTCATTTCCGACATATCCAGTGATGGAAAGGAGACTGTATATATTGCAACAGATGGTAATGGCGTTCATTTCCTTTCACATAAAGCCCAACAAGTGACACGTCGTTTTTGTCACGATGTGAGTGATAAAGAAGGTATTCGCAGTAATTCCATTTATTCACTATTGGTGGATGACAGAGGTGCTGTTTGGGTGGGGCACTTTCAGGCAGGTTTGGATTACTCACTTTATCAGAATGGTCTTTTCCAAACTTATGCTTATCCTCCTCTGTTTAACTCTGCTAATCTTTCTATTCGTTCTTTTGTCAACAGAGGACACGAAAAAGTCATCGGTTCACGTGACGGTTTGTATTATATAAATGAAGCTACCGGAGTCGTAAAGAGTTTTGTGAAACCTGTTTTGACCTCGGATTTGATATTGACAATCTGTTTTTATGAAGGCGAATATTATATTGGTACGTATGGCGGAGGCATGATGGTGTTGAATCCGGAGACGTTATCTCTAAAATATTTTGCCCAGGGAGGAGATGGAGATGCAGAGCTGTTTCAGAAAGGACATATCTTTTGTGTGCGACCGGATGAAAAAGGAAATCTCTGGATAGGCACTTCACAGGGATTGTTCTGTTATAATAGACAGGCAAAGCAGATCAAACACTTTACCAGCGCCAATTCCCAATTGCCGGAAGGTAACGTTTATGAAGTTAGTTTTGACTCTACCGGCAAAGGATGGATTGCCACGGAAACCGGTATGTGTATATATGATCCTGCTTCTCAAAGTTTACGATCTAATGTGTTCCCAGAAGGATTTGTACATAGGGATAAGGTGCGCACCATTTATGAAGATGCCGGACACAACCTTTATTTTATTCGTGAAAAGGGGAGTCTGTTTACCTCTACTTTAACGATGGATCGTTTTCGGAACCGTTCCGTCTTTTCTACGCTTCCTGACAATTCGCTGATGTCGATCGTGGAAGATAACCAGGGTTGGTTGTGGGTGGCTTGCAATGATGGATTGTTACGTATAAAGGAAGAAGGAGAAGAGTATGATGCCTTCACTTTCAATGATGGAGTACCGGGACCCACTTTTACGAATGGGGCTGCTTATAAAGATGAAAAAGGAATATTATGGTTCGGCAACACCAAAGGTTTGATTTATGTCGATCCGAAGCGGGTGGATGAAGTGCGTGGTAAAGTTCGCCCGATTGTGTTTACGGATATATTGGCTAATGGCATTTCTTTTACCAACCCGTCTTTAAAATATAATCAGAATAATCTGACTTTCTGCTTTACGGATTTTGCTTATGGTCTGCCTTCTGCCTTACTGTACGAATATCAGTTGGAAGGAGTGGATAAAGACTGGAAACTATTGGCTGCGCAGAATGAGGTTTCCTATTATGGATTATCTTCCGGAACTTATACGTTCCGTGTGCGCCTTCCGGGAAATGAACAGTCGGAAGCTGTTTATCAAGTGACGGTGTGTCCTATGATACCTTGGTGGGGATGGGCACTTTCTGTTTTATTAGTTGTAGGTATTATTGCTTTTATACGATATTATGTGTGGAATCGTATGCGCCGCCTGCTTACTTCTCCTGCATCGGCAATCTCCGTATCCGTAGAGAAGACACAGCAGAAAGACCAAACGATAGAACAAGCGGAAGTGATTTCTGAAGAGTCTTCTATCGCTGCAACCGAAGAAAAGTATAAAACCAACAGGCTGACTGAAGAAGAATGTAAAGAGCTCCATAAGAAACTGGTTGCTTATGTGGAGAAAGAAAAGCCATATATTAATCCTGATTTGAAAATGGGCGACCTGGCTTCTGCTCTGGATACTTCTTCGCATTCATTATCGTATCTTTTGAATCAATATCTCAATCAGTCTTATTATGACTTTATAAACGAATACCGCGTCACTCAATTCAAGAAAATGGTGGTAGATAGTAAATATTCCCGCTATACATTAACGGCACTGGCAGAACTTTGCGGCTTCAGTTCTCGTGCTTCTTTTTTCCGTTCATTCAAAAAGAGTACGGGAGTCACTCCGAATGAATATATTCGTAGTATAGGTGGAACAGCCAAAGAAGAGTAACTTTTCGACTTATTATCACTGAAATCTATTTTATACTCATATCCCTTTCACCCTTCACACCGCCCTATTCATCGGGGTTAGAGGGTGAAGGACCTCCCTTCACCAAGTGGATTTTCCTTTTACTAGTCTTTTCCTCGTAATCTATTAATAGATAAGTTCTTCTTCTCCCTATATAAACTTCTTTTGGTCCTATTGCAAAGTTGTTTTTTATAGGGAGTAATCTATAAACGCAAGCTTTGTTTTTATAAATGAAACTTGCGTTTATAAAAACAAAGCTTGCAATTATATAATTGAAGCTTTCATTTATAGTTTACCCTTAATCAAACGTAACTTTGCAATAAGTGCAAAGCAAGTTTATCTTTAATGAAACGGAACTTATCTATTAATGTTCGTACTTCATTAATAGCTTTGATGTGACAATGAAACGATCAAATAATAAAATTGAAGAGGGGAAGAGGATGGGAGCAAACGAGCGTAAGTGGAGCAAAGATATGTTGATTTGAGTGATTTGAGTCTCATTTTATAAAGTGATACTCTCTTCTTTATAAACGTAATATATTGATAATTAGAGTTGTATATTTAAATGAGTCTACCTAGATTCATTGAGATTGATCTGCTTTATTTTCTGGCTGTTATATCCAAAATCACCTCTATATTTGCATCGTGATCAAAACCGAAAAAGATAGTATTATGGAGACAACAGCTAACACTTACGACGACATTATCACCCGTTCTTATGAAGAATATTATCAGGTGATTCTTACCTATATTACTTATCGTATCACTCATCGCTACGAAGCGGAGGATCTAACCCAGGATGTATTTGTACGTCTGCTGGACTACAAGCAAATGCTCCGTCCGGACACAGTGAAATATTTCTTGTTCACCATTGCCCGCAATATTGTGATCGACTATATCCGTCGTTATTATAAGAAACAGGAGATAGACAGCTACATCTATGATACTATGTCCACTTCTACCAATGAAACCGAAGAAAAAATTATCGGTGATGATTTAATGACAATGGAACGGACCCGCTTGGCTGCTATGCCCGAACAACGTCGGTTAATTTATACATTGAACCGCTTCGAAAATAAAACGTCTCCGGAAATCGCAAATGAACTGAATTTAAGTTGCAGGACGGTGGAAAACCATCTGTTTCTGGGACGTCGTGAAATGCGCGAGTTTTTCCGGAATTGTATATAATCTTATTCATTAATAAATAACCCTTTGTGCTTATGGAAAAGGAGTCAGAATTTACAAAGAGGTATTTGTATGCCTCGCCTTATTTTAGAGAACAAAAATTTAATACTATTTTTAAACCTCAAATTTAATTGTATGAATAATATCTTAAAAAGCTCATCAAAGAAAGTAGTATTTCCGTTGATGATGGCTTCCGCCTTATGGACAGGTATTCCTCAGACAGTATGTGCGGATACGTTGGAAGTACAGGCTGTCATGCAGGCTGTCACGGTGAAAGGAACGGTAGTGGATGCAAACGGCGAACCGGTAATCGGGGCAAGCGTGCTGATGAAAGGCACAACGAACGGTACGATTACTGATATTGACGGTAACTTTACGCTGTCTAATGTGAATCCGGGCATATTGGTCGTGTCCTACATCGGATATAAGACGCAAGAGATTCAGGTGAAAGGTGGTGCTCCGGTAAAGATTGTACTGAAAGAAGACTCGGAAGTGCTTGAAGAAGTGGTGGTTGTCGGATATGGTACGCAGAAGAAATCATCATTGACAGGTGCCGTGACAGTAGTAGACGAAAAAATCTTCAAGGAAAAAGGAGGTTTATCCAGTCCGTTGCAGGCTTTGCAGGGACAGGTACCGGGTGTTATGATTACTCGCGGTTCTTCCGCACCAGGTGACGAAAGTTGGGGACTGAATCTTCGCGGGTCGGTGTCGGTGAATTCGACGGAACCATTGATTATCATTGACGGGGTGGCTTATGAAAGTGTGAACGAACTTCGCCTGTTGAATCCTAATGATATCGCTTCTATCAATTTCTTGAAAGACGGTGCTGCTGCTATCTACGGTTCGCGTGCCGCTGGCGGTGTAGTGCTGATTACGACCAAGAAAGGGGCGGAAGGCAGAGTGAAGGTAGAGTATAGCGGCAGCACTACGCTGAAGACGCTCGGTCTGATGCAGGAAGCCATGAGCCTGGACCAGTGGGCTGACGGAGTGATGTCGGCTATTGAGAACGATGACCAGACGTCACATAGCTTTTACAGTTATGCTAAGTTGGCTAAGAAATATAAAGGTTCATTTATTGATTTGAGCAAGAGCCCGAATCCTTTCGGTTCGGCAGCTTTCACTGATGTGTCCGATTTTGTGTTTGCCGATGATGTGGATTGGCTGGGCACATTGTTTGGTAATACGTGGAGCACTGAACATAGCTTGAGCGTGTCGGGCGGAACGGACAAGTCATCCTACCGCGTCTCTTTGAGCTATTTGTATGACGGTTCGACGTTGCAGTATGGTGAGAATAACAACAAACGTTATAACTTCCGCATGAACAATACATATAAGTTTACGAAAGACTTGAAACTGGAATCCTCCGTATCCTACAACCGTCAGGAGCAGGTAGCACCCACGCAGATTGGTTCGGTGCTAACCAGCACACTGCCCATGCCGGGGCTTCCTTTCGAAGGACTGGAAGGCAAACCTTACGCATGGGGTACTTGGGGGTCGCCCGCTGCCAAAGCAGAACTGGGTGGTGATAACAAACTCTCCGTATCAGCCATCTCTTTGAGCGAGACACTGAATTATACGATAACGGATTGGTTGACGGCGAATGTCAATGTAGGCTACAACACCAGCACGGCAGCTCGCAATACTACCACCAAATCTATCGATTTCTACAATTACATGGGCGACAAACGCGTGTTGGTAGAACCCACGCAAGCCAACTCTTCATACAAGCAGACCAGTTCACGCACAGACTTCTATTCAATGTCGGGTTATTTGGCTGCTAACAAGACTTTCCAAAAGCATAAGTTGGGGCTGACCTTGGGTGCACAGTATGAATTTAAGGAATACACATACTTCGGCGTCAGCGTGAAAGATGCACAGGATGGACTGGAAATTGTCAACGGTTCGGGTGAAGTTACCCTCTCCGGTGATGAAGACAAGTACCAATATGCCAACCTTTCTTATTTCGGACGTTTCAATTACGATTATGATGGGCGTTATTTGTTGGAAATGAACGGGCGCTACGATGGCTCTTCCAAGTTTATGCCCGAGAACCGTTGGAATTTCTTCTACGGAGTGTCTTTGGGATGGCGTATCAAACAGGAGGCTTTCATGGCGGATGTCGACTGGCTGCACGACTTGAAGCTTCGCGTTTCGTATGCGGAAGTCGGCAACCAAAGCGGCATTGGCAATTACGACGGTGTGCAACTGTATGAACTGAAATCGGCCGGCAGCGACGGTGCTTATATAGGTTCGGATAAACTTTCGTATATTAAGACCAGTGGCACGATGGCTTCTACCACCCGTACGTGGGAGCGTATCAAAAACTATAATGTCGGAATTGACTTCGCCTTTCTCAATGGTAGCTTGACCGGTACGGTAGAGGCTTTCATGAAAAAGAATGATAATATGTTGGTGAACATCACTTATCCGGGCATTCTTGGAGACAATGCTCCTAAAGCCAACGAAGGTAAGTTTAAAGACTGGGGATATGAAGGACAAATCAATTATAACGGAAAGGTGAATGATTTTACTTACCACGTTGGCGGAACCTTCACTTTTGCCCGCAATGAACTGACGGACTTCGGAGGTGTTACGGTGCTTTCATCCGGTTATAAGTCGACGATGCAAGGCTATCCCTTGAAGTCTATCTTCGGTTTACGTTATGCCGGAAAGATTCAGAATGAAGAGCAGTTGAAGGTATATCTTGCCAAGTATTATGACAATAACGGCATCGGCATTCCTTCCAACCTGCGCGTGGGAGATAATATGTATTGTGATGAAAACCATGATGGAAAACTGGATGAGAAGGATTATATCTTTCTGGGTAGCGACTCTCCTGAAATATCCTACTCATTCAATTTCGGGGCAGGTTGGAAAGGTCTGGACTTGAGTGTCGTATTCCAGGGGGCGGCAAACCGTTTTGTATATCGTCCGATAGATAATATGACGGTTCCTTTCCGAGGCTATTATACGAACACAAGTACCGCCTCTATCGGAAACACGTGGACGCCGGATAACCGGGATGCTTATTATGCTCCTTATACGAGTGATGGTAATATAAATAATTACAACTATCAGGCTTCGTCTTTGACCTCGCAAGACGGACGTTATCTCCGGTTGAAGAACATAACCATCGGTTACAATTTGCCGGCTTCTTGGCTAAAAAAGACAAAAGTCTTAAGTGGAGCCCGTATTTATGTGACTGGTACCGACTTATGGGAAACTACCCGTATCAAGGACGGATGGGACCCGGAAGCAGAAGCCGGAAAAATGGATGGCGGAAAATATAAGGAAATATCGGGCGTAAAACGTTATCCGTTTACACGTAATTTTACATTTGGTGCTAACTTAACCTTTTAAATGAATAAACGAATATGAAACTGAAACAATATATAAAGCTTGTTTGCCTTGCGTCTTTTACAGTGACAGCAGCTTCCTGTCTGGATTTGGAACCTAAAGCCGATTTGGGCGATAACTTGGTATGGAACAAGGCTGATAATTTTCAATTGTTTGCCAATCAGTTCTATGGCTGGCTGCCGGATTTCAGCTCGGCCATCTCAGATTCTCCTCATAGCGACTATCGTTCGGACTTGGTATGCGAATCGAAAAGAAATGTGTATAGTGACGGAACGAACACGATTCCTACCGGTGACGGAAATTATACGGGCAACTATAAACATATCTATTATACTAACTTGTTGTTGAAGAACGCGCAGAATTTCGGTGATGCGAAAGCCATTGCCGTTCCGGTGGCTGAGGCGAAATTCTTCCGGGCTTTCTCCTATTTCGAACTGGTACAACTTTATGGGAATGTAATCCTGCTGACCGAACCGATTGACTTGGATTCCGAAAAACTTTCGGCTTCTCGCAACGACCGTAGTGTGGTGATAGATCAGGTTATCAAGGACTTGAAGGAAGCTGCCGAAGACTTACCTGAGACTGTATCGGAAGCAGGACGTCTGACAAAGTATGCTGCGTATGCTATGTTGTCGAGAGTGGCTTTATTCGAGGGTACATGGCAGAAGTTCCATACAAACGGAAAGGACGCCACGACCAATACAGCCCGCAGTGAGGAGTTGCTGACCATTGCCAAGGATGCGGCAGATAAGGTTATTTCATGTAAGAAATACAAATTGTTCTACAATGTTGCGTTAGGCAATGAAAGCTACCGTTATATGTTTACATTGGAAGATGGAGTGCAATGCAACCCTGCTAACCTTTCCAAGGCGGACAATACGGAATATATCCTGATGAAGCGTCATCGCAATGGTGACAAGACGGTGTGGAATCTGACACACGGTATGGTAGCGAATGCTTGCTATCTGACACACAAACTAGTGGACATGTATCTTTGTTCCGATGGGCTTCCGACGGCAATATCTTCTAAGTTCAAGGGTGACAAGGGGGTGACTGATGAGTTTTTGGAGCGCGACAACCGTATGGGAAACAATATGTTGTACCACGGACAGAAGTATTGGAATAATGACGGTGCTTGGCGCACCACTTGGACGGATGCCGATTTGGAGAAAACATTGGTTGCCAATGTGCGTTCGGGCAGTGGATACCAGAACCGCAAATGGGGAACGGAACGTGAAGTCGCTGATTATTACGAATCTTACGATTTCCCTGTCATCCGCTATGCGGAAGTGTTGTTGAACTATGCGGAAGCTGTGTATGAGTTGAATGGTGAAATATCCGACTCAGAGTTGGATTATTCATTGAATCTGGTACGTTTGCGCGTGAATCCGAATATGCCTAAGTTGACTAACAAACTTATAGCCGACCATAGCCCGATGTCTATGCGTGAGGAGATTCGCCGTGAACGTACGGTGGAACTTATATTGGAAGGACACCGCATTGACGATCTGAAACGCTGGGCTACGGCAAAGGAAGAAATGCCGCAAGACCAGTTGGGCGTAAAAGTGACCGGCACGTGGTTTGAAAATAATTGGTCGAATCAATCGCGCAGCTTGAATGCCGACGGTTATATTATTATGTATGAGGGACGTGTGTGGAGCGATAAGCATTATCTCTATCCGCTTCCTTCAGACCAATTGCAGTTGAACCCGCAACTGGAACAGAACCCGGGATGGAAAAATTAAACGATTTATTAAGTAAGATAAAATGCAGAAACGTATGAAACGTACATTCATATATATAGGATGCTTGCTGATGGCGGCAGGCACAGTTGCCACTTCGTGCAGTGAGGATGAAACGGCGGAACTGTCTTCATCCATTTATCCGGGAAACGTGGAGATGGTTATTCCGGACGAAGCACGCCAATTGATTTATACTGACAAGGACTTGGAGGCAAGCGTGCTTCCTTTGGTGAAAGGAGAAACTGTGCAACTGGGGTGCATCATAACTCCGGACGATGCGACCTTCAAGGATGTGGTGTGGACATCGAGTAATGAGCAGGTAGCTACGGTAGATGCCGATGGGTTGCTCAAAGCGGTGAGTGGAGACGGTACGGGCTTTTCGGTAGTGCAGGTGGCTCCGGATGTGTCCTACTCGGGCAGTGGAATAGCTAGTTCTTTACGAGTGGTTGTTGTCAACAATCTGGTTCCGGCTACTTCCATTGCGGTTGCTTCTTCTGCCGATGAAGTGTATGCGGGAGAGAAGCTTCAATTCTCCTTTTCTCTTCAACCGGCGGACGTGACGTATAAGACGGTGAAGTGGAGCAGCTCTAACGAACGGGTGGCTACAGTAGATGATAATGGAGTGGTGACCGGCGTAGAGAGCGAAGACAATCATGCGAAAGTGACCATTACTGCTACTACATTGGACGGCTCGGCTATTGTAGGCAGCAAGGAAATCACAGTGAATAGGAAGATTCAGCCTACAGAGGTGACCATCGATCAAAATTATTCTTTAGACAACGGATATATGTGCGCTATCGGTGAAAAGGTATTAAACCTGGGGTATACTACTGTTCCCGAAGACTGTACGAAGTCGCTGATTGAATGGACTTCGAGCGATGAGACGATAGCTACGGTAGCCAACGGCGTGGTGACATTCAACCAAAAGGGTGTGTTCGGCAGTGTGACGATAACAGCCGTTTGTCCGGAAACAGGTAATTCTTCATCCATCCAGTTGCATCTGGCGGAAGGACTGGTTCGCGAACTGTTCCACGATAAGAATAACTACGGATGGTATAATGCCAAGCAGTCGGGCAATGGAACAGAGTCTTCTCATGTTTGGAGCTATGGCAAAGTGACGGTTACTACTTATACACATAATGCTACAACACAACGTGGTGACTTCCGTTGCTGGAATCCGAAGACGTGGCTTCATGCAGGCAATTATCCGATTTTCGCTATCCGTATGGACGATTTGAGAGATATGGAGGGAGTGACCGCCCGTAATATCACGTTGGATGCATCCGGTACTTGCGATGGTAATAAGTATAGCGGTGGCTTGGACGGTAATAACAACAAATGGCTTCACGACTATAAGTGTAGTGATGGTAGCCATGTGTTTATCTATGACTTGCAATTGCAGAAGTGGGCTACCGGCGAATTGCTGCCTACGGGTTCCGTTGCGGAATTTACAACATTGCAGTTTAAGTATGCTGATATCAAGACACTCGACCATCAGGTAGATTATAATGTATATTGGGTGCAGACCTTTAAGAACATGGATGATTTAAAGAAATACATCGAATCGGAAGGACTAACTTATGACGTAATTAAATAAGTGGAAGAATATGAAAGGAAAAACAATGATATTATCAAGTCTCGTACTGCTTTTGGCAGTACAGACTTCCTGTCAGGAGAATGAATTTGGAACTATTGACTTGACAATGCCGGAAGAGGTATACGTACCGGTAGAAGCGGAGTACACATATAATCACCCGTGTGCCATGTTTAATCAAGCGGATTTCGACCGTGTAAAGAAGAGTTTGGACGATGGCACGGCACCACAAGTGGTGAAAGATGAGTTTGCTACGTTGAAGAACAGTAGATATACTCTGAAAAGTTATCAGCCTACGGTGTTGGAATACATCGTCCGCGGCGATGGGACAGGTATCACGGCCGATGGCAAGGAACATTATCAGGAAGCTATGAACGATGCCGCTGCTGCCTATCAGATGGCGTTGCTTTGGAAACTGACGGGCGATGATGCGTATGCCGAGGCTTCTGTCCGGGTGATGAATGCATGGGTAGCAGGTTGTAAAGGAATAAAGTCGAACGATGCCAACCAAATGCTTGCTGCCGGTGCACAAGGATATACTTTCGCCAATGCCGGTGAAATTATGCGCGATTATTATCAGAACAAGAATCCACAGGATTTTGCCAAATTCAAGGAGTGGATGCTGACCGTCTTTGCTGCTAAAAACAAGGACTTCATGACAAGACATCAAGGAACGTGCGACGAACACTATTGGTCTAACTGGGATTTGGTGAATATGTGCTCTTACTTTGCTATCGGTATTTTGACTGAAGATGATGAAATGGTGAATTTTGTAGTCAACTACTTCTATAACGGTGTGGGCAACGGCTGCATCAAGAAGTTAATCAGAGGTACGTTTACTGACCCTATGGGCAGTGGCGAATCGATTGCGCAGAATCAGGAGAGCGGACGCGACCAAGGACATGCGATGATGTCTGTTGCCGTCACCGCCAATCTTTGCCAGATGGCTTATACGTTTTCTTTGTGTAACCCTTCTGTCAGTCAGCTCGATTTCTTCGCTGCCGATGACAATGCGGTCATGAAGATGGGAGAATATACGGCTCTTTTCAATTTGCGTGATGGTGCGGACCAGGATAATAAGATAGGTTCTTGGCTGACGACTCCCGATAAAATGCCGTTCAACGAGTTCCGCTATTGTGTGGACTGTGCTTGCAAAGATAAAAATCATTCGGCGATACATACGGCAGTAGCCAATGATGAAGGACGTGGAGAACTTCGTCCGGGATGGGAAATATTTTACAACCATTATGCCAAAGTGAAAAAACTGGGTAGCGGTTATAAATATGCCAAGCAGGCTGCTGATAAGATGCGTCCGGAGTGTGGCGTGGATGGAAGTAGCCGCTACGGAACCAACAGTGGAGCGTTCGACCAGTTAGGATGGGGGACGTTGATGTTGTATCGGGAGTGAAAAGCCTTTTCTGTAATAATTCGGATAAAAAAAATATTGGAAAGGGATTAGGTATTTACCTAATCCCTTTCGTATATATAAGTAAATAGGTCAGTAAATAGATTGTTTTGAAATCAGAGATAGGATTCAGTTTTAAAAGTGCTTGGTTTTTATATAAGGTAGAAAGAACCTGTTTTTAGGAGTAACGAATCTAGTTTTGAATGAAATTGATTAGTAAGGTATATGCGTAAAAAGATTCTGTTTTTAGCAGGAATGATGGCTTGCAGTTCATTGGCAGGCGCACAAGAAATTTCTAAGACCTGGGTGGCTGATAAGGGGAATGGAACTTATCAGAACCCGGTTCTTCATGCTGACTATTCAGACCCGGATATCTGTGCGGCCGGAGATGATTTCTATATGACAGCATCCAGCTTTAATTGTATTCCCGGAATTCCTATTCTTCATTCCAATGATTTGGTTAATTGGTCGTTAGTAAACTATGCGTTACCGGTTCAGGAGCCGGAATCTTTCTTCGATAAGGCACAGCATGGTAAAGGCGTATGGGCACCGGCCATCCGTTTTCATAACGGAGAATTTTATATTTACTGGGGGGATCCGGATTATGGAATCTATATGATTAAAACCAAAGACCCGAAAGGAAAATGGAGCAAACCTGTACTGGTGAAAGCAGGGAAAGGAATGATTGATGCAACTCCTTTGTGGGACGAAGACGGAAAAGTATATCTGATACATGCTTATGCCGGAAGTCGTAGTGGGGTGAACAGTATCCTCGTCATTTGCGAACTGAATCCAGAAGGAACAGAAGTTATTTCCGATCCGGTGATGGTGTTCGACGGAAATGATGGAAAGAATCATACCGTAGAAGGACCGAAGCTCTATAAACGCAACGGATACTATTATATTTTTGCTCCGGCAGGAGGGGTAGCAACCGGTTGGCAATTGGTACTTCGCTCAAAGAACATCTATGGCCCTTACGAATCGAAAATCGTGATGGCACAAGGAAAGACAACGATAAACGGACCTCATCAGGGTGGTTGGGTAGATACCAACACAGGAGAATCCTGGTTCGTCCATTTTCAAGATAAAGGCGCTTACGGACGTGTGATTCATCTGAATCCGATGATGTGGGTAAATGACTGGCCTGTAATCGGAGTGGACAAGGATAAAGACGGTTGCGGTGAACCTGTAACGACTTATAAGAAACCGAATGTGGGAAAGACCTATCCGATCGTTACTCCGCCGGAGAGTGACGAATTCAATACCCGGCATTTGGGATTACAATGGCAATGGCATGCCAATAAAAAAGACACTTACGGGTTTACTACCGATTTGGGATTTATCCGTCTTTATGCAGGTAGCCTTTCGAAAGAGTTTGTGAACTTCTGGGAAGTTCCTAACCTGCTGATGCAAAAGTTCCCGGCTGAAGAGTTTACAGCTACGACCAAGCTGACATTTACTGCCAAGCAGGATGGAGAACAAACCGGAATTATTGTGATGGGATGGGATTATAGTTATCTTTCTATTCGCAAGGCGGGGGATCAGTTTATTCTGCAACAGGCAGTTTGTAAGGATGCGGAACAGCAAAATCCCGAACGGATAAAAGAATTGGCAAACATTCCGGTAAAATATCTAAAGATGCCGGGAGTAGCAGATAATGAATGGCAAACAGTTTATTTACAGGTAAAGGTTCGGAAAGGAGCCGTTTGTACATTTGCTTATAGTCTGGACGGGAAGAAATATACGACAGTGGGAGAGACTTTCACAGCCCGTCAAGGCAAATGGATTGGAGCCAAAGTCGGACTATTCTGTGTGACTCCGAATGAAGGCAATCGGGGATGGGCAGATGTCGATTGGTTTCGGATGGATAAGTAATTGACCAATCAATAATTGACAAAGAGAAATAAAGATTAAGAATTAACTCGAAGATATCAGATTAAGATGAAAAAGATTGTAGTAGGTTTGGCTGTAATGTTAGGTTTCTGTACGTGTGCTCATCAGCCGTCCGGTACATTGGATGTGAATAAGGCATTGGACTATTGTGCAGAGCAGACACAACGTACGCTTGCGGAACTGAAAACAGACTCCGGCATCGACTATACAATGATGCCACGTAATATCATGACTGACGAACATCATTGGAATTGTCGGAAAGCGACGAAGGAAGAATGGTGTGCCGGTTTCTGGCCCGGAGTATTGTGGTATGATTACGAATATACGAAAGATAAACAGATTCAGGAAGAAGCGGAGAAGTTCACGAACTCTCTGGAGTTCCTTTCCAAGACTCCGGCTTTCGACCATGATTTGGGCTTCCTCGTGTTCTGTAGCTACGGAAATGGTTACCGCCTGACCAAGAATCCGGCTTACAAACAAGTGATTCTTGATACAGCCGATACGTTGGCTACTCTGTTCAATCCCATCGTAGGAACCATCCTTTCATGGCCTCGTGAAGTGGAACCCCGTAACTGGCCGCACAATACCATCATGGATAACATGATTAACCTCGAAATGCTTTTCTGGGCAGCGAAGAATGGTGGAAATCCTTATTTATATGATATTGCCGTTTCTCATGCCGATAAAACGATGAAATGCCAGTTCCGTCCCGACTATACATCTTACCATGTAGCGGTATACGACACCATTACAGGTAATCTGATAAAAGGAGTAACCCACCAAGGTTATGCTGACAGCACCATGTGGGCGCGTGGTCAGGCATGGGCAATCTATGGATACACGGTAGTTTATCGTGAAACGAAAGATCCTAAGTATCTTGATTTCGCGCAGAAAGTGACAGATGTCTATCTCGAACGTCTGCCGGAAGACAAGGTTCCTTATTGGGACTTCAGTGCCCCGGGAATACCGGATGCTCCGCGTGACGCTTCTGCTGCGGCAGTGGTGGCCTCTGCTTTGCTTGAATTATCCACTTACCTCCCGAATGGAACAGGAAAACGTTATAAAGATGCAGCTATTGAAATGCTGGCAAGCCTGAACTCTGACAGTTATCAGAGTGGCAAGAGCAAACCGTCCTTCCTGCTTCATAGCGTAGGACATTGGCCGGCTCATTCAGAGATAGATGCCTCTATTATTTATGCAGATTATTACTACATTGAAGCATTGCTTCGGTTGAAACGTCTGCAAGAAGGAAAGAATGTAATTAAATAAAGAAGATTTATATCGAATAAAACACTATCTTTATCACAGTTATTTAACAATAAATCTATGTTGTATGAAACAGTGCATTAAAACAAATGGGGTTTTATTCTTTTTTTGTTTGATATCATTAATCATTACTGCACAGGAGCAATCAGTGCAGTCTAATATCAAATGCTTGAATTATCCTAGTTCGTTTGAGTTATTGCTTCGGCATTTTAAAGGAAAAATTGTATATATTGATGTAATGGCATCTTGGTGTAAACCCTGTCTGGCAGAACTCAAAGAATATGAAAAAACAGATGATTTTTTCAAAAAGAATGATATTGTAAGACTTTTTATTTCAATAGATGAACCCAAGGATTGGAATGCCTGTTTGAAAAGATTGGATGAAAGATTATTAAATGGGTATTTTGTCACCTATCATCGACCAGAGAATAGTGTTGAGAATAATAAATTTTCTGTTGAAGTGGAGAGGTTGTTTGTCACTTATGATGAGAAAGGTAATTTCGCCGGGCTTTCAGTTCCTCAGTTTATTATTGTTAATAGGGAGGGAACTATTGTAGAATATAAGGCACAAAGACCAAGCAATCCGGAGGAATTGAAGAATCAGTTGAAACAATACTTGGAATAATATGAGGAAAGACTTCCAAAAACGAAAAGCTCTGCAAGAACGGACCGTTCTATACAGAGCTTTTTTTACTGGTTAGGGTTAGGCTTATTATTATTTTACCTTGATGATGTCATAATTCAGATTGCTGACAGCTTCTTGCAAGCTATCGTTCACCAAACGAAGAGTGGTGTCGTTAACAACCACGAAATACATCGGAGCTTCACCATCCTTCGGAGTTAACTTAACAGCAGTAACAGGTTTTTTGTTCACAACCTTGTGTACTGTTTGTTGTTTTCCTTTTGAAGTGAAAGTCTTGTTTTGTCCTTGACCTTCAGCATCGAGGTAAGTCATATCCAGTGTATACGCAGTATCCACACCGTCAGTTGCAGCGTTCAGGGTCAGTACATAGTCAATACCCGGACCGTCGGCAGCAGGAAGAGTACCTTCATAAACTTCAGTTAATTCGGTAATCGGAGTCATCGCAAGAGCTAGACTGTCTGCTTGTGCCTCTGCGGCTTTGTTTGCTTTTGATTGGCATGATGCCAAAGCAGCTACGACTGCTGCTAACATAATTACTTTTTTCATCGTTAAGTGCTTTAAGTTAATATAAATATAGTGAGCTATTGCTCGTTTTTTGCTATCCTATTCCTGTTCATCGTCCCGTTTGATGACAAGCAGTTTGTCTACTCGTCCGCGGTCCATGTCCACCACTTCGAATTGCAGATTCTTGTAGGTGAAGATGTCTCCTGCTTTCGGGATGCGACCAATCAGGAACATGGCCAATCCACCCAGAGTGGTGAAGTCTTCCGATTCCAGATCTTCGTAGGATAGGATACCCATTTCCTCCATGAAGTCGTCGATATTCATTGAAGCTTCCACCAGCATTGAACCATCCTGCCTAGTGACGATTTCTTCTTCTTCCATTTCATCCTCTTCAAGGATGTCTCCGAAGATACTTTCGGTCAGGTCGTGCAGTGTGATAATGCCTTCTGTGCTGCCATACTCGTTAACAACAACTCCGAACTTGTTTTTGTTCTTCTTAAATAGCTCTAAAACTTTATTTGCATACAAACTTTCCGGAATAAAGAGGGGAGGACGGGCAATTTCGCGCAGGTTAAACACCTTTTTGTTGCCTACCATTAGGATAATATCCTTTACGGAAACCACACCGATAATCTCATCTTTCCGTTCGTCTACCAATAGATATTTACTGTAATGTTCTTCTTCAATAATCTTCATCACCTTTTCCTGTGTATCATCGGGATGAAGGATAATAAGATCTCTGCGATGTGTCATCAGTTCGTTGGCGCGTTTATCAGAGAAACGGAATACGTCGCGTATCATTTCCGTTTCCTCTTTGTCAATCACACCCTGCTCCGAACTTTGATGCAGGATCATTTTGATTTCCTCCTGTGTCATGGGGCGTTCTTCGCTTTTCAGACCGATAAGTTTGTTCAGTAACCGGGTAGAGACGCTTAGCAACCACACAAAAGGATAAGAAACCTTCGTCAGCAGAATCATGACCGGGCTGAACAAAGTGGCGTACCGCTCCGGATTACTAAGAGCAATGGATTTAGGAACCAGCTCTCCGATAATCAGAGAAAGATAGGTGATGATTGCTACGGTAGTAATCATTGCCAGGTTGCGTGCGTATGCTTCTGCGCCCGGAATGAGAGAAAAGAAAGGTACGAGGTCGTCGGCAATAGCCACACCACCATACGCACCGGATACGATACCGATCAGCGTGATACCAATCTGAATGGTAGACAAGAACTTTTCCGGTTCTTCCAATTGTTTTAAAACTCCTCGGGCTGATTTGTTGCCTTTTGCGACAAGTGTTTCAAGACGTGCTTTGCTGGATGATACCAACGCAATTTCATACATGGCAAAAATGCCATTCAGTATAAGTAAGAAAACGATAATAAGAAATTCCATAAATGGATTAAAATGGTTATTGCTTCGAAATTATATAAAAAAAGAATACTCTCTCTATATATTAATGATAATTAGGTAAAATTGTTTGCTTCGCTATGTTGGTATTTTACAAAACGGAGGAGAATATGGGATATATTAAAGCATTTGAATATAGGTTGTATAGATAAATATTCAGGCACGGAATTATACAAAATTCCGTGCCTGGTAGTAGTCATACGAAAGTCTTGTTTATTACTTCTTGGCGTAGCTGTCTGCTTTGGCTTTTGTACGTTCAATGCGTTTTTGAGTGTCCGGATGTGAAGAGAACATTCTTTGTGCATAGGATGCTTTAGGAGCATCTTTTGCAAGTTCTGCCAATTTACTCAAGGCATTTGCCATTGCATAAGGGTCGATGCCGTTTTTTACGCAGAATTCAACACCATAATCATCGGCTTCATTTTCTTGCTTTTGTGAGAATTGTGCACCGGCAAGAGCTTCTGCCATGGCTCCCAGTTCGGAGTCTGTCAGTTTGGCTACTTTGTCGTTGGCTGCACCTGCCGCGTTCTTCACTGCTGAACGGAGATAAGCATTCTTCATGGCATCTTTGGAATCTGTGTGAACCACATGACCGATTTCATGACCTACCACTGCCATTACTTCTTCGTCCGTCATAACATCCATCAGACCGGCGCAGATACGTACACTACCGTCACCGCAGGCAAAGGCGTTTACGTCTATTACTTCATATACGCCAAAGTTAAGTTTCAGTCCGTCCACTTCTTTGATATGTCCCGTCAGTTTCTCCAGACGCTTGCCATATTCAGTATCAGGTTTTGTCAATGGATTATGAGTGTCCATCCATGCCATATATTCCTTACTCATATTAGCAATGTCCGCATCAGATAATGTAACGGCTGATACTACATCTTTACCTGCTTGTAAGGCTTTTCCTAAATTAATCTTCTTGCCGAATTGTGCAGAAGCTGTCATTCCCATGCCTAATAATACAAAGGCAATCATTGCAATTTTTCTTTTCATATTCTTTTCTAGTTTGATGTTTTATGTATAAATTAATATTCAAATGTTATGCCTAATGTGGGGAGCAAAGTCCCGCTCGATTGTTTGAGGCGTTTCATTTTATAGTGTTGGCTGTTGGCAGGAGCTTCCGGATTCTCGATGATGCCGGTGCTCATCAGCACATCCTGCTGTTTCAGTTTGCTGGCCGTGATATTCTGCAAATCAAGATAGAATCCCAGCATGCAATGTTTCAGATAAAATGTCTTGTCGATACGGAGGTCTACCTGTGCAAAGGCCGGAAGACGTTCCTTATTATATTTTGAATAGTCGTAATATGCTTTGCCTTGTGCATCCCAGGCGGATACCAAAGATGACTTTTCTTCATCGTATGGGGTATAAGGAGCACCGCCGATGCAACTGACTTTCATGCCAACACTCCATTGGTGGGGCAGATTGTAAGTTCCCCGCAAATTGAAAATATATCGGTTGTCCCATGCGGATGCGATGTATTCGCTCTCTTTGTCGTTACGGTATTCACTTTTAAAGATGGTGAAGGAGGAAGCCAGATTCAGTTTCTTGGCGATCAGCCACTTTACCAGAATCTCCGTGCCATACGAACGTCCTTGAGCGGTAGAAGTCAGCAATTCATTGCCAATCACTCCATAGTCATTTCCTTTGCAGGTAAGAGGAATTCCGTCTACAACGGAGAGCGGAATTTTATCATAGTCTTTGTAGAATCCTTCGACGGAGACTTCGAACGTATCCCCTTTGCGCCAACTAATGCCCAGACTTTCCTGGCTGACTTTCATATAGCGCAGATTGTATTTGTTGACATACATTCCGTTATTATCTTTAAAACCGAGAGCCGTGTAAGGAGGCAACTGGTAATAAAGTCCTGCATTTCCGCTTAAAAACCAGTGATCGGCAAGTTGATAGGAAAGCGATATGCGTGGTGAAAGCTGGTCGGAGAGTGATTTCATCGCCGATGAATAATTGTTGGCATCCGCTCTCAATCCCAAAGAAGCAGTGAAGCGTTCGTCCATCGAAGAGTAGCTGATAGTGCCGAAAAGTCCCCAACGCATCATTCCCAAATAGGTATGGTAATCAAACGTTTGTGCCTGATTGGTATATGCCTTTTGAAAGGTGGTGTTGGTATATTGACTATAATCCAGATTCACTCCGAGATTGACTTTCCAGTTGCGGAAAGAAGAATTGTTTTCGAAGCGGAACTTCGTTTCCTGTTCGGTAGAACGGAGGCGGAGCATCAGATTTTCCGGAATGCTTTCATCATTCTGCCGGTATTTGGTGTTGCGATTGTTAAGGTAACTGTGACTGACTACCACCGATTGCACATGCGGCCCTGCATAGTGACGATATACAGCACCTAAGGTAAACGTTTCCTGCTTGATTTTTGGCAGGTAACTAAGGATGTATTCATTGTCCTCGCTATCTGCTTTCGTGTTCAATCGCATATTGTCGATTCCTCCAAGCCCCAATACCGTCAATTCGTTCTGTTCGTTGAACCGGGTTTTCAATTTGAATTGTGCATCGGTGAAAGTCGGCAGGAAAGGCAGGTCGAGCATATCAAACAGGAATTGCAGATAAGATTGACGCACGGATACTAGATACGAGGTCTTTTTTCCAATATGCCCATTGGAGGCCAAAGAGACTTCGGATGCTCCAAGGGTAGCTTTTAGTGAGTTATGCTCCATGTCTCCGTCGCGCAATTTGAAATCAAGCACGGAGCTAAGTGCGTTCCCTCTATCAGTGGGAAAAGCACCGGTATAGAAATTTACTTCACGTATCAGGTCGGCATTAAGGATTCCCACCGGACCGCCGGATGCTCCTTGCGTGCTGAAGTGATTGATATTGGGTATTTCCACTCCGTCCAGATAGAAACGGTTTTCAGAAGGAGAACCACCGCGTACAATCAAGTCATTGCGGTAGCCGATAGGAGAGAAGGCAACTCCCGGATAAGACTGAACAATACGCGAAATGTCCCGATTGGCTCCCGGACTCTTTTCTATTTCCTGCAATCCGATGATGCGCAGGCTGACCGGACTTTCCAAGTCGCGCCGGAAAGGAGAAGCGGTGACGGTTACTCCTGCGAGTTCGGTCAGGTTCTCTTCCATTTCTATCGAAATGTTCAGATCTTTGGTAGATAAGATATATTCGGGAGTAGTGACACTCTTGTAGCCGATGGCTGTCGCTTGCAGACGGTAGATGCCGGGAGGCACTTGTTCGATGGTGAAATGACCTTCCGCATTGGTGACACCACCTTTATTCAGCCCAAGAACCATTACGTTAATGAATTCTAATGGCTGACGGCTGTTTTTCTCAATCACCGTTCCCTTTATTTGATGTACAGGTTGTGCCTGTAACAGGGAAAACAGGATGTTAGAAAATAGTAGCAGTGTCAATAGTTTTTTCATGTGATTGCTAATTGTCGGTGCGAAAGTACGAAAAAAGTATTAAATAATGATACCTTCCGTGAATAAAAAAAGTATCACTTCTGATTTGGTTCGTTTTACCTGCTGATAAAGTTAGTCGGGTTTTGTTTCACATTTCATTTTTATATCTTATTTTTGTGGGACATATTAAAACAGATTCCTTATGAAGACTGTAAAATTGATAACTTGTAATGATGCGATGAAGGCACATATCCTTCAGGGAGCATTGGAGAATGAAGGCATCGAGTCTATTCTGCACAATGAGAATTTCTCTACTTTGTATAAAAGTTGCGTAAGTAGTATTGCAGGGGTGGATATATTGGTGGCAGATGAAGACTACGAGAATGCTGTCCAAGTATTGAAGGATAACGATAGTTGGCCGGAAGAGTTGACGCTTTGTCCGTACTGCGGTTCATCGGACATCCAGTTGGTTTTGAGAAAAGGAAAGCGTTGGCGTGCTATGGGGGCTGCTATCATTTCTGCATTAATGGTCATTCCCCCGGGAGACAACCACTGGAACTATACCTGTAAACAGTGTCATAAAACCTTTGAAATGCCGGTTGCTAAATTTAATCCTGCTGCAGAGCCAGAGGAATAATTATATCTAACTATTTATAACACACAATGGAAAAGAAAAAAAATCTATTAATTGCTCTTCTTTTAATTGGGGTAGCTCCCTCTTTTGCTGCCAAAGTAGATACCTTGTTAATTAAAAGTCCTTCCATGAATAAGGAAGTGCAAGTGGTCGTTGTTACGCCGGATGCTGCATCAGGAAAGAAATCGGTGGCTTGTCCTACTATTTATTTGTTGCACGGTTATGGTGGAAATGCTAAAACATGGATTGATATTAAACCGAATCTTCCCCAAATTGCGGATGAAAAAGGAATCATATTCGTTTGTCCGGACGGAAAGACCAGTTGGTACTGGGATAGTCCGGTCAACCCGTCTTTCCGCTATGAAACTTTTATTTCGTCGGAACTGGTGAAGTATATCGACGAACATTACAAGACGATTGCCGACCGTAAGGGACGCGCCATCACCGGATTGAGTATGGGTGGACACGGAGCGATGTGGAATGCAATCCGTCATAAAGATACGTTTGGTGCCAGTGGAAGTACAAGCGGAGGGATGGATATTCGCCCGTTCCCGAAAAACTGGGACATGGCTAAACAGTTGGGAGAATATGAATCGAATAAAGCGGTATGGGATAATCACACCGTTATCAATCAGATTGATAAGATAGAGAATGGCGATTTGGCTATCATTGTCGATTGTGGAGAAGATGATTTCTTCCTGAATGTGAACAAGGATTTGCATAACCGCCTGTTGGAAAGAAAGATCGATCATGATTTTATTACCCGCCCGGGAGCGCATAATGGACAGTATTGGAATAATTCCATTGATTATCAGATTCTGTTCTTTGATAAGTTTTTCAAGAAATAAAACCGGGAATACTTGACTTTGGCTTTTCAATGTTGTATCTTTGGTACAGAATCATAAAATAGATTGAGGTTAAACTACGATAGAAGGAGGGAGCGGAAGCTTTCTCCTTTTTTGTTGTATCCTTGGGAGTCGTGAGCTTTATCCCGGTTTATAAAAGGGATGAAACCAGAGATTAACGTGTTTTATACCGTAGCTTTATAAAAATTAGACGGTGCGTTACGACTCATTAAACGCTGCATTAGGAGAAGTTAGAGCCTTTGTTAGGTAAAATCAGAGCCTTTGTTTCGGAATAAACAAAGTTGAGGCATGAAAAGTATCTTTATAGGTTAAGAATCTATAATTCTGCTCTTGACAGAAATAGAGTGATTATGCTACTTTAAAAGAGAATTCGATGTCCGAATGAAAGATTATTCGAAAGAAATCGAAATGTTGCGTGTGTATGGATAATAGCTGGCCTGTCCTCCGGCATAGGTCGTCTGACAAATCATCCTGGATGGATTTCCTTTTTTATCAAACCCATACGAATAGACTGTCTTTTCGTCGTTACTTCCTGCAGGACAACTGTGCATGGTGAAATGGCGCGGATCCTTACCCAATAACCCTGCGTAAAGAGCTTCAATATGGAATGTCAGAGGGTGTATTTCCAATAAACCGAGGCAGGGCAAATGATATGTCGAACTTTCTTCTCCCGGTTCATAAATGAACTTGTTTTCAAGGCCGTTCATCTTGGAACTGACAGAGGTTATATCTCCGTTCTCGTATGTAAGTGATGTTGATGAATATTCTGTATCGTCAATATTCTCGACAATTCCGGTTAAGTATCCTTCTGCAGAGTAAGAAAATTGATAAATACGATTTTGTGAAGACAAACTGTATACACATTGACTGGCATAGCCTTCGCTATTTAATGTATATACTAAAGTGAGATAGTCAGTGGTAACTGTTACCTGATTATCAGAGTAGCTCAAGTTTACTTCGTTACTGATTTCTTCTTCGAAATAACGTTGTTTTATAATATGTTGAATCAGGTGCTCGCCATCGAATATAAACTTCTCTGTTCTATCTACAGGATTTGAATCGCTCTTGACGGTTTCATTGAAAATCATAGCCCATTGCCCTTTATCCTCTACTGTGCCCTTTTCGTCATCATCCGAACAACTGAATGTCGGTATTGCCAGCAATAAAATAGCTATTTTTTTCATCCTTTCTTATTTTAATCGTAATCCGTTACTACTAAAACGCCTACTTGCCGGACTTATTACGCTTTTCTCTATCTTGA